>Ga0115011_10001290_pt1 | contig 18120 bp, 6 predicted proteins | sample TroAtlMetagenome_2_FD_88705 | JGI IMG/M metagenome (GOLD analysis project Ga0115011, IMG submission 88705) | Marine eukaryotic phytoplankton communities from Atlantic Ocean - Tropical Atlantic ANT8 Metagenome | ecosystem: Environmental > Aquatic > Marine > Oceanic | place: Tropical Atlantic...
TCTTCTTCTTCTTCTTCTTCTTCTTCTTTGATATCGATAATTTTTCCGAGTTTCTCGTTTAAGCTTTCTACGTCTTTCGTCGCTCTCGCCTCCTCGGCTCTCTTGCGGGCGGCGTCGAACTGTTCGCGCACGCGGTTCAACTCTTTCGAAGGAATGTGTCGTCGGTTCACGACGACTCGGAAATAGTTGGCTTGCGCAGTCACGACGGTACCTAAAACATTATTATTATTGTGACGACGATTCCTATCAGACGACGATGACAACGGTTCTTCTTCTTCTTCTTCGTCGTCGTCGATGAACGCCGATGATGCCGCTATCGCCGTTGTTCTTTGCGCTTTTACCGACGAAGACGATTTGGAAGAAGAAAACGAGCGGCGACAATTTTTGTCGAGAAGAAAAAGCGGCGTTGTTGCATTTTGACGAAATTTTTCTCCTCTTCCAAAACCACCTTTACAACATCCGCGACGGAGCGAACGAAGGAGTGACGTCATTTTATCACGATTCGTATTCGTCGCAATGAGCGACGCCTCGACGCAGAGCATGCAATAAAGAAAGGAGGAGAGAATACTTTTAAAGCATGTTCAAATCGAAAAATTTTATTTAAGGTCGAAAAAGAAGAGTATCGAAAAGGAATATGAAAAAAAGTCAGATGAGCAGAACGAGCAGAACGAGCGGCATAGATATAACGTCCGTCATTAAAGTGACACTTGCAAAGCTGACTAATTCCTATCGTTATTTCTCATTCCGCTCGCTTTATTCTTATTCACTCGTGCGTACGCATGAGTAGATGCACATAAGCCGCACTCCCGAACAAGTCCGTGCATCCCAAGGACTCATCGTCTTCTTCTATTCATCGTTATTATTATTTAGCATTCTCTCGACATACTCCATTGCTCTCTCCTTCACGTACGTCATTCGTTCCGTGTTACCTTGGGACCTCTCATATTCTAAGTACCTTTTGAACAAAAATTTCATGCTTCTCGCGTTAAGATCCAAGTGTGTGGCACGTTCAAACAACGCTCGAATCCTCTCCGGGACGTTTTGCTTAATCTCTTGATCGATATATACGGACCAAATATCAGTTCTCTTTGGATAGTTGCGCAGAATGCCTTCAAACATTGTACGTCCACGCTCCGGGTCACCCTCTTTCATCTCCAATAAAGCGACTTTAACTAAAAGTTTGATGTGCTTGCGTTTCGGTAAAGAAGTCGTCGCACGATCGAGGAGTTTTCTCGACCCTTCCGCGTCGCCTTTGAGCGTAACATGGCGGATGTATGTCAGCCAAACCTTGCAACTCGACCGAAATTTTTTAACGATGAGTTTAAGAGTTTCTTGAAGAACTTCTGTTTGTTCCGTACGCGTGTACATGTCTACCAAGACGAGGTACAGTTTCTTTGGATCGGCTAAATTCACCGCGCGCTTGAATAGTCTCGAGACGGCTTCTTTTGGATTTGGCAAGCCGTGCGAGTTCTCTAAATTTAAATACGCAATCCAAATGTTCATTCGCTCTTCTTCTTCTTGCGCTGGGATTGCTTCTAACGCGCGTTCAGCGACTGCTCGCGCATCCTCGTACGCGCCGACGCTCACTTGGAACGCAACATATTGAATCCAAAGAAAAGAGGAAAGCGGTGAAGCTAAGATCAACTTTTCGTAATCTGACGCACTTTCAGGAAGACGACCTTCCTCGCGTAACTGTTGCTCTTGTCGCAAGATTTCCATCTCAGCCTCCCTAGCTTTGCGACGTTTTGCGCGTTTCGAAAGTTTATTGACGTTTTCTCCTTCATCGGGATAAGGGGACTCCTCTCGACTTCGTTTCATTGCATTGAGCTTTTGTTTCTGTTCCTTCTCTTCCTCGTCCCAGGCGAAACCAACATCTTCTTCCTTCTCGGTCGAGTTGTTGTCGTCTTCGTCTTCGTCTTCGTCTTCGTCGTCTTCGTCGTCTTCGTCGTCTTCGTCTTCGTCTTCGTCGTCGTTATCGTCCTCCCTCTCAGATTCTTCTCCTCCACTTTCCTCGTTATCGAATAAATGCTCCTCTTCCTCGTCTTCCTCCTCCGCGTCCATTTTACTATTATTACTATCGTCTTCATCGTCGTCAGAAAGTAAAAGATCTTCCTGCATTTCATCTTCGTCGTCTGAATCGTGCTCGTGTTGCGCACCATTCTCATCGTCTTCATCATCGTCTTCGAAAACCGAAGCTTTGATGCCAAGAGAAACTTTATTCGTCTCGTAATCTACTTTCATGATTTTTGTGCGCACCCGCTCTCCGGCTCGGACGTGGTTGGCCAGATCATCCTTCACGTGCATATCAGCAAACATTGAAATGTGACATAAACCAGACAGACCAGACCCGTCTAAAGTGACAAACACGCCGTACGATTGCACGCTGCGTACAGTTCCCATGACCACATCACCAACTTTCAACGATGCGAGTGCTTCTTTGTTTGGCGTTTTAGAATCGGATTGTGAAGTGCGCAGTGACATCTCGACTCGATTTGTTTTTGCATCCGCAGAAACGATGCGGCCGCGAACCAATCGTCCAGTTGGGAATTCAACCGATGGTTTTTCGACAAAGCCATCTGCAAGATTGGTGAGCTTTATCAGCGCGTCTAAATTACGCGAAAGCGCAACGAAGCATCCAGCTTTGCCGACGGATTTGACGTATCCAGAAACTTCATTCCCTACTTCAAGACTCTTGGCATCATAAATCTCGGGATTAGCCACCTTCTTATTTCCTTCAGATTTTCTCAATAAAGACGGTCGCATTGAAAGATCGACTTCTCCATTCGATGTCACAGAAACTACGCAAACTTCTACCACATCACCAACCTTCATTTCAGAGAACGGGTTTTCTTCAAACGCGTCGGAAACGTCAGTCAAAAAAACCCGTCCCATGACGTGTGCGCCAAGCTTCACCATCATCGAAGTGCCTTTGTTAAAGCGCGAAACGACACCAAAGAGTTTCGCGCCGACGCTGATAGACTTTTGATCCCGAAAAGAAACATCGACGTGCTTCTTAGAAACGTTGACGTTGACGATTGTTGCTTTGATCCTTTCCCCCTTTGAAAATCTCTGCTCAAGTGGTTTTTTAAGCTCTTTGATTGAGCTCGCAGTCTCAATCAAAGGAATAAAAGCACTTATTTCTGGTCGAATGCTCACTTTAACGCCGTCTGGCAACACCGAGATGACGTACGCATCAATAGATTGACCAGCTTCAAGCGTTTGTATAGTTGGTCTTTTCAATGATATTTTGTCAGCAAAGTCATCCCTGTTCTTTGCGTTCTCGTTAACATTTTCGTCGTCGTTGTCGTCGTCATCGTCAATGCCTGCACTACTCGTAAGAGTGAGGTCCAATAGCCCCCCTCGATCGCCCGCCATACCAAGAACAACAACATTTACAGTCAAACCAAGCGATAGGTCTTCCAGCGGAAACTTTGATTTCGCGAAAGCGCGAGTCTCAGTAATATGAATGCGTCCTTTTCTACTGTTTGGAAGCGACACAAGTGCTTGAAGAGGCTGAAGCTCCGAAACAACGCCTCGTAATTTAGTCCCAGCCTTTGGACCACGATTCGCTTTATCTTGATCCACATAAGGAACGGTAAGTAAAAGTCGGTTGCTGTAAAACTCGCCAACTTTAACGTCGTTTGAAGATGAGGAAGGAAGTTGTGCGATGACAACATTCACTCTCTGATTAACCTCAAATCGTTCTGAAGCGTCGTTCAAACGCACGTTGCAGTAGTGAACGGGAGCATATCCGATCGCGTCAGAATACTTTGGTAGAGATAAAATGACGTATTGAGCTTTAATTAGCTCTACGATTGCTTCGGTCGCTTCACCTACTTTCAATTTTTTCAGCGCCGTAGAGGTAGATTTTACCTTCTTTTTCTTCTTCTTCTTCGATTTCGTATTGTTCATCACGTTCACTTTACCGATATCAATAACACCCTCGCGTCTGGAAACGTCTAAAACCTTTCCCAATAAACGAGTCTCAGTGGTAAAATCTTCTATTTCTACGCTCTCAGGCACTTGATGCGGAGAAACCAACCCGACCGCATTCTCGTCTTCATCAATATCGATCAAAATTCCATAATCCTTCGTTTCGTTAATCGAGCCTTCGATATCACATCCAGGTTCGAACATACGTACTGTTTCTTCAGATAACAAAGTCTCTGCCTCCTTAGGATTTTGAGCCATCTTTGAATCTAAAAACTCGAGATCCGTGAAGAATGAACGAATCAAAGGAGCATCCGATAAAGGTTGTGCCGTTGTTTGCAACCGAAGCGAAAGCGAAAGCCGCGGCGGGGTGCACTCAATGTCCACCGAAAGAACCATAGCTTGTACAGTTTGGCCGACAAAGAACGAATCCGTGGCGCTGCATCCATCGGGAATTTGCGAAGGAGGCGCTAACCCAGTGAGCGATCCTAAAAATCGCACGAATACGCCCGTCGATGATGTCGAGGCGACGTATCCTGGATATATCTTTCCAGCCTTTACCTTATCTGCTTTACAGGGTAGAGATGAACTTGTTACTGCCTCTATGATCGACATTTTCCGACTCATGACTACTCTTTTTGACTTTCGTTCAAGAATCACCAAAGGACCACTTAAAACTTCTCCGATTTTCAAAGTTGACGCCATGCTCAGAGCTGTGACGGGATTATCTGATAGATGCTGAAATGCGACGAGTCCTTGAAACGTTCCTTCTTCTGTGCTCGCAGCAACTTCAATAATGCTCGAGCCTTGGACTATTTTCGTAATTGTCGCAGATGTAACAACTTCACCGATTGGTACTGCGTCTGTTGATAAAGAGATAGCAGTAGCACCAGCCGCTCCCGCTCCTGCAGCAGCACCATCCTCTTCATCGCTGCTGCCTAGCGAAAGTCTTAGTTTGTTTTCTCCTCGATCTGCAGACACGATTGTCGCTCGAACAACTTGACCCACCGCGTAGGCGTCAGCAATACTCTGGCCCTTAGCTAACCCAAGATCTTGTGATCCTGCTAATCCCTTTAAGTTTCCATAAAGTGTGACGAACACGCCGTAATTTACAACGCCTGAAATTATGCCGTGTGTAGTTCTTCCAGGGATTGCATCCTCGATCGTTTTCAACACCGGCAATTCCGACTTTATCAGCGCACGCTTGTGCGTTACGATAGCTCTGTGTCTCGCTTGGTCAACGCTGATAACTCGAAACTTCAAGATTGCGCCAGGAGCTACTTTGGATGATGTCGTTCGTCCGACGACGTCGGATACATGGAACGGCGGACAAAGTGCTTTGACGCCTTCAGCGAGTTTTACGATGGCTCCAAAATGTTCCGTCGCTAAGACTTCCCCCTTGACAATCATCCCAGGAACTAGCTCTTCCAAACTAAAGAATGGTTGTTCCAAAACAGATCTCTTTAAACTGACGTTGGCGACGGCGTCTAACAATCGATGTCCAATCACTCGAACTTTTACTTGCTTTCCCACCTTATACTTCTTTTCTACTTTTTCTACGTGATCGTCGGAAAGGTGCGAAACATGCGCGTATCCAGCGATGCTTCCTTTCTTCCCGCCTTTGCTGATTTGAAGGGATACTCCGACGTTCGGATCTACACGGTTTATCACGGCGTTTTCGAAGATTGACCCGGTTGATGGAAGGATGCTCGCCGATGACTGCGCCTCGAGCAAGTGCGGTTGGAGAGATAAACCGACGCGTTTATTTTGAGCATCTACGAAAATCACGCGTGAACGTACCTTCTGTCCCTCTTTAAAAGATGAAGTATCTTCGGCTGCGATGTGAAAGCAGTCAATTGTTCCCGAAAAATACGTCAGAAAAGAGACAGAAATACCATCATCGAGAACAGACTTCACGCGCGCTTTTACCAACATGCCGGGAAGAATCGTGGATATCAATGTCGACTTATTTTCCAGCGCGATTGCGCTCGCGCATCGTTTCGTATCTGCACTGACTTTATACACGTGAATCCCGCTAAGTTTGCTTCCTCCTCCGTTCTTCTTCTTCTTGTTGTCATCCTTCTTTGCTTTTGGCGTCGACGTAATAACAACTTCCACAAGCTGACCGGGGAGAAGCGACTCGTGCTCTTCCCCTAGGCTATCACGTGGTAAAAATCCAGAACAATCATCGATACCGAATGCTACGATGTATCCGTGATCTTCGACGGAAGTGACTACCGCTGGCACAGCTGCACCTTCAGATAAGCACCCTTTATCCAATCCGGTGCACACTTGCGAGAGACGCAGTGTCAACTCGATCCGTTTACCGCCAGTTTTCCCATCGTCGAGGTTTACAACTGCACATCGCACCATTTGCCCGACGCGAAATAGAGATTCTAAACCAATCTTTCCTTTTGTGCCTCCATCTTTCTCTTCCTCTTCATCACCGCTACTTTCGTCACTGCTACTACTACTACTACTACTGAATTCGTCTTCAGAAGAGGGATATGCGGACGTCTTCCTTTTGCTTCTCTGGCCTCTGCCCTTAGTGTGAACATAAAATACATCTGATGCTTCTAATTTCGATACCGTCCCTTTCAATCCGTTCTGTAATGAGACGATTAATCCTTTGTTCGAAACGTGCGAAACAATTCCGAGCAACTTGACGCCTTTGCGTAATGTCTTCCATTTCAACGCTTCGATGTATTTACCACTTCCTCCTTTACCTCCGGTTTTTCTACCTTTCAAACTCGAAGAAGAACCTTTAATCGCGGCGAATCGCTCGGTCGTAGTGGTTGTTTTCGTTCGTGAGGCGCGATGAGACCGCTCGTTTTCTTCTTCTTCTTCTTCTTGTTCTCCTTCGGCAAAGTTCCCGCGAGGAAATGCTTCCTCTTCGTCGTCATTGTTCTCCGCGTCCTCGAGTGTACCTCTTCCGCGCTTCATTGCTTTAACGAATAAGTCGTCCCGTCGCGCGCTTTTTATGTTTCTCTTAGTGTGTGCGTATGCTTCTTTCTTCTTTCTTCGTAAACACACGACACGCAACAAATGGAGAGAGCGTTGAGCCGCCAAAAAAGTACACCGAGCGACCAAAGAAAGAGAGAAAAGAGAGAAAAGAGAGAGAGAGGAAAAAGAGAAAAGAGAGGAAAGAGAGGAAGGAAGGTGGCGGCTGTCTTTGAGTGCATGACGATGCTCTTTTTTTTTCGCTTTTTCTTCTTCTTCTTCTTCCATTTTTTTACGACGGCGGCAAAAGAAACGCGCAGGAGTAGAGTACCGCCACACACTCCCGATCTGCCTTGCTCTTTCCGACCATTTTTGGCGCGAACACGCGGGAGAGAACTAAACGAAGAAACCTAAAGAGCGCGAGAACATCATCCATTACCGCTCCAACAAACAAGAAATCTTCTCTTCTCTTCTCTTTTTTGTAAAGAAAACAAACTCGTGCGTCGCCACATTTTTTGTTTGTTGCTGCGCGCGCGCTTGTCAGAAACTTTGCGTTTAACTGTTGTTCAATACACACACACACACACACACAAGCGCACAGATACACACGCGGAGCGCATTGAATTATGGCGAAGAAGAAGAAGAAACCATCGAAATCGTCCAACCCCCGATTGAAGAAGTACAAGCATTTCGATGCCACCAAAGTCGACGGGGAAGCGAAAAACAAAAAAGCCGAAGACAACGCTTCAGTTTTCGATAGAAAAAGTTCAAAGCAAAAATTTGAGATTTTAGGACGGAAAATCAAAGGCAAAAGCGGTAACGTTTTGAAGGCGAGAAGGGAAGGATTCGAACGACGGGAGAGAACGTTGTTAGTGGAACACAAATTGAGCGGAAAAGCGAACGCGTTCGTGGATTTACGGTTCGGAGAGTTAGATAACAACTTGACGCAGGAGGAAAAGTCAATCGGGCGCTTGGCACGAGCGCGGTTGGGCCAATTAAGGAAAAAGCGAAAGAATACGTATTCACTCGAAGGAAACGAAAACGACGACGATGAAGATGGGGACAATGACAACAATAGTAATAATAAAAACTTGTTATCGTTGACCCATCTCGGAAAACCTTTGGATGATAGGAGAATAGCAAACGCAAAGTTCGATTCGGATTCTGACGATGAGGACGGCACGAGACAATTGATGAACGAAGAAATGACACGCAGGATGCATTTCGGCGGGGATGATTTTGACGACGACAATGGACAGTATGACGACGATGGTAACGGTGGGTTTCGGCGGAAAGGAAAGAAGAGCACAGTCGAGGGTGGCGATGACGATAAAGAATGCGATAACGACGAAAATACAAATACAGAGAGAAGAAAAACAAAAAAGGAAGTCATGGACGAACTCATTGCGAAGAGTAAAATGTATAAAGCCGAGAAAGCGAAACAGCGAGACGATGACGAAGAACTCCTGGATAAACTTGACGAAGATTTTAAAGTCATCAGTCGAGGCGGTTTATTACAAGGCGCATTGCGAAAAGCAGTCGGCCATTTGAAACCGACAAACAAAAATACCTCGTTGAACATTTTGGAATCAGGATTACCGAAAGACGACGACATAAAGAGTGATTACGATAAAATTACAAAATCGTTAGCTTTAGATGCGCGAGCGCACGCGGCAGAAATAGCAAAGACGTCAGAGCAAATGGAGGCAAGACAAAAACGACAGCTCGAGGAAGCTGAACGCGCCAGAGTGAAGCGCATGCGAGGAGATCTCTCGGACGACGACGAAAACGACGAGACAAGAAACGGCGACGATGATGATGCACCATTAGGAGGGTACGCATTGAGGAGGCACAAAGCGCGCAAATTAGAAAAGGAAGAGGGGGAAGGAGGTGATCCTCGTTCGACAGCGAGAGCAGGTGGTGAAGATCTCGACGATGATTTTGCGTTCGATGAAGACGACGAAGACGATGAAGAGAATGAAGAAAGTTCAGACGAAAGTGACGAGGGCGAGGACGAAGACGACGAAGAGGATAGCGGTGAAGACGACTTAGATGAAACTGGAAAGTTCCGCAAAGAAGCGAACAAGATGGATGAGAAATTAGAAAAAGGTAAAAATCGGTTAAGAGAGCTCGGCATTCTCAACGATGGCGTAGAAGTGAAGAAAAAAGTAGAAAAGGTTAACAAGAGTGATAAAGCCGCAGAAAGCGACGACGACAATGTCAGAAAAGATTTTGACGACGATGATGATATCGACGACGATGATATCATGAATAGAGAAATTCTTCTCGACGATGGTGCAAAAGAAGGCAGCGACGACGACGACGACGACGACGCCAACCTCAAAAAATCAAAAGAGGTAAAAGAGAAGAAGGATGCCGAAGCTCGAGATGATCTAATCCGCGCTGAAGAAAGAATGGATGCAAGCTCGTCGGAAATCCCGTATACATTTGAAGTACCGGAAACGTACGAAACATTCGAAACTCTCTTAACCAAGTACACTTCTGATGAAGTTTCGATTGTGCTTACTCGCATGCGCGCATGCAATGCGCCGAGTTTAGCGACTGAAAATAGACGAAAAATTCAAACGCTTCTCGGACTTTTGCTTCAACGTTTTGAAACGTTATGTGGTAACGAGGAATTGCCAGTAGCAGATCTAAACGTGATCACGAAGCACATTTCTGAAATCGCAACGCAAGTTCCGTTTTATGCCGCGACCGCAGCGAAAGCGCGCATTGAAAAGATGGGCAAACGACTCCAAAAAGCTTTGCGATTGGGAGAAACTGGCTTACCACCGCCGAGGACGATATTACTTCTTGGATTATTTGCGGATATCTTTAGTTCTACGGATAAACAACACGCGGTTACCACGCCGGCATCTTTGTACATAGGGAACGTGCTCTCGCATTGCGCCGTTCGATCAACTGACGACGCGAATTATGCGGTGATTTTATGCGCTCTCGCGAGCGCGTACGTCGTTCCTGCCATGCGCATTTTTCCAGAGGCTCTCAATTTACTCACTGCTTTGATACACGCCTCAGGTGAGAGCGAGAAGTGCAAACAAACATGGAACGAAGGGTTGCCGACGCACCTTCAAGAGCAATGCGGCGGATCGTGGTTGCGGCCTTTGATGGTAGACGCAGGGGTCGGGAAAAAGTCCTCCTCAAAAACGATTGAAGTGCTCTCTCTGGCAAAGTTGTTGTCGACACGACCTCGAAAAAAGTCAATAACGGCAGCAGATTCTAGCACCCAAGAACGCGTGGCAATGCTTCGATATGCGGTTTCGACCCTTGGAAATCTCATCAAACCCGTCCAGAAAGTATCATGCGCGCCTGAAATGTTGCAGAAAGTGCAAATCGCGCTGAACAGATTAATACGTTCGCTGAAAACATTCGGAAAAGAAAACGGCGCCGTTTACAACGACATTTTGAAAATGTGCGAAGCGATGCGTGACGATATTGAGAAGAAGAAGAAAAGCAGCGTTCGCCTCTCGCTCGCCTGGCATACGAAGTCCGTTGAAGCTATTAAGCAGTTCAATCCAATGTATGAAGAAGATGGGTTTCAAAAAGGACGCGATTACGATCCGAATCGAGAGCGCGCAGAAAACAGAAAGCTCAAGAAAGAGTTGCGAAAGGAAGCGAGAGGAACCGTTCGCGAGCTTCGCAAAGACAACCAGTTTATGCATCACGCACGCGAACAAGAAAAGGCTGCTGAAGCCGAGGAAAGGGACGCAAAACACAAAGAAGTCTTATCCTTTCTTGAGAAGCAAGAAAGTGACTTTAAATCCGGCGGCCAAGGTGGTCTTATCGTTAAAAACAAACGAAGAGCCCAAGGTGCGTCAAAGAATGGGAATAGACGTAGATTTTAGTTGGAAAAATTCAGCGCATATTATTTGTATTTGTACGTTACCTAATATTACATGTGCAGCGACTCAAATTACGATGATTCATTTCTCAACTCCAACATTATGCGATCCATGTCATCTTTCGTTACCGTGTATCCAGCACCGTTCTTCTCCGAAATTTCTCTTAACTTCTCCATTAACTTCCCTTTCATCTGCGCAAATCCCGTAGCTAATCTGAGTTGTTGGTCCATCGGCAACGTCCCAAACGCCTTTTCGCTCGCGTCCGCTAAAGTATCTCCATCTCCAGTATCCCCATCAATTTTCGTCTGATACTCGATCACGTCTTGCATAGTCAAATCCTCGTCCTCATCATCCTCTCCTTCACCATCTACGAAAAAAGTAGAATCCCCTTCCTTTCTCCAACAAAACTTCATGCTCGGGTCGTTTCCGTCACAGCACTCGTGTTCGGAAAGTAACACAATTTTAGCCGCTTCCGCAGGAAAATCTTCCGTTCGAGCGTCGTACATGACATCGCACACGTTCTTACTATTTGTGGTGGTATTATCTTCTCCTCGCTTCGTCACCGTCGCACCCCACCAGACAACCTCTTCCTTTATTCTTTTCGTCTCGTTCGATACATTTTCCTCGTCCGAAAGCGTATTTTCAATCACCCAACGGATTTCAACTCTGGAGCCTTCTTTCACGTTCGGCGCGATACCAATCGCATTTTCGTCTTTCTTTTCGTCCTTTCCTTCGCCATTTCGCGCGAGAATGTTACCGATTGAATTCTCAACGAGCGCGCGGATTATCTCTTGATTTTTGAATTCTTCTTCGCTTTTCCAAAGAGTGTGTTGCCTTTTAATATTTGCATCGTTCATGTGTTGTTCTCGTTCAAGATGATCCGTAGGGGACGCAGGACGCTTCATGCCGACGACTGATATAGATGCAACGTTTGTATCTGTATTATTATCGGCCGCCATAACTCTTTCCAACCCACGCATATGGTGGGAATGAAAAAATTTATACGAATTCGGGCAAAACGTTCGAGTGCGCTTCGGCGAAGCGAGAATGTGGTACTAAATCGTAAATAGATACACGTACCGGTGTAGGTTCTAGTATTTAGTAGTATTTAATTTAATTTAATTTAATGCCAAGGTCTATCGTAAAATCCTTCGTCGTCCCAAACACCGCCACCATCGTCCTCATCGCCTTCTTCTTGGTCACCCCAAATGAACGGTTGAAATCTTTCGTCGACATCGAACGTTTGCGGAGTGAAATTTGCCCTATCGTTGACATACCAAATCACACTATATCGCGTACCAGAATATCCACGTACCCAGTGACATGATCGACCATCGACCTTTGCGAGTCTATTTTTGGTATTTACTCTGTACCTTTTCGTCCCGAGGCGGTTTTCTATCATCAACTTCCCACCAGAATCGAAGTCACCCAATGACAAAGCAAACTGATAGCTCATGTCGTCTTTGTCTACGTGCGGAGACGCGACGAAGTTTTTCGTAATTGCCAACGAATCGTACTCGAAATCTTTCTCGGCAAAATTAACTATGATTTCCTCGCAGCAAGCGCGCAAATCATCATCTCCTGAATTGCCTGCCACGGAGCCAGATTCTTTCGAGTTTCTTTTCAGAACCAGATAATGCTGCGATTCCATCGACGGCCTATGCGAAAGAGCTGACCAGCGATATTCCTTTAGGCATTTCAAAAGTCTTGTGAGCTGGTTCTCGGGAATTGGTGCTCCTTGTACGTCTATCATTTCCCGCCCACTTTTATAATTCAACCACGAATACGTCTCAGGATGCTCCGCACACTCCTTCATTTCCTCGCGCTTTTCGGTTTCGTCACCGCGTTCGTCCCTCACTTCTCGAAGCCATGCGTAATAAATTCTTTCTTCCATGGGGTCCGCGTTTCTCTCAACCGAACGCGTTGCTGCGACATCCAGGAGGTGCTTTCCTTTCGAGCGCGCGTTCACTTTGAGACGATATTCGCCTCCATTACTGCAATCTCCACCATTGTTATTATCGCTACCGAACTTTATATCGATGCCATCCAAGACTGCAATCGCCATCGCCGCTTCTTCCCGATCACGAAATCGCAGAAACGCATACGAGAGCCATTCCTTACTCTTCGTTTTCGCTCGCCAACCCTTCTTACAAATCCAAAGCACTTTTGGCGGCTGGATATTCTTTAAATTCAAATTCAGATCCCAAATAACTTTCGAAAGGCCTTTCATCGATGCCTGTCGTCTAGGAAACCCACCGAACCAAACGTCGGCCTCAGAATACGGCGGCGGTTGCTTTTCTTCTCGCTTACGCTTTTTTCTGTCATCATTTGTTGGCATCGGAATCGCATCGTCGTTCGCCCCGTTTATATTCGAAGGGTTCTTATCGCATACGTCGAGGTGGCGAAAAACCGCGTTTCGCGACTTGAAAAATCTTTCGCACAGCTGACATTGCGCATTGCTGCTTCCTTTTGGGATTGAATTTGCATCCGGTGCTGCACGATGCATTTTTAAATGGAAATCCCCTAAAAATTCATTTTTGCTTCTTGTTTCCTTTTAACAACCTCATTGTTTTCGGAAGAAAAGAGCGCTGATGACGATGACGACTGCGACAACGAATTCATCGCGTAGTGTTATATCCTCTTTTACCTCGCATTCGCATCATCGTCGTTCCTCGACTCTTTCAAAGCGAAAGCTCAATCTACAAGGAAAGGAATGTAGTCTCGTTCGCGCTTCTTCTTCTTCGTCTTCGAATAAAAGCAACGAAACAGACGCGTCCATATTCGAGTACGACCTAACTTATGAAGAGGACATAGATCATGATAGCGTAAATAGCAACAGCAGCAGCAGCAACAACAACAACAACAACAACAGTAACGGCGCCATTGACTTTGATTTCTTCAGTAAAGAAACATTCGAATTGTTAACAGAGTCGTCGGAAGTACTCGAAAAGTTAGAGAGTTTCTATAAGTTTCCGCTGGATGAATTCCAACGAGACGCCACTCGCGTCCTCATTGATGGTCATTCTCTAGTCGTCAGCGCTCCTACCGGATCCGGTAAAACGCTCATTGGCGAAACGGCCATCATGAACGCGTTAATGCGAGGGAAAAAAGCGATATATACAACCCCGCTGAAAGCTCTATCCAATCAAAAGTTGAGAGAGTTTTCGAAGAAGTTTGGCAAAAGGAAAGTGGGATTGAAAACCGGCGACGTGGAAGTAAACGCAGAAAAAGCGGAAGTTATGGTGATGACGACAGAAATTCTAAGGAATATGTTGTATTCAAACGCGGCTGGAGGAGAGATGGATAAACGATTGGACGACGTAGGAGTGGTTATTCTTGACGAGGTGCATTACTTAGGAGACTCGTATAGAGGGACAGTATGGGAGGAAACGATTATATATTGCCCTTCAAATATTCAGTTGTTGTGCTTATCTGCGACGATCGGAAACCCGGACGATTTATCCGGATGGATAGAAGAAGTGAGAAAGAGTGATAAAAGTGACGAAAAATTATGCAAAACTTTAGTTTCGGATTATCGACCCGTGCCGTTGAATTGGTTTTATTCCATGAAACCAAACAGAGATTGGCCAGGTTTAGGTTATTTATTAAACTCGAGAGGTACACAAATGAACGAAGAATTGTATCCGTTCACGGAGGAAGGGATGAGGGAGAATTTTTCTCGATACGGTGGCGAACAGGAGAGTTATTACAACAACTATCATAACAATAGACGAGAAAACGACCAAAAATCGATGCGTCGAAGACTAGTGCCTCATGTCGAAACCGCTGTAGGACAATTGATTTCTGCAGACATGCTTCCTGCGGTATGGTTCATTTTCTCTCGGAAAGGGTGCGACCAAGCGGTTGAGTATTTGTGTAGAGACGCTGGTGCGTGTTTAGTCAGTCGTGAAGAGCAAATTGAAATTACGAAAGAAATTGACGCGTTCGTTGCTTCGAACAAAGATGCCGTTCGTAAAGAAATGATCGAACCGTTGAAATGCGGCGTTGCTTCCCACCACGCTGGGTTGTTACCAGCTTGGAAAGGTTTGGTCGAAGCACTTTTTCAACGAGGATTGGTGAAAGTAGTCTTTGCAACAGAAACATTGGCGGCGGGAGTGAATATGCCCGCGAGGTGTACGGTAATGAGCGCGTTGAGCAAACGCGGCGATACTGGTCCACGCACGCTCACGTCAAATGAGTTTTTCCAAATGGCTGGAAGAGCTGGACGAAGAGGTTTTGACGACGTAGGCTTTGTCGTGTGCTTACAATCACCTTTCGATGGTCCCGAGGATGCGTTTGCGTTAGTTTCTGGCGAGCCAGAGAATCTAAAATCGAATTTTGCAATCAGTTATGGCATGGTTTTAAATCTTTTGCGAGGTGATAAATCTTTGCATCAAATTCGAAGCACCGTGGAGAAAAGTTTCGGGAACTATCTCGGTGGTAAAGCGCGTTTGGGTCAAATTCGAGAGTTGAATCGTCTCTTGGATAAGCTCAACGCGTTGAAAGTGCAGGAGAGTAGGAGCGAAATCATACAGGATGGTATAGACGAAAGTGAATGGAACAGATTTGTAAAATTAGAAGAACGCTTACGAGTAGAGCAAGGTTTGTTGGAGCTGTTGGAAGCACAAAGTAAAGAAACGAAAGTTGAAAGTATGCGCGAAGACGTATGGGAAGCCCTGACGCTCAGAGAAGAAGGAGTGAAGATGGTCGCGGTCAACGTCGGGTGGCGAGTAGGTGCAACGCCCAGACAATCTCCGATGAAAGGCACGACTTTTGGATTATTGGACGATGGTTCGATGGTCGTCGAGAAAGAAGAATCGGTAGAAGAGTTCTTTGTGGAAGATGAAGTGAATGTGGGCGGTATTTTCGAGAGAGATTACGTCGAAGAAGAGTTGGATGATGCCGATGAGAAAGTCTCAAGGGAAATCGTCGAGAAACAGAAACTTCGAGAATCGCTTCCTGTACTTGTCATCAGTGCGCAAAGGCCGGAGGAAACGCTTTCACCTTTGGGTGAATTTACTGGTCTAGGTGCTGATGGTATGTGGTATCGGTTCGATGCGCACAGAATCGTCTCGACGAGTTACATCGGCGCCGCAAACGAAACCATGGCTTTCTCGGAAATTCGCGAGTCGTGCGGAAATCCACCCTCAAATTCATCCATTCGCTGGAGACGTTTAAGCAAGTTATACAGGGCGAACGGAAACGCAAAGACGAGCGCCTCGGCTGCAAACTTACCAGGAACGTGCGAAGACTTCTCTCTATTTGAAGAAGATGTGGACACCGCGGATTACCTCGAACTGCAGAGAAAGAAAATTGAGCAGATCCAGATCGATCTAGGGGATTTGAGTAACATAGGATTGCTTCGCCGAGAGATGAAGTTACAAAAGAAAAGAAGAGCAAAGTCAGATAAGCTGAGCGAACGCACGCGCAAGTTAGAATCACGAATTCGGGAGTATTCCGCCGCAGGATGGGACGATTTCATGCGCGTCGTGGATATTCTAGAGCAACGAAACGCTCTCGTGCGAGTAAAAAAGACAACCGAAGCTGAATCCGCCGACGAGGAAATTGAAATTCTCACGTTTGGTGAAGTTTGTATGGCTTTCAGAGGCGAAAACGAGCTGTGGATAGGAACCGTTCTGAGCAGTCTGCCTGACACTATCTCTGTCGCTAATCTTGCCGGTGTTTGCGGCGCGATGTCTTCAGACGCCAATCGTGCCGTTAACGCCTACTACGGGCCTTCGGAAGAGTTAGACACTATACTAGCCTCTTTCGTTCCCGACCTCGAAGATATTGCTGATCTTCAATATGCATCTCGCATCGACAATGCACCGCTCAGCCTTTCGCAAGACCTCGCCGCTTTACTCGAACAATGGGCTAGCGGCGTGAGTTGGTCGCAGATTCGAGGCGATACATCTTTGCAAGAGGGCGATATCGCGAGAGTGTTTAAACGCACTGCCGAGCTTTTAGCGCAAATACCACGAGCTCCGCACGTTTCCGAACAGCTCAAAAAAACAGCAAAGGAAGCCGAGAGAATCGTTAATAGACCACCAATTAGTGATTTGCTGTAGGATAGGCAATAGATTGAAACTTATTAAAATTGTAGGTTATGCTAGGCTGTTTGGAAGATGTTTTGTGACGTCGATACGCCTACTTTTTCGGCAGCCTTGTCCAGTTCGGCAATCTCAGCTGCATTCAATCGCCATCCTAATGCACCGAGATTATCCTCCAACTGCTTCACGTTTTTCGCCCCTGGAATTGGAATAGTGTCTTTACAAATGCACCAATTCAGAGCGACTTGCGGAAGCGTTTTTCCCCCGTGCGCATCGCCAACCTCTCTCATCGTCTCCAAAAGAGTCGGCAACGGCGGCAACACACCTTTATACGCTTGACCTCTTAATCCAGGCGGTGGATTCTCTACACTGTATTTACCAGTCAACAAACCTAGCGCTAGAGGACTATACGCGATTAACTTAATACCTAACTCATCACACGTTTCCTTTGTGCCATTCAGCTCCGGGAATCGAGATAAAAGATGATACTGCACCTGCAACGTAGAAATTGGGACGCCTCGTGCGCTCATGTACTTGTGAATCTTTCGTAATTGTCTGGGACCATAATTAGATAAGCCGACCGCGCCGATAATCCCTTCCTCGTACGCGTCTGCAATTCCACTCCAAAGGGCTCCTTCTTGTACGGGTTGGTAATTTTCAGTGGACCAATGTAACTGACCTAAATCAATCTTCTCTTTCCCAAACCTCTTTGCACTTTCCTTGGCCGCATTTACGAAGCTGTTTGATGTCACTCGCCACGGATATGGTGCAAACTTCGTCGCCAAAATGATATTGTTCTTCTTCGCGTCTTCTCCTCGGTATTCTTTGATAAATTTTCCTAAAAGTTGTTCGCTTCGTCCGTCTTTACCGTATGAGTCTGCGCTATCGAATAAACGCACTCCTCTGTCCACTGCTAAGTTGAAAACGCGCTGTAATTCATCGTCCATAGATTCTTCATAGCCCCAGACGAATGAGTTTCCCCAGCTCCAACATCCCAACCCGAGTTCTCCAATATCTATGAGCGTAGAGGGTGGAACAGAGGAAGATATCTTTGAAGAAGCATTAGAATACGAAGGTTTTGGAAGCAAAGATGCTCCGCTTAAAGCGATTAACACGTCTCTTCTCTTCTGTGGCGTTTGTTTATTCGTTCCACTTGTTCCTATTACATTGGCCGATGCGCAAACGCCGCCGCGCAAACAACAGGAAAGTAGCATTTGAGAAGACGTGGAATAAATGAAGACAAGGTAAAAAAGGTAGTGGTACCTCACAAAAAAATATCAACATCCTTTCGGATAATGATGGGGTAAGCGACGCAGCTCTTCCTGTTGTGAAGAAAA
>Ga0115011_10001291_pt1 | contig 18115 bp, 15 predicted proteins | sample TroAtlMetagenome_2_FD_88705 | JGI IMG/M metagenome (GOLD analysis project Ga0115011, IMG submission 88705) | Marine eukaryotic phytoplankton communities from Atlantic Ocean - Tropical Atlantic ANT8 Metagenome | ecosystem: Environmental > Aquatic > Marine > Oceanic | place: Tropical Atlantic...
ATATCGCCATGACGTATTAACCACAGATCGCGAAAGCTTTTACCTGCCGCATGAATTAGTCGTGTTTTCTTGTCCTCTAATATCTGGTCGCTATCTAATTTTTGTTTAAGAGTAGCGAGAAATGCGTCATTATTTTTTTGTTCGGGTAAGGTGACTTCATCAAAGCTTATCGGCTTATCCCAGCGGATTTCATCTACGCCTAATTCACGTTTGAGATAAGGCCACAGTTCAGGTTTCTCGGAGTCGTTGAATGTTACATCTTCATATCCCCATCCCCACCACTTCATATGCCTTATATCAGTTTCCATTATGCTCTTCTTGTAGTGTGTTTATGCGCTTAGCTAATTCGTTGGTAACCTCACTGTATATAAGCCTGTTACTGTTATTATATTTGGCTAACTGCTCAGGATGGATTGCCTGACCGAAGCGTACCGTGATCCGTTTGGGCTTTGGGAAACTTCCAGATTTTGGGAGGGATGAATATGTGCCATCGACGTAGGCTGGAACAATGGGGATATTTAGCTCTGTTGCTATCATAGCGGGTCCTTTTTTGAACGTTGCGATCTTGCCATCAAGAGATCTTGTGCCTTCAGGATAAATGATAATCGCCCTGTTGCCTGGTTGTAGAAACTCACGACAGGCTGCCATTAATCTTGCGATAGTTTGTCGATTTGATTTACGGTCGGCCGGGATTAGATTCATTAATAGCGGTAGCGAATTCTTGCGCTTTTTGTTTTCAAAAAAATAATCCTGTGCAGCTACCATGCCGAATTGGTTGAATCCAAGTCCTCCTGCATACATTAGTGCTGCACTGTCCATGTGGCTACTGTGGTTGCTACATAGAATGTAAGGCGCATCCGGAAGATTGTTGCGGCCATGAGTTCGTATAGGGCACCAAAGGTTAAATAGTAAGAATCCGAAAATCCGAAACCCTAGGTGGCCTAACCAAGCTTTTCCCCGAGGCTTTTCGCGAAGAAACGCAAACTCCTTATGGAGATCTTCGTTCTTCAACAGCTCATTAAAAGCTGAGACTCGATTACCTTCCGAATTTGGCATGTGCGCTCGCGAACTCGTTACTAACGATGGCACCGGCCAGTGAAATCTCCAAAGAAAGTGCTGCCGCACAGACAATTTCCGCAAGTTTTCGAGATCCGTCTTTACCAGTACAGCCGAGTAGTTCGAGGTTTTGTCGTTGTTGTTTCAATCGTGTTGCACCTCCCACTGTGCCAACAGTGATAGATGGCATGCTCAATGTAACAAAAAGATTTTCATCTATCTTCTCATAAGTTGCGATTCCTACGCAGTTTTCAGCTACACAGGCAACATCCTGCCCAAGTGCGAGATAAAGAGCGGCAAGAGCATTGGAAGTGTGCAAATTCATTCCTACTACGCCAGCTAGTTGTGAGCCCAGATGCATGTCGTTAATGCAACGAACAATGTCATCTACTTCAACCCGAAGCAGTTTTCGGAGCAGGGTGTTTGAAACACTGAAACTGCAGATTACATGGTGGCCTCGCCCGTGAAGGATGGTTTTTTGTGCCGGATTTTTATCGCAGCAAAAATTGCTTTCTACGAGATGCCGGAAAGGATTTTTGGATTTATAATTATCCTTTATCCACCTGCATGCTGCATCGGTAGCCATAGTCACCATATTTTGCCCGGCAGCTTCGGCTGTATTGTATTTGAACTCTATGATTACACGGTTGTGGATAAGATGTTTTTCAATATTTAAAAATTTACCGTGATTAGTTGTGCTTTGAGCTGCTGTCTTAATCTCTTTTACATGCGCATCCAGCCATGGCAGAAAATCATATGCTTCCGACAAGGTTTCAAAAACAAAGACTGGGCTGCGAGATAATTGCTGATTGATGTGTCGGCTTGTAATACCTCCTGCTTGATAGGTGAGGTACAGCCCTCGTGTCATAGATAATGAAAGTGTTCCTTCAAGAGTGCAAAGTGGCACATAGAAATCTCCATTCGCATAGGTGCCCGCAATTTTTAAAGGTCCGGCGATAGAGAGTGGCATTCCGATGTAGCCTATTTGGTTTTCTGCCAAGCCTTTATAGGTTGTGGGTTCTTCCAGTGTGAATTCTTCGATGCGATGTCCGGTTTGTTGAGCTAGCCAGTCAACGCGGCGCTGCATATCTTCGATTTCGTATCCGCGCGGAGGTGTTTTTTTTCCAGTTAACTGTCCATTGTGTCCAGATGTTGAGTTTTTGTTAGGCTCTTGTTTCACAATAGGTATTTTGTCGCCGTGAGTTAAGCGAAAGGAGATTGTTTTTTTTAGGGATAGTAGTCGAGCTATTTTCAGGCTGGCTCCTGTTGTGTGAGGCAGTGAAAAGAGCCTAGCCCCCATATTAATTCCATGGAATCTAGTCCTGTCACTGTTCGACTTGGGAACATGTCGCTGAGAATATCAAGTGCTCGATCATCGTTTGGATCTTGATATGTAGGAACGATAATATGAGCATTGCTGATATAGAAATTTGCGTAGCTTGCCGGAAGACGTTGGCCTTTGTATTCAATTTTTCGGGGCATTGGCAATTCAGCCACATTGAATTTTTGTTTGAGTTTGTTCCGATTAATTTGAAGAGGCATGTGATTTGGATCTGATGTATTTGGTTCCACCGCAGTTACAACTGTATTCTCAGAGACGAATCGCGTGAGATTATCAACGTGTCCATCAGTATCATCGCCTTCAATACCATTACCGAGCCAAGTTATATTTTTGATTCCTACAAAGTTTATTAACCTCGATTCAATTTCTTGTTTGTTTAAATTGGGGTTCCGATTTTTGTTTAGGATGCACTGCTCTGTTGTGATCAGACTGTCATTCCCGTTGACTTCGATACTGCCTCCCTCGAGTATCATCTTTGGTTCAAACAAAGTCATACGACGTGCTGTTGCAACTTTGCCTGGAATACTGTCGTCGAGATCGAACGGTGGATATTTTTCTCCCCAAGCATTATAGCCCCAGTTTACTATCGCTTGATTACCATTAGGTTGGGCTATGAACATTGGTCCATGATCACGGCACCAGGGTTCGTAGGCTTGGAAAGGATGAAAATGAATATTTTTCATTGGGACGTTTTCTTTCTCGAGTGAGCGTTTAGCAAGCAATTCGAGTTCTTTATCCCAAATATTAATATGTATTGTTTCTCCCTCGCTAATTAGTTTAACCAGTTTTGCTAAAACTGGTGGTACCAATTTATATCGACCAGGGAAGCTAATTCCATTTGGTCTTGGCCACGTCAGCCAAGTGGCTGCGTGTTGTTCCCACTCGGCTGGCATTTTAAAGCCAAGTTTAGCTGGTGTATCAATTGGATTCAGGTTGGTTTTATGGTTATCCGACTTAGAGTGAGGTTTGTTTGATAGCTGAAGTAATTAGTAGATACTGTTCTTTATTGCCAAATTAATCCTAAATATATTTCGGATTGTGGCTTTCGCATTTAATTACTTCACGAATTCGAGTTCTGGATTAGTTGATACAAATCCCATTTCATGCCCTCGCTTAAGAAAGCGGCGAATTGATTCACGTCCGGCATCTCCATAGTCGAGCGTCCAGTCGTTTACGTACATTCCAACGAATTTATCTGCGAGATCTATGCCCATATCTCTTGCGTATTGTAGTGAGTGTTCCACAGCTTCGCGTCGATTATCTAAACTGAAGCGGATACTGTGTTCGAGAATATCAGAGACTACTTTACGTTCATCAGATCCGATACGTTTATGAATAACGTTTCCTCCTAAAGGCAAAGGCAGGCCATCATTTTCACGGCCCCACCAAACCCCAAGATCTTCACAGCATACGAGACCTTCGTTTTCAAAAGTTAATTGTCCCTCGTGAATAATAAGCCCCACATCTGCTTCACCTCGGTTAACAGCATCAAAAATTTTGTCAAATGGAACTACTGTGTATTGAATACGTTCAGCCGGTTGCTCCAGCCAAATTTGTAATGCTAAAAATGCGCTGGTCATAGTTCCTGGCACTGCGATACGACGGACTGCTATTTCCTCCTTCGAAAAGGCTTCTCGAGCGACAAGCATTGGTCCGTAACCATCTCCCATACTCGCGCCACTAGGCAGAAGTGCGTATTTATCACAAACATGAGCATAGGCGTGGATGCTGATAGCAGAAATGTCGAGTTCCCCGCGACTAGCTCTTTCGTTTAAAGTTTGAATATCTTGAAGGATGTGCTCGAATTCATACCCGCCGTTATCGACTAAGCCTTTTGCCAAGCCGTAAAACATGAAAGCATCATCAGGATCAGGGGAGTGCCCTAACGTAAGTTTACTTTTCTCCATACGAAAGAATTATAGTATTTGAAGTCTGATTTGTCACGCGGGCCTTGTTTATTAAACAATTCTTTTAATGTATGTAGATGTAATATAATTTCCCCCCCCTCTATTTAAATATAAATAGTTATTTTTAAATATTTAATAAAAAAGGAATTTAGTTCGTCGGTGTTTTTATACTTATGAGACAGATTGATCGTTTACATTACATGGATAGCCTTCGTGCTTTTGCTATGTTTTTGTCTTTGGTGCTTTGCCAAGCACTTGTTTTGTCAGTTGAAGCGGCGGATTGGCCTCAGTGGTTAGGCGCTAAGCGTGATGGGGTATGGCGTGAGTCTGGTATCCTGAAAAAATTTCCAGAAGGTGGGCCGAAGGCCAATTGGCGCGTGTCGATCGGGGGCGGTTATGCCGGGCCGGCGGTGGCTGATGGGCGGGTTTTTATTATGGATAGACAATTGGCCAAGGGAACAGCGAACCCTGCCAACCAGTTTGACCGCAGTGCGATACCTGGATTTGAGAGAGTCATATGTTTCGATGAAACAACAGGCCGGGAGCTTTGGGTGCATGAGTATTCTTGTGCGTACACCGTGAGTTATCCGGCAGGTCCTCGAGCTACACCAACGGTGGATGGCCCCCGGGTCTACACATTGGGGGCTGAGGGCAATTTGTTCTGTTTAGATGCTGATTCAGGAAAAGTTTTTTGGGAGAAGGATTTCAAGAAGGAGTACGGAGTAAAGTCGCCGGTCTGGGGGTTCACTGGTCACCCACTCGTTCGTGGTGGGCATTTAATTTGTTTGGCGCGTGGCGACGAGTCGACGGCGGTCTGTTATGACAAATTGACTGGTAAAGAGGTGTGGCGCAGCTTGTCAGCGAGAGAGCCAGGGTATTGCCCTCCAACACTTATCAAGGCAGGAGGAGTGGAGCAGTTGATTATTTGGCATCCTGAATCGATTAACTCCCTTAATCCGGATACGGGAGAGTTATACTGGACGCAGCCATTTCGACTCCGTTTCGGTCTGTCAGTTCCCACACCGAGACAGGTTGGAAATCAATTATTTGTAACAGCATTTTATAATGGGCCAGTGATGATGAATTTGGATCCTCAAAAGCCGATAGCTACTTTAGCTTGGAAGGGAAACCGAAATAGCGAAAAGAACACAGACAAACTGCATAGTATAATGCCAACCCCGTTTATTGAGAAGGGGCATATTTATGGTGTCTGTAGTTATGGTCAGTTGCGTTGTCTCCGTGTCGATAATGGGGAACGTGTGTGGGAAGATTTAACGGCAACACGTGACGGAAAGGAAACGCGCTGGGGGAATGCATTTCTTGTTAAGCATAAGCCATCTGATCGTTTTTTTCTCTTTAATGAACTGGGGGACTTAATAATCGCGCATTTATCGCCTCAAGGGTACAAGCAAATCGATAAGGCTAATTTAATTGAGCCAACTGGTAAGGCGATGAACCGTAAAGTAGTTTGGAGTCACCCGGCATTTGCAAATCGCAACGTGCTGGTTCGGAATGACAAGGAATTAGCTTCCTTTTCTTTAGCAGAGTAACATTTTATTTACTAAATTTTGAGTTGCTTAACTAAGCGTTTGGCGGAAGGAATTTAGTTTGGTTTCGAAAGTGATATCGTCAAGAACTGGCTGGGCTGACTTGCTAACCGGTTCCTCGGCTAGTTCGATCCAAGATTTACATCCTCCGTATTCCTTTTGCATTGGTAAATTAATTGGATGTGTGAGCTGATGTACACGGACGGCGAGCGCGAAAATGCCTTCTTCGCGACCCCACGAAAAGCGATCGCGAATTACACTATCCTTCCATATGTGCTGTCCTTCTAGCTTTAGAGCCGTCTCTTCATTCTCAAGTTTTCTCCAGTCGGCTACGGTCGCAAAATATTTTAGCTGGAGGATATCATCCGGAGGAAAGTTCGCTGCAATCGATTTGAAGCGTTTCGCTGCTTTTGCGATCACGGATTCATTCTGTTGGTGAAAAAGTGTAGAAAAAAGCCAGAATTCGGATTGATCCATTTGGAACCCGCCACGTCCCTCGTGAATGCCTCCTTTTCTTAGGATAATAATTTGCTCACCCCTCCCAAGTGCATCTATTACCACAGCCCATTCCTTAAATGCAGTTTTCACATTATATCAGCTTCGGCCTTCGTCGGCGTCAATATATTGGAACATGCACTGGATGTCGTGGCGATCTTGTAGTCCGGATTCAGCTTTACGTTGGATTAGTCGATCAAGTAGTGCGCCATGGGTGCCGTAGCTTAATAGATTGTTTTGCAAAGCTTCCTTGTCAGCGTCCGATTTGCTTACATTAGCTTTAATCCAATCGCTGATTTGGCCGTCTGTAATTGAATTAGTTACCACTTCGATGAGAGCGTCAGGTGTGACACCGCTGGCTTCGAACCATGCAAGATCAAAACCTTTGTTGAGATAGTTCGGTTGGTAGTCCTCGTGGAGTTGACCGGCCTTGTGTAGCCGGATTTTGTCGATCAGGCGTGGTAGATGCACCCATCCATCCATCTTTTCATAAGGGCTTCTCGGATAAATCGTATTACTCATTTTTTCACTCAAAACCTAACGCTTAGGCAAGTGTAGTCAAGCTAAGCAAGTTATTATTGAGTCTTATTATGATAACTTTTTGCCTTTCGCTTGCTTAATTCGGGGACTATTTTCTTTTTACCGAGAAAGTTGAACTTTTATGAAAGCCATCCAAAACACATTTTGTTTACTGATAACGTTTTGCTTTGTCTCCTGTGGCGCTGCTACAGAATCTACTAAGTCTAACACTAAATCAGCTAAGAAAAATAAATCTGACGTGAATGCAGCAAAATCTTTTGAACCTACGCAGAAGCCCAAGAAACCAGGTATTGTTACACTAGGAGCAGGGTGCTTCTGGTGTGTTGAGGCGGTATATCAAAGAATAGATGGCATTACCAAGGTGACTTCCGGATATATGGGAGGGCAAATTCCTAATCCTACTTACGAGCAGATTTGTACTGGTCGAACTGGGCATGCTGAAGTGATCAAAGTGGAATTTGATCCGCTTAAAATATCTCTTGAGAAGGTGTTGGCAGTGTTTTGGAAGGCACATGATCCGACAACTCTTAACCGACAAGGAGCTGACATTGGAACCCAGTATCGCTCTGCTATTTTTTATCATAATGAGGCTGATAAGTTGGTGGCTGATAAGTCTAAAAAGTTGACTGACAAGTCTGGAGAATTTAGAAGACCGATCGTGACTGAGGTCACCAAGGCATCAACTTTTTACAAGGCTGAGGAGTATCATCAGAATTATTTTAATCTAAATTCAAACGCTCCGTATTGCCGTGCGGTTATTTGGCCTAAGCTTCTGAAGCTTGGTCTTAAGTTTAAAGAATAACTTGTGACTTTATGAAAAGCTTAGCATGTCTTCTTTATTGTAGTCTATTGTTCGCTACTCCAGGTGCTGGTAAGGATATGGCTCCATATGAATTCGAGAAATTTTATGATTTTTCTCATTTGGTAAAAGTCGAAATTCAACTAAAGGAATCAGATTGGGACAGTATGCGAGTCCAGCATCGTTTATTGGTTAAGACACTGCGTACGGATATTCCTCCAACCGATCAAGCCAAACAGTTTGATTATTTTCCGGCTCAATTAAGGATAGACGGAGTCGAGGTCGGTAAAGTGGCGATACGCAAGAAGGGATTTGTGGGATCATTAGATGTGAACCGGCCATCACTTAAAATTCAAATAGATCGTTTCGATAAAAAGAAAATGTTTGCTGGTGTAGATACGCTTACTTTAAACAACAATCGACAAGATCCTACTAGAGTACATCAGCTAATTGGTTATCAGCTTTTTCGAAATGCCGGGATTCCTGCATCTCACTGCAATCTTGCTCATGTCACTGTTAATGGTAAATCTCTAGGCATTTATTCAAATGTGGAGTCACTTGATAAACATTTATTTCGAAGGGCATTTAAGAATGCAAATGGCACGCTTTATGAAGGAACCATTGCTGATTTTCATTTGCCGTCACTAGTGAGGTTTGAACGTAAGTTTGGATCCAAAAAAGCTGATAAGATTCTTAAGGGAATCAGTCTTGCTCTTAAATTGGATAACGAAAAATTACTAAAGGAATTGGGGCGATATTTAGATTTGGAAAGTTTTTATAGTTTCTGGGCAATGGAAGTACTTTTGGGCCACTGGGATGGTTATGTCAGTAATAAGAATAATTACTTTATTTATTTTGATTCTAAATCCGATCGGTTGTCTTTTATGCCATGGGGCTTAGATCAGCTTGCCACAGATAGAAACATGTTCTGGCGTCGTGATTTTGATCCGCCTAAATCCATTAAGGCAGACGCTGCAATACCTAGACGCCTCTATGATCATCCTGAATCACAAAAGTATTATTTTGAAGCCTTACGTCTGCTGCTTAATGAAATATGGATTGAAGACAAACTGGTTTCACAAATTGATGATTTATATAAAATGATTGAGCCTTATTTAGCCGATCGTAACAGATGGACTAAAGGTAGCGTTGGGAAACTTACCAAATTTATAAAAAATCGTCGGACTGAGATTATGGAAGAAATTTCCAGTGGTGTTATGCCTGATTGGGCACTGGAGCCAAGGCCGATGATGGGCGAAATCGTAAAAGTGGCTGACATTAACAGCAGGTTTTCTTTGGAATTATCTGAAAACGAAAAGAATCAATTTGGTTTTGTTTCTGTAAAAGGGCAGGGCAATGTACCTTTAAAAATGGGCAAGAAAGAAATCGATTTTGGTAGGCCTTTGTTTGCTATACGTCAAAATGGACGGCGTTCCGTTACGTTAAGAATAAGTAGTGCTGGAGCACTAAAAGGTAATCCAAATGCGATTGAAATTACTTTCCCTAGAACGAGATTGAATGATGATAAGTCTGAGCTATCGCATCGTATTGATATTTTTGCGAGTCCAGCACAGGGGGGAATTTTTATCAGGGATTCAAAAGAGGAATTTGGCCGATTGGCAGGCAAGATTGTCTTCACTAGTTTTGGGCTAGAGCAAGGAGACAAAATTGAAGGACGTTTAGAGAGTGAAGCATTTCGTTTCCTTCCATCTAAAGACGAATAGTAATTGGAGTTGTTGGTTCCTATAAATCAATATCAAGGCAGCATTATCCTATAGAATCGAAATCCTTCATTTGCTCCCTCTTTATCGAACACTGAAACTTCACTATCATTAGTCTTTGCTTCAAGTACTTCGAGTGGCTTCCATTTTGGTTGAATAAGATCATCGGTAAATTGCACTTCTGCACGTCGGCCCTTAGGTAAATTAAAGAGCATTTCTACTTGGTTTTGTTTGAGTCTTATTTCTTTAATAAAAACAAGAGTGCGTTTATCTGCCTGGCCAGGTGATCCGCCGATATCTAGACTGGGTCGCCAAGCTGTTTTTCCTTGTTGATCGTTTTGTATTACGACGGGCTTTGCGACTAATGAATATCCTTGGCCATCAGTAGTAGGGAACCAGTCATCAAGATAATTCAGGGATAAGATTATTTCGCCCTTCTGATTGGTCACCTGAAGAGATCCTCCTCCATTGTTAAGTTTTCCATTATACTCTCCAACTAATGGCAAGTTGCTGTCATATCGCCTTGAAAATGCCACGGCATTACCGGCAATTAAAAATCGGGCGTCAGGTGCAAGAGTTTTGTCGCTGCCATCGAGGAACGAAAAGCGAACTTCGCCACTGATTGTTAAGCCGGAAAGGTTTAGTGTTTTTTCACTGTTGTTAAGTATCTCTAGGAATTCGAAGTCGGATGATTTTAATGTTGGATCAATAACCATCTCGGCTGGTGTTGGATCTAGAGGGTGATAATGAATTTCTGAGAGAACTAAATCACCCTTCTTGGGAGTTGGAGCAATTGAGTAAAAGTTTGTAATGGGGCCAGACCACTTACTGGAAAGTGGTGGATTATTGGATCCTGTTAGACTGCGGTGTGTGTTTTTTTGAACCCGAGCAGTTAAAAAGATGCTTTCGTTGACCAAAATTGGTGAATTCTTGTATAGAATTGCTTTTGTAGCTAAGCCCCCGCCAGGTTTTCTAGGGTCGGTGCCGTCTAAAGTGTAATAAATTTTACCGCCTTCAGGTGATTTCAAGGTGATGCTTGTATTTGGGTTAACAAATCCTGCGGGCACATCGGCTTCCGGAGGATCTACAAACTGTTGTTCCATAAAGGTAATACGTTGTGAGAGCCATGTTTTCATGTGTTGAACTTCACCATCATAGGTTCCGCCGTAGGCGCTACGTGGTCGCTGGTTCCACTTCGATAGATTTCTCTTTTGGGCTTCACGTAATTCGTCAGCCATACCATCTATAATAGAGTTAATGTTTACTTTACTAAACTCTGACTGTCGCAATGACTGAAATCGATCAATGTATTTCTGGAAAAAATCGATATCTTTAAACATTCGATTCCACCATGGATAATTGAAAAAATCTGTCCCTCGATCGCTAGTTTGGCTTCGCCATGTTCTTGGGTTATTGTCTCTTCCATCCGTTGAACCGAGTGCTCGGTCAAAGTCCCATATCGGTCCAAATACCAATTTTCCTCCACGTGGAATATGCATATAGCCACTCAAGCGAAGAGCATCAACATTGAAAGCGAGGACATTAAGTAAGTGGTGATCAATTGCTGCATCAACATCAATGTATTTAGCGTAGCCTCTATTAGGGTCACGAAAATAGGATGCGTTTAATGACGTGCCCATGTTATTCAGGAATTTGCGCAGAGCTTTTTCGTGTGGATCGAATTCATTGGATTCCATTTGTTCTTCTTTTGGATAGACATATTTTATGCCTTGGCCAGCAGCGCTAAATCCAGAATCACCAGGATCGGCGCGATCTATCTTTAATATGTAACCTCCAGATACCTCCGGAGACGATTTGTGTTCAGAGAATATCTTTTCGACATCGACACGGTCTGAGTCTCGACCGATTTTTTCCATTAAAGCATATACTCCGTAATAATCAGCCGTCGATAAAGCTCCACCACCAGTGTTCATGTAGAGCTCCACAAAACGAGTGCGAGGTGCGTAGCGCCCAATCTGTCTGCTTAATTCAAAGATAAAAGGATTATGCATGAGGGTGAGATCAAAGTTATAAGGCCCCCATAAAACCCAGTCCGATTCATTGGGCATTCCAATCAAAGAAAGATTTTTGTCCTGTCCGAATTCATCCTGTATTTCCATTGATAGTGAAGCTTTAGATCTTCCGCCAGTACTTGAACCGCGCGTCTTTATTCCAACTTGGCTAACTACAGTTAATGGGTCTTGGAATCGCCCTTGCCCATTACTAGGCTCTATAATTGCCATTGATGCAGTTTGATAGTCTCCCGATGGAGGTTTTCCGTTACCATAGTTCTCTAGGATGATTAGTGGCAGGTTGGAAGCCCTATTAGCAAGGCTGCTTTGTAATTCAAAATATGTTTCACTGCTTATTGGCCCCATGCCTCCTTCGGGGTGTATAAGCCGTGCCTTTATTGAAGTCGTGTCCCTGAGGGTAAGTTTGTTGGTGTAAACTGGTGATGTTTCATTTGGGATGGAACCGTCGGTGGTGTAATGAATCTTTGATTCCGGATTTGCTGTTTCCTGTTTTGTTAAATCAATTTGCAAGGAAGTTCGAAATGTTTGGCTTGGCTTTGTGAACAATACATTACTTTCTACTCCAGATATCGTTTCGTTATTTCGTTTGCCTGGAGAAGGTTGAAACATGAAACCATATGTGTCCTTAGCTTCAGTCTTTTTGTAGGCGATAATTTCCGGATGAATTAATAGATCGGAGCTTGTGACCTGATTATTTAAACCTTGGATAGCAAGGATGTTTGTGCCCTCTCTCAATAATTTAGAGAACCCTGATATGCTGAATTCAACGGGTGTGGTTGCAATTGAATCTGGACGATTTTGTGGTGCTCCAGATTTCCAGTTTAGTGTTGAAGGAGCATTATCACTGGCAATCTTTTTGCCATTAATAAATGCAGTGAAACCATCCTCGTATTTTAGTCGAAGAATTACTTCTTCGACTTCGGATAGATTAGTTACCTTGAATGGCACGCGAATATAGACTGATTCGGTGCTATTTCGCATCGTGCTGACATTTAGTCCAATCCGATTGCCGTAATCGTAACCTACGCCTGTCTTCCCTTTTTTCCAATTGTTGTCATCAAAGTCTAAATCTTTCCACCCTTTGCCGTCATTAATGCTTTTTGGAACCAGCGCCCAAGCTGGCGATTTCTCTCGTAGTAAAATAATTTCGTTCCGTTTCGTGTTGCCTTTACCAAAAGATACATCATCAAACTGTTTGGGATAATTTGGTCCAAGCTCATAAACAGCCTGACCTTCGGCGTTCAATAGGGCGAGGTAACCGGTTTCACTGTTTAGTTTGAAATCCGTGTGTAGTGGCGCATTTATGCTGGTACGATTTTTTCCAGATGCAAATACTACGCGGTATTCTTTTGATCTAAGATTTATGTTTGGGAATGTCCATTTTATCTGATGCTTTGGATCATCCGTTAAAGCCCAACCTTGGAGTCTTATCAAACTTCCACTTGGATTAAAAATTTCGATCCAGTCAGATCGATCGCTATCGTCATCAACAATTGTTGATCGGTTGACTGCCATGAACTCAGATATAATCGGGTTTGTCCAAGCTAGTGAACTGTTAAGAAGCAGGAGGGTAGTCGATAAAAATAAAAGTCTACCAATGTGGTTTCGCATTTTATGCATATTTTTATAAATGGATTTGTATTAGATTAAGAATCTCCAAACAGTAAAATGTATCAATTTATTAACAATGAATCAAACATATCAATCCATCAGCAATGACGGAAGCCATAGGACTAGAGATGGAAATATAACTATTAATAAGAGAGTTAAAACGTTTGCGGCAAGAAAGGGAAGAGCTCCTCGGAATATGATGCCAATTCTAAGACCAGAAACAGCCGAGCATACGTTGAGACAATTACCAACAGGAGGTGTGCATGCTCCAACAGCCAGTCCAATTACTAGTACTACCCCAAATAATATGGGTGATCCGCCTGCTGAAATTATTATCGGCAAAAAAATCGGAGTTAGCAAAAGTATCGCTGGGCTGACATCAATAAATGTTCCCGCTAATAGTATAATTAATATCATTAGGAGCATCAGCCAAAAAAGTGACAGATCAAAGCTTTCAACTGAATATGCCAAATCATCTGGTAATCTTTCGTAAGCCAGAATCCAAATGAATAATTTAGAAAATGCTATAATGATCATGATTTTAGCACTCGTCAGAATAGAATAACGTAACGCATTGATAAATTTTTCAAGAGTTAGTTTGCGCGTCAAAATGCACCCAGTTGCAATTGCATAAAAAACACCTAGCCCTGCGGATTCTGTTGCTGTGGCTATTCCTAAAACAACAGTCCCAACAACAAAAATTGGAAGCAAGAGGATATAAGAGGAGCGGAATGTTTCTTTCAAAAAAATACTTAATTCGAATTTAGTGTTCTCTTGTGGATAATTTCTTTTAGTTGATATCCACAATGTGAAAACAATCTGAAATACTCCAACCATAAGTCCGGGTATAACTCCACCTAAAAATAATTTCCCTACTGATTCCTGCGCTGTTATGGCGAAAAGAACCATTGGAATACTAGGTGGAATAATCATGCCCATGGTTGAGGAGGCAACTGTTAATCCTGCAGCAAATTGATTAGGATAACCTCGTCGTTTCATTTCAGGTATGAGTATTGAACCAATTGAGGCTGTGTCTGATGTTGACGATCCTGAAATTCCACCGAACAACATGCTTGAAGATATATTGACTAGCCCTAGCCCACCTCTAAAACGGCCGACGATAAGCATGCAGTAATCAATTAATCTGCCCGTAATTCCACTGGCATTCATTAATTGGCCCATAAAAATAAAGAGCGGAAGAGCTATTAGAGCATATGAATCCATTCCTGCCATCAATTGTTGGGGCATGACCACCATTAGTCCGGGTTCATGTGCCAGAAAATAGCACAGTGCGGATAATCCCAGTGAATAGGCAATAGGAACACCCAAGAGTAGGAAAAGCAAAAGGCTGAGAAGCAAGATAATCATTTTGAATGGTCTTGATCTCTTGAATTAAAATTGGAATTAGCTGGGTTTAGATCACCGTCTTTTATTTTATCTAAACCTACAATTGCGGAAGTAATGCAGTATAAGGCGGCAAGCCCGCAACCCAACGGAATGCTGATTTGTACCACTGAACGAGTTGCTCCAAGTGTGGGCATGAGATTATCTCCGGTTTGAGAAATCCAAGTAAAACTGAACCAAGCAATAATAAAATTAATTAGTCCGACAAGGGCCAGTTGCAACTTTGCCAAGTACTTTGCCGAGCCTTGTGACAGTTTATCTTCAAGAATATTGATAGAAATATGGCTGCGTTTCCCCACGGCTATTGCTGACCCAATTGCGGTTGTGTAGATGAATAATATAGTGATGATTTCATTAGCACCTGAGATGGAGGAATTAAATATATACCTTAGTCCAACTAATAAAATTACCATGACAAAAAGTGAAAGAAAACTAATGCAAATCAACCCTTCTAGAAAACATGTCAACTTGGCATGGAATCTTTTCATGGGTTTTTGCCTTTCGCCACTTCTTGTGCCTTTTGGATCTCTTCCAATGTTATAATGCCTTTGTCTACAAAGTATTGATATACCGGTTTAACTGCACTGCGGAAAGCTGCTAGTTCATGGCCTTTAACATAGTTGACTTCTATTTTAGGATTGTTTGAAATTTTTTTTATATACTCAGATTCTTTTTCCCGGTTTATACGGTCGCTAAATTCCATTGATTCTCGACTTACTTCATCAAAAATTTTTTTTAAATCAGCAGGGAGTGACTCGTACCATTTAAGGTTAACCATCAATGGATCAGGGCCTGTAGCATAGTTGGTGATGGTTAGGTACTTGGAGATTTCATGAATCTTAAAATCCCAAATATTTGAAGGGGCATTATCCTGGCCGTCAACTACTCCGGTAAGTAAAGATTGATAGACTTCAACATATGGTAATTCCTGAGGGTTTGCTCCAAAGGCTTTTGACGTTTCAATATATACTTCTTGGCTTGGAACTCGCATCTTGAGTCCCTTTAGATCATCAGGGTGTTTGATTGGTTTTTTGTTGTTAGTATGGGCTCTAAATCCCTGTGATATCCCTATTGCAGGGACATGGAATCCCCATCTTCTAGCTCCCTTATTTATTTCCATTGCGAATTCGCTTTGGACTAATCTTTGTGCCTGATCCCAGTTGTCGACAAGGAACGGCAATGTGAAGAGCATAAATTTTGGGTTTGCATCAGCGAAATAACCACCTCTTGTTCCTTGTAAAACATCGGTTAATACAAAATCCATTAACTCTCGTTCGTTTCCGAGAACACCTCCAAAAAATAAATCGACTTTAATTCGACCATTAGAGCGTTTCTCCAATTGGTCTTTAAAAAAAATCATCGATTTGCTTCTTAGTGCATCCTTTGGCTGTTCATTTGAATAACGAAAAACGAATTCTGAAGATGGTTTATCACTGCAGGATACTGCTAGAAGTGTCAGATATATAAGAGGAACCCACTTATAAAGAGGGATAAAAAAAGTGGATTTCCATTTATTAAACATTCAATTTACCAATCAAAGAGTTCCTTGAATTTTGGTAATGAAGCCCTGTAACCATCTTCAAATGAGCCGCCTTCAGGTCGGTAAACACTTTCAAGTGATATATAACCATTATAGTTGTTTAGCTTCATTGCATTTGCTAGAGGTTCCAGATATGGGGCCATATCACCTTTACCCATTTCACAAAATTCTACATGCGCATGAGCCATGTTGACCTTCGCATCTTTGATATGAAAGTGGCCTATATAACCATCCTTAAGAGCTTCCCAGCCATCAGGATATGTTGGTTCGTTTGCGTACAAGCTATTTGCAGGGTCCCACAAAATTCGCAGGCGATCACTTCCGATATCATTAATTAATTTTTTTCCTAACCAGGCTGAAGGCACCATGGCATTGTTACCAGTCTCAAGTACTAGATTAATGTTTTTTTCCTCAGCCAATTTTACTGGCAATTCCAGCAACTTAAGCAGCTTGTCCCATGCCCCTGTGCTGGTTACCCAGTGGTCTGCTCCACTTGAACCGAAAAGAATCATTTCTCGCCTAAAACTCATAATGCGAACTACGTTTGTATCTAATTCCAGTGCCATATCTATACATCGCTGTAAACCATCCATATGGCGGTTATAATTTGCATCACCAACCTCTGTATCACCAACCAGCATGCCGGCAAAGTTATGCCGAGAAATACATGAGACTTTCATTTCATGGGCCTTGATAAGTGATTGAGCCTTTGCCATTTCTGCATCATTTAAATCCCCAACTTCTTTATCCCATAGATACTGTAACTCGGCATATTCTAATCCGGTTTCATTCATCACAGACAAGGCTTGTTCAAACTCCCTGCTGATTCCATCAGTAATAACTCCTAGTTTTGGCATTGTTTATTTGACAATTAGTTTTGATTTACCATTTGACTTCTGTGTCAGCAATTTGTTCCAGCAAACGTACTATCGACCAGTTATCTTCATCAGGGAAAAGTGATATTCCTGATTGAAATAGTTCATATGCAGCAGCCGTGGTGAACATAGCTACACCATTTTGTTTAGCCATATCCATGCTTATCCCCAAATCCTTATACATTGTTTGAATCTGACTCCCTGTACCTTTGAACGCACGATCCATTATAAGTTTTGAGCAGTTTTTGAGCAGCGGGCTTCCAACGCCACTTGCCCCAAAGACTTCGTGCATTACTTCACCGCGCACTCCAGCTTTTGCTCCTAGCACTAGAGACTCAAATATTGCAGTGAATGTCGAACCAATCAAAGCTTGCAGAGCTGCCTTTACTGTTTGTCCCATACCAATTTCTTCACCAACATGGAAAATCTTTTCTCCGACTCCCTTGAGTACATCTTGATGTTCATCAAATGTTTTTTTGGAAGCAGCAGCCATCATAGTTAATGAACCGTTTTCGGCTCCTGATTTACCTCCACTAACAGGCGTGTCGATTATTTTGATTCCTGCTTTAAGTACAGGATCGCCTACTTCACGAGCATCCAAAGGAGCAATTGTTGAAGATAGAATGATTGCAGATCCCTGATGCATTGATTTTAATAGCCCATTATCGCCCAAGATGATTTCGGAGACTTGTTTTCCTGTCATAACCATCACAAACACTACATCTGATGATTTCCCAAGTTCTGAGATCGAATTAGCACTTAACCCTCCCGCCTTTTTTAGTAGATCAAGGCGTTCTGTCCTTAAATCAAATCCACAAACTTCGAAGCCGGCCTTGATCAAATTTTGCGCCATAGGTAACCCCATATCGCCTAGTCCTATAAATCCAATACGTTTCACGGGGCGGTTTTCTGGCATTAAAGAAACATAAAGACAACGCTGTATTTATTATTATGTGACTCATCAAATGAAGAAATATTAACAAAAATATAAGACTCTATTCTTTTTAAGACTTTTCCACCTCTGTTTTCATGAGTTAATTATAATTAAATAAATTTATTGACAAATTATAATTTTATATAAACATTATTCACTTCACCCAGTTATATTAAACACATGGAGAAATAATCTTCACAAATGATAAAATAGAATTTTTTAATTAAATATATAAGAATAATGAAAAACATAATATGTGCATTCATCGGAGCTGTCTTTCTTTTGGGTTGTTCAACCGTATCGCAAAGTCA
>Ga0115011_10001292_pt1 | contig 18110 bp, 28 predicted proteins | sample TroAtlMetagenome_2_FD_88705 | JGI IMG/M metagenome (GOLD analysis project Ga0115011, IMG submission 88705) | Marine eukaryotic phytoplankton communities from Atlantic Ocean - Tropical Atlantic ANT8 Metagenome | ecosystem: Environmental > Aquatic > Marine > Oceanic | place: Tropical Atlantic...
GTCAGCTATTTCAGACTTCTCTTCTTTAGGAGCCGCTGATTTCTTAGACATCTTCTTGGGTTCTTCAACCTCAAAAGTATCCTCTTCCTCGGAAGCAGTATCGGCAACAACTTCTTCAAACGGATTATCATCTGAAGAGTCATCCGATGCAAACCCATCAACCGCTTTAAACGGCGAGATGGACTTTCTTGGAACGTAATTTGTAACTTGCACCCCTTTTAGACGCAGAGAAACCCCTGTTCTCTCTTTATCGATAGAGTATGGTACAAAAACAACCGCTACGTTCACTGTGCTCCCAGTAGTAAGCTCAAAACTTTCGTCTAGTTGCTTATTCTTCGCATCGTATTGCGCGGGCGCGGGTGTCGCATTGCCATTATAGGCAGCGGCAAGTTTAGACTTAAAGGTAAACGTACCACCTTCCTCGTCTTTCTTAAAAGGATTCTTTATCTTCTCAGGCCAAGAGTCCTCTTTCTGGCTTGCGTAGGCACCAGACATTGCCTTCCAAAGATCTTGCGCTTGGCCCTTACTCATACGAAAATCTAGTTCGTACTTCGCTTGGTCATCAGTAGCGTCACAAGGTACGCTGCGCTTCTCTTTGTTGTCGAATCGGTAGGGGCGATTGATCTTAGGCCACAATGCCTCTACGTCCTCAACGATATACTGTAGGTTTTGGTTCTTATCCATTGCGTTCTCCTAAACGTCTTACTGTAAACTTACTGAATGGAATGAATCTATCAACGAAGCTATCGAAGATAACTTGTATGATCAAACCCCTCTACCTCTTCAAACGGAGATACAACTCGATCTCCCCCTTGGACTAATGTAATAGCCTGTAAGGTACTAGGGTGCGATTCTAATTCAGCGGCTTTTTGTAGCTCTTCTTCACCTAGCACTCGCATCGGGCGAAAACGAAGCCTCGGAATGTAACCGTCCTTTTCAAAACCCATTCGGGTTACAACCGCTATGGCCGAGGTATTATGGTTGTTCAAGTGCCTAGCATAGTTTTGCATTGACATCCATCCACTACCCGCAGGGCCAAATAGGCTCGTAGCAGGTAACTGGATTTGGTATACCTCTTCCAAGTTATCCTCCAATACAACTGCAATACGCTGTGAATATTTACAAGCTCTTGCATTATTACCACCAGATCCCTTTATGTTATGTGGACAATCGATACAACGCCCCGACTGCCTATGTGCATCAGCCACATCTGGGTCAGGTCTTTGTGTATCGGATGACCAACAAACAGGTGCTGTTGGTTTATTAGGGTCATATTGATTTGCATAATATATTCTGGAAACTCTACCCGCGTTTACGATCACCGCATCTAAAGTATCTGAATCGAATATATGCGTTTCAGTCCCGTCGATAACTTTACGGAACTTACCTTCTCTTAATGAGATACGTGCAACCATTAGAAGTCTTCGTCTAAATCCGCTAGTACGTCTTTAGGATCAACTTCCTCTTGCGTAAGTGGTTCTCTTGGTTTTGATTTTGGTTGCTCACCTAACAGTGCATCTGATATGAGATTTAACTCAAACCTAAAGGTCTTACCCACTTTTATGTAAGTATTCTCTGGTATGCTACCGTTTCGTATCCACGCTCTGACAGTGGACTCAGATACTTTAAAGTGATCTGCTACCTTCCTCAATTCAACAAATTCCCGTTCTTCGGACATTATGCCCCCTTGGCTTTTCGTACGTTAATCGAGTATTCAGAATTAGACTGCACACCCTTGATTACCGTATCTGGGTTATCTACAAAGAACTGTTCTAAATTAGCTTGGTGGAGTCGTCCTTGTAAGAGTTCGGGATTGCTATTTTCTTTAATAAAGTCATATACACTTCCCCAATCTGTAACAAAGTAATTGCTCTTCACCGAACGATAGAAAGTCCCCGCTTCTGTTTTAACGCTCTTAGCCCCCGTCTCGTCGCAATGAGTAAGTAACGCCTTCTTTATAACATCCTGTTGATGTTTAAGTTTATCGTCCTTATCTTCCCATTCCTTTTTGAGCTTCGCTCGTTCGTCGCGTATCTTGATAAAGACTTCAGTAGCCTTCGTTAGATAGTTCGTATCTTGCACACAAATCTCCGTACTTTGTGGTTGGGAACCGAGTATAGTGGTATCCAATATGTTATACAAGTATTTCTTTGTATAAATCTATCATTTTTGTGTGTACGTCAATTCTATTATCAAGTAATGAGTAGACACGCTTTTCTATGAAGGAACCTTCTAGTTGTACTACCGTACATTTATGGTCTTGCCCTGCCCTATGCACCCTAGCATTGGCTTGCGCGTAGGTTTCTAAAGAGCTAGTCGGCCCCCACCACACCACTGTATTAGCAGCGGTTAATGTAATACCGTGGGCAGCAGCTTGCGGCTGTATGACAAGTACTTGAGGAGAGTCAGTTTCTTGAAATCTTTTGAATATATCGGTGCGTTTGTTGACGGATACATCCCCCCTGATTACCTCCGTAGGTATACCGTCTTGTATTAATTTATCAGTGAGTACATCAATAACGTGCTTGAACGGGACAAAGACTAGGACTTTCTTACTAGACTCATCAATTACTTCCCGTAGCACCTTATACCTATGTTTAATGTCGAACTCTAATGCTTCTCCGTCATCCGTATAGATAGCCCCAGACGCAATCTGTAGGAGTTTATTCATTTCAACGGCAGCATTAACAGCGGTAATCCGTTCTCCCCCTGCTTGCACTACCATTTTACTCTTTAATTCGTTGTAATATTTCTTCTGTTGCCGTGTCATTTCTACAGTTCGTTTGGTGTAAACCATATCGGGTAGGTCAAGGCACTCTTCTTTTGTAAAACGTATAGCGGGCTGCAAAGCATTAAACACCCGATCAGTTGCGTCAGGTTTCGGAATCCATTTAAAGTTGGTTAGTTTGTACATAACTGAATCTCTAAACGCGCTAAAGAATCTAGGGACTGAGTATGGGTTGACCAATTTGGCTAGACCAAATGCGTCTAAGGGGGACTGTGCAGCGGGTGTACCTGTCATCATCCATAACCATGTGTTTGGGGTGACTAAACTGTTAAGGATTTTCCACCGTTTAGTTTGGACGTTTTTATAATGTGTCGCTTCGTCTGCAATAATCAAATCAAAGCCACCGTTTGCTATTGCATCAGCTACTATCTCCACTCCGTCATAATTAATTATGATGAACTCCGCTCCCCCCTCTATTATCTGTTTACGTTTAGCGGGTGCTCCATAAGCAACGTCTACTGAACGGTGCATTGCAAAAGTAAATAAATCTTCCCGCCACGCTGAATCCATAATAGATAAAGGACATATCACCAATACGCGTTTTATACGTCCTTGGTTCATTAGGTAATCAGCCGCCCATATGGCACTAGCGGTTTTGCCTGTACCCTGCTCATTAAAGCAAAAGGCTCGCTTGTTCATGGTTAGAAAAGAAGAAGTGGTTTTTTGGTGGTCGAAGGGTTTGTACTTACCCGTCCATTGATACTGCCCTTCGATTGGGGATGGGACTTTAATATTAAGGTTTTTTAATACGTGCGACTCGTCAACCCCCCAGTTAACTAGTACTTTGTTTCCTGATAATCTCTTACTCTTAGGTATAATATCTGTTACTTTTTCTGGGTCACGTAGGTTTAATAGTATTGCTCTGTTATCTATTACCCGCATTTACTTCTCCGTCCACAAAAATACATCGTAAAGTGGTATCCACAATACGAACTATATGCCGTCTCTCGTACCCACGGACGGCGCGTGGTGGGTTCGCCCTGAAGGGGTAGGTGGGCTTTGTACTAAGCTTTCCTCGTAGTACGCTTCTTCGGTGACTTACCGTTGCGACTACGATTCTTACTTTTACTTTCTATCTTGTACCCATCGGCATTTGTGCCGCCCTTACTTAACATCCTCTTATGGCTAACGTCCTTCCCCTCTCGCTTGTCAGCCTTACCATTTTTATTTCTATCGCCGCCTGATTCCTTAGCGGTCTTATCTAATTCTCGTCTGGCGCGTTGCCGCTCCATGCGGTCTTCGTGCTCTCCGCGTTGCAACTGGAGTTGATACTCTCGTTTGTAAGGTCTTCTCTTACCTTTACCTGTTCTTTTATACATTCGTTAGTTCCTCCCGTTGTGAGGACATTCTACCACTACGCAATGGTTTCGGCATAACCCACTTGGTTTGGGGTTCCATACGTCATTATCATACGCCAACTGCATGGTTGTAAAATCAGAAAGCCATTTTTCCCACATATTTTCAGCATTATCTGAACTATATGTGTCTTTTATGAAGGCTTCCGCTATCACGAATAGTAAACCCGCCCTAACTTCTTCTACAAAAGGGAAGTGTTTAAAGGTAGCTAATGCCATTAATTCTAGCTGCCCCTTGTCTGCATACCTAGCAGACTTACCTGTCTTATAGTCTACAACCCAAGCTATCTTCTTATCGACATCTAGTATAAGAAGATCTACTATTCCGCGCCACCATACGCCTCTCGCTTTAAATCCACAAGGGTCTAGGCTTTCAGTCAGCCCCATCTTATATTCGCAAAGCTTACTCCCTTCTTTCTCATTCAAGACATCCAATGCGGCCTTGGCGAATAGAAACTTCTTGGGTAAGTCCTTACCGTTACGTACGTATTCTTCTGCGGCTTTATGGAATTCGTTGCCGTAGTTCATCGCAAAGCTAATGGGTTCTTTGTAATCTTTAGCTACCTTCAAGTGGTAAAACTGTTTAGGACATTGCTCAAAAGACTTTATCCTACTGTACGACCAAGGGGATGCGCTCATATGTGTATCTTATTCATAACAATTATGTAGTCTTGCGGAGGTATTTGTAGCTGACTGCACACACGAAGTTGTTTTGGAGTCATCTTCTCCACCGCGCTCCGCACCTGTCTCCGCCTTTTTTTATCGTGCATCTCGTTAGTCATTATATTTCCTTACTTTCCGAGGGGGTTCTGCCCTTATTAAACGCTTCTATCTCAGCTTTATTAGGAATCCAGAATATATTCTTCCCTAACCTAATCTCATGGATGGTCTTCACTATAGCGAAATCTATATTAGGAAAGTTCTTTACGTGCGTTTCTTTAGCTTCGTAAGCATCCTGTACTGAATCGTAATGCCCATCTATAAAAGGCGTCCCTAAAAATAATATGTCGTATTTACCGTTCATTCACATTCTCCATAAGACCTTCCCACAAAAGCCTCGCAATCCAAAGGTAACCCTTCGGCCCAATCTGGAACCCAACGCATATACATCTCTATGTCTTGCTTCGCTTGTTCTACATCGTCCTCCTTGACGCAGCATACAATCGAGTCATGTACAGTCAGTGCTACACGATGTTTCTTTGATATCTTTAGCATCTGTTCTGCAATAATGCAACGGGCTAACGCTTGACACGCGTTCTCCACAAATTTCCCACCGTATATCTTGGCGCGTCCGTTCCTTCTTTTATATGTATACTCCATACCTTTAGAATCATTGACCCCCTTAAGATCGTCATACCGCATAAGTAATCCAGAGGGAAGGCGCACTGCTGATAAATCACCAACCGGCTCCAGTACTTGAGGTACACCGATTGACTTCTCTTTACCTTTAGCTAACTCACGGATCATAAGCTGTGCTTCTTGCCACAAACCACTTATCTCTGCATTAGCTTCTCGATAAACCTGTATAACCCGCCGCGCTTCCTCGATGTCTATTTCAAATCCGAAAGTACCCATCTGCGCTTGGAACTTAACCGCGCCCATGCCGTAACCACTGCCTAATATTGTGGTCTTACCAACAAACCGTTCGTCTTTAGTAACCTCTGACTCATCTTTATTGTAGATACGGGAAGCCATCTTTACATAGACATCCTCTCCGTTGCGGAAAGAACTAACCAAATCCTCTTGCCCTGCCAACCATGCAAGTACTCTTGCCTCTATTTGAGCAGAGTCACAGTCAATCAAAACACAGCCGTCGGGAGCTATGATACTTCTCTTTAAGGTCTTACCATCAGGCCCACGACTAGGGAGGTTCTGTAAGTTAATCTTGTCATCACCACCCCATCGACCTGTATGGGCAGCGTAATATCTTACAGGCACAGGCAGTATGCCGCGTCTGGATATATCGATAAATCGTTGGGTTCGGGTTTCTTCTAGGGTGCTTTTGTTACCAAGCCGCGCCGCTACTAAAGCTTGAATACTAATAGATGGATGTTCTTGCAGTGCTTTGAACCCTTCATCTGTCTTAGCGAAAGCATACGTTTCTTTTCCAGTGGTAGGGCTTATCTTAGTAGGGGGAATAACGCCGTTCTTCTTTAGCAGTTCAGCAAACTTATCGTTACTCATCAGGGATTCTTTACTAACCCCCGCCTCTATGAGTAGATCATCCTTTCTATCTCGTATCGCTATAAGGTGTTGCTCTAGCAGACCCATATCCAAATCTAGTATGGGTTCTATAAACATACGAAGTGTAGTATCAATCACCTTAAGTTCTTGTCTGGGGTAACCCGCCGCCATTATTGAGAACAATTTGTAGGTCAGTTCGACATCGTTAATACAGTAGTCGCCATACTTATCAAGGCTTGCTTCGCTAAACTCTTCTCGACGCTTACCCATTGCATCGACTACTTCAGTACCCTTCTCGCCAATATTATAACGCTGCGCTAATGCAGCTAGACTACCGCCAACCTCTACACCGTGCAGACTTCTAGCCATACATAATGTATCGGCCCAAACCTTCGGGTGTATGTCGAACAGCCAAGACAGTATTGCGCCATCGAACATGGTGTTATGTGCAAGTACCATGCTATTAGCCCAATCGAATTCATGTAGGTATTCTTTAGTTTGTTCAAACGTACCGCTTGCCCACTCCGAGTACCCATCATTTACTTTTATACCCACCCCCACTACTTCAAAGCGAGGGTCGCGTACGTATTCTTCTGTAGTAAGTTTACTTAGTGAAAAGTCCTTACTGTAAAAGGTCTCAAAGTCTATTGTTATTAAGTCCACGTTATTAGTTCCAGTAGTATTTGCATTTTAAGATTTAGTGAGCACGATTTTTTCTCTGTGAAAACCCCTACGTATACCCACCGCTTTAGTCATACCAATAGGTACTTGTTTAATCTCCCCTCCTTTACTCAAGAATTCTGTAACTTTATCGTTAAGTTCTTTACTTTCTTCTGCCTTCGTTTTATTCATTTTTAATAACCCCACCTGCCAAACCACACACCACCTTGACCCGCCGCAATCCACCTGATCCCAACCCGCCATACCTGCCAAACCCTAACGTACCTCGCCCGAACCCATCTGAACATTGCGTAACTTGCCGCACCGCACCGCACCTGCCAAACCCCAACCGAATCTACCGGACCTCTGCATAACTCAACTTGCCGCAACGCACCTGACCTGCCATACCGCATCGTGCCTTATCTCAACATACCCCGAGCCACCATACCTGCCAAATCATGCCCCAGCCTAACCCACCAAAACCTTACAAATCCAAACCGACCTGACCACACCTGCCAAACCCAAACCAAACCCACCAAAACTATACAAACCCAAACGGATCATGCCCTACCTGCCAAACCAAACCGCATCCAGACCAAGCCAATTTATTTTTTAAGGAACAAACTGATTGGTTCCAAGACATCCGATAACTCGGACAAGGCTTTGTATTTGTTTGTAAATGCCTCTAGCTCCTTCTTTGCGTTGTCAACTAACTGTTGCCTGCCTTCGGGATCTTTTAACATATCAAACGTGTTAAGCCAGATTCTTTGGGGCTTGCCGCCGCACTCAATCTTTGCTCGTTGAAACAAACGAATCTCTGTAGGTTCGATCTGATCCTCGTTTAACTTCTCAGTCACTACTACTAAAGACCTTTTGATATTTTTCTCTGTTATCAATCGGAATTTATTACCCGCTATTTCGTCGTTCCATTCAAAGTCGTTATGCAAAACAGACTTTGGGCTACGAGCGTGTTCTACTAAAGAACCATCGGGGGCATAACCCCCGTGGCGTTTATTCAGAGCCTCTATTTCCTTTAGAGCAGCGTTCGCATCTGCCTTGAAAAAAGACCCCTTTCTCCATTTAACTTCGGTGTAAACAGGTTTCATGCTGCTGTTTCCGATTCAAAGTCTATGAAGGTTTCCTTCAGTTCAATTTGATGCTTGAACTCCCTGTCAACCTCAAACCGACCATACTCTCCACCCTTTTCTGGACGCATTTCACCTAGTCCAACACCGAAACCGGCCCTTTGTATTAGATTTAAGATGGTATTTTGTGTCAGCGATTGAGAGTCAAACTCCATCCGAACGATCATCGACCAGTTACGAAACTCAGGACGATAACGCAAATCAGTAGAACCCATGCCTACCCGAACTATGTCTTCCCGCATCAGAGGGTCTTCTGATTCAAAAGCACACAGATTGTTGACCGTATCATCAGGAATAATGAACAGAGACTTTCTAAGTAAAGTCTTTTCAAGTCCGATGTCTTTGTGAGCAGCATTGATAAAACACCTTTTCAATCCCCCTGCCGGAAACCCAAAGCGTCCATCCTCACAAACATAAGCAGCATCCCTAAACTCTTGCTCTGGGTCTCTGACATCTCGGTTCTTCACCTTCACCCCTTGGTGCTTGTCCTTCATCATCTCTATTGCTTTCATACTCCACTTATGCTCGATCAAAGCAGAGATCCCCTTGATGCGCGTGGTCAAAATCGACTGCTGCATCTCTTCAAGTTGTATTACGTTACTCATTCTATCTTCCTTAGCGGCTATGCCGCGCTTTTTTAGTTTAGAAAGTTTCCTTTCTCTAGTCGTTTGATTTCTGCGTCTATATAAAACTTGATCTTCTTGGCATCCCGAAGTTTGTCGCTGTGCGAAGCGATGCCGTACCGATAGCATGATCTGAATACCTCACCGATCTGTGCGTTCATATCTCTATGTGAGATCAAGTCCTGTAATTCTTTAGCCCCCTTTGGAAGTTCATAGTAAGCCGCGGTGCTACCGTCCGATAAGGTCTTATCAGGAAGTTCCCAACTCAACCCACTGCGGCCAACAGCTTTGTTATTGTTATCAGTCGTGTTGTTACCGCGAGCACTTCTTACTTTGTATACATAAGAAGCTGACACTCCAACCCGCGCCGCTATTTCTTTGTTAGACTTCTTAGGGGATCGGATTAATGCCTTCGCTATTTTCTCGTACTTATTCAAAATCAAGCTCCAGTTGTTTATCGTTTGCATCGGATGGGTTAAGAATGTCTTGGATACTGTGCATATTCTTCTCGTTAACGACTAACGCTATGCCTTTTTGTTTATCAATATCTTCTAGGTTTATTTGTTGGAGGGGGGTAGGGGTGTTCTTACCCGCTTTACATTCGATGCCGAAGAACTTGCCTTGGTAACATCCTACTATGTCTGGCACGCCGCTACGTCCGTACCCGCCTGTCACTGGGTAGAAGTAGTAAGCACCAAGGGCGCGTAGCTGCTTGACTACAACCTTTTTTACTTTAGCTTCGGGAGTCATCCTTTTTCCTCCTTACCTTTTTTTCGGGTTCTTTGTTCGCTATGGAATGGTTGGCCGTTAAGGTCTTTTCGACGCGAATCAACGTATCTTTTATTTCCGTTAGCGTAGACATCACCTCCATAAAGTCCTGTTCTTCTAATTCTATTATTACTTTTGCCATAAATACCTTGCAGAAACTGGTATCAAAATTTGTGTAATTACACAAATCTTTAGTGTTAAAAAAGAGGGGCAGGGCAGTCACGTACTAGCCGACTCCGAGCGTGCGGTTGAGGCTCCCCATCTCTGAAGAGCCGTACCCCTTAAAGCTACATCGTGATAGTCGATGCGATTGGCCTAATGAACCTCATTAGCAGAGGCGTGTGGAGGCACTTCATCACATCCATTCTTTAACCGTGTACGGCACGTAAACATGAACAAACGCGGTACGAGGCGGAAATCCGTCGGACGCTATCACTCCCCCGACTTCCCTACCACACAATCAAATTATGTACTCTATGGGAGTATCCAAAAACTATCGATGCTCCCCTCGATATCTGGTTCGTAGGCGGTAAACCTAGATCCTACATCCTTGACCTGTGGCTCCCTTGTCGGGTGATTATCCAGATGGCATGGTTCCCAATTCTTGAGAACGGCTACCTTGCCTTTCACCCACTCAGGCAACGTATTGAATGAATCATACAACCCATCAATATTCGAGTCAACACAATCCATACCAACACACGTTATTTCGTACTTACCTGTGTCAGGCATTTCCATTACTAGGTAATGTGTATCTTTTCCTATTAAGGTCTTACCTTCTGTTACTTCTTCTTTGTTGTTATTCGTATACATAGTAAACCCCTTCTCCTACGCGCACGCCCACATCAGGAATGTACGTCTCCTGTTCTACATTATGTAAGACTGACATCTTACCCATAAGGTCTTGTGGTATGCCATCCAAAGGGTACGTCTTGTGCCCGCGACCTTCTATGTACCCCCACGAATCGTTGCTGTCCATTGTAGCGGTCTGCAACTCATTCCGTTCAACCCATGCCATGACCATAGCATAGTCAGTCCTGTTGAGTATACTGCTGTTCTTTCTACGTAACTCAAAGTACTTATGTAGATCCCTACCCAATGAATCGTTAAGCCATTTGTAAGGCGAACTGCGCCCAACCGCTGTAACTAGATTCTCCAACTCATCCAATAGCGGCTTAAACCCATCCATATTGTAACTGTAGGCGCTATTAAGGTATGGGCTAATTATCTTGTGGGATTCATCAAGCAGCCGCTCTTCTTCCACCCTACGTGCGGTTCTCATCTTATCCCAAGTCATCTGCCCGATCTCCGCCATAGTCCAAGGACTCAAAGCCGTAGCGGCAATCTGCACCGCTTTGTCTAACTTCTTACTGTTACGCATGAACTGCCCATCCCCCCAACCATATCGGTTGTTCTGGATGGTACGAGAGAAGATCCAATACGTATCAATCCTAGTCTCAGGGTCTTGGCGAAAGTCCCCGTACCCAATAAACCCACGCATATATGTCTCGTCTGGATGGTAGACCCACACCCTATTACTAGCCGCAACTTGCGTTACCTTAAGTCTAGGCATCTTATGTAGTAGAGCTTCCGCAAATCTTTTCAGTCCATTAGGGATATCGCCCCCTAAGATGTACGCCTTCTGGCCTTCGGATAGCTCACTAACCTTTAGGTTGTTGTTTGGTAATCCCATTACTGATCTCCTTGTTATAGTCTGATACAAAATTGTTTTCGTTGTAAATGCGCTCCAGATAAATCTTATTGGTGCGGCACTTATTCCTTCCTTCCGGTGTCATGTTCAACGTCCCATAGTTGTGAGTATTGGCATGACAATCTAGGCAAATAATCGTTACGTTCTCACGTAAGTTATTACGATCATTGCCATCATGGTGATGTAGCTCCAAATGTTTTTCTGGTTTACTTACACCACACTCTTCGCACGTTGTGCCGTGTCGACGAAAGAATATCTTCCGCATAGACCCTGACTTATAAGTAGAGTCTGGCTTGATCCTCGCCTCTACAGATACGTGCGCCCCTTGGCAATCGTTGGAGCAATAGATCCCTCGCTTTTGAGAGTATCGGTACATAAATATCTTACGACACTCTTCGTTCTTGCAGATGGACGTACCCCAATATTTAGGATTCTTTCTGCTCATCGGATCACCTCCCCTACTGGCTCTTCCCACTTATCAACCAAGCTACATGACCGATTGATAAATTGATTGAACTTAGCGCGGAATGTCTTAAGGTCTTCTGGAGAAGTAGCTTGTTTAATCTCTGTCTCTGTCAAGAAACATACGAGTAACGCTAATCCTTCTGGCGATTCTGAACCGCCTTTCGATACACTCTTTAAGATATCCCTAACTTTATACCCATCCCAATTAGCGGTGCCATACAGTACATCAATAACACCATGATTAATTAACACTTGCTTCTGGGCGCGTACATACTCAGGATCATCTGCTGGTAAGATCGTACCCAACGCGCAAGCCCAATCCCAGAAGTTATCAATCCAAGGTTTAAGCTCTGCCTTAGCCTCCGAATCCACCTTGCTTCGCTTCTTTATTGGTGTAAATACATGACCAATATTGCACCAGAATTCTGTACCTTCCTCGCGCATAAGTATGATCTGTTTGTTGTCATCGCTACGATCAAACCCACGCTGCTGTAGAGTCTGGCTTTGATCCCACGTTGTCGCACCAACGTAATTACTCTTTGGTAGAAAGAACTTCTCACGCACTTTCTTATCCGTCCACGCGTATATGAACTGCTTACCGTTCTGTATATCAAACCCAATACTTCTTGGTAAGTACTCCTCAAGAAACACATACCTACTGTTGTGCGCTCCATTACCTGTACCGTTGCGGATCTTAATTACCTCGTTACTGATCCGATCCCCTGCCTCATTCCTACCCACTACACGCTCCCACACAATAGGCGCAAGCGCATGGATTTCTCTTGACGTAGGGGTTGCGTTTGGTGTACCCCACCACTTGAATACGTCATCTCCAAAACTGTACCCATCAAGAAACGCATAGCAATTATCACTTAGCATCTTGATCCTCTGTACCTTATACCTACGATTCCCTATGGGGCGTACGTCTTGCTCCAATGTATGATTCTTACTTATCATAGGCTTCGTATTGTGATACTTAGCCCTTACTGCTTTAAAGTTATCTAAAGATTCCATTTGTATTTCCTTGTGTTTATATACAACGCGCTTTAACCGAAAGCCTTGTTGTAAAAATTAAATGTCTCCACTACTTACGTGTAAGACCTTACCGTTATCGGGTGTAGCACCCTCGTTATCCACGATGCACCACAGTACTGGATGATCCCAAGTCCCCCACTCGTACACGTATCCATCAGTGAACACGATACTTGCGTTGGGTGTGATCTTATTATCCGCAAGATACTTCGGTACACACGTAACATCCGTACCGCCCCCACCTGTGGGCTGTGTCTTCTTAGCCACATCATCAAGCTCATCCAAGCTATACTTCTCCGCTCGGGCTACTTGTGTATCCCAATACAGTACGTGTAACTCTTTTGGCTTGACCATCTTGGCAATGTCTACCACTTCGGATAGTTGCCGCCGCGCTTCCTCAATGCCAATCGAACCCGACATATCTATCTCGACACATAGAACCTCTACTGTCTCGGATATCGCGCTAGGGAAGTAATACCCTGCTCCTAAATACTTACGGTTAGGGGTCTTGTATGTAGACATATCATTCCCCCGACAATTGGTAACCATGAAGTCACGCATCACATCAAGCCAATTGACCTGTGGTTTAAGTAGTGCGTCGAGATTAGTCACATCACCACCCGCACCCGCCTTACCCGCTGTCATACATCCTTGGCGTACCGCTGTATCAATGGCTTTCTCTAAGTCCTTCTTCTCCTCATCGGACATATCTTGTGCGCCTTCCCAATCATGGTCATCAAACCCTACTGCTGTGTTTTGTGAACCTGTAGTACCGCCGTCGTCGGGTTGTCTTTCTTGTGGTAAGTCCTCACCACAACCATCGCCACCTTGCCCCGTATTAGGATCATCTATACGATCCTCATCGTCACATTCTTCACCACCCTGACCACCTTCGCCATCGTTATCATCGTCCTTATCTTCCTGATACAAGATGTCGAACACTTGCTTGGCGTTCATGCCTCGGAACTTCTCATCGACTAGCCCTTGGTAATCACCCGTAGGCATCTCGGCAAAGGGTACGTTCCAATCGGCCTTACCCTCCTTACGCTTACGCTCCATAATCGATTTGATCTCATCCTCGATCTCAAGATTAATCACGTAGTCGCACGCCATGTTTGCAATCCTTCCATTCTTCTCGTACAAGACCTTCCAGATTTTAAGGTGTCGATACACTTTATGTTTACCCTCATGGATAATTATGTATCGTAGATTCGCATCGCTAATAGCTTCGATCATCTCCACACCGTACTTCTCATCGCGCCCATTGGTACACGCTGTCGGTATGTTCGGATCAACTTCTCTACTACCGATCATGTATATACCTGTCATTGGCAGATACATCGGCTCTCCCATCACCTTAACAACGGCCTTGGTCAACCGCTGTTGTGGTGTTAGTTGGTCAAATAACCCCATCGTAATCTCCTATAGTTCCGTCACGTTGTTAGTAACTGTTATGGTGTACCCTAATAACTTAAGGTCATCCACAACCGATTGAGTTAGCGTCGGTCTACTACCCTTGGTAGTCCCTGCTATCCTTGCGAATATCTTGGACTTCTCGCAATCAGGGCGTATGTGAGTACACCCAAATGCGTAGGTCAGTTGAACTTTAAGCTCCATCGCTTCCTTGAACTCCGTTTTCGCGTACTCTAACTCTTGAAAAGAATCCATCTCATATCCTTGTGTATCTACACTCATATCTGATCTCCTATTTCTGATCCGCTGTTGTTAAGTAGCTGTTCTTGATACACCATTCAGTGAACTTCTTATTGGTCATCACCAAGTGGTGTTCGGGGTAGTCCTTACTGCACGCACTCTGGGCAAACATCGCCTGTGCCTCTGTATCTAGCCGATCCACATAAGTCATCCACGAGTCAATCAACTCTCGTGTCATTGCCCCTAAGACCTTAAACACAACCATACAAACTGCCGGTGCGTCGGGGGGTACTTTCGCACCGTTAGGATCTGTCTTGATATCCTCCAGTGAGGGTAACTGATCCGCTAACTGTACAAAGGTATTCAGATCTGCCGCTGCCCTTGCACCGATGGCACCAATGAGTAAGGCAAAGATCGTATCGCTATCCAGTGAGTCTTGTTTCATCAAGATGTCGGATGCCGCGTGTAAAGATCTTGGTGTACAGAACTTCGCTCGCTCTTCCCTTGGATGGAAGATGTAAGGGTTTTCCGATGGATCTTTAACATCCTCGAAAGACTGAAAGACTTGTGGGTACTCCTTAACAAACCCCAATACCGAGGGGTGTAACTTATTAGGGACACCGAAATCAACGATCCATTCTTCCCACGTAGGCTTACGTACCTGTATAGATATAACCGCGTTACGTTTGTGCGCTTCCATCAAGTCACCCACATTCTCTGCACCAAGGTTAGTTGTACAGAACACGATGCTTTCGGGGTGTAACTCGTACGTACCGATCTTTCTTTCAAGCATCACTCGACGCAACGCCGATTGAACCGCTCGGTTACACTTACCGATCTCATCCAACATTAGGATGATAGGTTGGTTGATGTGCGCTCCCAACTCTTCGTTAGTCAGGTAACGTATGAACTGACCCTCACCATCGATCATCTGTACGTTCGGGATCATAATGTCCCCTAAGTCCTTAGTCGTACAGTCGAAGTAACATAGCTGGTGCTTGGGTAATCTCTTACCTAATACGGGTAACAGTGAGGACTTACCAGTACCCATGTGACCTTCCAGTATAATTGTCCTACCTTGCGTATCTTCAGTGCTTGGCCCTATGTGCTCAATGGCATCGGCGCATTGTCGGAACCCTAGTGCGTATTGTGCTTCGTATGATTGCATTTTATCGATCTCCTTTTATTAAATATCTAGTGATGGCAAAGAATTAAGTACGTCATTCAGTGCCTGTTTTGTTTGTGTTCTTACACCTTCATTATGCTTAAGCATATCCGCGTTGATCCCACGTTCGGTTATCGCTTCACGTAACTTCTTATGGGCAACTTGCATATCCGCATTACCGTCGAAGTTGAATCGTTCAAGCACTTCTATCATGCGCTCTACGTGTTCAACCGCCGAGTTATGGAACACATTCCTATCGGGGTTGTTCTTATACCCACCCGAAAAGTCTAGGTCTTTGGCTAATTTACTTATGTGCTTAATCGCTTCTTCCCACACACCTTTCGTAAACCTATCAAACCGCTCTCGCTGTTGCGTGTCTATGTAGTTGGTCGCTACATCCACACCCTCTTGAGCTATCCTAGTGATGAAGTTATCGTCAATCACATCTATCTCAAAGTCGATGTAGAACTTAGCTATCATCTCCTCCTTTGGCGGGTAGTCGTTCGGGTTGAACAACCCACCGCGCAACGCCTGATCTCTAATAACCGCATCATCGTAACCATTAGCGAATGGCCCCTGAAGGCACTCTAACTGCTGTTGTTTAAAACCACTTATTGTCTCAACATACTCATTAAGGTCATTTGATGGGATCACGAACCCACCCCGCTTTGACCAAGGATAAGCTAACCTATAGTGCGTGTTTCTAGCTTGGCCTTTATGGAACAACACTTTGTCCAACGGCTCGAACCCTACCAATAATCTCTTAAGGTAGCTGTCGCTCTTAACCGAATTTGAGGTGACGTTATTAATGTCTTGGACTTGTGCCTTAGCCTTAAGGTCTTTTACTGTGAGTTTAGGTTCGCCACAATGTAGCTGTACCATTGCCATGCTCGATTGAATCGATGGCACGTAGGCATCAGGGATCTCGATGCTTTGGGGTTGGTGAATATCCGAAAAGCTCGGATAGTTATTTGCCGTATTTTCTTGTGTATTTACACTCATTCTTTATCTCCAGTTTGGTTTTCGTTTCTCGTACAATCAAAAGTGATTGACTCGGCTTGAGGGTCTTTTGTAAATGAGGATTTACCTAGCCCAATCAGCCCCTCTTCTATCACTCTGCTATATACTTGCCCTGCTTCTTGATCTTCTTCCTCAAGGTCTTTCTCTAACTCGGCGTTGATTCGTATATCCGTTTCAACATTGAAACGATTACGCTCCCACTCCTCCATCATTGCTTCGTGCGTCCGTTCGTGCTTCACAATGAAGTCACGCTCTTCTGCTGTTAACTTTCGATCTTTAAGGATCTCCATCACGGCGGCATTAACTCCCGCGCTATTGTTTTCTATCTCGTCTGTCATTCTCTATTTCCTATTTACCAATGTGTTGAATGTCATCTTTCGGGATGACCTGATATGCGCCTTTGTTGTACGCGGGCGCGATTGTGTAACCGTCACTCTTAGGGTAAGACTTTACTGATGTAGCGTGAGCCTTGCCTTTGTGTGATGGATACGTGTCTACCCTGTATGCCGCGGGTAACTCTCGTCGAACCAGAGGCTTATCGTCTCTGACTCGGTAAGATCTTTTGGTGAGCCTACGCTTCTTTCGACCTGATAAATCGCAGCTCATATTTCCGTGAATAATCATGTGTAATTACACCTTCAATTTCTTACTGATCTTCTCTAGGCCATCGTTAATGTACGATAGCTGTGCCTCGACCACATTGAATCGTTTGCGCGTCAATGCGATGGTGGCAGTCTCGACTATCTCGCGTATCTTCTGTGAGCGATACTCGACCGCTTGGATTGCGTGGGCCAAGTCTGCCTTGCGGTAATGTTCGGTAGCTTGAAGCTGACTAGATAGCTTCTCTACCTGTGCCTCTAATGCCGATACCGTGTCTTGTAATTCTTGTGTCATTACACAAATTCTCCGTAAGTTATTGTCGTGAGAGCCACATATATCTCCCATTCATATATCTATTATACCATACGTGTCAAGTAGTGTCATATGGTGTTAGGTAATTGTAAGTAGTGTAATGTTCTATAATGTTCCATATTGTTCTAACAGGTGGGCGGGTAAGTGCTTGATAAATAAGTAATGTTCTAATGTTCGCTAAATGAGCGAAATTATGAGGGGAGGAAAATGTGCGAGAAGGGGAGAGAACATTCGTATCTTTTTTAAAGATTGAAAATGTAACCTCACTTTCTTTCTAAAAACGAACATTATAAAAATATTATATAAATATATAAATATATAAATAAATAAGAATAATACTTACCATTACTTACCATTACTTACCACTTCTACAATGTTCTTTTTTGCCTAAAAAAAAACGAACATTACGGAACATTACCCCCCATTTAGCGAACATTGCCGCCACACGGGCGTTTCGGGGCGAACATTACCCGCGACGCTACGCAGAGAACTGGTTTCAGTTTCTTGTGTAATTACATAAATTTCTTAGGGAGACGCGCCACGCTGTGCGTAAGACCTTAAGCAGGGGGCGACGCTACGCAGAGAACTGGTTTCGGAGCGGTGGTGTGTGGGGCGGAGCAGCGTAGAGA
>Ga0115011_10001293_pt1 | contig 18108 bp, 5 predicted proteins | sample TroAtlMetagenome_2_FD_88705 | JGI IMG/M metagenome (GOLD analysis project Ga0115011, IMG submission 88705) | Marine eukaryotic phytoplankton communities from Atlantic Ocean - Tropical Atlantic ANT8 Metagenome | ecosystem: Environmental > Aquatic > Marine > Oceanic | place: Tropical Atlantic...
CATACACATGCTTACCCATTCGAATCGCTTGCAGGGCGGCATGGAAATGCATGTGGTCAGGAGTTGAAACAGTCACCGCATCAACGGTGTCTCCCATCTTCTCGAGCAGTTTGCGAAAATCCTTAAACCGTTTTGCCTTTGGAAATTTCTTATAGGTTCCTGCCGCACGGCCATCATCCACATCACAGAGAGCAACAATGTCAGCACCCGCTCCACTGGCTCCGGCAATATCACTTGATCCCTTACCACCTGAACCAATCCCAGCGACAGCAACCCGCTCATTGGCACCAAAAGCCCGGCTCGGGACAAACTGAAAGGCAAAAGTGCCGGCGGCACTGGCTTGAAGAAACTTGCGACGGTTGAGTGATTTTGAAGGCATTAAAATGACGAGTGAAAAAGCTAGGTAAAATGATTGAATGTGGCAATAATTCAATCATCAATCACACAATCTATAGGATTTTCGGCTCCAACTGAATCCACTAAAGCACGATTGGTAGCAAGCAAGCTGGCAAAACCGCTGAATTGGATCTAAAATAAATCACCCTCTCCCCATCAAGCCCCCTCTTTTCCGATGCCCATCAATTGGCAACAAATCCTTGGTCTTAGTTGCGTATTGGCCTTTTTCTTTCATTACGATGCCACTGCCAACCTGCGCATCTCAGAGTTCATGGCATCCAATGACAGTGCATTTACCGATGAAGACGGTGATTCACCAGACTGGATTGAAATCCAGAACACCGCTACCCGCGCCCTCTCAACAGGTGGCTGGTTCCTCACCGACAACCCGGAAAACCTAAATCGATGGCAATTGCCTGAGGTGGAAATCCCGGCAGGCGGCTACCTTGTCGTTTTTGCCTCAGGGAAAGACCGGGCTGGAAGCCCTCCTCATACCGACTTCCAGCTTGAAGCAGATGGTGAATACTTGGCACTGGTCGCCCCTGATGGATCCACGGTTACTACTGAGATCACCTTCCCCCGTCAACGTACTGACATCTCATTTGGCCTTAGCAGGGAAACAACCGAGTTTCGATTCATATCTCCGAGCTCTCCTTCCCACTTCTTGGTGCCTATCAACGACAAACTTGGACAACAATGGAAAGCAAACAACTTCAACGACAGTAGTTGGCTGGAAATTGCCGCCGGCATCGGCTACCAGATTGACACCGGAGGAGCTGGAGCCGGCAAGCCAAGGGTCTACTGGAACTTCAACGGCGACACGCAAGATAGCTCCGGCAACAATATCAATGCCAATCTGGCAGGGCCGGGTTTTTCCTCCGAGACTCCCAACGGGGGAGGATCTGCCTCGGCAGTCTTTGATGGTGACGGGGACTACATCAGCGCACCGGTGGATGTTTCTGAAAGCTCCTATACTTGCTCATTCTGGTTTCGTACAACCAATTCAAATGCCGGTCTTTTCTGCGTAGTAGATAGTGACCTTGGTGCAGGTGGTCACGACCGCCACCTCTACTTGGACGGAGGTAACATTACAGCGCGCTTATGGAACAATGAAACCATTAGGTCTTCAGGTCTGTCCCTTGCTGACGGAGAATGGCATCATCTCGCCCATGTCTATGGGGGCTCGACAGGAGGGCAACGAGTCTATATCGATGGCAATTTTATCATGGGGGGCGGAAAGGCACAGTCCGACTTCAACTGGCAACGACACGTGAACATCGGTTTCTCCAATGATTCCCGCCAGCAGTATCTGCAAGGTAACATTGATGAGCTGGCAATCTGGAGTGAGGATCTTGATGAAAATCAAGTAAGGGCACTGGCAAACGGCGTCTCGCCGATGGCTCTGGATGGCTTTGATTCACTCATTATCAGTGATGTGGAAAACAGGATGCGCAATATCAATGCAACGGCCTACCTGCGCACCTCCTTTGATGCCCCTCAACGGGAAATTCTCGACCGGCTTGAGTTTCGTGTCCGATACGATGACGGATTTATTGCGTATCTCAACGGCATGGAAATTGCCCGCCGCCAAGCTCCCCAAAACGCGCAATGGAATAGCCAAGCGACAACCAACCGCCCAAATACCGATGTCTTAACACGCGACTTCATCGACATCAGCGCCCACCTACCTTTGCTCAAGGAAAAGGATAACATCCTAGCTGTCCAGACCCTCAACAATAATGCGAGTAGCAGCAACTTTCTATTCCTACCTGAATTGGTCGGTATTCGAATCGATGAAGAATCACAACGTTATTTCATCAACCCAACCCCAGGACAGGCCAACGGCGGCGGCGTGATTGACTTCGTTGCCGACACCAAGTTTTCCCATGACCGCGGATTTTATGACAACCCATTTGATGTCAACATTACGAGTGCTACCCCGGGAGCATTTATTGTCTACACCCTCGATGGATCCAAGCCGTCACTGACTAACGGCAACAGGGTGCTTGCAGCCGATGATAATTCCCCTCCCTCCGCCAATGTCAGGATCAGCAGTACATCCAATCTGCGTGCTGCTGCATTCCGCAATGAATGGCAACCAACAAACATTGACACCCACAGCTTCATCTTCATTGATCATGTCGCCCAACAACCAGCAAACCCCACCGGGTTTCCCACAGGCTGGTCGGGCGCCGGGTCCGATTACGGAGTCGATCCCGAAGTTGTTAATTCCACGCTTCCCGAATACAGCTTCCGCGATGCCATCCTTGCCATACCAAGCATGAGTATTACCAGCGCTCCCGGGGATATCTTTGGGGCCGAGCGTGGTATTTATTATCACTCGACCGGACGTGGGCGCCCTTGGGAACGGGAGGTTTCACTGGAAATGTTCCACCCGGATGGCAGCACCGCTTTTCAGGTGAATTGCGGGGCACGCATGCACGGCAATTCCAGTCGTAGCCATGGCTTCACCCTCAAGCACCCCTTCCGTGTCCTCTTCCGTAAGGAATACGGTGCCGGCAAGCTTCGCCACAAGCTTTTTGCCGACAGCAATGTGGAGCGTTTTGACCAAATCCTGCTGCGCGGTGCCTCCACTGACTCTTGGCCGGTGGTTGACGGCGGGTCACGCTGGCTCAATGAGCGCGGCACCTACATTCGCGATCAGTGGGTGCGCAACACCATGCTGACACTGGGACAACCATCAAGTCACGGCACCTATGTGCACCTCTTTGTCAACGGTCTCTACTGGGGACTCTACAATCCCTCGGAACGCCCAACCTCCTCCTTCACGTCAGCATACCTTGGCGGAGACAAGGATGAATGGGATATCTTCAAGGACTTTGCCGAGTTGCGTGAAGGCAACAGGAGCGCCTGGGATCAAATGTTTGCCCAGGCAAATGCCGGCCTGGGCAGCACTGCAGCCTACCAGAAAATTCAGGGCAACAACCCCGACGGCACGCGCAACCCGGATTACCCGGTATTGGTCGACGTGGGCAACCTCATCGACTATATGCTCGTGCATATCTACATCGGCGGCGAAGACTGGCATCAGCATAACTGGTGGGCCGGCAGGCGCAGGGGAGCTGAGAGCACGGGTTTCAAATGGTTTGCCTGGGATCAGGAAATTTCCAATGAGTCGCTCACTCGCACTCTCTCCCTTGCCGGAGCCCGCTTCGAGGATCCTTATTATGCGCGACCCGGACCCGCTCATATTTACGGCAAGCTACTAGACAATCAGGAATTTCGCTGGCGCTTTCAGGACCGGGTACATGAGGTACTCTTCAATGACGGGCCACTAACGCCTGAGAACGCCGCGAAAATGTGGCATTCACTGCAGAATGAAATTGACCAGGCCATTGTCGGCGAGAGTGCCCGCTGGGGTGATACCCGAGACGCAATTCCCCACAAGCGTGAGACTTCATGGTTGAGGGAAATGAACTGGATGCAAAATATCTATTGGGAAGCCAACCATGCACGGGTTCTGCGCGACCGGTTCCAGCGCGTTGGCATTTACCCGGATATCTCTGCACCGACCTTCAGTCGAAATGGAGGCGCAGTTACTTCCGGATCACAGCTATTCTTCGAAGCCGGGGACATGAGGGTTTACTATACCTTGGACAGTTCGGATCCTCGGGGGCCTAATGGAGCACCATCGCCAGCCGCACTGGTTTACAACGGCGGCTCACAGGATGTCATCCTCCTGCCCAAGAAGGCACTCTGGCGATATCTCGATGACGGATCAGATCAGGGAAGTGACTGGAGAATGGTCGATTTTAATGCTCTCTCCTGGAAAAGTGGTCGTGGACAGTTTGGCTATAACGAGGGAGACGAAGGCACTGTTGTTAGCTACGGGGACGTTGGTTTTGATAAGCACATCACGACTTATCTGCGCACTACCTTCGAGCTTGAAAGCGCCGGAGCGGTTTCAAAGCTAACTCTTGGAGCTCTGCGTGATGATGGAGTTGCCCTTTATCTTAATGGGGAGGAAATTGTCCGCAGCAATCTGCCCCCGGGGATTCTCACCTATGAGACTGCTGCCCTTTCAAATGTCAATGGTGCTGACGAAAACAAATATTTTCTTTATGAAATCGATGCCTCGCTTCTGATCGATGGCACGAATATCCTTGCCGCAGAAATCCACCAGGTAAACGGCCAGAGTAGTGACTTAAGTTTTGATGCGACACTGAAAGCCACACTGCAAACGTCAACTCAACCGGTAAAGATCGACACGTCAGGAACCGTCAATGCGCGCGCCTACAGCGGGGGCGAATGGTCCGGAATGAATTCTGCTCATTTTATTGTCGGGGCGCAACTCGCCTCACACAACAACGTCGTCATCAGTGAAATTCATTACCGACCCGCCCCACCGAACTCCGACGATATTGCCGCCGGTTTCGAATCGGCTAAGGATTTTGAGTTTATTGAACTTGGCAACATTGGTTCCACTCCAGTCGATCTTGCGAGCTGCCGCTTTGAGAATGGGATCGACTTTGATTTTTCAATACAGGCGGATTTTACCGAGATGCCAGCTAATGGATATGTTCTTTTGGTGGCAAATCGCAACGCGTTTGAACATCGCTATGGAGCAGGGCTCCCAGTCATCGGAGAATTCGGGAATGATACTTCGCTGGCCAACGGCGGTGAGCGGTTACATCTGGTTGCCGCCGATGGAAATTCCATTCGTGACTTCGCCTATGACGATAAGGCTCCTTGGCCGGAGTCAACAGATGGTGGAGGCTTCTCCTTAAATCTGGTCAATTCCGGGGACAACCCCGATCATTCACTCCCGGAAAACTGGGTTGCTGGGCTCGACCCTGGGGGCAGTCCGGGCCATCCCAACGGCGCTATCGGTTTCAGTCGTTGGCAGCAAGCATGGTTTGACTCTTCAGATGAAAACGTTTTCCTCAATTCAGCAGCAACAGCAGATCCGGACAATGACGGTATTGCAAATGCGGTGGAATTCTTGCTCGGCAGTTCACCGCTTCTCTTTAACGCAACAGGTCTGGAGGCTGGAATTTTAGTCGAGGGGGAAGCAAACTACCTCACTATTTCCTTCACTCGCAGGGCGGAGGTTCCACAAAACACATGGCAAATCGAAAAGTATTCCATTTCAGGAAGCTGGATCGAGCCACAAGTCGCTCTCATTGAATCCACTAAAAAAGGAACTTGGAAAAAAGAAACCTACCGCTTTTTGGAGCCGGTAAATACCCAGAAACGGCAATTAATCCGACTACGCGTAAATTTGTAAGAATCTTACCATTAGATATTTACGGAAGTTCATCCTGGGTGTTTTTCTAGGCTGGACAGAAATGCAAATTTTTAACAAAATGTTGAAAATTAAGCACTTAAACGTCTCAGAGAACGGTAACCTTTTTTTGTGATGCCTCCCCATCAGCGATCATTCGCGGGCATTATTAAGATTATCAATGAGCTAGAGAACCATTCTCTTCGCTTTTTTGGGCATCAAGCAAATCTGCAAATGAAATATAAACTCCCTATTTTTACCACGCTCTTATTGATCACGCATTCAGCGTTTGGTCAGTTACCCTCAAAAAACCAGGTTCTCTGGCTGGATGCCTCAGATGCCGCAACTCTCACAGTTGAAGATGACGGCACCATTTCAAGATGGGCAGACAAGAGTGGTGCAAATTCCAATGCCATTCAACCAATTGCTGAACGACGTCCGGTTCTCAGTGAAGCAGTGATCGGTGGCCAAAACGCCATCCGTCAGGATGTCACCACTGGGATGAAAATTGAGAACCTCAACTTAGCACGCCCCTACTCCATCTTCATTGTTGACCAGTATGCTGCTGATGCCGTCAATAAAGGTCGCACCCTGCAGTCAGCCTTCGGCACGAACGGAAACTGGCTGATTGGAAAATGGGGAGGCAACCACGCGCACCACCCGGGAGCTTGGGCGGGGGTAGCTAATGGTATCACAGCCCCGAACGGAGAAGCAAAGATTACTGAGGGAACCGGTGGATGGCAGTCCAGTGAATGGGCGCTCAATGGATTGGGCTACGGTGGAAACGGCAGCCCGGTTGCTGCAGGAATCTTGGCCTTCGGATCAGACGGCCAGTATTCGAATGAATCTAGCCAGGCTGAGATCGGTGAGATTATCGCTTATAATCGCTTGCTGGACAGTGCTGAGCGCGAACAGGTCACTGCCTATCTGGGAGAAAAATACTCCCTGCCCGTGGTGGCTCCTCAGGACGCCACACGCATCTCGGTGTTCAGTGGAGCGGATCCCGGCGAAGGGCTCGACTTTACTGGCAATTTCATTGCCGCCGTTGAGGCCGTCGGGGAAGGCGGATTTACGATTGGTGATGCCACTTTCACCAGCGATGCCGGCATTATCACTGCTCAAAACACTGGCGTAAACTGGGGGCCCGGCGTTGGGTCCATTGCCATTGACAGTGACGATGACACCAATCTCATCCAGGTAATGAATGATATCCGCTGGTCATACGGCAACGTGGGAGTTAATGCCAGCATCCCCGGGCTCACCCCCGGCAAGCAATACAAGGTGCAACTCCTCTTTGCCGACAGTGGAACAAATCGTCACTTTGGAGTCTGGATCGAAGGTTCCCGTGTTGCTATTGATTTCAACGCGGCCGGTTATACTGGCACCGGTGGCGATCTCGGCGTTGCCCTGATCCACCGCTATGTAGCCGAAGACGGAACACTCAACATTACACTGCGCTCAGACGGACTCGGCAATGGGGATATCAACCCGATCATCCAGGGCATTACCGTGGAGGAGGAAAAGGACCTTTTAGTTACCAGAGTAGTCAATATCGATGACGCTGCATCACTGGATTTCTCCGGCGACATTACGCACGCCGTGAACTTTGGCGGTAGCGGAGGAGCAGTCATCGGTGATGCTGTTTTTACCGGGGATACCGGCGTGGAAAACGTTGAGATCGCAGCGCAGAATGTGGTTCCTCTCTGGGGTACCATTCCAGATCTGGGCAACACACCAGAAGATAATGCCCTTGAGGAGATCCTTCACAGCATACGCTGGCAAGGCACCAATTCCAACACTCCCGGTAATGACGGGGTACACGTGCGTGTAAGCGGACTCACAGAAGGCGAGGGCTACAAACTCCAGCTACTCTTTGGCGAAAGAGGTGCAAACCGTGGCTTTGATGTAACGGTCAACGGGATACAAATAGCAGATGACTTCACCACCAATCAGGGTGCGGACCAGAATTTCGCACTGCTGCATTATTTCATTGCCGACAGTAGTGATGCGGTCGTGCACTTAAGCGGAATCGGAGCCTCGTTCGCTGACAGAAATCCGATCCTCAATGGTCTGACCCTTGAGGAAATCGGCACGCTCGATAATGACCAAGATGGCCTGCATGATGGCTGGGAAGAAAAATACTTCAATGATCTGGCACAAGGAGCGAACGATGACCCGGACCAGGATAACCTGACCAATCTACAGGAAATTGCCATCGGGACAGATCCCACTAACGCGGACACCGACGGAGATGACCTTGAGGATGGAGTAGAGACAAACACCGGTAGTTTCGTCAGCGCCTCCGACACGGGCACAAGCCCCACGAATGCCGACACCGATGGGGACAAACTCAATGACGGAGCGGAGCTGGACCTCAGCACCAATCCCTTCAACCGCGACAGCGATGCTGACGGATGGAGTGACTCCCAGGAGGTGGCCCTTGACTCAGATCCAAATGATGAGAGCACCCCCTCCGGCCTGCAATTGCTCGGCTATTGGGATTTTGATGACATTAGCAATCCCGCTGTAGCCGCAGACCAAAGTGCATTCAATCAAGGAGGTGCCATTACAGGAGGGGCTCTCTTCTCTGCATCCGGTGAGGGTCACTCCGCTCATGGCGGTGACCACGCCATTAATCTGGGCAGCCATAATGGCGGGCAAACTGTCCGAATAAACAGCGACCTTTTCAATGTTGCCGGGGCTAAGGATACCATCACCTTCTCCTTCTGGCAAAAAGACCTGAATACCGCAACCAACACTTCGAGCTTTATTCTATTTTCTCCAACTGTGAACCGGGCAATGCATGGACACGTGCCATGGAGTAATGGCAATATCTACTTTGACGGCCCCAACTGCTGTGGTACCGGCACCAGAATAAATGGACCGGGCGGCATAACCTCGGGCGAATGGACCCACTTCGTTTTTGAAAAAGACGGAGCAACCAAACGCGTCTGGGTCAATGGAGTCAAAATCCTCGAGGGAGGCGGACAACTTGCCCTGCCAACTGACAGCACGGAGCTTTGGATCGGTAGTGAGCGCGGAACCAACAGTTTAAACGGCTTTATTGACGAGTTTGCCGTTTATGATGGGCCATTAACTGAGCAGCAGGTAACCCTGCTCAGCCAAGGTATCGCCCCCAAGTATCTGGTTGGTGGTGATAGTGATGGTGACGGGCTCAACGATAACTGGGAAAATGACTACTTTGGTAATCTTGATCAGGATTCGGCTGGCGATGCAGATGATGATGGGTTGAGTAATGCCGAGGAATTTGCACTGACAAGTGACCCTACCGAGAGTGACACGGATAATGACGGACTCTCTGACGGTGATGAAATCACCGCAGGAACCGACATTTTCATCGCTGATACCGATGGCGACGGACTGGCTGACGGTGTAGAAACCAACACCGGCAGCTTTGTCAGCGCGTCGGATACCGGAACCGATCCACTGAATGCCGACTCCGATGGGGATACGGCACCTGATGGAACAGAAGTCTCCTTCCTGACAGATCCCAACGATGAAGATGACAGACCGGTTGGTATTACCGAATTGAATACCATCAGCGTGTTGCCATCCGGCTCCTACGATATGATTGCAGGTTCGCGGAAATTCAGTGCCTATGTTGAAAACGATGGCACCCACAGCTGGCTTCTAGTCGGCCGTGGCCGCCAAGGCTGGGAGCTCGATAATGACGGTCAGGGAACGGACGCCGATCTGTCGGACCCCAACAAGCTTGGAACCCCGGCAGCATTTGCCCCGGCAGCCTACAATTCGGTAACGATTAACGAGCTAATTGCAAACTCCGGAGGCAATCTGACCGACGTGGAGATTCGTCTCAAACGAGCCAGCAACCCGCAGGGGAGCGTTTACTCGGAAATGCGCTGGCGCCCGATTTCCGATACTAATTGGCGTTGGAACTTCGATGCCGCAATGACAGTGGATCAGCAAATGATAGCAACCGGTGGCATTGTCGGCGGAGCCATTGCTACCTGGATTAACTGCAATAGCCGAGATTGCATGCCCGCTGGCAACGATGGAACCCGGGTCTTTACCTTTGCGTGGCCAGGACATGCTTCTCAGAAAGGCTTCAGCTATGGAAACCTTGTGGTAAACGGCGCCAATAATGCCACCAGTTTCCTCTGGGAAAGCGGTGATGAAAACCATGCCATTCCCTATACCGAGGTTTACATTCGGATGAAAAACCCCGCTCCTGTGGAACTGGCTGATACCGACCAGGATGGTATTGCTGACCTCGTTGAGGAAGGACTTGCTGGTGATCTTGATGAATTGACCGCCGGTGATGATGATGGAGACGGGCTCAATAGCCCCGATGAAATCAACACACACGGCACCAACCCGCTTGCTGCTGATAGTGATGGTGATAACCTCAATGATGGCACCGAGATTGCAGGCGGAACCAACCCCAATAGAGCTGACAGTGATGCAGACGGTATCAGTGACGACTTGGAAATTGCCAACGGCACCAACCCGAACAAGGCAGATGGTGATGATGATGGCTGGGATGACCTCTTGGAACTGGCATTTGGATCCGATCCAAATGATGGCGCAAGCCAACCTTCAACAGGCAATGACCTGAGTCTTCTCGGTTACTGGGATTTTGATGACATCACGGATCCTGCTGTAGCGATCGACAAGAGCCCATTCAAGGTAGATGGCAGCCTTATAAATGGAGCCGTCTACTCCGCAGATGGTGAGGGACACTCGGCATCATTCGGCGATTATTCGCTCAACCTTGGAACCGGAGTAGGCGCTGAATCAGTAAAGGTTGTCAGCGAAATCTGGCAGGTCGCTGGTGCTCAGGATGCGATTACCTTCTCTTTCTGGCAGAAAAACCTCAACACGGCGACCAACACCTCAAGCTTCCTTCTCTATTCGCCCAGCGTGAACTTGGGCCGAGGGATGCACGGACATGTCCCATGGAGTAATGGAAACATCTACTTTGACGGCCCTGGTTGTTGCACTGAAGGAACTGACCGTCTTTCCGGACCGGGTGGCGTTGTAGCCGGTGAATGGACCCATTTTGTCTTCCAGAAAAATGGTCCGGACAAGCAGGTTTGGAGAAATGGAAACCTTATTCTCAATGGCACCGGGCACCTGCCGCTGCCAAGGGACATGAGCGAACTGTGGATCGGAAGCAATAGGGGCACGAGTAGCCCTCCGGGTTACATTGATGAGTTTGCCATCTTTGACAGGTCATTGACTGAAGAGCAAATCGTTCAACTTGCCGCCGGCACCCCGGCCATTGACCTTGTCGTACCACCCGTCGACCTCAAGATCCTTGAAATCGTGGCTCAGGGTGCAGCCAACCAGCTCAACTCCTTGGCAATTACCTTCGCCAGTAATGAGGGAGTTGCCTATGCCGTTGACTTCAAGGAAAGCCTTGATCAGCCATTCTGGGAAGAGCTTGATGACAATGTCATTGGGGCAAGCGGCACCACCATCTGGGAGGACACCAATCCCGACCGTGTTGGTCAGGTTCGTGGTTTCTACAGGGTGCGCAACACTGAACTGGAGTAAGCAATCCAAAGCAATCCGCCAATCGACGGAGAAGTTAATACGAGTCTTCCGGCCCGTAAAAGAGGTTGAATCAATCCTCTTTGCGGGCCGGATTTCGTTATTGTGAAGCTTCTCTGATATCGGTATAGCCTTACTCACCAAGCAACTCCTTGACCTGGTCTGCGGTCAAGCCCTTCACCGGCAGTGGGAAACCCAGGGTATCACCACTGGCCTTGAATCCGCCACCATCCACGTCAACAAAGATCGGGTTGTTGTAGGCGCATGGATTCATGCCGCTCTGCTTGGAACTTCCATACCCTTTGCGAAGGTCAAAGCCCTCGCCAAATGCAACCACGATTAGATGTGCATCACGCGTTAGGGCAACCTTGATCACTTGGTCAAACTTGACCACACCATCAGCAAACATTCCCTTGTGGGTCTTGCGCGTAAAATTCAATTCCTTACGCTGAACCCCGTTAACCAGCACCTGAACCCGGTCAATATCAATCCAGTCAGTGCATTGCACCTTTACCTTGAGCTCCACCTGCCCATCCTCGGCCCGCAACGAGCCACCTGCAGGCACTCCTTGACCGGCATTTACCTCGAGGTAAGGCCCGTTGGTAAGGATCATCTGCCCCGCCTTTGAATGCCTGACCAACTCGCGCCAATCGACCTTTGCGGGGTCATCAGTCGAACTCTTCACATAGGTACGCCACCCCCCGGCACCATTGCCGTGAACAGTATGTGCATCACTAACTGCAATTCCCCAGACTCGGTGCCCCTGATTGAGAGTCTGTAACCAAATAAACTCACGGATGTAGCGCACCCGTCCACCGGGACCAAGTTGCCGATTAATGGAGTAGGGAGCCTTAGAGAGAATATTGTTGCCGACATAGTTCTGGGTTTCCAAACCATCGAGCATGCTGCCAAGATTGGCATATCCGCCGTCTATCTTGCCATCTCCGTTCCAGTCCACGAAGTTCTCCTCCATACTGGGGTGATTAAGGTGCACCCAGCGATGCGGATGGGACTCTTGAAAATGGCGAAGAGTAAGGGCGTTGAGCCTCGGATCCTTGGCCCACTGCGGGGCACCGCCATCCTGCTTTTTGGGATCCGGCTTAAAAGGAAAGGAGTTGAAATGCGCCCCGGAACCGGTCAGCTCAATCCCTGGAACGGTGGACATGAATGCTCCGAGCTCAAGTGCCTGGATAGTCGGGGTCCAGTCAAACATCCGGTTATGCTCGGTAGTCGGAACAAACTCAAGTTGCTCTGCCGCCATGTTGATCACCCTGTCTGCAGTACCACAGGTATTATCACCACTCGGCGTGGAATGGTTATGGTAATCCGTACTCACCCACCCCGTGGTATCCACCAAACGCTTGAGCACCCCAACCATCTTCACCTCGGCTCCTGCTTTCACATCAATCACCTTTTCAATATGGGAGTATTCCATGCCATGGGTGACGACCACACGATATTTCCCGGGAGGAACAGCCACTCGAAACCGACCTTTTTCCGAGTGATACTGATCTAGGCATCCATGCGCGCGGTTGTTGGGACCCAGATTTGGAGACGGAGTGTCACCCACACCGTTGAACTGAACCTTGCACGGGATGGACACACCCGCCTCATCCTTAATATCAAAACCAATCGCAGAATCCGCCGAAAGGGTAACAGTCGCTGGATTTTCATCTGGTTTCAGCTCCAGCTCTATTCCCTCACGCCCGATATCACTGACCTTTAACCGGTGCTTTCCTACCTTTGGCATCCTGAAAGAAAAATTGCCCTCCTCATTCGGATAGCCCTTGAGCGTCTTGCCATTAACTGTAGCGGCAATGTCGGCAGTAACGACCGGTTTTTTGCCGGGGCCGTTTAGCTTTCCTGAAACCACATCCACATCCCCGGCCCTCTCCAGAATTAGTCCAACCGCATCCAGTGGCGATGTGCCAACCGCTACAAAGCGGTTAAAGCTCAATTCCTCTCCCGGACTCAACGTGATTTCCCCAGGTTTGGATCCCTCTTTCCATTCCCAGCGATAGGCATAGCCGCACTTGTCCGCAGGATCAACGGCATCCGCCCAGTGAATATCACCAGCAATCCCTGAAGAAGTAAATTTTGTCCATGTATCACGCAGCTTCACCTTGCGCTTGAGCTTGGTTTCGTTGCGCAGTGTTGTGGTCACGAGAACTCCCTGCCAGCCGTCACGAACTCGATAGCGGTGCCGTGTATAGAGCCCGGCTCCTTTGGCCGCCGTAATGACCGTCTCCACCGCTACTTCCCCCTCCGGACAATCCTCGGCAACTCGCACATAGGAAACTCCTCCCTTGAGTCCAAGGGGAGCAAAAATGGTCAGCTGATCGTTTCCACTTCCTCGCAGAGACAAATCGTAAAGACATCCCTGAGTCGTTCCTCCAGCTCCCCAGAATGTTCCCATGTTCGCTTTTCGAAAAGGAGCATTCTGTGAAATCACTGCCTCAATCCGATCATTACGCAGAATAAAGTCTCCCAAAATCCCATCCGCCTCCTTACCACCCGGCAATTGATCGAATCGGACATCATCCACTTCAAAAGCTTCCGGTGCGGATATTCCCGAGCTGAAAGACAACAGGGAAAACAACAGACTAAGAATGAAGAATTTCATGCCCTTACCTTCCCTTCAAAATCCACGAATTCAAAACCTTATACGTATTCTACCACCCTAATAATTAAAGGGATGCAGGTTGCACACCTCAAGCATATCCCTCTCTTACCAAAAATAGAACAATAGATGCAACTCGTTTGCGTTTCAGAAAATCCCTACGCTATAATAGAGTGACATCGTGCAAGGAATCCACTATTTTGAAATAGTGCATGCCATTTGCATCAGCACTAAAATCCGGAAACACACTTCAGCCATGAAAGCATTCGCCCTTCGAATTATAACAACCATCTGCGCAGCAACCACACTCCTGCTGACTTCATGCATCGATGTGAAACAGGAAATCTGGTTTAATGCAGAAGGCGGAGGAAAGCTGGTTCTCAACATGGGAATATCCAAACAAGCCATGGAGATGATCAATAATCTATCCCAACTCGGTGGTGAGGATGCAGGTGAAGAAAATCCATTGAGCCAGGATCCTGCAAAGACAGCAGCCAACCTGAAGAAGTCTGAGTTTGTGACTGACGTGCAATGGGAAGAAAAGGAAGATGAAAAATATAAGCGCCAAATCTATACCATCGAGATTACCGATATTACAAAAGTCGGGGAAATCCTTAAGGAGAACCCGCTAAGCAACTCGCTGCAGGAATTAGCCGGAGACAATGTTCCCACTTCCGATGAAGATGAGTTCTCCATTGAGAAAACCGAAGCAGGCACCTACAAGCTTGCTGCCATTAGCAAGGGGCAACAAGAAGAAGAGCAAGACCCTATTCAGGCGCTGATGATGAAACAGATGTTTGGTGATGCCAAGCTTACCGTGCAAGTACATGGCGAGGCAATCAGCCACAACGGAAAAGAGCAGGAAGATGGCAGTATCCTATGGGCACTGCCCCTTGGCGACACCTTTGCAGGATTTGCTTTCAAGGGAGAATTCGAGATACCAAAACCACCAGTTGCCACCGCGGAAACATCCTCCGATGAAAGCCCCAACAGTATGTTACCCATCTTAATTGGTGTGATTATTCTGATCAGCCTGATCATGTGGACGTCTGCCAAGAAAAGGAAAACCCAAGCGCCTGCTAGCCCGCTGACTCCGGATAGCCCTGCGACGACGCCCGATCCAACCCAGATCCCTGCTGATAATTCCCCACAGGAGGTATCAGAAGATCCGGAAAACGGGCAATAAGCAATTATTGTCTACCTGAATCAATCATCGTCTTCGCGCGCTGCCAATCAGCGATGGTGTCCACATCGCTAAGTTTCTCAAGCAGGTTCACTCGGTAACCGGCCTGCTCAGCACGTGCTAAACTCACAGTGAGAGTCGATGCTGAACTCCACGGTATCTCGTCAAATATCGCACAAGATTCCACCTGATTCATCGCCACGAGGTAATAGCCTCCATCTATTGTAGGTCCAAAAACAAGATCGCAGTCTCCGGAAAGTTTCTGCCACGCTTCCTGCATAAGCGAACATTCAAGCTCGACACAATCCGTCCCGATCGCAGCAATTTTGCTAAATCCTGCCTGAAATCCTTGTTCAAACCCCGCACGTAAACGCATACCCAAGCTCGCTCCTGCTTGCGGTTTCAGGATGACTTTTTCAGGCATCCAACCCGCGTAAGATGCCTCTTCCCGAAGCCAGTACTCAGTCTGTTCGTGACGTGATCGAGGAGTAAAAAAGAACCAGCAAGTCACCTCTTTCATTCCTGATTCAACCGCTTTCGGTGCAAACAAAGGAGTCAATATCCTTATTACCTGCTGAACCAGCAACTTGTATATTCTCGTAGCCTCCTGATCACCAACAGATTGAGCCAACCGAGTCTTTACTTTCCCAGGCTCCGGCCATTTCACGAAAACCAGCAACAAATTCCCCATTTATCTAAAAAATGTTAATTATTATGATAATCAGATAATTTTTGATTCTTAGCCTTTCTCAGATTAATTTTCAAACCACCTAAGAGACCCTAAAAGGCTACAACGGTCACTTAGTTTGATCATTTTTTTAAAAAAACGGGATGGCGAATACAAAACGGAACCGGAAAAAAGCCCGGCCGAAGAGCAACGACCCTGGTCACAGTGAGATCATCAGTGTGGTTTTGCTGGGCAGTGGTTTGCTCTATCTTCTTGCACTGATTTCCTTCAATCCCGATGACCTTCCTACCTGGGTTCCCTTCGGGCGGCTTGCCGAACCGAACGCCACGGTTGATAACTTTGTCGGTCGACTCGGTGCTGTTGGAGCAGGTTTCTCCTACTATATCCTTGGTGCTGCCAGTTACCTGATCCCTGCGTGCCTCATATGGTTCGGGGTTGCTAAACTTCTCTTTGGCGCACGCACCTCCGCAAGAGCTCTGATCGGGTTTACTTTGGTAATGCTCTCTGCCTGCTGCCTGCTGGAATACCAAAATTGGTTTTTTAAGGGATGGCCAGACAACGACAATATCATCAGTGCCGGAGGTATTGTTGGTGCATGGATTGGCACCGGTTTCTTTGCCGCCCTGACCGGGACAGTCGGAGCATTCATCATCATGCTCATCGTCTATTTCACCGGCACGGTGATGGTCACCGGGTTTCACCCGATGCATTTCATGAAACTCTGCCGTGAAGGGGTGAAGGCGTGGCTTGAAAAACGCGAGGAAGCCATCATGGCAAGGGCAAGCGAATCGGAAAAACTAATGAGGCAAAAGCGCAAGCTTGAGCGGGAACAGAAAAAAATCGCAAAGAAACTTGGAGAAACTCTGGAAACAGAGAAGAAGACAAAACCGGCAAAGGTCCGCCGCAAAAAAACCAGTGACGAGAAGCCGGAGGAGGAATTGCCACTTCAGCCCGTAACCAGTGAACAGGAAAGTGCAATCGTTGCTGCCCCGTCTGAAATTGATCCTGTCAGTGAGAACACTTCAGCCAGGGAAGAACGGGAAGAGCAACTAGCAGAACCGAAGATCTACGATGCCTCAGTACGACCCGAAGAGCAAAGCGGCAAGAAAAAGCCTTCCATCGCCGAGGTCTTAAATGCCAACAAGGCAAAAGCCGACAACAACAAGGGCAGTGGTTTTTCACCGCCGACAGCCGTTGCATTTCCCGGTTACCAGCTGCCGGACATCGATTTGCTAACCTTCGAGGATCAAAGCAATCGCAAGCCTGCCGACAAGAACCTGCTGATCCAGACGCAAAACACCATTATCGAGACACTTGAAAACTTTAATGTCAATGTCACCGCCGGTGACATCACCCGTGGACCAACCATCACCCGATACGAAATTTATCCAAGCAAGGGGCTGCGAGTAAGCCGGATTACACAACTTGAGGCGGACATTGCCCGTGCCACAAGGGCTGAGCGCATCAATATTCTCGCCCCTATTCCCGGCAAGGACACTGTGGGCATTGAGATTGCCAATAATGAAAAGGTTACCGTGGTATTGAGGGAACTCTTTGAGGATGCCGCATTCACCGATCCAAAACACAAAATTCCGCTGGCTCTCGGAAAAGACGTATACGGCAACACCGTCATAGGCGACCTGGCAAAAATGCCGCACATGCTTGTAGCCGGAACCACCGGCGCCGGAAAGTCGGTATGCATCAATGCGATCATCACCAGCATGCTCTACCGCTTCACGCCCGATGAGCTACGATTCATCATGATCGACCCAAAGGTTGTTGAGATGCAGGTATACAACGACCTGCCACACCTGATCGTGCCTGTGGTTACCGAGCCCAAGAAAGTGCTGCTAGCCCTGCGCTGGGTGGTCAACGAAATGGAGCGGCGTTACCAGCTTTTTGCCAAACTTGGACTGCGTAACTTCGACTCCTTTAATGATCGTGAGCATGAAGGAGGCGAAGAGGAGTTCTTTGATTCTGGCGGGCAGGCAGAACTCGATTTCAATGCCATTGCCAAAGATGAGAAAATGCCTCAACCCGGAGAAGATGATGACTGGGAATATGAGTATGCCTATGAAGAGGTTGAGGTGGAATATGAGGAGGATGGAAGCGAAGAAAAAGAGGACCCTGTGGCAACCGCTCACAGTGAAGACATCCTGACAACACACCAGGTGCGCTCAAATGCCAAAGCCGCTCCAAAAGCAGGCTCCACCGAGCATCAGCGCGGCAAAGACATTGTTGAATCCATCGATGACAGTCAGGATGAGGAGAAAATTCCAGACCGTCTGCCTTACATTGTGGTCATCATTGATGAGCTGGCTGACCTGATGCAAACCGCCCCTGTTGATGTGGAACAGGCCATTGCCCGTATTGCCCAGAAGGCGCGTGCCGCCGGCATTCATCTGATCATCGGTACCCAGACACCACGTGCAGACGTGGTA
>Ga0115011_10001294_pt1 | contig 18100 bp, 14 predicted proteins | sample TroAtlMetagenome_2_FD_88705 | JGI IMG/M metagenome (GOLD analysis project Ga0115011, IMG submission 88705) | Marine eukaryotic phytoplankton communities from Atlantic Ocean - Tropical Atlantic ANT8 Metagenome | ecosystem: Environmental > Aquatic > Marine > Oceanic | place: Tropical Atlantic...
CCAGATGGAGTCGCCTTCTAACCCTTCTCAGACGGTGGCTGCAGAGGTGATTCAATTGGCTGAAGGTCAGTTGCCGCCGGAGGGGAGTGTCGAACAAGACGGGCAATTGCTGGTACCGTCGAGTAATATTTTCCCGCGCTGGGTTAAGGCTATCGTTCCGCTGGTGTTTATCATTTTTATTATCCCTGGCATCGTGTACGGCGTGGTGCAGAAGAAGATTCGCAACGACCGCGATGTGAGCCGGTTGTTGACCGAGTCGATGGCAGGCATGGCATCGATCATCGTCATGGCGTTTTTCGCCGGTCAGTTTGTTGAGCATTTCAAATATTCAGGCCTGGACAGGATGCTGGCGATGACCGGTGGCCAGGCGCTTGGCCAGGCGGCGTTGCCGACGTCGATGCTACTGGTTGCGTTCATCGGTATGACGATGTGTTTCAACATGTTCGTTGGATCAATGTCGGCTAAGTACACAATGTTCGCGCCAATCTTCATCCCGATGTTCATGATGGTCGGTATCGCGCCGGAGTTGACGCAGTGTGCCTACCGAATCGGCGACTCGGTTACCAACTGCATCACACCGCTTAATCCGTACATGGTTATCATGCTGGCATTCATGAAAAACATCGCGCCCAAAGGGGGGATGGGTACGCTAATTTCTACGATGCTGCCGTTTAGTATCATATTTTCAATTGTTTGGACAATAATGCTTCTTGTGTGGGTGGCTTTCGACATCCCTCTTGGCCTGGGCGGGCATCTGGTTTATCCGCCGGTAAATTAAAATTTTGTAGGTTGCGCTGCGCTAGGGCAAGCGGTACATTCCGGGACCCCAAAGCTGATTGTGGTATGAAAATAAAAAAACAACACAAACAAATTGGATTTACTCTGATTGAGTTGCTTGTGGTCATCGCCATCATCGCCATCCTTGCGGCGATGCTGTTACCTGCTTTGGCTCAAGCCAAGAATGCAGCGCTCAAGGCTGTTTGCCAAAACAACATGAAGCAGACCATCCTTGGCCTGTCCATGTATCGCGACGACAACGCGGGGGTTTACCTGAAGGGGCGCAACACCGCTCCGCGCGCGGCGTGGTTCAACAATAACATTGTTCAAAAGTGCCTAAACTTGGATGAGGTGGCACTACTGCCACAATATAGCTTGGCATCGAGGATGCCCAAGGGGTACAAGGAAAACAACGACCCCTACACTCTCCGCGGATTGAAATTGAACAAAGTGTTCGGTTGCCCGGCGTTGCGTGTCTCCGGGGCCTTACCGAAGGGGTACAACACCAATCCACTATTCCCGGCGTGGGAGAAACAATACCCTCAGATGATTCTGGGCTTTCAACATTTCGGCGGTGCGTCGCATTGGCAGAATTCGAACGGCCGATTCAAGGCACGGAGTCCGCACAGTTCGGGGCAGGACAGTCCGGACATGGTGTTGGTTGCTGACTTGGTTGGGAGAATTGACGGCCGATGGGGCGGCGGACGCCCAACGGCTTACGGTGGTTATCCAGCACACAAAGACACAAAGGGCATGCCCACTGGCGGTAATCAGGGCAACACAGATGGTTCTGTGAACTGGTATCGCTTCCAGCAAATGTCCTTCGTGCACAGTTGGAACACCGGCGGTCGCCAATATTACATTTACCAGTCCGACTTGGGCGAGATGGCCGCCAAGGGTAAAGTCGTTCCAGCCAAGATATGAGCGGGAAGAATTCCGGGCTGTTAAAAAACATGGGGATTGTGGCTGCAGCAGTGGGATCTGTTGTGTTGCTGGCTTGGTCGTGGACTGCCAATATGACACAGGCCCCAATACAGATTGGCTATTACTGCCTGTCCTGCAAAAAGACCGACCACATCAGTACGTATCAGTCAAACTGGCGGCAGTATCCCGGCGCAATGAGCGATTCCGTTCTGTACTGCGTACACTGCGACAAAGGCCCGGCGCATCCGACGAATGAGTGCGACCAGTGCGGTTCCGTTTTTATTCTTCACCTCTTCCCAAAGTACAATGAGTTCGGTAGTCCTTCTTGCCCCAAGTGCGACGTTGCTTACGGTCAGGCGGCCAAGGTCAAAAAAATCGACTTGATGCCCAAGGCTCTCAACCCCTGAAACCGCAAAAATCTTGCTGGTCAAAAGGCCTGATTGCCCCGACTCTCTCTGCGCATTTTGATGATTTTTACAGGAACTTACACCGCCTTGGTCACGCCGTTCCATAAGGGGCGAGTGGATGAAAAAGTATTTCAAAAACTGATTCGCGATCAAGTTCGTGCTGGAGTGGACGGCATCGTACCGGTGGGCACGACCGGCGAATCACCCGCACTTGGATTTGACGAGCACATCAGGGTCATCGAACTCGCCGTCTGGGCAGCGAAGGGCAGGGTGAAAGTCCTGGCCGGTACCGGCGCTAATGCGACCGCCGAGGCGATCGCGTTGACCCAAGCTGCTGAGTCCGTTGGTGTCGACGGCTCGCTGCAGGTTGCTCCATATTACAACAAGCCGTCGCAGGAGGGCCTGTTCAAGCATTTCAAAAAAATCGCCCAGGCAACGAGCCTGCCGATCATCCTCTACAGTATACCTAGCCGCTGCAATATCGCGATTGAGTTGCCGACCATTCAGCGTTTGGCCAAGGCATGCAAAAACATCGTGGGTATCAAGGAGGCCGGAGGGGACGCCGACCGGGTGAGCCAGCTGCGGTCCACCCTTGGCCAACGGTTCACTATCCTGAGCGGCGACGACGCGCTGACGCTCCCATTCATGGCCGTAGGCGCAGAGGGCGTCATCAGCGTCGCCTCGAACATCATCCCAAGACAGATTGTGAAAATGGTCAATTCCTTTGCCACCGGCAAGGCCGCCGCCGCGCTCAAGCTGCATCAAAACTATTACCCTTTGTTTAAGGACTTGTTTATCGAGACAAATCCCGTGCCAACTAAAGCTGCCCTCGCGATGCTGGGCAAGTGCTCGGAGGTATACCGCCTGCCGCTCTGCAAAATGTCGGCGGGCAATCGCGCTCAATTAGCTAAAACACTCGAGGTCTGCGGCGTTTTGAAGAAATAACCACTATGACAAAAGTCATCATCAATGGGGCCAAGGGGCGAATGGGCGAGACGCTGATCCGCTGTGGCGAGGTCAATCCCGACATCGAGATCGTCGCCGGAGTCGATGTAGGCGACGACTTGGCAGGGGTCATTGGTCAGGCGGATGTGGTGATTGACTTCAGTTTCCACGAAGTCACTCGCCCGACGGCCGAGATTTGCGCTCAGAATAAAAAATCGCTGGTGATCGGTACGACCGGCCATTCCGCAACTGATAGGGCTGCGGTGCTTAAACTTCAATCGGAGATTCCCGTCGTGTGGGCTTCAAATTTTTCCACCGGAGTGAATACCCTGTTCTGGCTTACCCGCAAGGCAACCGAGGTGTTGGGCGCGGACTACGATCTCGAAGTTGTGGAGATGCATCATCGGCTCAAGCGTGACGCGCCAAGCGGCACTGCCGCCACTCTTGCCGAGATTTTGGCAGAGGTGCGTAAGGTGTCGATCCAAAAGGAACTGCGCCACGGCCGCGAGGGTATCGTCGGCGAACGGACGGATGCCGAAATAGGCATGCACTCGCTTCGCGGCGGTGACGTTGTTGGTGATCACACCGTGGTGTACGCAGGAAATGGCGAGCGACTCGAATTGACGCATAAGGCGGCCAGTCGCGACACGTTCGCCAACGGCGCGCTGCGTGCTGCCACCTGGGCCTGTTCCCAAGTGCCTGGCCTGTACAACATGGAAAACGTCCTCGGCCTCGAATGAAATCTTGAAATGAAAAAGACTTACAGAGTTTTTGCTGCCTGCGTATTTGTCGCTGGCTTTTTTGTGACTGAAGCACAGGCTTTTGGTGAGCGTCCGAATATCCTGTTCGTCATCTCGGATGACCAATCTTACCCTCACGCATCAGCTTATGGTTGCAGGGGGATTCGTACGCCCGGCTTCGATCGCGTGGCGAAGGGAGGTGTGTTGTTTCGCACCTGTATTGCAGGGTCGCCGGGGTGCAGTCCTAGTCGGGCGTCGGTGCTGACGGGTCGCTATCATTGGATGCTTGAGCACGCCGGCACACACGCCAGCAAGTTCGACGCAAAGTACGCGACTTTTCCTTATCTACTCAAAAAGGCGGGCTACTGGGCCGGCTACACCGGAAAAGGGTGGGGGCCAGGAAATTATCGGGACGGGGGCTTCAAGGGTAATCCGGCCGGGCCGGTCTTTTCATCTAGAAAAAAGAAGCCAGGCATCAAGGGCATTTCCTCGACTGACTATGCTGCCAACTTTGATGATTTTTTAAAAAAGCGTCCCGAAGGCAAGCCGTTCTGTTTTTGGTTCGGCGGCCATGAGCCACATCGGGTTTTCGAGAAAGGTATCGGCCTTAAGCAGGGCAAGAAAATTGAGGACATCGATGTGCCTGCCTTCCTGCCGGACACACCGGAAATCCGCAGTGACATCCTCGACTACTATGCCGAGATCGAGTGGTTTGACTCGCACTTAGCCAGAGCGTTGAAGCAACTCGAGGAAATAGGCGAATTGGAAAACACGCTGGTTATCGTCACTTCGGACAACGGCATGGCCTTCCCACGGGCCAAGGCCAACTGTTTCGAGTTTGGGGTACACGTCCCGTTGGCAATCATGTGGCCAGGCCTGGCCAAGGGCGGCCGCGAAGTGACCGACCCGGTGGGATTTGTTGATCTCACGGCGACCATTCTCGAGGCGAGCGGCGTGACGCATCCGTCGCTTGGCCAAGCAGCGTTGGCACCGGTCGGGCGGAGCTTGGTTTCGCTTCTTGAGTCTGGCAAGTCCGGCCGTGTGGAGCCGGATCGAACCCACGTGTTCAGCGGCCGTGAACGTCACTCATCCTCCCGCTACAACAACATGACTTACCCACAGCGTTGCCTGCGATCCGACCGGTACATTTATATTCGTAACTTTAAGCCAGATCGCTGGCCAGCGGGCGATCCGCAAAAGTTTGATTCCCCTGGCAAGATTGGCCCAATGCATGGAGGTTACCACGATATCGACGCCTGCCCATCCATGACATTTTTAATCGAGAACCGCGCCCAACCTGGTATTGCGCGGTACTTCCACTGGTCGGTGAACAAGCGACCCGGCGAGGAGTTGTACGACATCATTAGCGATCCAGCCTGCCTGAATAACCTCGCGCTCGACCCGGTTCACTGCAAAACGACTCAAGCGTATCGCGACAAAATGGACGTCTACCTAGAAAAAACAGGTGATCCAAGAGCGCTTGGCCATGGTGACACCTGGGAAAACTACCGTCGCTACAGCCGAATGCGATCATTCCCAAGGCCGTAACTTAATTTACACGGATAGTCAGTATGAACAGGGTCCTGTTTATCTATGTTTGAGTTTGAATCCGAATGCGCTTGGCAAGGCGGGGTTATTTGGCTTGAACCATTAGGTCGGTGACCAAGCGAGCGAATCTTGCTGGATCTTTGATGGCGATGCCTTCGGTTAACAGCGCTTGGTCGTAGAGCAGTTCGGAGTAGGCGGCGAGCTTCGGGTTCTTTTTGTCGGAGGCGAAAAGGCCGTTCATCGTCTCGATCACCGGGTGGTCGGGGTTCAACTCAAGGATTCGCTTGGTCTCCGGCACTGGTTGGTTCATGGCGGCAAAGATGCGCTCCATTTGCGGGTTCATGTCGCCATCGTCGGTGACCAGGCAACTGGCGCTTTCGGTCAGTCGGTCAGAGAGTCGAACCTCCTTCACTTCGTCCTTGAGGCTGTCCTGCACTTTCTTGATGAGTTTCTTGTATTTGCCGGAGGCTTCCTTTTTCTGTTCGTCGGCAATTTTATTTTCCTCCTCGGTGCCGAGGTCGATGTCGCCCTGGGCGATGGACTTGAGGCTTTTTTTGTCATACTCGCCGAAACCGGACAGGATAAACTCATCTACTGGCTCGATCATGAAAAGAACTTCGATCTCCTTTTTCTTGAACACCTCAAGGTGGGGTGAATTCTCGACAGCGCTGCGCGAGGTTCCGGTGATGTAGTAAATCTCTTTTTGGTCCAGCACCGTTCGCTCGGTATATTCCTTGAGCGACACGTATTTGCCTGGTTCGGTCTTGCTGCTTTCGAACAGGAGCAGATCCTTGATCTTATCCTTGTTCGTTGGGTCAACCTCAATACCTTCCTTGAGCACCTTGCCGAATTCCCGGTAGAAGTTGAGGTAATCATCCTCCGACTTTTTCATCATAGACTTCAACTCGGAGAGGATTTTGGTCGTAACGCTTTTTTCGATTTTTTTTATAATGACGTCTTCCTGCAGAATTTCTCTGGAGACATTCAGTGGCAGGTCGTTGGACTCAACGACGCCCTTGGCGAAGCGCAGGTAGCGGGGAAGCAGTGCCTCGCAGTTGTCCATGATGAAGATGCGTTTCACATACAGGTGGATGCCGTGCTTGGTGCCTTCCTGCTGGAACATGTCGAACGGCGCCTTGGCGGGCAGGTAAAGCAGCGCCTTAAACTCAATCTTCCCCTCGGCAGAATAGTGAATGGTTTTTAACGGGTCGGTGTAGTCATGTGATACGTGCTTGTAGAATTCATTGTACTCTTCTTTTTTGACTTCACTCTTCGGGCGCATCCATATTGCCTTCATCGAATTGAGTGTTTCTTCGGTGACAGTGGTTTGTTTCTCCGCGCCCTCCTTGGGCTTGCCCTCGTCGTCCATCGGCGTCTCATCCCGGATGATGTCCATCACTACAGGGTACTCCACAAAGTCGGAATATTTCTTGATGATCTGCCGGAGCCTGAATTCGACGATGTAGTCTCGGCTGCTTTCGTTAAGGTGCAGAGTGATCTCGGTGCCGCGCTTGTCTCGGCCGCCCTCGGAGATTTCGTAGGTGCCGTCACCGCTTGATTCCCACGTCCAAGACTCGCTACCGGTGGCGGAGCGGGTTTTCAGAATCACTTTATCGGCGACCATAAAGGCCGAGTAAAAACCTACGCCGAATTGGCCGATCAGTTCCGGGTTGGCCTCGGCCTGGCCTTTCTTGAGTTCCTCCATGAACCGGCGCGTTCCGGAACGGGCGATGGTGCCGATATTCTCCTCGAGTTCATCTCGGGTCATGCCAATGCCGTTGTCCTCGATCCGCAGCGTCTTCGCCTCGTTATCCACGAAGAGCTTGATTCGAAACTCAGGGTCGTCCTTGATAAGCTCTTTATTTGAGAGAGCCTCGAATGACAGCTTGTCGATCGCGTCTGATCCGTTGCTGATCAATTCCCGCAGAAAGATGTCCTTGTTCGAGTAGAGAGAGTGAATGACCAAATTGAGGAGTTGCTGAACCTCGGTCTTGAATTCCTTTTTTTCTGTTGCCATGAGTTGAGACGCTAATTGCGCCGGCACAATAAACCCATAGTGAAGCCGGAGTGCAAGCGTTTTCACTGTTTGGCCAAGGGGGGGGAGTTTCTTCTTCACTGCCCGCAAGTGACCCGCTATCTTACCCAAGCGCATACTTATGACCAGAACGCCCTCTTCAACTCCACACGAGACTTTGGCTAGACGATTCAACGGCCGGGTGGAATTTTCGGATCAATTCGTACCGCACCCAAACATTCAGCATGTCGTATTCGACTTCGACGGCACACTGTCACTGATCCGCGAGGGCTGGCCGGAGGTGATGCTGCCGATGTTCGAGGAGTTCCTTCCGTCGGTAAATGATGAGGGCTCAGACAGAGTGCGCGCCATGTTGCTGGACGACATCATGACGCTGAACGGCAAGCAGACGATTTTCCAAATGATGAAGTTTGCTGAGCGCGTCACTGAGCGCGGCGGCGAGGCGCTTGATCCACTGGAGTATAAACACGAATATCTCCGGCGGCTCGAGGTCCGGATTCAGTCCCGAATTGAAAGTCTGGCCAGCGGTAATGCCAAGCCGGTGGATTTTCTTTTACACGGCTCGGTTGCGCTGCTGGACTGTCTTGAGGCGCGCGGGTGGGATCTTTATTTGGCCAGTGGAACCGACGAGCCGTTTGTCAGGCGCGAGGCCGAGTTGCTCGGCTTGGGCCGGTACTTTGGCGAGCGTGTTTTCGGGGCACAGGATGATTTTATGAGTTTCTCCAAAAAACAGGTGATAGAACGGATTCTCAGGGAGAACAATGTCGATGGCGACGAGTTGCTGGTGATAGGCGACGGGTACGTGGAAATCGAGGACGGCAAAAATGTAGGCGGGCTTGCGGTGGCGGTTGCCAGCGATGAAGCCCGCAATGGAGCCGGGCAGTTTGACGAGTGGAAACACAAGCGGCTGCTAGGTGTCGGGGCCGACATCGTTGTACCGGACTACCGCGACGCCGCTGCTTTGGTGGATGTGATTTTGGGGAAATGATTGGCATCAAGATAGATCCTCAAAAAATCAAGCCGCTGCCTTTGGTTAAGCGCAACAGCCTGAGCACGGTGGAGGAAGTCCTTGTGCCGCTTGATGCCGAGCCGGCGGTGATCGGCGATGCGTTGATGAGCCAAGTGAAAGACTGCGCCGGACGCATCCGTGAAGCCAGGGCCAACGGCAAGGCTGTCATGATGATTTACGGGGCGCACCTAATCAAAAATGGCGCCGCGCTGATCCTTGACAACTTGATAGCCAACGGTTGGCTGTCGCATCTTGCCACCAATGGTGCCGGGACAATTCACGACTGGGAGTACGCCTGGCTTGGTCGCTCGACCGAGTGCGTTCGCTCGAACGTCGCCACCGGTACGTTCGGCACCTGGGAGGAAACGGGGCGTTACATTCACTTGGCGCTGCTCGCCGGGGGGTGCGAAGGGCTGGGTTACGGTGAGGCGCTTGGCCGCTTTATCACTGGGGACGGCGCTGATCTCCCGGCGGCAGACGAATTAGTTTCGATGATCGCGGCGGAACCGGCGCATGAGTTGGCTGCTGCTCGGGCGGAGTTGCTTCATGCGATGCGTAACGGCTCCGTGCCGGAAGGGCGTTGCGACCTTGGGCATCGCTGGAAGCAGGCCTCGGTCGTAGCTTCCGCCTATCGTCGCGGGGTGCCGTTGACGGTGCATCCGGGCATCGGTTACGACATTATTTCAAACCACCCGATGTTCAACGGCGCGGCAATAGGCCGGGCGGCGCATGTCGATTTTCAAAAATTCGCCGGTACACTCGATCAACTTGACGGTGGTGTGGTGTTGTCGATTGGGTCGGCCATTATGGGACCGCAAGTGTTCGAGAAGGCGTTGAGTTGTGTGAACCACATTCGACTGCAGGGAGGTAGGGAGATTGTGAGAGATCACTCGATACACGTCGTCGATTTGCAGGATGGCGGTAACTGGGACTGGACGCAGGGCGAACCGCCCGTCACCAGCGCTGCCTATTATCTACGGTTCTGCAAAACGTTCGCCCGAATGGGTGGCTCGATGCATTATCTGCAGTGCGATAATCTGGCCTTTGTTCAGCATTTATCCCGTGCGCTGGATGACGTAAACCCATTGTGAAAGAGGAGCGTTTTGGTGAAATTGCTGACCGGTTTTCCGGTCTTTGCGTGGCGTTGGTCGGTGATTTTTGTCTGGATCGGTATCTCGAGATCGATCCGGCGTTAGCTGAAACTTCAATTGAGACCGGGTTGGAGGTTTTGAACGTGGCTAATGTCCGCTCGCAGCCCGGTGGTTGCGGAACTATTCTGAACAACCTGTCAGCGCTGGGTGTGGGAACGGTTTTCCCGGTGGGCTTCGCTGGCGAGGACGGTGAGGGGTACGAGTTGATGCGTTCGCTTGGCCAAGTGGACTGCGTCGACTTGAGCCATTTCTTTCAGACGCCCGAGCGCAGGACTTTTTCCTACACCAAGCCGCTGGTGATCGAGTCCGGGCAGTCGCCGAGGGAACTGAACCGGCTCGATTTCAAAAACTGGGCGAGGACGCCGCCGTCGGTGCAAGAGGGAATTGTCGAGTCACTCAACGCCTTGGCCAAGCGGGTGGATGCGATGGTGCTGCTTGAGCAGGTGGATGAGGCTGACACCGGGGTGTTCGCCGGGGGCGTGCTCGATGCGCTTGGGCAAATCCGCCGCGACAACCCCGATAAGCTCATTCTAGCTGACAGTCGCCGGGGGCTGGGGCACTTTCCGTCCGTTGGATTGAAGATGAATCGGGAGGAATTTGCCGTGCTGACCGGAGAAACGGCTGTTTTACCTATGGACGATTTATTTGTGGCGATTGAGCGCTTGGCTAATGACCGAGGCCAATCGGTGTTTGTGAGTCTCAGCGAGGGTGGCATTGTCGGGGCCAAGCCGGGAAAGGCGCCGGAACATGTGCCGTGTCTTCCTCTCCGGGGTGAGATCGACATTGTTGGTGCAGGGGATGCCGTGATGGCAAACCTGTCTATGGCCTTGGCGGCGGGCGCGGAGATTATCGAGGCGATGAGATTTTCAATGGCTGCCGCCTCGGTGGTGGTTCATCAATTAGGCACAACGGGAACGGCGAGTTTGGAGGAGATTCGCCCATTGGTTTGCGCTCACTGATAGTGAGGCGGCTTTGTAACATTGCCCTTGATGGAGTCCATCTCTTTTGTCTCCAAGCCGGAGGCAACCCGGTTTAACTGGGTCTGGAGTTGCTGAATAATCTTATCGTGCTCGATGATGGTTTGGTTTAGGGATGCTACAAGCTGTTCCAAATGCGTCAGGTCGGACTCAATGTTTACAAGCCGTTTTTCATGCGACATGGCTGCAATCTATCGCAGATGGGGTAGGGAATCGATAGCGGAGGCCCAACAAATTTCAACGGGACTCGATTTTCCCTGACTTTTTAGCGTGTGATACGATAATCGCTTTTTTGAATATGAATTTGGATGATGAAAAGGAATTGAAGAGATGCCTTGGTTTTGGCGTGAACCTGAACTCGGACGAGGACAGGCTGCGTTTGGCCGAGGTAATCAACGCTAAGTTGTGGTTTCGCGGCCAGCCGATCGTTGGCAAGGAGAGTGAGTTTGCCCTTCTCAAGACAAGCAAGCATCTCCTGGCCAACTTGCAGGAGAAGAACCGGTTGCTGGATGAGTACCATTGCCCTGTGGATGCACGGATTCAGGATTTTCTGAACCGTTACCTTGCCGGTTCCGATGTACCCAAACTTCCGACAAATGCCCTTCAGTTGGAGCATCACGGGTTGGCGCGTACCCTGTCGCTTCCGCCCGACAAGGATTCCTACAAATCTGAGCATGTTGACTCGTACCGGATTGAGCAGGGGGTATTGCACAATCCAAGAAGCGACAGGCGAACCACAAAAGGGGTGTTTCATATCGTGGAAGGGGGTTTGCCCATTCCGCATGACAAAAAGCAGGTTCCCAAGGCGGTGTTTGCTGCGCTGCTTGGCCAAGCGCTCTCCCCGCCGGAAGGCGTAATGGAAATCCCCTTCACGAGTTCGCAGGAGGAGAGGGCGAGGATGTTTGTATCGCTGTTGCTGCGTCCGATGGTAATGCCCGGTGTCCCGGGCGTTTGTGAGGAGCGTTCGCTTGAGATCCGGTTTTTCGCGCCTGGCAGCTTGGTTTCCAATTTAGATTTTGTGGAGTCGATTTTCGGCAACGCCGGCGACCCATACTTGAGTGAGAACGACGCAGCGCTAGATCCGGCGCATTGGACTGGGCACACTGGATGCGTGGTGCTTGCGCCCCACTTGGTTTTGCTAAGCAAAAAGGAACTTGGTTTGCCGCATGTTTCCGAGGCCTCCGAGCGGCAAAAACGCGATGGCATGTGTTGGGAGTCTAGTGAAGAGTGTTACAACGACGGTGGCGGTTTCAAGGTGGCTTGTAGGGACGCTTCTGGCGTCATGGTCACGCTGATCGCTGACAACTATTTTGGCTACTGTAAAAAAGAGGTGAAAACCCAGATCAGTTTCTCCGCCAACCTGCTGGGTAATGCAGAGGAGGAACATGCTGGTGGCGCGATCGCCTATCCCCGATATGACCTGGGCGAAGAATTTCACTTGAGCGATTTTGTTAAGGAAGTGGACCATACCTTTGCGGAGATGATCCGGGGTTTCGGCGATCTCATGGCTTTTCAGCCGGAAGGATATGCCATCGACAAGCGATTCCCTGATATCAAATACATCCCGGAGGATTCCATTGTGCGGTTGAGGGAACAGAGTATTTCCTGGTCGAGGGAGGGCATCGGCCAGCGTATCCGGTTGTCGCCGGGTATCACGTATGTGCTGCCGTCTGGCTACAAGGTTTCCATGGTAAGACGTTCTGTGGGAGGGCATTGGCGTCTCGTGGGCAGTGCTGCCGAGGGAGTCTTTTGCCACAAACCTTGCACGGTATCCGGTGGTGGTAAGTCGGAAATTTCGAAGTCCATCCGCGACGCCATTTTGGGTGGGCCAGTGTTTGTCGCAGATTTTCAAGAGGACATGGCATCGGTTGAGGAAATCCTCCAGCGGAACTTCTCAGGTCGATTTAAGAATCCGCCGGATATAATACGCGGTCGCAGTATCCTGGATGAGCGCCGATCGCTCGGTTCGGTGATCAAGTTGCTGACTCCCAGTCGCGCATACACGGACGAGTACAACGAGTGGTTGGTTGGAATTCCGATGCACATCAGAGATCTCGTTTTCACTGTCAAACGATTTTATCAGCCGGAATGGAAGAGTGATTGGGGAAGGCTGTTTTCGGTTGACGCGGTCAACGGCCAACCTGGAAAGGAACTCAAGTTCAAGCAACAAAAACTGGTGGCCCAATATTTGCGCGTCGGCTTTACCGGGGATGGACTTTGGCGCACGTTCACGCTTCGAAAAGATTTCATTCCCTCGGTCAAGTTGCAACGCGAGGATGACATTTCCGCCAGCACCGTATTGCCGTCGGGAGTTCTGCCGCACCTCAGGAATGAGGAACATCGCCCCTCGCTCAAGTTTGTCTCCAACTGTGAGTACCGTTTCTTTCAGCGACCCGATGACGCGGTTTTACGAGGTTATGACAAAAATGCCGAGTCAGACTTCTGCAGCCAAAACCTTTTCGCCTCAAATTACCACCCGATCTCAAAACAGGAGGCTCGCGATGAGGTTAATGATGCCCTTGAATTTGGGCAGTACACCGCGAACCTTCAGGAAGTCTTTCGCGGCTTTCTCGACGACTCCAACTCTCGCGAGTTCATGACATCATCGGCGTTGCCTCGAATCGTGGACGGTAAGCCGACAAAGAACCCTAGATACCTCCAAAACCGGCCTGACGTGCAGGATGTGAGAGGGCGTTACCTAGCAAACATCGGTACGCGCTTATATCGTCGCGTCCCCCTTGGGCAAACGGTGCTGAACCCCGTCGATGCTGTTCTGGGCGGTCGTCGTAATAATCCGCCCGACGCCAAGGCAGGCATCCGGGCCTTAGCCGTTTACGGGCCGATCCATTATCAGGAACTCCCGGAACTGTTCATGGACTTCGTCAGCTCGCTCACTGGCAAATCCCCGTCAACCACGGGGGCTGGCTCGGAGGGCGCACTGACCAAGGGGCCGTTCAATGCGCTGTTTCCCGTGGTCGACCTGAACAACGCGCTGGTCAGTTATATGCTGACTAGTGACGACTGCTTCACCTCCGCCGCAGGTTATATAGGTCCAAAGTACCGCGTGAACCATGACATTAGCTTGTTGATTCCGGAACTTTGGGCACGCATGTCCTCCCGTGAACGTCGGGCTGACTACCTGATCAGGGAAGGGTACTTGGAAAAAGTGGATGATTTTGATCACGCTGGTCAGACTGTTATGGCTGGTCGGCTTGGCTATCGGATTACGAGCCGGTTCGTGCTGGATTTTTTCGGTCGAATTTTCACCAACCCAGACTCAGTCGTGCCAGAGGACATGCTTAAACCTGAGCTGCAGGGGATCGACGATTTTGTGGACGGGGTCAACAACATCGTCGAGACTCAGAAGCGAATCGCTGGTCACTATTTTGAGGATGGTTCCATTGATGATGCCGTCCCTCCGTTACGGGCGCTGTTGCACATCATGGCGCATGGGCATTTCGAGGGCAAAAACGCCGCCGACCCGCAGATACGCAGCCTTTTCGACAGGGAAAAAGTGCGCGAGCAAAGTTGGTATCACGATCGAATCAAGTCCAAGCAGATGCGTGATGTGTCTTATCTCGAAAATCAAGCGGCCTACATGAAGGCATTTCTCGAGAAGGGAACCCACCGCGAAGAGTCCGGCAGACTCGGCTTGGGCAAGCGCTTGGCCAAGTTAGAAGACGAACTCGTATTCGCCAGAAGCAGCGACTTTCTCTCCGCTCTAGCCGGCACGATTGGCCTGGATTGTTCGCTTAAACAATCAGGAACAACAGAGGGTGATTAAGGAGGAAGATGGCCCTGAACAGGGTCTAGAGCCCTGAACCTATTATTTAACAGTTGCTGGCACTACCGTTAAGCTATTAAGATTTCCATTATCAAGAGCCAGTTATTACATCTAATTGCCCTAAATTGCCACAAAACCCAGCAGTGGCGACATTTAAGCCATACCTGGAATCGGATCCTTATGATCAATTGCAGTTTCTCCGACTTGTTATGAAAAACCTCCTGCTCTTAGTAATCGCAGCCTTGCTTATAGTTGGGTGTGAGGGGTAATCCAATTTTTTATTAAAAAATTCCTCTACATTGAACACACCATAAGGTGCCCGGAAAGGCAATATTGAAGCAGTGAAACAGCACTTGACTGATGTGTGGATGTTGGTGGCAACACACCATTAGATATGCCCATTCTTCCTAACAAATCCAAAAAACTGCTGACCTACTTCGCGATCATGAGGACAAGAGGTTTGAAGAACTGAAAAGTGCTGCTTAATTTATTAATTTACTCCACTACTTGAAAGTCGAAATGTTAAGTGTAAAACACTTACATTCTTTTATTATAAATCTAATGTGAAGTGTTGGACTTTACTCTCAACCTCATACAAGTGTGCTAGAGGTTGGGCCCTTTGAAGATTTACTAAGGAATAAATGGCTCCTGAGCTAGGACTTGAACCTAGAACCTATTGGTTAACAGCCAACCGCTCTACCATTGAGCTACTCAGGAACTCTGAGGGACGGAGAATCTAGCGAAAGGTCCCAAGGCTCGTCAACAGATTTCGTTAATCAATCTGCATTATCATTGTCTCAAGCGTGATCCAGTCGCTCTTGGCTTGAGTTCCGCCCGCCCAAGCGGCATACCGGTTTGGTGCAGTTTAACCCTCAAGCCGCCGGCAATGTTCTGAATGCGGCAACATCTTTGCGTCCGAGTCTCGGCATTGTGCTTGGCAGCGCTTTTGGGCAGGTGGCGGAGTCGATCGAGGTCGATGCGATCATTGATTTCGGCGATCTCCCCGGCTGCGCCGCATCCAGTGTCGAGGGCCACATCGGTCAGTTTATCATTGGTCGACTGGGCGGTGTCGTCGTCTTGGCGCAGGCCGGTCGATTACACTACTACGAGGGCTACTCGATGGCTCAGGTGACATATCCGATTCGGATCATGGCCGAGTTCGGCATAGAGCAGGTTTTGCTGACCAACGCCGCCGGTGGCATCGCGAAAGAATTGGCAGTCGGCGACTTCATGCGCATTACTGACCACATCAACCTGATGGGGGTCAATCCGCTGCGCGGTGAAGCGTCGGCGGGACTGCCTGGCTTTGTGGACATGTCTTCCGCTTATTCCGAGTCGCTTGGTCAAGTGCTTGCCCAAGCCGCCGCAGACTGCGGTATCGAGTTAAAGAGAGGAATATTTGCGGCGGTTTCCGGCCCAAACTACGAGACGCCCGCAGAGATTCGAGCCTTCGCAAAGATTGGCGCCGATGCTATCGCCATGAGCACAGTGCCGGAAGTGATCGTCGCCCGTCAGAATGGCATGGGGGTCGCCGGCTTGTCATGCATCACCAACGCCGCGGCCGGCTTGGGCAATTCAGAGATTAGCCACGGAGAAGTTCTTGAACAATCCCTCCAATCCAGCGACCGAGCGACTCGGTTGCTGAAACGCTTTTGTGAGTTGGTGCGCAGTGGGATGCAGATAAACCCTGGTTTTCATGATTAAATGGATTTTGGTTCTTGTTGGTTCGACATAGTTTATTTATATGAAGGATTAGGGGTAAAAGAAAAAGCGAACAAATCCTTCTACCTGCTTAATAACACGCTTGGTTTTGAGTTCTTGGAGAAGGTTTATTTAAATCCTTTTTATGAAGTTTTCCTGTTCTAAACTTCGGCTCAAAGCCAAAAATTAAACAAAAGGCAATAAGTATCACTGGAAGTAGTCGAAGCAAATTCTCTCAATTTGATTATTATCCTGAAACCCCTCGGGCTGTGTTCATCTATGTCCAATTCTTGGAACATCTTGGAATTAGGCTGGAAACCTTGCGAATCTACGATTATTCGCGGAACATTTTTAAAAATATTTTTAATTAGCCTGAAAAATTGTACTGGTTGTGTTCATCTGTGTCCGTTTTAACGCATTACTAAAATGAAGTTTGCCATTTGCAATGAGGTTTTCGAGGGCTGGGGGATTGACGACTCCATCAAGTTTGTCGCTGACACGGGTTACGATGCCATTGAGATTGCGCCGTTCACGGTGGCGCAGTATGTAACAGAGGTGGCGGTGGCAGAGCGGCATCGAATTCGCGCCGTCGCCGCCGACAAAGGCATAGGAATCTCGGCGGTACACTGGGTGCTCATCAATACCGAGGGCATGTACATGACGCACACCGACCCGGCGGTTCGCAGTAAAACGTCGGATTATTTTTGTGAGTTGGTGAAGTTTTGCGCCGACCTCGGAGGCGAGGCGATTGTCGTCGGCTCTCCCAAGCAACGCAATCTGCTGCCCGGAGTCAGCTTTGATCAGGCGTGGGAGTTAGCTAGGGAGACGTTTGTTCCGTCGGTCAAGTTGGCAGAAGACAATGGGGTGACGATTTGCTTCGAACCGTTGGCTCCCTCCGAGACGGATTTTGTGAACACGGCTGCAACGAGCATCGAGTTTATTAAGCAGTTCGACAGCGACGCCTTCAAGATTATCCTCGACGTGAAGGCTATGTGTTCCGACCCCAAGCCTATCCCGGATATTATTCGTGACTCGCATCCAAATTTCGCTTACTTCCATGCTAACGATGCCAACCTTAAGGGGCCGGGTTTTGGTGATGTCGATTTTAAGCCGATCTTTGATGCACTGAAGGAAGTCGGCTACGGTGGTTTTGTGTCGGTGGAGGTATTCGACTTCGAAGAAGGACCCGAGACAATTGCGCGCGAGAGTTTGCGCTACATGATAGAAGCCTCTGCGTAAACCAAACGTTTCTCCAAGTGGTTATTGGCGTGCCTGTAGTTCGTAGTTGAGCACGGCGAGGCAGTAGATGGCGGCGGTTTCGCTCCGAAGCACAAGCGGACCAAGCGAGATCGGTTGGGCAGTTGTGCGGATGGTGTTAATTTCCGCCGGGGTATAATCACCTTCCGGTCCGACCCAAATAGCCAGTTTGCCCGGCGCTTGGCCGTACTCGGTGGCGTGGGCATCGATTTGTTCGCGCGGGTGTTTTGCATCGGGTTGCAGTGTGGCGATCAGGGAGAGATCGGATTGGCGAGCATCATTCAGGGCTGCTTTGGGCGTCATTGGCAGTTCAAGCCTGGGTAGCCATGCAGAGCCGCATTGTTTGATCGACTCGATACAGATGCTGCGCCATTTCTCAACCTTAGCCGCTGTCTTGGCGTCGTCCCAATCCGGCACTGATCGCTCGGATAGCACCGGTACGACCCGGTAGGCGCCGAGTTCGCTTGCTTTTTGGACAATAAAATCCATTGCTTTGCCCTTGGTCACGGCTTGGTAAAGCGTGATTTGGAAGGGCAGGGGGGAGATATTGTTTTCCTGGATGATCTCCAATGTTGTCGAGTCATTGCGAGCCTCCACCACCTGGCAGAGCAGTTCCCTTCCAGTGCCGTTCAGCACAACAACGCGATCTCTCTCTCGCAGACGCAGCACCGAGCGAGCGTGTTTAGCTTCAGACTGGGACAGGCAAAGCGGGTTGTTGTGGCACTCCTCCGGGGGTATGAAAAAACGGTGCATGAAATTGGGCCCGACTAGCTGAAAAACTTCCTGGCCTTCTCAAAGAAGGAGCCCCGCATAGGGTTGACACGGTCGTCGCAGAGTTCGCCGAA
>Ga0115011_10001297_pt1 | contig 18090 bp, 14 predicted proteins | sample TroAtlMetagenome_2_FD_88705 | JGI IMG/M metagenome (GOLD analysis project Ga0115011, IMG submission 88705) | Marine eukaryotic phytoplankton communities from Atlantic Ocean - Tropical Atlantic ANT8 Metagenome | ecosystem: Environmental > Aquatic > Marine > Oceanic | place: Tropical Atlantic...
CGTGGAGTGTGTTTCGCTCCACGATGCGAATCTCGTCCTCATCCTGAAAAATCTCGGCGGCAATCCACCAATCGCCGCTCGATTCGAGCAGTGCCGAGGCTTCGAAGGCCAGCACACCGCTCGCAAAGATCCGGATTGTCGCCGTCGATGCACCGAGCTCACGTTGATTGTCTGAGTCGCGGTAATAGTGCACGCCGACGACATACCCAGCGGCCAACGGTCCCGTCGGCTCCAGAATGGGCAGTGAGATTCGCTCGGGGCCCGCGCCATTGGTGTCGTCGATGTCCATATTGCAGTCGTCCATTTGGTCGCCGATTTGGTTCCAATCCGGGAGCGGGTTTTCGTAGTAGCAGTCCCAGGGTTGCTCGTTCCACGTTGCGCCGAGGGGATGGAGAAAGTGGAGGTCCATATCCGTGCCGTCCAGGTCGGTTTGGTCATCGTCCGCCGGGGTGTCCCAGGTCAGTTCGATAATGACCCCGTCACAGGCCCCGCCGAAGATTCTCAGTCGGTGGCTGACGCCTTCAAAGAGCACGTTGCCATCACGGTCGAGAACCCGGCCGCTGAGTTCCAATTGATAGGCACCGGGCCGATCGATGTAGAAGAGCGCAAAGGGTGTTGTCACGTCGTCGGCTTCGCCGCCGTCTTGTGGTCGGGCCGGGTCATTCCAGGCTTCGAGCGGGCTCGATGTTGAGTTTATGGGGGCGGAGACCACCGTCCACTCGAAGCTTCCGGGGAATTCTTCGAGTCCGGGAGGGGGCCGGAGCATGAACCCATCGCCTACCGGCACGCAGATTTCCTCGGCGACCGGGAGGGCGTCGGGGAGCATGGGGAGGGGCGCGGGTGGCATGGCAGCGTCGGCTTCCACCGGAGGCTCCATAGCGGCATCGGGTGCCGGCTCGGGATCGAGCATCCCTGCATCGGGAGACGCGGGCTCGGGTCCGGCATCGGGCGGTGGATTGAACTCGGCCTCTGCAATCACGCGCCGAATCTGTGCCGGCTCGGCGTCGGGTTCATTGGAGCAGACCACGGCCTCGTCCTCCTCATAGCGGTGTGGACGTTCGGGCGGACACCGGAAACCGCGCTCGATGATATTGGCGCGGTGGACGCAGAAGTTCGCGCCCTCATCGAGGACTGCGACGCCATCGCACGCTGTCGCGGGTGGTTGGGCATCCTGAACACAGCCGGCGAGCAGGCAAAGCGTCATCATAGGGGTGATCAGATTACTGAGTCTCATCGGTTTCTCCTTGAGCACTGGATTCGTTTTGAAATGGCGCCCACAGCACCCCGACTTCCATGGGGATGGCCCCCGGATCGGCTTTGGCATCGGCGTCCAGAGACGCGAGAGTGGGCCAAATATGGTCTTCGTAGAGGGCCCGGAGGCGGGCCAAATCTTTTTGCCGGACGCGCAGGGTAAGGGTGCGTGCGAAGGCGGCTTCGTCGGCGTCGAAGAAGCGACCTTGGACGGCGTTGTGCATCACCTGGCCCAATGCGTTTAGGGCGTCGATGCGGGCATAGAGCCCAGGCGCGACGCGTCGATCGACTGCGGCCAAGAGCCGCCATTTAGGCGTCCGCCCTTCGATCCGTTCCACCCGGCCTTCGGACTCGAGGGCCTTCAAAGCCGCGTCGATCTCATCGGGATCGACGTCACGCAGCGCCTGCTTGATCCGACCCTCGGTCATGGGACCGGGCCAGAGGGCGAATTCGATCCGACAGGGCAACTCGTGCTCGAGCTCTGGCCGGAGAAAATTGCTTTTCAGCTTCTTGGAAAGCCGCGCCACGTTTCGAACGCTCGCCCCGACGTGGCGCGCGATGGTCTGCAGGGTGCCCCCACGTCTCTTGGCTTCATGGAAATAGGCCATTTGTGCCCACTCGCCGAGATCCTTGAGCGACACCCGATTGGCATGGGCCATGCGAACGGCAGGGCGCAGCAGGGAGTAGATCACACGCTGCACGAGTTCGGCGTCGGCGGCGTTTTGGTTTGGCGAGTCGTTCATGGTCCCCACATTGACGAAACATCCATTTCAGATCAACAGATAATGCCAAAAAAGGCATTAAGTGTGGTTGACGTAGGGAGAGTGTCGCCCTCTCGGCAAGGTTTCTTGCCCATCCGAGGCGTCTCAGATGCATGCGCTTTCCGGGTGTATGTCTACCGTTCTATGGGCCCTGGCCAGCGGACAGAGCCCTGATCAGACAGTCACTGGGCGGGTGATTCTTGTGCGTGTTTCGGGCTAGAGTCGGGTGGTCCGCGGTACACTGCCGTTGTGCTTGGGAGATCCCCATGAGTCGATATTTACCGCTCCTCTTGATCTGTCTCGGCTGTCAGGACGCGCCCGTGCAATCGCCGCCGGCGATGCCCGATGCCGGCGTCGCTGCGGATGTCGAAACGGTGGCGCCTTCAACGGACGGGGGCACACTGCCTCCGCTGGATGGGGCCATTGTCCCTGCGCCTATGAGGGACGCCAGTACCCCGCCGGTACCGGCCCCCGAAGGGTGTGTGGCAGACGCGGTTATCACGTTGACCACTGAGGCGGTGACGCTCAAGCGATGGGCCCAGGAGCCCACGGCACCCGTACAAATCGGTTTCTCTGTCGTGGGTGAAGCCTGTGGTCAAATCTCAGCGCGCAGCGACAGCCCGATGGTGGCGACAGCCCTGGGCGGTGAGACGCTCCATGTATGGCTGGTAGAGGCCGCACTCAGAAGCGGTCGCCACCCTGTGCAGGTCAACGTCGGGGTCGCGGACAACGCGCCTCTGGCGACCGTGGAGGTCACGCTCGAAATCCTGGCGGCGGCCCCTGACGAGGCGCCTCGACATGGTCTATTGGTCGGCATCGATGGGATGCGCTCTGACGCCTTCGAGGTTGCGCACACCCCGAATATGGATCGGCTCGCAAATGGGGGTGATTGGACCGTAGAGGCGACCACTCAACTCGAAGGGCCTACGTTGTGGCCCGGGGTGGGGCTCAATCTTGAGCGGCGTAGACGTGAACAAACACGGGGTCGTCGACAATGGCGACGTGAATCTCGATCCAGCGTACCCGTCCTTTTTGCAGCGAGTGCGGACGGCAATGGATATTCCAACGGCCGGGGCACTCCAGTGGGCACCTCTCTTGACGATGGTGGGGGACGAAGCCCTCGATGAGGCCACCACGGGGGATCACGAGATGGTGACCGCCGACATGCTGCGCATGCTCGCGATGGAGTACCGCGCGCTCTTCATTCATTTCGACGATGTAGATCACGCTGGGCATGCCTCGGGGTTCGCCATCGACAACCCCGAATATATCGAGGCGATCGAACGGGTGGACGCAGCGATCGGCGAGATGATGGACGTTATCTTGAACCGTGCCACCGTGGCCGACGAAGAGTGGCTCTTGGTGGTGACCACCGACCATGGAGGCCGAGGCACGGGGCATGGGCCCCGAGATGAGGAAAACCGCCGCATTCCATTCATTGTCAGCGGGCCTCTCGTCGTGGCCGGCACCCTGGGTGGCGCCAGTCATTCCGACGCCACCCCGACTCTCCTGGCGCACCTAGGCTATGACCTCGACCCGAGTTTTGGCTTTGATGGTCGTCCTCGTGGGCTGCCGGGGGAATTCAATTGTGCCGACAGCATCGACAACGACGGAGATGGGGAACTCGATTGTGCCGATCCAGATTGCTATCCCACCGCAGTCTGTGGGGGCGGGGGACCCGAAGCTGACTGCCAAAACGCACGAGACGACGACCACGACATGCTGACCGACTGTGCCGATCCAGACTGTGCAGAGACCCCCGAGTGCAATGTCGAGTGCGATGAGCAGGACCTCGGTGAATCGGTCGGTCGCTCGGTCTTCCGAGGCGAACTCGCGGATCAACGGGGCGTCTTGGCCAGCAGTTGTGGAGGGGCAGAGGGTCCGGAGGTGGCCTTGCGATGGCGGGCGCCGGCGGATGATGTCTACCTGTTCGATACCTTCGATTCTGACTTCGACACCGTACTCACTCTGCGCGAAGGAGGGTGTGTCGGCCCCGAGATCGCGTGCAATGACCACGCCTTTGGGTCGGTCCGGGTGGATACCCCTCTTCCTGCCCAGTCGGCAGTTCGCCTCTCCCTTGCGGCCGGTCGGGAACTCACGCTCGTGCTCGACTCGGGGCCCCTCGGAGGCGGCGAAGCGGTGCTCGATATCACGCCCATGGGGTCGACATGCCCCGACGACGATCTCGGAGACGCCGTGGGCGCCGAGGTAGCGCGCGGCAATAACGAGGGGCGCCCAACCCGCTATTTGGGATCCTGTGCCGGGACAGCGCGTGACGCCGTCTACCTCTGGACCGCGCCGAGCGCCGGCGAATTCACCTTCGACACCTTCGGATCAGACTTCGACACGGTACTCTTCGTCATGGAAGGTGCATGTGGCGAACGCACGATCATCTGTAATGACGACGAGCGTGATCTCCAGTCTTTGGTGACGGTCCAGGCTGACGAAGGGGCCGTCTTTACGGTCGTGGTCTCGGGTTTTCGCGGCCGGAACGGCAATTACCGACTCAATATAACTGGCCCATAGCCAAGACCCAGACGCGACCTTCCGGCAGTCTCAGCGTGTCTTTTGACCTCAAAGAGGTGCGTGTCGCTTGAGTCGGTGCTGTCCCTCATACGCACCGTGCGGGTCGGATTCGGAACCCAGGATGTGCTAGCGTTTTTCGAGTGTATCGGGGGGGCATCTCCCGGGGCCACGACACCGAAAGGGAACGCCGACGTTGAGCTCCCGCGACCAACGCGTAAGTGCGCTCTACCGTCGTTACGGTCCCCTTGTTTATCGTCGTGCGCTCAAGATTCTGGGCAATCCCGCCGAGGCCGAAGAGGCCACCCAGGAAATCTTCATTCGCGCTTTCAAGGGCATCGAGACGTTCGATGAGCGAAGCACGCTCTCGACTTGGTTGTTTCGAATCACCACCAATCATTGTCTGAACGTGATTCGAGATCGGGCTCGACGGCGGACGCTGTGGCAAGAGAACGTCGCACCGGCGGAAGAGTACACGCCCCCACCGGTGGATCCGGCCGTGGTGATCTTGACCCGCGACCTCTTGGCCGACGCGGAGCCGAAACAGGCACTGGCCGCAGTCTGTATTTACATGGAGGGCATGTCCCTCAATGAGGCGGCCGATGCCATTGGTGTGTCCCGCAGATCTGTCACCAATCTCCTCAATCGGTTCAAGGAGTGGGCGGCGAAGCGGTTGACTCGCCCGCCACCAAAGCCACCCCCGTGACGACGTGAGATCATGATTTGCCCCGTTTTGGGGCCCGACGGTTCCAAAGCAATAGAGACGCCCCAAGGAGAGAAAACTGAACACCATGAAGACCATCGAAGACTACGGCTGCCAGCGGGGGACGTGTCCCTCGGAATTGGAGTTGGAGCGACGTTTTCTCGATGAGTTGGCGCCTATCGAACGGGCGGTCGTGGATCGGTCCGTCGCGAGTTGTGAGGGCTGTAGGGTGCGTTTTGGTGAACTTTCGGCGGGATTCGGCGCATTTGCAGAGGCAGATGCGAGCCGCATGGAGGCGGGGATTTTGGCGGCGCTCGGGGGCGCGACGTTGCCACCGGGCCTCGCCCAGGCAGCGGATGCCATCGAGGCCTCCGTTGCACCGGCGCATACCGTCAATCCGGGCCTCTGGGAACGGTTTGCCGCCTTGCTCAGGCATCCCGGGCTGAAACTGGGCCTCGGGGTTGCAGCAGCAGCGGTCATTTTCTTCGTCGCCCGCCCCCCCGTATCCCCCGACCCGCCCGGCGTCCGCATGAAGGGTGCACTGTCCTTGGTCGTCCACCGGGATCGAGCTGGTGCCGCCACGCAGATGATGTCGGGTGAGCCCGTAGGTGAGGGAGATCAGCTTCGCTTCGAGGTGACGACCGGGGCGGTAGGGCATTTGATGATCTTGGGCCGTGAGGCCTCTGGTGGAGCCTATTTGGTCTATCCCATGTCCGCTGGTGGCCGTTCAGCCCCTCACTCGGCGGGGCGGCAAGCGCTGCCGGGCTCCGTTGTGCTCGACGCCAGTCAAGGTCGTGAGCGTCTCTTCGCGATCTTCTGCCCCGAGCCATTCGAACGAGGCCGAGTCACCCTGACCGGGCAGGAGGCCATCGTCGAACAAGGGTGTACGGTAGCGACCTTCGACCTGAACAAAGGCAAATGATGCAGCGCCGTCGTCATGGTAACGGGCGATTAGGGCTGTGGGTTCTGCTTCTGATTTGGCCCTTGGGCGGCTTCGCTACGCCCTCCACCTATGTGGTGTCCATTGGCAATAATGCCGGCGCCGCCGACGAGGTGGAACTCCGCTACGCCGAACGAGACGCGAGAGAATTCAGCGGTGTCTTGCGTGATCTGGGCAGTGTGTCGGGCGAACGCATCGTGCGTTTGTCGGGCAGTGATGCATCGGCAGTTCGCCGGACTCTACTGGAGGTCAACGCGCGCATCCGCAGCGAGGCCCGCCCCGACACGCGACTCATCGTCTTCTACTCAGGTCATGCGTCGGCCAACGGTCTCCATCTGGGTGTGTCCGAATTGCCCATGGACGAATTGAGGGCCATCGTCAAAGGGTCTGCGGCGAAGATACGGCTCCTCATCGTCGACGCCTGCCGTTCTGGCACTGTCACCCGAGTCAAGGGGGTTCGGGCCGCACCGGCCTTCAGCCTCGTGTACGAGGGGACCGACACAGCAGAAGGAATGGCGATTCTTACCTCGAGTGCAGCCGGCGAGAACAGCCAGGAGTCCGATCTTTTGCGAGGCTCCTTCTTTTCACATCATCTGATCGCAGGGCTGCGCGGGGCCGCGGACCAAAATGGGGACGGGGCCGTGAATTTGGACGAGGCCTATCAGTACACCTACGGCCAAACTCTTCGCTCCAGCGGGCGTTCCCTGGAACTGCAGCACCCGACCTTCGACTACGACATCAAAGGGAAGGGGGGGGTGATCCTCACCCGTCCAGCGCTGGAACGTCGAGGGACCGGCCGACTAGAAATCAAAACACCAGGCCTCTATTTGATCACCGAGGGGAATCCGACGGGCCCGGTGACCATGGAATTGAGCGTGGGCGACAAGGGGGTGATCATCGCGCTTCCGGGGCGGCGCTATACAGTTCAGAGGCGAGGGGAGACCACCTATCGGGACTATCAACTCGAGATTCGAACCGATGAAACGACCGCGCTGGACAGTCATCCTTTTCAGACCATTGCCTATGATCGTTTGGTTCGCAAAGGCGGCGGTGTACGGATGGTCATCCAAGGCATCAGTTTAATGGCCGGCGCACACGGTGAGACGCTGCCTGGCTATGGCCCACTGCCCGAAGTGAGTGTGGCCTATACCTTAGATTTTTCTTGGGCCTCTGTGGGTGTTCGCGGCCGGTTCGATTGGGCCCGGAATACGCCTGACGATGGGGCACTAGTCACCGATTACGAAAGTCTTTCACTCGGGCTGACCATGCAGAAATTCGTCGATCTGGATCTCTTGAGTCTCTCCTTGGGAGTCTTGGTCGAAGGCATTGTCCATCAGCAGCGTTTCGAGACGGCAGGTGACGCGCCAAAACGGCGTGCGTACGGCCTCAGTTTTGGGGGCCTCTTGGGCGTTGAAAGACGCCTGACCGATGGTCTCTCCCTCCGGTTCGAGGGCGGCCCGACGTCGGCGCTTGCTCCACAGTCGGTCGTCGAGGATGGAGAAGCGATGGAGTCCGACTTGGCGGGCGCCCTTCACTGGAGCGCCCGCGGGGGACTCGTATGGCGATTGTGAGAGAGACCCTCTGGTGCGCGGCCACAGTCTGTTTTGCGGCCGTGCTCGCGTGTGGCGATGGCATGGTGGACCCCACCTATCGTGGGCGACCCGTTTTCGAGTTTCGAGGACAAGTGCAGATCGAGAGCGGGTTTGCCGACGGCGAGCACGACATCCGACTGGGGATCTTCTGGATGCCGGAGGGTCCGAATACACCCCAATCGACCTGGATCGAACAGCCATCGGCGTCTGTTCGAATCGATTTCCCCTCTACGTTCACCATCAAGCTCTTCCAACCGCCCGGGGCGTTGCACTTCTATTTACCCGACCAAGCAGTTGCCCGGATTCTCTTGTACGACGACCTGGATCACGACGGACGGTGGACGCCCGGAGAGCCTCTGGTGGGTGATGCCCCGGACACCGTAATTGCCTATATCGGTTCTCAGGCGAATGAAGAGTCACATTTTGCAGGGGTCACGCTTCCTGCGGATTTTTCTCTCCTTCGGCCACCGATTCGATGTTTCGAACGGCGGGTTAACCGGTTTCAATGTGACTTGCCCCTGGGAGCGCCCTGTACCGATGCGACCGATTGCTGTTTGGCCGAGGACTGCAGTCAGGCTCGGGTCACCTGCATTACCGAAGAGCGCGCCATGCGACCGGTCCCTGGGGGCTATTGCGTCGCCGCACATGACTCTCGGTTTTGTAGTCGACTCGCACCGGACGAAGAGGTCACGGGGATTTTGGGCTATGGCATCACCCTCCAAGAAACGCGCAGGGTACTGGTGAGGGGCTGTACCCAGGACAGCGATTGCCGTGCCGAGTACCGGTGTGATGCCGCCCATCGGGTGTGTACGCCCGATACGTCGGTGGTTTTGCTTTTGAATCCCGCCTACCAGCCGCAGCCCATTTGCCGTGAATGTGTGGTTGAGGGCGAGCCAGACGCGCGCTGTGTCGAGCCCATTGGGCAGTCTCCGGGGACAAATTCGCGTGCAGGCGAGGGCGACCGCACTGGTTGACCTCGGGAGCGCGGCGTTTCGCCCCACAGTTCCCTTGGTCTTAGGCCGCTCGATTCGTATATTCGCCCTCTGTTCCAGAGGCGTGCCATGCCGGATTTCCAGAAAGTAGCCAAGCGATGCATCTGTGGGCAATCCGCCCGCATGCCGCTGTGTGATGGAAGCCATACTGCTAAGGGGTGGCGTTGCGATGCGCCTGGCGTGGACAAAGTGGATCAGGTCTTCGCTGCCAGTCCCTATTTACGCAATTTGGCCGATCGGTTGGCGTGGGAAATGGATGGGCTTTCGCTTCACATGATCGAAGGCGAGGTTCGGTGTGTTCGGCTGATCCTGATCAGTGATGGGCACGGCATGGCAGCCTGGGATGTTCAAAGTCGCCGAGTGGACGCCGACGAGGTGTTGATCTTGGGGGTGGGCCCCGCGGCTCGCCGCCTCACGGAAGTCTATCCTAAAGCGACCTTCATCAAAGTGCCCGAAGAGCCCTTGGATTCGCTTTGGTCGGCCGTCATCGCGGCCATTGCCCATGAGCCGGTGGACGAGATCATGGCCCCCCTGCCGCGGATCTTCCTATCCCATGCCGTCGCTGACGAAGCGGCGCTCTATCCGGTCATTGAACGTTTGCGTCAGCATTTGGCCGCCGACGTCTTCGTTTGCGCTGATTCTATCGACCCCGGGGTGGACTGGCAGGCCGTCATTCGTCGTGAGTTACGAGAGCGAGACCTATTCCTCTTCATCGCCACCGAGGCCTCCAAAGCATCGCTGTTTTGTGCCTTCGAGGCGGGGGTTGCCACGGCCTTGGAAAAAACCATCCGGATCGTGAGTCTCGACGGGACCCCGCCGCCGGCTCATCTACAGAATATCCAGTCGATGGACGCAGTGCGGCTGCGTACCCGTAAGCCGTGGCTTCGACCTACGGAGGCGGTCTACGAGGCGTGTCTCATCGCGATTCAGGGAGGCGCTCCGGCCCGTGTCTGAAGCAAAAGCGATCCTCATCACGCTCGTGGTCTACAAAGTCGGTCTCATTGGGATCGGCTGGTGGGCGTCGCGCTTTACCCGCGATGGCACCGACTTCTATCTCGGCGGTCGACGACTCGGTCCCTGGGTTGCGGCGATCAGCTCATCGGCGACCTCGTCTTCTGCTTGGACCATGCTGGGTCTCAGCGGCGTGGCCTTCTCCAAAGGGCTCAGCTTCGTTTGGTTAGTGCCGGCATGTTTGAGCGGCTTCGTTTTGAACTGGTTTCTCGTTGCCCGGCGACTGCGGACCCAGTCGGAGGCGCTCGGCGCCGTGACGGTGACCGATTTTCTCGCGTCGGGGGCCTCGGGGAAGATGCGTCGGGCCATCAGAGTCAGTGTTTCGTTCATCGTCTTGGTGAGTTTGGGCATCTATGTGGCCTCTCAATTTCAAGGGGCCGGCAAAACATTCAGCGATACTCTCGGCTTGTCGCCTGCTTGGGCGGTCATTGTCGGGGCTGGTGTGGTCTTCCTCTACACGGTCACGGGCGGCTTTTGGGCGGTCTCGGTCAGTGATGTGGTGCAGGGGGTGATGATGGCCATTGCCGCCATCGTCCTGCCCACAGCGGCGATCATGGAGATCGGAGGGATCGGGCCGTTGATCGACGGGCTCAGCGCTCAGCCTGCCCAGTATCTTCATCTCGCGGCCGGCAAAGATGGGTTCGAAGCCGCGCTCTTCATCATCGGCATGTTGGCCATTGGAGTGGGCGCGACGGGACAGCCTCATGTGATCAATCGGTTCATGGCTCTTCGGTCGGAGAAAGACGTCAGGATGGGTGCGCTCGTTTCCATCTCCTGGGCTGTCATCATCTTTGCCGGCATGTTCACGGTGGGGCTGTGCGGTAAGGTCCTCGTAGGCTCGCTCGCCGACGGAGAGGTGATCTTGATTCGCTTGGCGCGGGACCTCTTTCCCCCGGTTATGGCAGGCATTTTCGTCGCAGCCATTTTGTCAGCGATCATGTCGACGGCAGACAGTCAGCTCTTGGTCTGTGGATCCACTGTGGCCCACGACCTCTCGGAGACCCGCCGCGACTCCATTGTTCGGGATCGACTGGCGGTCTTGGCGATTACCATTTTGGCGGTCATCGCGGCGCTCACCTTGGCCAAGTCAGTCTTTGACTCGGCGCTCTTTGCCTGGAGCGCATTGGGCGCAGCCTTCGGCCCATTACTCTTGGTGCGTTTGTGGCGTGGACCCGTGGCCGCTCCCTATGCTTTGGCGGCGATCTGGGCGGGTTTTGGGACCACTCTCTTTTGGTATTTTACACCGTTTTGGATCTTCGAAACGCGTCTGCGCGGCGTCACCTCGGAGATTCTGCCCGGCCTCTTAGTCGCCTTTGTCATCGTACTCCTGGGACGACGCGCGGCGGTGAGAGCCGCTGCGCACGTCGCGGGAGACACCGGCACAGCGTAGCCCCTACTCTGGACCATCGAACGAGGCGAAACAGCCAGGGAAGAGGTCGACCTGGGCATCGGGGGCTTCCACCAAAACGACCTCGGCGGCACACACTTTGTACTCTGCGGTGCCGGTCACGCTGTCACCCACGTCGACGGTGAGCAAATTGGCCCGCGCGTCGGCGAAGTGAAAAGGCATCCAAATACAGCCTGGTCGCACCTGCCGAGAGACCAGTGCTCGGCAGTTGATGGTGCCCCGTCGAGATGTCACGGACACCAAGGCGCCGTCCTCGATACCTCGCTTCCGTGCATCGCGTCGGTGGATCTCGACGAAGGCCTCGGGTTGCTTCCGCATGGGGCCGCTCTCCCGCAGAGTCTGGGTGGCGGCGTTATAGTGGTAGAGGGTACGACCCGTAGACAGTACGAGGGGATAGTCGGATGTCGCGCGTTCGTACGAAGGAGTGTAATCGATGGGTGAAAACAGCCCTTTGCCTCTCAACACACCGCCCTTGTGCAGATACCGAGTACCCGGCGAATCCGGCGTTGGACAGGGCCACTGAAGCCCCCCCTCACGATTGAGCCGGGCATGACTTATCCCCGCGAATTTGTCGGCGTCGCGGACGTATTCATCGTAGACCTCGCTGGCGCTGGTATAGGTCCAATTGGCCCCACAGGCGTTGGCGATGTCGACCATGATTTGCCAGTCTGCTCGGGCGTCACCCGGCGGCTCGACTGCTTTACGGACCCGCTGGACGCGTCGCTCGGAGTTGGTGAAAACGCCTTCTTTTTCGGCGAAACAGGCACCCGGCAGTACGACGTCGGCGAAGCGGGTGGTCTCGTTAAAGAAGAGATCGAGGACCACCAAGAAGTCGATTTTGTTGAGGCCTTCTTCGAGTCTGGCCACATTGGGTTCGGACATCACGATGTCCTCTCCCATGACGAACATCCCCTTAATGGACTTCCCCGCCTCCTTCACCATCTGATTGAGGTTCATCCCCGGTTTGTCCGACAGGGGCACGCCCCATGATTTCTCGTAGCGCGCTTGCACCACGGGATCACCGACGGATTGATAGCCGGGAAAGAAGACCGGGGTGGCGCCGGCGTCATTTGCGCCCTGGACGTTGTTCTGACCCCGCAGCGGGTTCATGCCCGAGGATTCCTTGCCCAAATGGCCGGTCATGAGGACCAAATTGGCGAGACCGTAGACGTTATCGGTGCCGTGGGTATGTTCGGTGATGCCGAGGGTGTAATAGATGCCGGCCTTATCCGTCGTCGCGTATTCGCGCGCCGTTTCACGGATGAATTCAGCGGGGACGCCGCAGACCTTCTCGGCCTCCTCCGGCGAATATGATTGGACCTTTTGCTTCACCATCTCGAAGCCTTCGGTGTTGTCCCGAATAAAGGCATCGTCGGTGAGGCCCTCGTTGATGATCACGTGGGCCATGGCGTTGAGGAGCCAAACGTCGGTCCCCGGCTTGAGCTTCAAATGGCGTTTCGCAATGGTGGTGAGCCAGATCGATCGTGGATCGGCCACCACCATGGTGGCCCCACGACGAACCGCCCGCTTCATCTCCATCGCGATGATCGGGTGCGCCTCGGAGGTATTACTTCCGATAACGAAGAGAAAGTCAGCGCCGCGAATCTCCTGAATTGAGTTCGTCATAGCGCCGGCACCAAACGTGGCGACCAGACCGGCCACCGTAGGAGCGTGTCAAGTAGCTGCACACTGATGCACGTTGTTCGTGCCGAAAACGGCCCGCGACAACTTTTGCACCAGGTAATTCTCCTCACCCGTACAGCGTGACGACGAAACGAAGCTGAGGGCATCGGGCCCATATTCGTCGCGCACAGTGTTCAATCCATCGGCGATGCGCTCGAGCGCTTCGTCCCACGTCGCCTCGTGGAGCTCACCGTCTTCACCTCTGATCAGCGGGACTTGCAGGCGCTCTCCGTGATGGACGAAATCGTAAGCGAAGCGTCCCTTCACGCACAGATTACCATCGTTGGTGGTCGACCCCGCTTCGGGACTGGTCACCTTGACGACCCGACCACGACCACCCAAAGCGTCCTCGTCCACGTTGAGGTCCATCTGGCAGCCCACCCCGCAATAATTGCAGGTGGTGCGCACCTTCTTGAGCTTCCGCTCAGGTTTGGCCTCCGCGAGGAGTGGCTTTTTCTCCGTCATCGCTCCCGTGGGGCAGACGTCGATACAGCCGCCACACATCTCGCATGTGGTGTCGAGGAGCGAGAGCGCATCGAAAGTACCGATGGTCGTCTCCGCAGCCCGTCCGGTCAGCGTGATTGCACTCACGGCCTCGACTTCATCGCAGTATCGGACACAGCGCGCGCACAGAATGCAGCGGTCGGCCCGGAACTCGATATACGGGTTCTCGTCGCCGGGTCGGTCCGCCCGTAGGCTGGGCATATGGTCCCAGACCTCACTGGCTCCGACGTCTGCCGCCATCTGGTGAAGCTCACAGGGGGCACCGGTTTCACAGGCTTCGTGGCCCTCCGGATGGTCCGTGAGATACAGGGTGAGTAGCGTCTTACGATGGCGAGAAATGCGCTCGTTGGCGCTGGTCACCACCATATCGTCAGATGCTTTGTGGGCACAGGCGGGCACGAGCCGTCGCGACCCCTCGACTTCGACCAGACAGGTACGACATGCACCCGCAGGGTCGAGACGAGGATCGTGACAGAGCGTCGGGATATAGATGCCCTCGCGCTGCGCGACTTCTAGGACGGTTTCCCCCGGCTCGAAAGCCACAGTCTTCCCGTCCAGCTGAAGCACACGAGTCTTCTTCATGACTCGAACTCCTCTGGAAACCAGCGAAGGGCACTGGTGAGCGGTAATGCCGCCACCATCCCTAAGCCGCAGATTGATCCTTCGTTCATCTCCCAAGCGATCTCTTCGATCTGCTCGCGAGTGTTCTCTCTAGCAGCGCCTCGACCCGACAGAAGTCGGTCCAGGGCGCGTTCTTGAAATCGGGTGCCGATGCGGCACGGTGCACACTGACCACAGCTCTCGGCGCTGAAAAACTGCAATTGGGCGCGGGTTGCCTCGACTAAGTCTGACTCAGTGTTCAAGACCACCACCCCGGCGGAGCCGAGCATGGAGCCCACTTCGGTCAAGGCCTTGAAATCCAGGGGACGAGTGCGCTCTGACGCGGGTAAGAATCCCGAACTCGCACCGCCGGGGGAGAAGGCCTTGAGGGTGCCCACGTAGCCACCGGCGGCCTCCACGAGTTCGTCGAGAGTGATGCCTAGGGGCATCTCGTAGTTGCCTGGGCGTGCCACGTCCCCGCTCACACAATAGAGTTTCGAGCCCGCACCGGTTCTCCCCAGGTCTGTGAACCACTTTGCCCCCCGGTGTAGGATCGACGGCACACATGCGATGGTCTCGACGTTGTGCACCAACGTCGGTTTGCCCCAGAGGCCCTGCTGGGTGGGATAAGGCGGCTTGAGTCGGGGCATACCCCGCTTGCCTTCCAGGGCTTCCAAAAGAGCGGTCTCTTCACCGCAAATATACGCACCGTGTCCGGCATGAAGATGGAACTCGAGGTCGTCTATGAGCCCTTTCGCTTGAAAGGCGGCGATGGCCCGCTCGAGGGCATGCCACGGCCCCATGAACTCGCCTCGGAGATAGAGATAGACCACCTTTGCGCCCACCGCGCGGGCCGCCACGGCGAGCCCTTCGATGACGCGGTCCGGACGCCGCATCATGATTTCACGATCTTTGAAGGTGGCCGGTTCCCCTTCGTCGGCGTTGAGGACTACATACTTCGTCTCGGCCGTCTCGCGTCGAACGGCGCGCCACTTGAAGCCCGCCGGGAACCCTGCGCCGCCGCGTCCTTGGAGCCCTGACGCGCTGATGGCCTCCACCACCGCGTCACCGCCGATGGCCGCTGCCTTGGCGAGGGCGGTGCCCGAATAATCGAGTCCACCGGCGAGGTCCACCGCGCAGGTGTCGGGGCTGCTCTCCGCCGGGTAGATGGCGCCTACCCAGGTCAACTCATCCTCCACGGCGGCCGCTGTCAGCTTGGTCCAATCGCCTCCGGTGGCTTCGATATCCTCGGGGGTGACCTCGGGCAGGGTCACCCGGTCTCTCAGGACGGCGACAGGGCGGTCGCAGGCCGCCAAGCATTCGCACTTACTGGCCGGGAGTCCGGCCGCCTTGGCCTGAGCGAGAAGCGCCTCGGCGCCCGCCATGCGGCAACTCAGCCCGGTGCAGACGCGAATCTTCGTTTCGGGCTCATTGAGGAGGTGGAAGAAGGACCCAGCGCCATAGACATGTGCCTCGGGGACACCCGTCTCACGGGCCACTTCACGGGAAACGCCAGGCCGAAGCCCGCCTTTCTCCTGCAGCAGCTCCAATACCTTGGAGCGGTCGTGCGAATCAGACATTCATACCCCGGGCACACGGGCCCTATTACCACCAAGACACCATCACAACCCCACTGGGCAGTGTCCCGCGCGTATGCGAGACTGTCAATCTGAGGAGGCTGAGACCGGCTGATTGAGGTGGGATTTCGCCTTGAAAGCGAGTGTACTAAACGGTACAGTTTTCGCCAGTTCAAGCCCGACCAAAGAGGCTCTCATGACCGACGAGCGTATCCAATCCTTCGAAGAATTCTGGCCCTTCTACGTGGGTGAACACCGCTCGCCGGTGAATCGAGGTCTGCACTATCTGGGCACCATGGGCGCCTTGACGATCTTGGTGGTGGGGCTAACCATCGGTCCGCTCTGGCTGCTCTTGTTGATGGGCGTGGCGGGATACGGCGGGGCTTGGTTTGGTCACTTCATCATCGAACGTAATCGGCCCGCCACCTTCACCTATCCGCTCTGGTCTCTTCGGGGGGATTTTCGCATGTTGCGGTACGCCCTGATGGCCCGGATGCGGGGCGAGGTCGTTCGACTCTACGGCTCACCGCACCCCGCCCCCGACGCCCCGCTTCTGTCCCCGCCGGCCGCCTGAGGGCTCAAGGGCTCAGGGCGAAGCAATAGATGCCGCCGTAGCCCCCCGAACACCCAATACAATCGCCTACACCGCGACCGTTTTGTAAGAGGTTGACGCCTGGGGTGCATCCCCGGAGTTGATGGTCTGAGATCCACTGTGCGCCCCGTCGACGTCCGCCGCGACGGGGGAAGGAGTGGCCACAGACCACCATGTCTTGACCGATGGACTCGGCGCTCGTCCAGTCGTTGCAGGTGGCCTCCGGATCGTCGCTATTGAGGCGACCCGTGCGGTCACTGCCCGTGGGGATGTCGTGTGCGTCGCCATAGACCGTCAGGGGCTGTCCGAACTCTGTCGGGAGGTCATTGACCGATTGAGGGTCGCCGTCGGGTCGCTCATTGAGGAGGCCCGCGATGTCCTGGGATACCAAGCGATGATTGGCGTCGTACCATGGGCCCTCGCCGATGCGGTCGATGGCGTGGACGGGCTCACCGTCGGGCCCGTTGACGACGCTCAAGAAGGCCCGCCACTCTTTGTGGCCGACCCCCACGCCGTCGGCGATGGTCTGGCAGATGGCGTCAGCGCCGGCGAGACCGCCGAGGTCGCCTCCGAATCCATCCTCGCTCCCCGAGAGCTCTCGCATGGCCTCCAAGCTGGTTACAAAGAAGCTGAACGGCGCCTCGGGCTCGGGGGTGGCGTCCATCTCGGGGGCGGCTGCATCGGGGCTCGGTGCCGGGGCATTCGCATCGACCTCGGGACTTGGTGGGTTCGCATCTTCCGTGGGCGGAGGGTCTGTCGGACCATCGGTCACGGAGGCAGGGTCTGCGTCTGCCGACGGATCGGCGATGACGGTGCCGTCGCCAGCGCCTCGAGCCCCATCCTGGGATGCGACGGCGTCGGGGGCTGCGGGATCAGTCAGGCCTGGGTCACTGCCCGGGTTGGGGTCTGACATACAGCCCGAAAGGGCCCAAACGGTGAGGAGAAAGGTCATCTTTTTCATGGGGTATTCATCCACAGGTGAGATCAACGCGACAGGTTTGGCCTTCGGGGCATTCATCGTCATCGCTACAGGAAATGAGGCCGGGGATTTCGACGCTGGACACCATGGTGTGAACGGCGAGTAATTCGACACAGCCCGCACAGATCGTCGCTGAATCGACGCTACGACGCGAGACGGCCAGGCTGGGATAGCCGGAGAAGCCGAGGTCGAGGAGTTGGGTAATCAATGGCGCGGCGATCTCGTGGGTCCCGGTGTCGGGCACAACACACTGAATCCAGGCAGGCGTGCCGCCGTGATTGGCGATATTGAGTTCGAGATGCACCATGGCGGTCGTGGGCCCGTCGGGCGCGGACCAATTGACGGTCAATGCGGTTTCGCGGGCCAAAGCCGGGATCTCTGTCGGAATGGCCAGAGGCCCGACCCCTTGAACCGCCAAATCAAATTCATCGTCCGTGCCGCGAGCGGCCAGCGCAATGGCATCGCCAGGGGCGAATGCCGGGTGTTCGAGGTCCCCACGGTGACTGTAGAAATAGACGGGTGCACGAGCGGTCATGGCCACGGGGTTGGTCAGGCCGGTCAGTGAGACCTCACCGACATCGATGTTGGACGGCCGGGGCACACAGCCATCGTCCCCGCAGGTTTCGCCCGAGCCACACCCCGGCTCACAAAACCGGTCGATGGGCTGAAAGAGTTTACAGAGTCCATCCGCGAGGGTGACGCCGGGGACCCGAGCAGGATCGACGCCGTCACTCACTTGACCTTGCACCACGGTGTATTCGTCGAAGAGTTCCACCCGGAACTCACCGACTTTGTCAGCGTCATCGCAGGGCGTATGCCGCAGAGTCGGTTCCATGGCGCCGCCATCGGCGGGGGGAGGGCCCATGTCTGCGGCCGAACTGCCACCGCTTCCGACCGACGAGGCCGCGTCGGTCGCCGTTTCGTCGGTGGCGTCCTCGCATGCGATGCACATCGTCAACATCAAAAGGAGCGCA
>Ga0115011_10001298_pt1 | contig 18071 bp, 17 predicted proteins | sample TroAtlMetagenome_2_FD_88705 | JGI IMG/M metagenome (GOLD analysis project Ga0115011, IMG submission 88705) | Marine eukaryotic phytoplankton communities from Atlantic Ocean - Tropical Atlantic ANT8 Metagenome | ecosystem: Environmental > Aquatic > Marine > Oceanic | place: Tropical Atlantic...
CCCATCAGGAAAAATTATGACAGGTGCTGGTCAGGCAAGAAATAGAGGAATAAAGATAGCAAAAGGAAAATTAGTTGGATTTTTAGATGCTGACGATACTTGGTCACCTAATTACCTTAAAGAACTAGTTCCTATCGCCTCAAGATATGGGGTTGCATTTGCAAAAACTGAAATCTTCAATCACCAAGGTGATCATGTTTGTTTATTAGATCCAGGATTTAATATTCAGATTAAGCACTTTGGAATGTTTCCTGGTAGTTTTCACCCGCTCGTAATTAAAAAATTGGCAGGGCCTTTTCCAGATGGACCAACACAAGATGTAATTCACGCAATTCGATTGCTTAAAAAAATTCATTATAGATATAAGCCATCATTAAATGCTAAGTATGAGCTTTGGCTGAATGAGAGTAGTAAAACAGCGGAAAAAAAATTTAGTAAATTAGTAGATAATTCCTATAAAAAATGGAGGTACCACTATTTAACTAAGATAAATATGAAAATGAGCAATTCAGATTTAGAAATCATCAAAACTCTTCAATTAAAAATTAATTGGAATAATAGATACATTTCTAGCAGATCTTTAGACAGTTTCTATGGCTTTTTAAGCAAAAAAATTTAGTTTCATTGAATTTCTAAATAGCTTGAGAATAGTTATATATGATCTGAAAATTAACATTTATAATTATATTAATTAAAATATTAATTATTTTTGTTTTACCAAAATATAAACTAAACTATTAAATAATAATTATTTAAGGGATAAATTTATCTTGATAGTATTTCAAAATATTATTAATGATGTGCTTTAAATGAGAAATCTTCCGTCGCCATGTATAAGTATATGCAAATTAAATAAATCTACAGGATTTTGTGATGGTTGTTTCAGGACAACAAATGAGATTGCGAAATGGCCTTCTATGTCAGATGCGGAAAGATGGTCTCTCTTAGAAAAACTAAGAGAAAGACAAGGAATTAAAAGAAGAGTAAATAGAAGAAAACAAAAATAATAATAACTTATCAATATTAGGAAAATATATGAACCATTATAGAACTCACAATTGCTCAGAGCTAAGAGCGAAAAATGTTGGTGAAACAGTAAAAATTTCTGGTTGGGTTCATCGTAAAAGAGACCATGGGGGTCTTCTTTTTATTGATTTAAGGGATCATTATGGGATTACGCAATGTGTAACTGACATGGAATCTGATGTTTTCAAATTGGTTGAACCTCTTAAAGTTGAATCTGTAATAAAAGTTTCAGGTAAATTAGTAAAAAGAAGTGATGATACTATTAATGGAAAACTTCCAACTGGAGAAATTGAGATACAAATTAGTGAATTAGAAATTTTATCCACCTCTGAAACTCTACCTTTACAAGTGAATTCAGATGATGATGCTGGAGAAGAAATAAGACTTAGATATAGATATTTAGATCTTAGAAGAGAAAGGCTTCATAAAAATATAATTTTAAGATCATCTGTTATTCAGTCAATTAGACGCAGAATGATTGATCAGGGGTTCATGGAATTTCAAACACCTATTTTAACAGCATCAAGTCCTGAAGGTGCTCGAGATTTTTTAGTTCCTGCTAGATTGCATCCAGGAAAATTTTATGCTCTGCCTCAAGCTCCTCAACAGTTTAAACAACTTATAATGGTTTCAGGTTTTGATAAATACTTTCAAATAGCTCCATGTTTTAGAGATGAAGACAGTAGAGCTGACAGAAGTCCAGGTGAATTTTATCAATTAGATTTGGAAATGAGTTTTGTAGAACAGGAAGATGTTTTTCAGGCTGTAGAACCAGTAATTGGTGGAGTTTTTGAAGAATTTACTAATCAAAATTTAGAAAAGCCTTTTCAAAGACTCACTTACGCTGATGCGATGCTTTATTATGGAACAGATAAGCCAGACTTAAGAAATCCTATCAGAATTTCTGATATAACAGATATCTTTGATGGCAGTGGTTTTTCTCTTTTTGCTAAATTGATAGAAACTAAAAATGCTGTTGTTAGAGCTGTTCCTGGTCCAAAGTGTGGCAGCAGGTCAGTTGCAGATAGAATGAATAGTTGGGCACAAGGAGAGGGCGCCCCAGGAATGGGATATATCATCTATGGTGACGGGGAAGCTAAAGGGCCAGTTGCTAGCGCTTTAGGAAAAGAAAAATCTGAAGAGATCAAAAACAGACTCGGTCTTAAGGATGGGGATGCAGCATTTTTCTCTTGCTCAAATGAAAAAGATGCAGCAGACCTAGCTGGTAAAGCACGTGTAAAAATTGGCATTGATCAAGGAATTTCAGAAACATCAGTTTATAAGTTTTGTTGGATAGTAGATTTTCCAATGTATGAACTAGATGATAAAGGAAAAGTCGAATTTTCACACAACCCTTTTTCAATGCCACAAGGGGGATTGGATGCTCTTAATAATCAAGACCCTTTAGATATAAAAGCTTGGCAGTATGATTTGGTGTGTAATGGTGTAGAGCTATCTTCAGGAGCTATCAGGAATCATTTGCCTGAGGTAATGTATAAAGCTTTTGAGATTGCAGGATATTCAAAAGAAACAGTTGATAGTAACTTTTCAGGAATGATTAGTGCTTTCAAATTTGGCGCGCCTCCACATGGAGGATTTGCTCCAGGAATCGACCGTATAGTTATGCTTATTGCAAATGAACCCAACATTAGAGAAGTTATTTTGTTTCCTATGAATGGCAAGGCTGAAGATCTTATGATGGGCGCTCCATCTGAAGTATCTGATGATCAGTTGAAAGAGTTAAATCTCAGAAAAAATAAAATTATCAAATAATCAAGCATTTATAAACACAATAAGAGTTTAATTTATAATTCTAATTTGAATTATACTTAAATTTTGGTAGGTGAAGCAACCATAGAGAGCTTAAAAAAAGTAAAACACCACCAAATTGGTGAATTACTCCTAAAAGGATTGGTACTGAATATAATAACGTAAAAATCCCAATAATAAATTGCCATATTATAGCTAATGACAATATTATTATTCGCTGATTAATTTCATTTTTGAGGACGTAATTAATAAAATATAAAATGATTATTACAAGAGTAAGTGTAGCAAGAAGTCTGTGATGAAATTGTGCTGAAACTGGATTTTCAAAAGGATCAATAATTCCTAAAGATCCATATTCAATTGGGACAATGCCTTCACCCATATAAGGAAATGAATTATACACCAATCCTGCATCCATCCCTGAAACAAATGTGCCTGCAATAATTGTTAAGGAAATAAAAATAATTGGAATTTTATCTAAAAAATTTATTTTTTTTACTGGGCCCTCGTATAAATCCAACGCTGTCCAGAATGATAGACCTAATATTATAAAAGCCATACTCAAGTGAATTGAAAGTCTGTATTGAGAAACTGTGGGAATTTCATTAAGTCCTGACTTAACCATCCACCAACCTATTATGCCCTGGATACATATAAGTGAAAAAATTAAAAATGTTCTAAATAAAGTTACTCCTGAAAGTCTTTTTGTATAGAGAAAGTAAATAAAGGGAACTAAAAAAAATAAACCTATTAATCTTCCCCAAACCCTATGGAAATATTCCCAGAAAAAAATAAATTTAAAATCTGAAAGACCCATCCAGAAATTAATCTGAGTAAATTCAGGGGATAGCTTATATAATTCAAATATTCGTATCCATTCTGTATCTGTTAATGGTGGCAAAAAACCAAGGAAAGGTCTCCATTCAACCATTGAAAGTCCACTTCCTGTTAATCGAGTTGCTCCTCCAATAAAGATCATTACAATAATCAAGAAGCTTATTGTAAAAAGCCAAATTGAAATTCTAATATTGATATTTTGAAATGAAGAGTCCATATATTAAATAATTCATTATAATTATTTTCATATAAACTGTTAAATCAATAAAACAAGGTGAAATTTTGGAAGCAGTAATTGAAGAGCACGGTAGCAAGCATCAAACTGATGCAATTATAATTGGTGCAGGACCTGTTGGACTTTTTGCTGTTTTTGAACTTGGCCTATTAGATATAAAATGTCATTTGGTAGATATTCTTGATTTTCCTGGAGGACAATGCAGTGAACTTTATCCAGAGAAACCAATATACGATATCCCAGCTCTTCCAATTGTTTCTGGTCAAGAATTAACCGACAATTTAATGAAACAAATTAAACCCTTCAATCCAATATTTCATCTTGGGCAAATGGCAAGTGAGCTAAAATGGAATAAAACTGATAATAGCTGGGAATTAAAAACCAATGAAAATACTTTAATAATAGCTAAGGTTATAATAATAGCTGCTGGTGGTGGTTCATTCGTTCCAAAGAAACCCCCTCTAAATGACATAGAGAAATACGAAAATTTAGGTTGTATTCAATATGCAGTTAGAAAAATCAAAAACTTTGAGGAAAAAAGTATTGTCATCTCTGGTGGTGGAGACTCAGCATTAGATTGGGCTGTTAATTTAGCACCAATTGCAAAAAAATTAACATTAGTACATAGAAGAGAGGACTTTAGAGCTGCGCCAGATACGGTTTCAAAGATGTATCAATTAAAAGAGAAAGGCCTAATAGATCTAGTTATAGGACAAATTAAACAACTAAGAGGCGAAAAAAGTCTTGAAGATATACTTGTTGTGCCTGTTGGAAGTTCAGAAGAAACAATAATTAAATGTGATGTTGTCCTTCCTTTTTTTGGTTTAACAATGAAATTAGGACCTATAGCTAATTTTGGGATTAATTTTGAAAATAATCTTATACCAGTTGATACTGAAAGATTTGAAACATCAGAAAAGTCAATTTTTGCTATTGGTGATATAAATCATTATCCTGGAAAATTAAAATTAATACTTTCAGGATTTCATGAGGCGGCTTTGATGTCACAAGCGGCACATGATTATATTTATCCCGATAAGAAAATTCGTTTTCAATATACCACGTCATCTTCATCACTTCAGAAAAAACTTGGTGTTTGATTATTCTAAAAAAAAAATAATTTTTTTTAATTAAAGTCTTGAAAAAAAAACAATTAGTAGCTATTTGTCTTTAGCACTCTCATGGTGAGAGTGCTAAATCAAATTAATCTATTGTAAATGAGGAGAATTCTATGAAATTTAGGCCACTCCATGACCGAGTTGTAGTCAAGCGCCTTGACGGTGAGGAAAAAACTGCAAGTGGAATTATTATTCCTGACAGTGCTCAAGAAAAGCCTATGCAGGGTAAAATCATTGCTGTTGGTAATGGTGCAAGAGACGACGGTGGTAAAATTATGCCGCTTGATGTTAAGGCAGGTGACACTGTTCTTTTTGGGAAATGGTCAGGTACAGAGGTAAAAATCGATGGTGAGGATTACCTAATAATGAAAGAATCTGACATTATGGGCGTAATGTAAAACGCTTTATTATTTAAACAATTAACTAAATTAAAGAGAGAGAAAAAAAATGGCAGCTAAAGACGTTAAATTTGGTGTTGATGCTAGAACTAGAATGCTTGAAGGAGTTGATATTCTAGCGAACGCTGTAAAGGTAACACTTGGACCTAAGGGTAGAAATGTTGTGCTTGATAAATCATTCGGTGCACCAAGAACTACTAAAGATGGTGTAACTGTAGCAAAAGATATCGAACTTCAAGAAAAATTTCAAAATATGGGTGCGCAAATGGTACGTGAAGTTGCATCTAAGACAAATGATGTTTCTGGAGACGGAACAACAACTGCAACTGTACTCGCGCAAGCAATTGTTAGAGAAGGATCAAAATCAGTTGCTGCAGGTATGAACCCTATGGATTTAAAAAGGGGAATTGACTTAGCGGTATCCCAAGTTGTTGCAAATTTAGAAAAGCAATCAAATAAGATTGGTAAATCAAATGAAGTAGCACAAGTTGGAACTATTGCTGCAAACGGCGAATCCGAGATGGGCGAAATGATTGCAAAAGCAATGGAAAGAGTTGGTAATGAGGGAGTTATCACTGTTGAAGAAGCTAAATCCTTAGATACAGAGTTAGATGTTGTTGAGGGCATGCAATTTGATCGTGGTTATCTCTCACCATACTTTGTCACTGATGCTGAAAAAATGCGTGTCGTAATGGAAGATCCATACATCTTACTCCATGAAAAGAAAATTTCTAACTTACAAGATATGTTGCCACTTCTAGAAAAAGTTGTTCAATCTGGTAAGTCTTTATTGATAATTTCTGAGGAAGTTGAGGGTGAAGCTCTTGCAACATTAGTTGTTAACAAGCTAAGAGGCGGATTAAAAATTGCAGCTGTCAAAGCTCCTGGTTTTGGTGATAGAAGAAAAGCAATGTTAGAAGATATTGCAATTCTTACTAATGGCGAGCTAATTTCAGAAGATATTGGAATTAAGCTTGAAAATGTAACATTAGAGCAATTAGGCACTGCTAAAAAAGTTGAAATCACTAAAGAAGATACAACTATTGTAGACGGAGCAGGTTCTAAAAAAGAAATTCAAGCTAGAGTTGGTCAAATCAGAGCTCAGATTGAAGAAACAACGTCTGATTATGATAAAGAAAAACTTCAGGAAAGACTTGCTAAACTAGCAGGTGGTGTTGCTGTCATTAGAGTTGGTGGTGCAACAGAAGTTGAAGTTAAAGAGCGAAAAGACCGTGTTGATGATGCAATGCATGCTACAAGAGCCGCCGTTGAGGAAGGTATCGTAGCTGGTGGTGGTGTTGCGTTAGTTAAAGCCTCTGGTTCGCTTGATAACGTTAAAACAGAGAACGATGATCAAAAAGTTGGAGTTAATATTGTTAGAAAAGCAATTCAATCTCCAGCACGCCAAATTGCAGATAATGCAGGTGAAGATGGGTCAGTAGTCGTTGGAAAGTTGATGGAATCTAAAGATAAAAATATGGGTTTTAATGCACAGTCTGGTAAATATGAAGATATGATTAAAGCTGGTATCATTGATCCAACTAAAGTTGTAAGAAATGCGTTACAAAACGCTGCATCTGTAGCTGCTTTGATGATCACAACTGAAGCTATGGTTACTGATGCACCAGAACCTAAGTCAGCTGCTGGTGGCGCTCCAGATATGGGCGGCATGGGCGGCATGGGCGGCATGGGCGGCATGGGCGGCATGGGCGGCATGATGTAATCACCCTTAATATTTTAGAATTGGCCGGCTTTTTGCCGGCCTTTTTATTTTAAGATTTTATTTTTTATAAAAAACTATATATATCCAGTAAAGAAACAAAATTGTGATTTATGACTTTATCTAAAGAAACTAATACTTTTGACAAAAGAATTCTTGAAAACTCTAATTCATGGCCCTTTCAGGAAGCAAAAAAAATCATTCAAAGAATTGATAAATTACCTAATGATAAAACTATAATTTTTGAAACTGGTTATGGACCTTCTGGTCTTCCTCACATTGGAACATTTTGTGAAGTATTTAGAACTAATTTAGTTAGAAAGGCTTTTACTTTGCTAACTAATAAAGCATCAAAGTTAATTTGTTTTTCAGATGACATGGATGGTTTAAGAAAAGTTCCAACAAATGTCCCTAATCAAGAGAATATGGAGAATTATATTGGGATACCGCTTACCAAAGTACCGGATCCATTTGGTAAACATAGTTCATTCGGAGAACACAATAATTTTCGATTAAGATCTTTTTTAGATAGTTTTGAGTTTGACTATGAATTTTATAGTGCAACTGAATGTTATAAGAGCAGATTATTTGATGAAACTCTTTTAAAAGTTTTAAATAATTATGAGAAAATCATAAATATTATTTTACCGACTTTAGGAGAAGAAAGAAAAAAAACGTATTCTCCTTTTTTACCGATATGCAAAAAAACAGGGAAAGTACTGGAAGTTCCAATTATTGAAATCAACTATGAAAATGCTTCAGTTAGTTACAAAGATCCAGTTGATGATGAGATTATAACAGTGCCCGTAACAGGTGGCTCTTGTAAATTGCAGTGGAAATGTGATTGGGCTATGCGTTGGTCTGCTTTAGGTGTTGATTATGAAATGGCTGGAAAAGATCTCATAGATTCAGTAACATTATCAAGTAAAATCAATAAACAAATTGGATCCATTCCTCCCGAGGGTTTCAATTATGAACTTTTTCTAGATCAAAATGGAGAAAAAATTTCAAAATCAAAAGGGAACGGATTAACCATTGAAGAATGGCTAAATTACGGTCCACAAGAATCTTTATCATACTTTATGTATGGAAACCCTAAGAGAGCGAAAAGATTATATTTTGATGCTATACCAAAATCTGTTGATGAGTATATATCTCATTCAAAAAATTTTAAATTTCAAACAGAAGAAGAAAAAATGAATAATCCTGCTCTATATGTTCATAATATTCAGTCAGATCAAGTTCCCAATAACAATATTGAAATTTCATTTTCACTTTTATTAAATCTAGCATCTGTTTGCCATGCTGAAGATCCAGAAATTATTTGGGGTTTCATTGAAAAATACTCACCTGATAGTAAAGCTAGTAAAAATAAATTCTTAGAAAAAATGGTTAACTTTTCTGTGGTTTATTTCAATGATATGATTAAACCAAATAAAGTTTATAGGCTCCCTAATGATAAAGAGAAAAAGGCTCTTCAAGAATTAGCATTAGGCTTAGAAAAATCATTAACAGCTGAAGAGATTCAAAAATTAGTATTTTCTATAGGAAAAGCAAATCATTTTGATAACCTAAGAGACTGGTTCAAAAGTCTATATGAGATATTATTAGGGCAAAGTGACGGCCCTAGAATGGGTTCTTTTATTATATTATTTGGTATACCTGAAACTATAGATTTAATAAATGATGCTATTTTAGGAAAACTTAAATAGTTTTCATCCATTCCCAATATAAATGATAAGCTATGTCAAATACTGGTGACTTTCCAAAAACCTTATCTTCGTATTTATCTATTTTTCTTAGTTTAACATAATTTCCTGTACAAAATATTTCATCTGCTTCTAGCAATTCATTTGGTTTAATTTTAGCTTCAACCACTTTAATTTTTGAAGATGATAAAAGGTTCATTACTCTAAATCTTGTTATTCCTGCTAAAAATGTTCCAGTAGGTTGAGGCGTGTATACAATGTTATCTTTAACCATAAATAAGTTTGCAACAGTAAATTCTGCAACATTACCTTCATGATCACAAATAACACAATTATCAAATCCCTTAGCTTTAGCTTCCCTTGTAGCTCTTCCTGTGTTTGCATAAAGTGCGGCCGCTTTTGCGTCAGTAGGAGCGGCTTTTTCCATTGGTCTAATAAAACTTGATAAGCAAGCTGTCATCCCGCCTTCAGGAAGAGGAGCGGGGAATATGCAAACAGCCAATCTAGTGCTATCTGGATCAGGTGCAATTATTCCTATGCCATCCTCTGCCCATATCATAGGTTTAATATATAAATCTTCTTTAATTTTGAATTTTTTACATCCTTCTAAACAAATGCTTAATACCTCCTCTGCAGATTTAGGAGACTTAAGACCCATACTTTCAGAGCTTTTGATTAATCTTTTACAATGAAGGTCCAAGTCAGGGTATTTACCATTAATTCTTCTAGCTCCATCAAAAACCAAAGACCCTAGCCAAGTTGATTGTGTCATTGGACCTAGTATTGGTGGGTTACCCTCCACCCAGGATCCATCTATCCATGTGAGCGCATTCATAAGTTAAATTTCTTTCATAAATTATTTTACTAAGACTTGCCATTATAAGATAATTTTGGCAAGGACTTCTGAATGAATAATTTTATAATATATCTATCTCGGTTTTTTGATCCGGAAACAGCCCACAATTTAGCTGTTGAAATTCTCTCAAAAAATTTTCTGATAAATTATAAAGTGCCAAATCTTACTACAAAAGTCTCTAATCTTGAATTTCGTAATCCTATAGGCCTTGCAGCAGGATTTGATAAGTCTGCAAAATGTTTTAACGGATTATTTAATTTAGGATTTTCATCAGTGGAAATAGGAACCGTAACTCCTTACAGTCAAAAGGGCAATTCAAAGCCTCGTGTCTTTAGACTTAACCAAGACAAGGGAGTTGTTAATAGATATGGATTCAATAATGAAGGAATAGATATAATCAGGAAAAGGATTCAAAATTCGTCAAATAGAAAGGGAATATTAGGAGTAAACATTGGACCTAACAAAAATTCAAAAGATCCTATAAATGATTTTAGAATAGTTGCAAAAAATCTATCAAAATATTGTGATTACTTAACCATCAATATTTCTAGTCCAAACACTCCAGGTTTGAGGTCAATGCAAAAAAAAGAGATATTATGTGAAGTAATCAATGCAACTAAAGTGGGTATTAAAGAAGCAGGCTCTACAAAACCAATTTTTCTTAAAATTTCTCCAGATACAAATTTTTCTATGATTGAAGACATTATAGATATTTCAATAACAAAAAATTTAGATGCACTGATTATTTCTAATACAACTATTGAGAGATCCAAATTTTTAAAAAGTAGTTTTAAAAATGAAAAGGGAGGGTTGTCAGGTTACCCATTATTTCAAAAATCCACAAAACTATTAGCAGAAGTAAATAATATAACAAATGGTAAAATAGATCTCATTGGGGTAGGTGGTGTTGAAAATGCTGATCAAGCTTATACAAAAATCTTAGTTGGCGCAAATTTAGTTCAATTATATACAGGCCTATTATTTCAAGGGCCAAATATAGTTAAGGTTATAACAAACAAATTAATTGAAAAACTTCAAAGAGACGGATTTAAATCATTAAAAGAGGCTATAGGATCATTATCTTACAAAGAAGCAACAAAATTAAATAATTTAGAAAAATGATATAAATTATAAAGTAATTTTATACTTATATATTAATCCTTTTCTGCCATTTACTCTAAGATTCTTGATTTTCACAAAAAAATTTTTAAATATAGATTTACTTATCCTTGACGATTACATCACACTGTCATATATAAAAGCAGAATTTTGGAGAGATAAAATGTCTAGAGTATGTGAATTATCTGGTAAGTCAGTCATGACAGGTAATAATGTTAGTAAAGCAAATAATAGAACCAGAAGAAGATTCTTACCCAATCTTCAAAAGAGTTCTATGCACAGTTCAACTTTAGGAAAAACACTTCAGTTTAGAGTTGCTGCTTCAACTATACGAACAGTTGAAAAAAAAGGAGGAATAGATTCTTATCTGATAGGAAGTTCTAAATCCTCATTGCCAATAAAAGCTCAGAAATTAAGATCAGAAATCCTGGAAGCTAAAGAAAAAAGCAAATAATTTTAAGATACTTTCTTAAGGCGATTGTAAGTATTTTCTTCAAATAAACTTGCTAATTGTTCAGTTACAGCTCCTCCGAGTTGCTCAGCATCTGTAAGAGTAACTGCTTTTGAATAGTATCTGGTTACATCGTGGCCTATTCCTATTGCTAGTAATTCTACGGGTGATTTGTTTTCAATATAATTAATTACGCTTCTTAAATGTGATTCTAAATAATTTCCTGAATTTGCTGATAATGTAGAGTCATCTACTGGAGCACCGTCTGAAATGACCATTAAAATTCTTCTTTCCTCATACCTTGATAAAAGACGCTTGTGTGCCCAATCAAGAGCTTCTCCATCAATGTTCTCCTTTAAAATGCCCTCTCTCAACATTAAACCCAAATTATTTCGTGCACGCCTCCAAGGCTCTTCAGCTGCTTTATAAATAATATGCCTTAAATCATTAAGACGTCCCGGACTATTTACTCTTCCATCATTCTGCCACTTCTCTCTTGTTTGACCGCCTTTCCAAGCTTTTGTTGTAAATCCAAGCACCTCAACCTTGACAGAGCATCTTTCGAGTGTCCTTGACAAAATATCAGCAGATAAAGCTGCAATAGTAATAGGTCTTCCTCTCATGGAACCTGAGTTATCTATTAATAGTGTTACAACTGTATCTCTAAAATTTATATCGGTTTCCATTTTGTATGATAGAGGGAATAGTGGTTGAGTAACAACTCGTGATAATCTTCCTGCATCAAGAATTCCTTCCTCTAGATCAAATTCCCATGAACGGTTTTGCTTAGCTAGAAGTTTCCTTTGTAGACGGTTAGCCAATTTTGAAACCACACCTTGAAGAGACTCAAGTTGTCTATCAAGTTGTGATCTGAGCCTTTTTAACTCGTCAAAATCACATAACTCTTGGGCATTAACAATTTCATCAAATTGTGATGTAAATACTTTATAAAAATTTTGATTTTGATTTTCATCTGATTGTTTAATTGAAGAGGGGTTCCCTGGCATGTCACTGTCAGTTTCACCAGTCTCTCCTTCATCCGAACTATCAACTCCTTCACTGTCACCAAATTCTGTTTCTTCATCATCTTCACCACTGCTTTCACTTGTTTCCTCTCCCAGAGCAGACTGTTGATTTTCATTTTCTTTTTCATTTTCTGTATTATCTTCATCATTATCGTTGTCTTCATCTTCACTTGAATTTGGATCAGCAAGATTATCCTCTAAATTATTGATCACTTTTTTTATAGCAGAAGCAAAAGCAGCTTGGTCGTCTACTATTGAAGACAGTTTTTCTAACGAATTTCCTATTCTTGCGGTAATCCATGGTCTCCATACATTAAGAATATCATTTATATCTGATGAATAGGCTCTTCCTGTAAGCTGCTCTCTTATAAGTAAATGCAATATTGGTGATAATGCTGTTTCATTATTATCACCGGGCAAAGGAAGTTTATTTTTTTTAAAATTATAATTGATTTGACTATCAATATTTGTAGTTATACCAGGCATATAGATTGCACCTAAAGCCTCAACTCTTGCATACTCAGCTGAGTCATATATTTCTTTTTGAAGTGAACCTTTAGGAGCATGATCTTTATCAAGTATAGGATTATGATGCCTAATCCATAACGCTATTTTATCAGCTTCACCCCTTAAACGAGAACTATCAGATTTTATGTCATTTAATTTAGGAAGCCTTATTTTGTCATTTCCTATAAATGTATTATCACCAACAAAAAGTACTTCATGCTCTGTACCACCAGCTATTGAACGAAGAGTAGAAGAAACGGCCTCTAGAAATTTAACTTCATCATCATTATTATTCACTAATTGGCCTCTGATGTTTTTGTCTTGTCTTCGAGATTAACGTCAAAGCACCTTTGATAATACTCCTTAACAATATCCCTTTCCATTTCATCACATTTATTTAAAAAGGATAAGTTAAAACTCAAAATTAAATCACCAATTATTTCAGCGTTTTCTGCCCAAGTAATTACGGTTCTAGGTGACATTATGGTGGAGATGTCTCCAGACATAAAACCATTTCTTGTCAGGCCTGCTAAAGCAACCATTTTCTGAATAGTTTTTCTACCATTTTCAGTATTCCAAGATGCTACCTTTGCAACTACAATTTCAACTTCTGCATCAATGGGCAAATAATTTAATGATGCAACAATAGACCATCTATCCATTTGCCCTTGATTAATTTGTTGAGTTCCATGATAGAGACCTGTTGTATCACCTAACCCAACAGTATTCGCAGTCGCAAAGAGTCTAAATGAATTGTGAGGACTAATGACCCTATTAGTATCAAGCAATGTAAGTTTTCCTCCTGATTCAAGTACTCTTTGGATAACAAACATAACATCAGCTCTTCCAGCGTCGTACTCATCAAACACTAAAGCCATAGGGTTTTGTACAGCCCAAGGAAGTATTCCTTCTTTAAATTCTGTTATCTGTGTTCCATCTCTAATAACAATTGCATCTTTTCCAATAAGATCAATTCTACTAATATGGCTATCTAAATTTATTCTAATACAAGGCCAGTTTAATCTTGCTGCAACCTGTTCGATATGAGTAGATTTACCAGTGCCATGGTAACCCTGAATCATGACTCTTCTATTCCTAGAAAAACCTGCAAGGATAGCTTGAGTTGTGTCTTTATCAAAAAGGTAAGCTTGATCAATTTCAGGAACATAGTCTGATCTTTCTGAAAACCCTTTAACTTCAAAATCAATTTCAACACCAAAAATTTTCTTAGTATCAATAATAATATCTGGTTCATTTTGCGGGTGAGTAATTTTGTTATTATTCATAGTGCTTCTTCTTTTGTTTATTTAATGTTTTTTAATTCATTATAGGCTTGATTAACGTCTTTCATCCTGTTCTCAAATTCCTTATTCCCTATATTATGATCTGGATGATACTTTTTAACCAACTTTTTATACGCTTTCTTAATATCTTCAATACTCTTTGTGGGTGAAACTTCTAAAATTTTAAATGCTTTTATTTCTTTTGGCGAAAAATCGTCAAAAGAGCTATTTTCAATTTTCTGATTATTTATACTATCAAAATCTTTAAAGTTAAAATTAATTTTATCCCAACTTTTATGGATATTAATTCTTATTGGCCAGGACGGTCTTTCCCATGTAGTTGCCTTTCTAATTTCTGATTCTATTTCATCATTATCTAATCCCTCATAATAGTTCCATTTTCTATTATATTCTCTTACGTGCTCTAAACAAAAGTATATATATGTATTCATATTTTTCCTTGAAAAAGGAGCTTTGTATTCACCTACTTTACTACAATTAAACTCAGCACATTGGTCTTTTTGGTTAGATTTTAAATCTAAAACAAAGTTGTTATTTTTTGTTTTTTTCATTCTGTATATTTAACCAAAAAAATGTTGCATGATATCACACACAATTTAAACTATTAATATGATTAAAAAAAATAAAATTTCTATATCTATCGAAGAAAAACTTCAAAAAAGGTTTTCACCCAATTTTCTCAAGGTAGATGACGTATCTGAAATGCACAGAGGGCATGCAGGCTTTAAGGAAGGTGGGGAAACACATTTTGTAATTCATATAAACTCTTATGAATTCAAAAATAAAAATAAATTAGCAATACACAGGCTTATAAATGAAGAGTTAAAGGAAGAATGGGCAAATGGTGTTCATTCAATATCAATTAAAACAGAGTTTTAGTTTTCTTTTAAATATCTTGGCCATTCCTTTTTGGCGACTTCTGATTTTTCATCAAATGCATAACAAGTATTTAATAAAGAAGGTTTAGTGTTATCGCTTGAATAAGGGGTTGCACCACCATTTTTGATTGTCTCTCTCTCTCTTCGAGCCTTTTCACCATATATTGTTTGAAAAGAAACTGTTGCCATTGAAACTAAAAGCTCCCTTACATGGGTGCATCCGTCAGTGTTTCCAATAAGCTTATTAATTTTATTTTTCCATCCTGGACCTATGGTTTCACCGATTAAACTTTTTATTTTAAAATTTGCATCAGAACATAATTTATATGGTGCTGAAATTGTTTTGGCCGAGATATCTAAAATTTTGAATTCCATATTTATTTTTAAAATTACATGCATCTCATGAAGAGGTTCACCAGTTATTAACACTGATCCATCTGATTTTGGGATATCATATGATTTGATATCCTTAATAATGCTTTCTATTTCAAAAAAACCATCTTTTCTTAAGTATCCTTGAGAAAAAACGTTTCTTGAATGTAAGAGTGACCTAGAATCAATATTATCATCGTTCTCTGGAATCATTTTTTATTATTCATCTAAGTTATTGTTATCAAACCATAATCTAAGCGATGTTATTTTATTCTGTTCTTTATTTAAAATTCTTATCCTTAGTTTATGAAACCTAAATTCTTGACCAGGTGAAGGAATAGACCTGGATTCATACATTACAAGACCAGCTATAGTACTTGCTTCTTCATCTGGCAAATCAATATCAAATGTTCTATTTAAATCTCTTATTGTAATGTCACCCTTTACAATCCAAGATCCATCCTTTTGAGAGGTAAGTCCTGGTAGAGTATTGTCATACTCATCATCAATCTCTCCTACGATTTCCTCTAAAATATCTTCCAAAGTTATTATCCCCCTAAAGTCACCGTATTCATCAACAACAACAGCAAAATGCTCACGTCTTTTTCTAAACGCTTGGAGTTGATCATAAAGAGAAGTGGTTTCCGGAACAAAATATACAGGTGAGATCATATTCCCAAAATCTATATTATTGTTTTGGATATTATTTTTATTTATCTTTTTAAAGATATCTTTTACGTGAAGAACTCCTACAATATTATCTATTCTTCCTGAAAATACAGGATGCCTTGTAAATGAGCTATTTTGTACCTTTGTGATTATTGAAGAATAGTCTGTATTATAGTCTATCATCACAACATCGCTTCTATGTTTCATAATTTCTTCAACAGCTATTACTCTTAGGTCTAAGACTGAAGATAGCATAGCGCCTCTCTCTCTATCAGAATTATCACCTCCAGCACTATGTAATTTTATTAAGCCTCTTAATTCTTCTTCTCTATTAGTTGAGTTTTCTTTTTTTTCTTTAAAAAACAAAGAAACAGTTAATCCTATAATTTTTGAAATTGGGCTCAGCATTTTTACTGTTATTTTTATCGGTCGAGCAACTATGAGTGAAAATTTATCTGCATTTTTAAACGCATAACTTTTAGGAAGAACCTCTGCAAAAATTACTAGAATAAGTGTCATGATAACTGCAGCAAAAGCAACTCCACCCTCTCCAAACAGTGTAATAGCTATACTCGTTGCAAGAGCTGATGCAAGAACGTTTACTGCATTATTACCTATTAATATTGCACTAATTAATAAGTCCCTTTTTGCTCTTAGATCTTTAACTAAGGATGCTCTTTTATCACCTTTTTTAGATATCTGATGCATTCTTGCATCAGATACCGCAGTTAAGGCGGTTTCAGAACTTGAAAAGAAAGCTGAAATAAGTATCAAGATAAAAATAGCTATCATTAGTAACCAGAATTCTATATCAGTCATTTTCTATTTCTTTATTAAGTAGTGATAAGATAACTTCACTTGAAATGTCATTCCTTATTCTAACCTGCCCAATTTTTTCAGGGATAATAAAACTGAGTTTGCCATTAGAAAACTTTTTATCATTTTGCATTAGCTGCCATAATTTGTTCTTACTTGTAATTTTATCAGTCAATTGCTTAATTGAAGTTGGGAGGCCTACTGTTTTAAAATGATTCAAAACAATATCATATTCTTTGGAAGATGTTGATCCTATTTCCAATGCTAATTTATATGCTAAAATAATTCCAACTGATACAGCTTCACCATGCAGTACAGATCCATCATAATTAATGTAACTCTCTATAGCATGACCAAAAGTATGCCCTAAATTTAAAAGAGCTCTTTCTCCACGCTCAAACTCATCTTCTTGAACAATTTTTCTCTTAATATTACAAGCTTTATAAATTGCCTCAATTCTTAATTTATTATTCCCATTAATAACGTCTTCACCATACTTAGTGAGCCATTCAAAAAACATTTTATCTTTGATCAATGCATGTTTAATGATTTCAGCATAGCCTGAAATCAATTCCCTACTATTTAAGGATTTTAAAACATTTGCATCAGAGAGAACTGCAATTGGCTGATGGAAAGAGCCAATTAAATTTTTTCCATAAATGGAGTTTACTCCTGTTTTCCCACCGATTGAACTATCTACTTGTGCTAAAAGTGTTGTAGGTATTTGAATAAAATCAATGCCTCTGAGCATAGTTGATGCAACAAAACCGACTAAATCTCCAATTACTCCTCCACCAAAAGCCACTAAAATAGACTTTCTATCAACACCTTTTTCAATAAGTTTTTCATTTAGTAAAGAATATTCTTTTAAAGACTTAGATTTTTCACCAGAATTAACTCCAACAGTTACAAGTTTTTTGGGAATATTAGATAACGAAACTGACAATAATTTTAAATGCTTTTCTAAAGCTTTATCATATACAATGATAATCGATTTATCTTTTATATATTTTTCAAGAATATAATTAGAACTCTTTAAGATATCATCGCCGAAATAAATTTCATAAGACTTATTATCCATTGAAACCGTTAATGTTTTTAAAGATTTATTTCTCAAGCTAGATACCTTCAGTAAACTATTTTTTTGTAATATAAATTTTTATTTCTGAATAAATTTTGTTAAAAGCTTCATCCATTTTTTGGTCATCAAGTTGGATTCTGACATCAGCTTTATTGTAGCAGTCTCTTCTTTTAAACATCA
>Ga0115011_10001301_pt1 | contig 18060 bp, 9 predicted proteins | sample TroAtlMetagenome_2_FD_88705 | JGI IMG/M metagenome (GOLD analysis project Ga0115011, IMG submission 88705) | Marine eukaryotic phytoplankton communities from Atlantic Ocean - Tropical Atlantic ANT8 Metagenome | ecosystem: Environmental > Aquatic > Marine > Oceanic | place: Tropical Atlantic...
GCGGCGGAATTTTTAACTGCTCGACTCATCCCTTCAGGGTGATCCCTTTTTACTGCAGCAAAATTAGATTGAGTAGCACCATCTCTCACATATGTACCTACGCTTGGATGAGAGTCTATAACTGGTCGGCTTGCTCCCATCGCTCTTTCTGTACTTAATGCGCGAGCAACAGGGTCTGGGGCAAAATTAGGTATGAAACCAGAAGCAAAACCACCAAAAGCCGAATCTATATCACGCAATGGTTGAAAAATAGACCCTCCCTTTTCTTTTTGTAAATTTCTGGTTCCGATTGACGCCATGTGAGACACCCTCTCGTTCATCATATGTATGAGGCCCGTATTGAACAACCTCACGATGCCCTCTTTTGACCCTGCGTGTTTGGAATCATAACTGTTGGCGTACAGAAGCATATCCATAAAGGCTCCGTAACCACTCCCCACGTGGCCCTCAAAATCGGTTAGCCATTTGTTCGTATCTTTTAAAAACAAAGATGGTCCTATGTCATTACCTTTTTCATCTACCGGGAACCATAGCTCTCTAAACGCCTTGTCAGTCATATGCATGTGTACGTCGTTCCCGACCGCCTCTGGACCCCACTTAAGATCTAGAGGATCTCCGGTTTTCAAAAACTTTCGCCAGTTGGACTGAAAGTCCTCGCCAAACTTTTTCCTCCATTTGCCTTTATCAGTCCCCTCCTTGCCATATCCTTTTACTATCCCTTTACCTAATGTGAACTTGGATTTTTCTGGAATGGCTTTGTTCTTATTAGTAAGACCTAATTCTTCCCACATGGCTTTCTGCTGTCGCAAAAGGTCGGGAGCATAATTCTTTAAATCATTAAGCAACCACTTTTCGGCAGGGCTCCCTTTTTCCATGATTTCGTCGAATGAAGGAAAATTTTGGGCAAATTCATCAAGGCTTGAAAAGCCGAACCTTTGAAGCAATTCTTTCTCTTGGATTTTATTATTCTTAAGATAATCAAAGGCAGCAGTTCCTTCGGGGGGAAGACCACCCTCGTGAATTCCTATATCTTCGAAACTCTTCGCAGTTCTTAGAGCTCCGAATTTAGTTCCTGTAGCCTCCATCGCTGATTGATAGGTTCCTTGGGACCATTCTAGGAAAGCCTTGTGAACTGCGCCCTGATCACCACCAAACTCTCTTTCAAATTCTTGTGTCTTTTTATACTGAATTAAGTGAGTCATTTCATTAGCCAATAGAGCCTGTAACGCCGCTAGCTGTCTAGGAGGCGTATCTTTTACCGGAAACTCGTGCATGAAAAGCTCGTTGGTTTTAGGGTTAAACGCTGCAGGATTACCTCCCCCCTTCTTAAGAGTTCCTTTTTTATACTGGTGATCGAGTATAATATCAAATCCATCACCCAAGATATTCTCTTTTTTGGCTAGCGGCCCCATTTGTCTATAGACCTCGCTTGTTAGAGATCCAATTCCGGGGAATTGACTAGAACGCATGACTTCGGGATTTCCGGCTGCTAGATAGTCCCTCATTCTTATCCGCCTTCCGTACTCTTTTTTTCCTAATTGCTGGATGGCAAACTCTTCATTGTCTAGTGCCACATCTGATAGGCTTTTAAAATTAGGAACGAATCCTCTACCAGCAGCTCCTTGTATTTTAGCGGAGTTTGAAATTGCTTTGTTTATTCCTTCTGGATGATCGCTCCGAACCGCAGCGAAATTAGGCTGGGTAGCATCATCCCTTACATAGGTTCCAATGCCGGACTGGCTATCTACAACAGGCTTCTTGCCCCCCATTTCCCGCTCGGTAGCCAGCGCCCTGCTCATCGGGTTAAAATTAGGAACAAAACCTCTAGCTTGGGGTTGAGAATCACTATCACTATCGGTATCTGTATCCCCACCATTAAGTATAGGTAGTTTATTTAATTTATCCGCCGCTTGCTGTAAAGAAGTTGCTGCTTGTTGTTGACGTTCTGCTGCTGTGTCAAGCTTCCCGCTACTTTCGACTAGAGCTACCGCAGCATCTCCCAACTGCTGTTTTACTACCGCTATTACTTCTTTATTTCGTTTTTGAGCATCAGTATTGGTGTCGTTTATCGTCTTAACTTCTGCGGCGATAGTGCTTACGGCATCGTCATCACTTTTGAAAACGTCAGTCAATGTGGTGCTGACTTCCAAAAGAGCAGCTACTGCGGGATCAAATCCTCCCTTTATTTGTTCTGCTAATTGGGCTAAGGTGGCATCTTCTATTGTTAAAGTCTCAGCAACATCTTGTTCTAGTTTTTTAGCTAAACCTTGGTTTCCTTCTTCTTTTTGAACAGTGTTGTATTCATCTATTGTGGCCACTACAGCTCGGGCTTGGGCCTTAAGAGCTTTTGTACCTTCTTCACTTGCTCCTTTAAGATTGCGTATTCCCCCTGAAGCGACCAGATCTTGAATCTCGCGATTCATCTCAGCAATACTATCTCCTTTTAGATCGACGCCAAAAATAGATTTTACTTGAGCAGCTACATTAGCTAACGCAGTTTCAGTTTGAGCCATTCCCTTAAGCTCCTTAAACCCTTCGTTGCCAGTGGCCCCTGCAGCCTTTAATCCAGCTACGGCGTCATTGAGTATTTTAGCCTGCGATCTTCTTTCAAATTCTCCGTCTCCACGAGAAGTGCCCGTATACTCTTCGAGGCCCATCATTGCATTCATGGTATCCGCGCTTATTAAATTGTTGCGCATGATACCGGTGCGGATTGCTTGAAGTTCAGCTAGTTGCTTTTTGTAAGCCGCTTCAGCCGCAGCCCTCTGCTTTATGGCGGTGGTGTTAGCATCCCTAACATTATCAATAATTTTTTGAAGCTCTTCTTGTTCGTCCCCGCTTGCCGTAGCTATTTCATCCTGAAGCCCTTGTATTAAATCATTATTACTAAGGGTGCCGTCGTTAAGTTTTTCTATTACCGCAATGGTCGCTTTATTCTGTTCGGTTCCATCTTCTGTTTTAGTTTTTATACTGCCTCCTTGACCCTTTCCTTCTAAAAAGATAGAGGGCAATTTAGACAATTCTGCCTGTATCTTATCGGCAGCTTCATTATTTATAGTCTCTGTTTGTTGTGAGAGATTTACCCCCGCTTTTTCTTCTTCGGTAAATACGTTATTAGATTCTCTCCGTATTCTTAAGATGTCTGCTTCTGTGGACGCTGTGGCTCTAGCAATTTCCATTGCCTTGGAAGTAGTAGCAGCTTGATCGTTAAGCGCTTTAATTAAACTTGAAATAGCGGGCATCAATCCCTTCATGGGCTGCGTCAATTCTTCAAATCTTTTAGTCAGTCTTTTAAGTTCATGCCTTGCCTCTACAGACGCCTTCTGATTTTTGGCCCACGCTAAAGCGTATTGTTTATCTGTTTTTAAAAGGTCTTTTGTGCTTTGGTCAAGATCGTCGAAAGCAGGACCCATTTTACTTAACGTAGCATAAGCATTATCGGCTGAAAGAGTAACTCCCTTAAACGCAGAGACGGCCTTATTGAGTCCTTCGTCATCTAAAGAATTAGCGACTTTAGTGGATAAAGCTTTAAGTCGGTCAGCATTCTCATCCAAAACATCAGCTAACTCCTCAGCACTCGCTCCAAAGTTAAGCATGCCTTCGTCGGTGCCCATGTCAGCCCGCTGTCCCCCTATATCGGAAAGGTCTGATGAAACTTCCATCATTGCTTTTCCGGCTTCTATCGAAGATTTAAGATCTTGAGACGCTTTCTTGAAAGCTTCGGTGTCTCCCATGGAATCAATTACCGCCCGGACTTTGTTAGGATCAAGCCCTTTAGCGCCATTCAGCGAAGCTAAAAGACCTTCGAACTGTTTAGCCGCAACAGCCATATCTCCTTTATCTAGGGCGTCGTTTAGTTTACTGGCGGATTCTACAAATTTATCAGCCGCTTCGCCAGCTTTCGCTATGTCTTTTAAGTCTGCAGCAAGTTTCTCCATAGCAGCTGCGGCAGCTTCTACTGAATCTCCGTCTATCCCTAAAGCCGCTTCCCTAAAGAAATCATAGACCTCTCCACTAACTGAGAATCCCAATATCGATTCTAATAATCCATCTACAACCGCTAGCGTTCCGCTCCAACGATAAAACTGTCCTTCAAATCTATCAAATGTTTGAAACGTTTTTTGGAAGCCGCCGCGAGTTTTGTTCCATGCTGATCGAAACCTGCCCTGTTGTGCAGTTCCCTCTGCTGTAGCCTCGCTGTTTCTGCGCCTAGCTGCAGTGTTTTCCTTTAAATCTCGGGTGTTTTTTGTCGTAGACCTGTCCCTCACTTCTCTGCCTCTTCTACCTCGACCGACTCGCCGTATAGCTCCTCGTATAAAATTCGGAATATACTCTTCTTCTTCTACGCTATAGTTCGGTATGAATCCCTTGGCTTTGCCGTTAGTTTTTGGGTTTCTCCCGGCAGCTAAAACTCTATCCACCCCTTGGGACCCCGATTGAGGTTCGTCTCTAGTATTAGCTACTAATAGTCCCATGGGGTTATCCGGGTTTTCTAATCTCTTATCCGAATCTACATATACTCCGGCGTTAGATCCTTGACCGGCTAAAGCATCTTTTTCTCTCGTTACTGCGGTTTCTAGTGCATCAGCAAATTGAGGAATAAATCCAGAAGCTTTATTTTTATCCTTCGTTCTTGCTGTTTCTTGAAAAGCTCTATACTGCGCCATACGCTCGTTCAAGGCCGCTTCCCATCTTTGAGCTATTTTCGTGTCAGTTATTAAGTCTTGTGCTACATTACCGTAGGCATCGGGAGTTCCAATAGCCTTAGAAAGTATACTATTAGTCCTACCGCTTCTAGAAATAGTGTTGGTATCCGCTGTCCTTTTAGCATCGGCCCTAGGGATATTTCCTCCCCCAAAATACGCTTGCCTAATTTGAGGTGGCATGTCAGAGTTTTCTTCAAAATCAAAACGTCCAGTTTCTGACTGCTTTTCTACATCAATAGCTGCTACAGGGCCTCCCAGCCTTACTGCCGTTTCAATTATTGCCCCTTGAGCCGAAGTGCTTAGCAGATTTCCTCCTTGGCCGGCTATATTACCTGCTATATTTTTTCTGACTGACTCCTCACTTATTTCATCTCCCCAAAACTTGCTCCACACTTTAGCCCCTATCTTGGACATCGCTGATTCTATTTCTGGGTTGATTATGCTTAAAACCGCATCTCCGCTTTTTTCCGCCTCTTGGTCTGCAATGCCCGGAATCGGAGTAATGGATGAAACAGGAAATCCAGACAAACCTAGAGTCCGCTTGCCTAATTGAGCTGTTATGTTTTTGGTTGCGTTCGCTAATGAAGCTTGGAAAGCGTCAGGCATTTTTGTTTGAGCGGCTTTGTATTGCGCAGTCAACTGAGCGCTTATTGTTTGCGGTAAGCCATCAGGTAAGGATTTAAATTTTTTATCATATGTTTTAGTACCTGACCTATCATCCGTACCGCTCCCTGCAATTATGCCTGCTTTAGGGCTTAAATCAAAATTATAATCTCCTGATCCTAAAAATGGAACTTGTTGAAATGTTTGTTTATTTACAAAGTTAGGAATAAATCCTCGGGCATAATCTTTTTGATCAAAAGAGCTTTTGTTTAAAATGGCAATTTCATCTTCTTGGCCAAACTGTTTTGCATCCATTTCATTCAACCACCTTTTGACATCAAAACCAATTGGCTTGTTTTGAGCTTGTTTAACAAACCATTGCACCGCATCTCTTTCGCTCATATCCCGACGAGTCATTAAAAAGTTAACTAACTTTTCAACCTTGCGGGGATTATACATGCGCTTATGGCTCATGCTTTTTCTTCCTACCACTCCGCGTTTAGTGGGGTCAGAAGTAGTAGCAAATGATTCGGCGGTCTTCCGACTGGTAGAAGAAGAAACTAAACCAGTCCCTAGGGCGCTCTGTGCATGAGCCTGCAGGTAATCTTGCAACTGGGGAATGCTGTAAATTTCACTAGGCCTAAATTTCCCTACGCTACTCGCGCCTCCTCTAAAAACGTCATCCACGTTCGGAGTGGCACCCTTGGGCACCTTGACTCCTCTATACACGTCCAAGAAGTTGGGAATAAATCCAGAAGCAAATTGTTGGAGCATTGGAACTTCTGAAAAGTGAACCATTTTCTCAGATTCAGGGTTAAGACCAAGCTGTCGTAATGCGTTAGCTAATTCTCTTTCGTCTCCGCTTTTGTACTCATGGCGACCAATTGCCCCTGTGCCAAATTGTTCTTGCTCGTCTTTTTTGCGACCGAGTTTTTCGAAGAGGGCAGCCGGTGGATTCATGACCCCATCCACTTTCATAAATGGGATGTTTTTACCTCCAGCTCGGACACGATCTAAAAGTTTTTTAGCTTTTACTAATACACTAGGTATTCTAGGTCCGACAACAGAGCCAGCATCTATCTCAGTGAAAGGATTACCTTGCTGGGCAGCTTTAGCAACCAAATCCAATAAAGTTTTAAACATTTGTCGTCCTGCTCCGCCCCCAGAACTTAAATATCCAATATCTAAAGTTCTTCCGCCGTAACTTTCTTTATCATATACCTCACTGTATTTACCCACTCCTTGGAGCTGGCTTCTTCCTTCAAAAAGCTCAGGGTTTTCTTCTTCGTCAAAGAGGCCCAGAGCATCGACAAAATTAGGAATAAATCCACTAGCAAATCCATTAGCAAATAAAGGAAGGTTCTTAAGTGCAAATTTTTCATCTTGCCTGAAACCTCCGCCCAGTTTATCTACGTTATCCATATTAGCACGAGAGAGCCCCATTGCTAATAAAGATTTCATCAGGGATTGCTCTTCTTGGGGAACGTATTTACTCGAGAGAGAGACTTTTGCCCCTCCTCTTTTTGCGCTTGGTTCAAATTTTTCCCCCGCTTTTGCCGCCTTTTCCTTTGCGGCCTCATATACTCCTTTATTGCGCTTGAGTTGATTAAAAAGTTCAGCGGGTCTAAAATTTCCGTCAATTCGCATTGGGGGCTGCTTCAACCCTGAACGCCTTTTTTTATCAAGAAACTTCTTGGCAGTTACGATCATTTTTGGGATTCTGGGCCCAACAATCTCTCCTGCATAAACTTCTGTATATGGATCTCCAGCCGTTGCCCTAGCCATCACGTCCTTAAATAAAGTTCCTATTGCAAAACTTCCGGTTTCCGGAAAAAATGACCCGAGATTAAGATATCCGTCTCTACCGCTATAGCTAACTTTTTTGTATTCATCCGGGCTCATAGGGGCGCCGGGATCTCGTCGAGGGGCCGGACCGACTCCCGGTAAAGAACTCGTGCCCCCCACCCTACTGGAAAATCCCATTCCTCTACTAGAAGAAGGAGTCGGTAGATTAGCAAACCCACCTCTTTGACTACTCCATCGATCAACATCAGCCTGCATTTCGGACATTCCCGGAGGAAGTGCAAAACTAGGAATAAATCCGCCCGCATAAAAAGGATCACTATTAAATTCCTTTATCATTTGCCCGAGACCCTTAATGAATAAGCCATCGGTACTGATCTCTTCTTGGGCGCCTACTCCATCAAACCCTCTGTAATATTTTGCTCCTTTTCTACCAGTGCCTATCTCTGCTTCTTGAGCTTTTTTGTATTGAGCGGAAACTCCTGCCTGCATCTCTGCCAGCCGTTTTCTATATAAACTTATTGCGCGTGCGTCCACTCCTCTATCTTGGAGAAAATCACCAAAGCTGCGTAGATCGCTATCGCTTCCTCGTATTCCGTAACTCTTTTTGCCGCCCATCGCGCCTTCGGTCACGGACCATTTTAATTTAGCAAAATTAGGAATAAATCCCTCTGCCTTGTATGCATCCCATCCTCGCGAAGAAGCCGCTTTTAACGGGCCTTTTTCAAATGCACCCCTTCCGCCCCCTATCTTCGCTTGTCTTTGTTCGCCGCCCGGTAAAAATTCTCTACCTATATTAATGTCGGATTCAGCAAGTTTTTCTTTAATGAGCTTGCTTTGTCCTTCATACATCTTTCTTTTGGGATGTCCTTTATGCTTATCTGACCACATCCCTGCTTTTTTACTAGTCGCGGTCGTAACTTCATTCAAGAACTCGCTTTCATTAGCGTATCGTAAGTCGGGGATTCCCCATCCGCTTGACACTAATTGGCTAGCTAACTCATTATCGTTGAATTGGCCTCTTCCATATGCCGCTCCGTCCCCCTCCAGAATGGTCCTTCGTAAACGCTTAAGCCCTGCTCCTCCTTCTTTTTTGTAAAACTTTTTAGCGAGGTTAGTAGCTTGAGTTCCGAATTTTTGATTTTTTTCTGCTGCGTCTACTTTACTTAACCTAGCGTCTAGTGTTGCCGTACCTTCTTTATATACGTCAGAAACAATACTATCTCCATCCAGTATATCTATGAGTTTCATCGGGGTAATACTGAAATTTGGAATAAATCCCCCGGCGACAGGACGGGCATTAGCGGGTGGTCCGCCCATAGCCTTCATCATGTCGGGATTTAAAATCGCAGACCCTGATCCGCCTTTATAGTTAGGCACTACTACCTCATCGGTATTTGCAACAAAATTTTCTTTCTTTCCTCTTCCTGTAGGGAAATTTTTTAAGAGTTTTGGGCGAGCTTTCTTTGAAGCTCCTCCCACTCCATTGTTAATAGCTTCTTGTTCTGCCATCATAGCTCCTTGAACCCCTCTCGCAAAACGAGGAATGTAACCCCCCGCATTACTTTGATTAAGGCTGGTACTTATACCTTGATTTCGAGCTAAACCTGATATTAAAGCTTTTTGTTGTTGAAGAGCAGCATTCTCTTCCTTGATGACCTGCAGAACTAACTTTTCTTTTTCTACTTGGGTTAATGTCTCTCCCGTTATAGCATTATAAAGCTCTTTGTTTCGCTGTAGGATTACTCCTATCTTGGCTTCCGTAGCTGCAACTTCTGCAGTTGCCGATTTTATTTTAAATACTTCCTTAACAGCTTTTAAACTTTGCCCCGTTATAAACTTAAACAATTTTATAAAAGCCGCACCTATTATAATCAATCCGGGCCCAGATATAAAATTACTAATCCCTTTAAATAGTCCTTGAATAATTTTATTGCCTTTTTCAGGATCTAAAGCTTTAGTAAGAGCCTCGGATATAGAATTAAATATCTTTAATAAATTTTGAACAGCTGGCGCAGCCACTAACTCCCCTAGAGTAGCGGCAAGTTGTTTTGCATTATTTACCGACTTGCCTATCAATGCTGACAAACTCTTATCTAACTCTCTATTTCGGCGAACTGCTTCGTCAGTCGCATTCGAAGATTGTTCTACGGCTCTGCCATAAATACTAAAGTCACTGCCCAGATCTTTTACTAAAGCCCTTAGATTATTGATCTGAAAGACTCCAGCTACTAATTCATCCGTGTAGGCTCTTTGTCCGTCAGTCAAGGTTTTATAAACCCGAGCATAATCGCTCAAGATAGACATTGCGTTTCGAATATTGCCGGCGGCATCAGTAGTTGCTACCCCAATAGACTCTAGTTGCTCCCTTACCGACGACCGTTGTATTCTTGTAAAGATACTCTTAAAAGCATTTCCGATAACAGCTCCTCCTCGAGCAGTGCTTTGCTGTACACTCGTTACCGCCCCGAGCAGTTCATCCATACTTACTTTAGCTGCTTGAGCTGTGGCCCCTGCTCTAGACAAGGCATTAGCTAAGTCATCGGTACTTACCGCAAAAGCTGCGTCTACGGTAGCTAGTTTATTTATTATTTCCGTAGTGCTTAATGCAGCTGAACCAAATCCGTTGATTGCCGCCGTCAACGTTGATACCGACTTCGCCGCATCCATTCCGGACAAACGGGTTAGAATCATAGCATCATTGATCCGTTTTAAAGTTTCTTCGGCGCCCAAACCTTGACGGGCTAATTCTACAGCAGCTGTTGAAACTGTATCAAAAGATGTTCCTGTGTTTTTGGCTACGTTAAATAACTCGTTAGAAAATGAGCGTAAATTATTTTGGCTTAAGTTCAATACCACATTTACGTCTAAAAGCTTCTTTTCTACTTCCGTGGCTGAGGTTATCATAGCCTTGAAAGCTCCCGCCACTGAGTTGATTACTCCTACTGCCGCACCAAACGCTAAAGTACGAGCAACAGATGCGTCAAGCGAATTTTGAAATTCGGATAGATCTCCTGTTATTCTTCCTAGCGGTTGCCTGAAACCTTTTTCATTTAAGCTAAGGTTAATAGGCTGGATTCTTCTCTGCGCAGCATTAACCTGACTGACGATATCGTCTTCCAGTCCGCGTGCGCCGACGTCTATCTGAATATTTCCACTACCTAATGCCATAACAGTTCCTTGCCTGTATATACACTAGTTTTTAGCTAAAGTTTTGAAAATCTTCTAGGGTCAAAGACCCTTTCTTTTGGGCTAGCTCAAAAGGGCTGACGCTGGTTTGGTCAGATACGCCCATCTCGTCCATGTCTTTCTTAGTGGCACCCATAACGCTAAAACCGTCTTTATCTTGGCTTTTTTGCGCCATGTCCTTGGTCTTTCTTTTGGAATCTGCGTAAGCAATTAAATCATCGGGATTCTTTTTTATCTCCTCTGGGATGTTTTCTACATTTTCTAATATAGAGTTTAACACTCGTGCATAGTTAAGTAAGTTTAACTGGTAAAAGGTTAATTCATATATGGGTTTATCAAAAAAAGCATGCAAATTCTTTATTCCCAGCAAATTGTAATATATAGTAAATACATGACTTATTGCGAGGAATTTAATATTATCCAAGCTTATATCTTGTGCGGCTGTTGCGTATGACTCAAATAATACATTAAGTTCCGCTTTAGATAGAGCCCCAAAATCTTCGTAGTCCATAAATCTCTCTTTACAATCGCGATCTTTATATAAGCAAAGATAGACACTATAATCATTATTTTTTTTAGTCGAATACCCTTCGCATGTTTGCGTAAGCATGCTTTGGCGCTTACCCCGTAATCCATTTAGTTTTATCGTAGCTTCATCAATATCCTTATTGATGTTTTCTATTTGGCTTGGGATAATTAAATTCCGCTTAGTATCTTCAAGATTTTTAAGGTACGCTGCATTCTCTTCGATAGAGTTCTCTTCCTCTACGGACCAAACATCCCCATCAATTAGAGTTTGGAGAGCCTCTTTTTCAGTCGGGAGTCCCCTTTTTTTTGCAGCCTCGTAAATCCCTTCTTTGTGGTTCTCCAGCAAATATTGGTCTTCTTGTGCAAGGTGTTTTATTATCACATCCTTGCCGTCAAATGTCCCGACGCTATAACCCTGCGTAACTTCGCAGAAGATTTTTCTTAAAACTCGATCAGTCGGCTGTTCAGCCCTCATCTACAGCCGCCTTCTTAGAAGGGCGACCTCGTTTCTTAGCTGGCTTAGCTTTTTCGTCCTTCTTGGATTCGACTTTTTCTTCAGGCTCTTCTGCGGTCTCTTCTGCTGTCTCTTCTTCGTCAGCTTCGTCCGCTTCGTCCGCTTCGTCAGCTTCATTGGAAGCTTGAGGTTCTGGCACAAAGTTAGCAGCCTGTTCCTTTTCGCTATCGATTTGGTCGAGAACTGCTTCAAATTCTGATTGCTCTTGAACTCCACTCATATACCAGATTGTGGCTACGGTACTGAGTTTGTCAATAGCCTTAAGGAAGATTTCGTCTTGTTCTTCGTCCAACTCTTGATAACGCGTATACCGTTCATCATAATCTGTACCCGCGAACAAAGGAACATCTTCTACCACCTCATCCTCTCCTTCCCCTTCTGCAACGTAAGACAAGTGAAGCAGGAACCATGTAATGGTTTTGTTTCGAGCCTTAACGTCAGCGGTATGATCAAAAATAGAAGCTTGCGCGGCTTCGAAATCTGACAATTGTTTACGTATAATCCCAAGCTCCGCTACGGCACTCTCAAACCTTTCCTTCTCATCTCGACTCATCTCGTCCGCACTCTTGGCGCTGTAACGAATGATATTTTGCTGCTTTTCGAATAACTTCAAGTACAACTTAGCATAGTTCATCTTGTCGTCTTCGTTTAAAGTTCCTCCTATGTCTACCTGCTTCTTAGCAAGCATCGCGCGGGTAAGTAATCCCATTTTGATGAATTTGTTTAGCCATATGCTGTAAAACATATCGCCATCTTCTATCTGGGTTCGAGTTGGTTTTTTGAGGCTGATCTTTACAGGAACTTCTTTTTTAATAGTCCTGATGACCTTTTCCTCGACCTTCTCCATCTTGCCGGATTCTTTATTCTTCCGCTTTACTTCTTTAATAATCTCTTCTTCCTGTTCTTTCTCGATGTCGATACTAAAACTAAAGAGCTCCCTGTTAATTTTGTCTGCCATATCCTTATACCTCCTTGGTTGTTAATTGAAATTGTTCTATATGAGATAGAATCTCTCGTAGTGAATCATTACCTGAATCCAAAATCCTTTTTCTTAAATATTCCATTGTATCTTCGTCCCAATAATCAGCTTGGTTAATTAAATCGTGATCCTCGGGCAAAGCTATCTTGAGTTTTGAAAAACTTAATTTGTGCTGATGGTGCATATCCTCCATCATTATCAAAAATGTTTTATAAAGATTGATTATGTTTCGGTTTACCTGAAATGCCATTAATTCGTTTAACTTACCTTGATCCATATGTATCTATAATATACCTAATTAGGTATTTTTTCAATCATAAATATTGTATAATAGAAATTCCGTTGCTTTCTATTTCTCCAGCGGCTACAGAAGAACTTCTTGAAGTCATGTATCCCGTAATACCTAACACACCAATTCCCGTACCGCACCCACTTATTGTTATTTCATAAGGCTTAGCTGGAACAACACATCCCGCTGTAGGGCTTTCCATTAAAGCTTGCGTAAACCCTTCTCCATCAATGTCCATAGTTTTTTCAGCGCCTGCATAAACAACTACAGGAGTGACATTTCCTAATAAATTGAATTGTTCGTAATTCTGATTGACACTCCATGAAATATTAGTGACAATATTAGACCCGCCTATTCCCGTATATCCTGAAATCGATATACCTTCAGGCACTACGGGTTTAATAGGGTCAGGTGAAATAGCGGACACCTCTCCTGTTGTTACGCACCCATAGTATTGATAATCTCTATTAAGAATCAGCGGCTCTCCTACATTGACGCTAATACTCATACTTGATAATACGCAAGGAGAAGGTATTATATATCTTCCTGCTCGTATAGTAAGGTTTTGAGCGTTGTCTCTTATTAAGTCTAGACTCTGAAGGCTTCCAGAACTTAAATAAGATTCAATAGATAAAGACCCCTGAGGAACCTCTTTTGTATATGAAGTAGTGGCGCCTTTAGCCCCTATCGCTGCCAAGTTTTCTATAGCTACACTTTCACTAAGAGTTAAGCTATTTGCATAAATAGTTTCGGTTGTGCTATTAGGATAGTCTATAACTACTGGAAAATTTTTATAACATGTACTCATTAACATTCTCCCTCTACTGATGTTTCAACTAAATTTAAAGATTGCTGAACGTTTTCTCCGGGAGCAGCCGAAAACTCACGGCTCTCCAAATACCCCGTAACTCCTAACATACCCACTCTTTCATTACATAAATTCTTTATCTCCACAAAACCTGATTTTACAGAAAATCCCGGTTCTCCACTAAGGTTTTGGCAGATGCCTGAAGTGCCCGTTAAGTTACTTTGATTGAAGTTTACATCTTGAGCTTGAGCTTCTATTCCTATCGTTTTAGTCATCTCTACAAATGTTACTCTCGCAGGCGTCGCTCCTCCTATTGAATATCCTACATCATATGATTGAGAGAATCCATAAGCCGCGCTCCGCGCACTTTCCACACCGACATTCTGCAGACTTAGAGTGCTAGCTGCCCCATGAGCGGGAATTATTACAGGAGCTCCTGTAGCGGGCGTACTTGATCCTGAATGTATCTGCCCAAAATAAGTAAATCCCATTGAGCCTTTAACTATACTGTCAGGCGTAAACTCTATATCAAAGCTGTCCAGCAAGCTGTTTGTTGCTACAAAAGGACCCGCTTGAACTTCTATAAATCCTGTGCGTCCATAATGACCTGTAATAGCGCTTATCTCTTCGCCCGTAGTCACGTAAAAAGATAAGTTTACTGTACCCTGTGGGGCCGTAGCAGTTACGCTACCGACCGATGTATTACCTAAGGTAGAAAAATTCAATTCTCCTAGACTCTCAGAGATCGTTATAGAGTCTGCGTAATATTTGCCAGTTAACCCGGAATCTTTTCCAGAAATAGAAACAGCCATGTTTTTAAAATTCATGACATTATTTTACTGATGGCTCCTGTTATGGAGTTATAATAAGCCTCGTAAGTTAAAGAGATAGTCATATTAGAACCAATGTCTGCTTTTATAGAGGAGTCTACGAGCTTAGAATCATTAAGCGTAAACGACCTGATAGCCAATTCTCCGCATTTGTTCATTTCTATTAATATATCTTGCGCAAAACCACTGCATACTACATCTTTTACATTTTCTAGCTCCATGTCATTAACTAAAACCTCTAACCCTAAAGTAGCAACGATGGGGAGCGCGGTGGTGAAGTCTATCGGTTCAAACATTTGCCCGACTTTAGGCACAGGGCTACGCTCAAAAGCTAACGAGAGATTATACGACTGAATTGCGTTAGTAGACCCAAACTCTGTAGTGAGGGTAATGTCGGAAGCTCTTACGCCCTGCGCCTCAATAGGGGTATAGCTTCGTGATCCTGTCCCTATTTTTCCAATTCCCCCATACGCAGTGAGTCCGAAATCACAGGTGGCTATATCTCCTAAAGAGCAACTAGACTCATAAGATGTTATGTATCCACGCTTAAAGTTAAAAACTTTATCATACGATTCCTGCGTTCCATAAACCAAGAAACCACTTACAGGTTCATTAATTAAACCTGTAATGGGGTCGGTTCCTGTAATGATGTAGCGACTAACGCTAACGTCCCCCACCAGTTCTCCCTGTATTTCCGTTCCTACAAATTCGTAACCACCAGCATTCATTTGTTCATAAGGCACGTTCCAGCTCCCATCAAAGGCCTGCACCCCTTTTATCTCACTGGGGGTGCCGTTGAGAGCCCCCAGAAATACCTGCTGATCAGGATAATAATTTCTACCGTATGCCATACCTGTCTTCTTTTACACAAAAAAGCCCCCGGGGAGAACCGGAGGCTTTTAAGGTTTAAACTATGACTAATCTTAGGCCCAAGGATCGGAACCGGAAATAAATATCCCGTTCTCGGAATCCGTAGGTCCACCGATTTGAGTACTGAACGAAAGCTCAACGCTCTTATTGTCCCCAATAGTGGAGCTCATGTTTTGCGAGTCTAAGATAGCACCCTTCATAACATACTGAATACTTCTGCTGTCACCGTCAATGGTGGTACCGCATCGGTTATTCATGTTAATCGTGATGTCGCGCTTGGTAGCTTCGTTACAGAGAAGATCCCTTAAGGTTCCACTAGCAATTTCAGTTAAGTTAGCACTAACCGAAAGAGATACCGAGATTGGAAAATCAAGTTCCCTTGAGAAAGGAAAGATGTTACCCATGCGCTGCAATGGCGTACGAGACAATGGAAGGTCAAGACTAAAGCTTTGAACGTTAGCTCCTGAAGCTCCATCCGTACCTGCATCCGTCATTCCGGGAAGAATCGCGCCACCAGCTTGCAACCCAGCGGTTCCAAAAGTAATGGTTACGTCACCGGGGCGTAAGGCAGCTGCCGAAAGCTCACCAGTCGTAGACTTAGGAATAGTAACAGTTCCATCCATAGCCGCACCATTAACGGTGTTAACAGCAGGATTTTGAATATTGGCACTACTCTTGTCAAAACGTAAATTAGAAGCTTCAACACTGCAACTTACAGAAGGAATATCTCCAACAGAAGCTTCCAATCCGTAACTCGTAAGGTATCCATTTCCGACTCCGATAACTCCGTTATTGGTAGGGGTACTATAGGCTCCTACAACACCATCACTGGCATCTTCACCTTCGGGTACTGTAAGAATGTAATAATTCTTTTCTGCAACATCATTGGTGCTGGTTTGCTCCGCCATTATACCGGACACAGCACTTGTTTCAGTGTCTACATTGATACCAAGGACACTAAGTCCAAGTCCGCTTGCTTCATTGAAACCATCAACTACATAGTAGGTGAAGTCCAACCCAACGGTTGGGGGCTCAATAACTTCTCGACTAAGAGCTGCCAGCTTACCAAATTCATTAATGTCCTGACGGGCCACTTCAATAGAGTGACTAACATCTTGAACACGATGTAGTTGCTGAGGGCTGGATTCTCCGGTCTTGCCCGCATAGAGGGCCTCACTTTGATAGATTATACGTTTTCTAGCCATAATAAAATAAAGGTTTACCAGTTATTACAGTAGAAAATACTAAAAGAGAACTTTTTTTTTATAGCTCTGCCTTAGGTAGCCTCGGGGTACTTAAGGTAAAGTCTATAAAACCTATTCTCATGTTCTGGGGTATGTTGGTGGCGGACCCAGCTGTATCATACATTTTAGAGGAAGAAACCTTTTCTATAAATGCAAAAGGCGAACCCGAATTCATTTTATTAGCGTATAAGCCGGAGTAAGTATAAGGAGGTTTTTTGATATGAAAATACTCCCCAAACGGAAAGTCTCCAAAGTCTACTATGGGGACGCAAGTTTCTGTCGAGTCCCTGAATAAAGATAGGGCGCCGTCCAAGCTAAAGTTATCGTTAACTATGATTAATGCTCGTATATTACTTCGTGTGTCTTGCATGCCCCCTAAGGCAAAAGGTTTGTTAACGCTCGAGTTATAACTTAAAAAAGCAGCAGGAACTGTATAATTAGGAGTCCCTAATCCCGTAACGTTCTGAAGGAATGTTTCGTCGTCTTGTTGCCCCAGTATAAAATCTGTATTAAAGAGCAATTCTTCTTCGCTCTCGTTGGTGATATAGCAATTAATGGTTTTGCGGTCAAAATTGCCGCTTATAGCTAAATCGCTTCCCACTCCCGATTTCATTATAACTCTACCTTTGTCAAAGTCAATAAGCAACCCAGTCGCGTCATTCCCGTTTTGATTTACCTCGACATACGAATTACCAAAAGATCCTCCGCTTATATAGACCCCTGATGGAACGCCAGTTCCGTCAGCAACGAATTGCCGGTCAGGGCTGTAGTAAGCTACCTGATTGCTAGGAATGTCTACATTTAAATCGGAATAATAAAACTGCTGATTGATTCCTGTTTGAGTAGCTTCTCCATACCGAGTTAACCTATCATCGAACCAGAGATAGAAACTACTTAAAACTTTATGGTCAAACTGCGGCTTCACAATGACTTCAGTGATCTTTCTATGCTCTTTAGCATATTTCTTAAAATTTGCGTAGTGTATTCCATGGGGGTGGATTTAGAGGCTCCGGACTGTACTTCAACGGTGGCTTCTATAGCTGTTCCGGAACGGCTCGATGAAAAACGACCTGCTTTTTGGGAATACAAATATCGCCCCAACCCACTCATTCCTTTTTCTACGGCCTCCACCCAGCTGGCTGTTGACCATGGAGACGGAGATGCTGCGGCTATTTGCTCTTCACTAGGTACCGTAAAACTCAAGATTAAAGCTAACTGGCCCCGTTTCTTTCGTACGGATCGTATCTTAATGGAGCGTGCGAGCAAACTACGCAAGGGAGAAATGGGGTCTTGGCCTTTATCAAACCCAATAAAGGAAAAAAGATTTCCATAACCGCCTAGGGTGCCTGATTTATTTGAAGCTCCCGGACCACCTTCAATCTCTTGAGTGATGGGATGGGCATCAAATTCAGCTAAAACCTTAGCGGTTTCTTGTTTAAACTTTCTTTCTATCCGAGGAACTACTTTATCCTTGTAGACCTTATAACCTTTCTGGGCTATCTCGGCTTGCAAGCCTTTCATGTTTATCTTGGCCATGATTTAGTCCGCAGCTCGGAGATAAAGAGTATAAAAATGTACAGTAAAAGGCCCAATCCTACCAGCATCGGTAACTATCCTTAGCGCTTCTCCGTCGATTTCTATATTAGTAGCTTTCTTGAAGAGTTGATACCCTGCTTCGTCAATCTTTACCCTTACGA
>Ga0115011_10001302_pt1 | contig 18059 bp, 16 predicted proteins | sample TroAtlMetagenome_2_FD_88705 | JGI IMG/M metagenome (GOLD analysis project Ga0115011, IMG submission 88705) | Marine eukaryotic phytoplankton communities from Atlantic Ocean - Tropical Atlantic ANT8 Metagenome | ecosystem: Environmental > Aquatic > Marine > Oceanic | place: Tropical Atlantic...
ATTTTATCTTCTTGGTGCCCCCGAACGTTCCTGATGCCACAACCAATCCGCTTTGGCTCCGGCACCCCTAGGGGACCAACTACGACTGAAGTTTATTGCACTCTTCATTTCGGAGTTCCATTTCTTGATTTCGGAATGGCCATCGGCAAACCCGTACCCGCAGGCGTTGTTGTGCATTGTGCCGGGTAAATCCACATAACTCGGGCTGGTGGAATTCATGTTGGTAAAAAAGCAGCCGTCGTTCATGCTGTCAGGATGCTCATCCACCACCACCCATTTGTTGGAGGGATCAGTAATGTCACCCTCCTTGATGTAAATTTGATGTTTCCTCTCACCATACCAGAGCTTATTGTTACCATCTCCCATGTTTGAGTTCATCGAGAAGGTTCGGATTCGCTTGGACCATCCTTTCTTTGTCTGACTGGGGCTAACGAATTTGTCTGCTGGGCAGGAAACCAAGTTTTTACTGTTTCCCTGAAATGCTGCCAACTTGGCATAACGTGGATCGGTGACATGTAGCACGTTGGTGTTGTCAGGACGCAGTCCCCAGTCCAGCCAACCCATGATCCATTGGGCATATCTGGAGTTGGGACTGTTGCTTTGCGCCTCGCCTCCATGGGTGTTGTGCACCAAGTTACCGTCATAATCCCCGGAATAAGAGATCCAGGCCAGCATCAATTGCTTGCTATTGTTTAGGCAGGAGATGCCTGTTGCTTTGCTCTTAGCCTTGGCCAAGGCGGGCAGGAGCATCCCAGCTAGGATTGCGATGATCGCAATAACTACCAACAATTCAATCAGCGTAAATCCACTTTTTTTATTTTTTATCATAAAAAATTTTAACAAGAGAGTTTATGCTTTCACTGTAGTGTAAGCATAGCAAACTTATTTCAGGTGTATTTTTTCGGGCTCGATTTGTAAATAGAGCAGATCCAGCAGAGCAGACCGGACACAACCAACGACCAGATGAAGGGGTCAAATTCAAGCAACTTGAAGGCCTCAAATTTGCCCTTGATGACGTAGCCGGCAATATACAGTGACAAATGGCAGCCCAAACCACCCAACATCCCTGCGATGGCTCCCTTGGCGGTAATTTGTGGCCAGTAAAGGCCAAGCAGCATAGGCATCAGGAAACAACCCGCCAATCCACTGGAGGCAAATATGATCAGGCTTTGAAGGTATTGCGGCGGGTTTAGCACCGCTAACATAGCCAAAATACCCACTACCCCCGTGACGAGGTAGGAGAGCCGTTTCAGGCTTTTTTCGCTGGCGTCGGGGTTCACACGGTTTTGGTAAATATCCCGCACCACGGCGGACGAGACCATCAGCAGAAAGCTGTCCACGCTGGACATCACGGCGGCGAATGGTGCAGCGAGCAGCAACCCGGCCAGCCACGGCACGCCGGCATCGCCGGTGACCTTAGCGGCGAGTTCCGGCATGATGCGGTCCGAGTCCACCTCCATGCCGGGCAGCAGGATGCGAGCGCAGCAAAAGATCACCACTAAGAGCAGATAAATGACCGTGTAATAAACGGACACCGCGAGGATAGCGTTACGAAGGACATTGGTGCCCTTGAACGCCATCAGGCGAACCATATTGCTCGGCTGACCTGCGGAGCCGAATGCCCAGAAGAAAAAGAAGCTGATAGCAATCCAAATGTTAAGGAAGCCGTCTTCCCTCTCCGGATGCGGTCCGGGCGCACTGACGTAAACGCCCTTAAGTCCGTTGCCGTAGCCCTTGGTCTCGTTCGCCGTGAATGTGGTGGTAACAGTGAAGCCGAAATCTGTTGGTTCAATTCGGTCGACTTCAGCCGGGGTGGTGATCTTTAGCAGCTTGGCTTCGGTTTGGGTTTCGCCCTTGGCCAAGCTGGCTTGCTCGGCCAGCCGAGCGATACCGCCGTCAGGCAGGCGCAGCCAAGCGCCCTTGGGCAGTGTGATCATGTCGCTTTGGGCTTGGCCAAGCGTGACGATCCCGATGCCGGTCTTGGGCGGCGTCATCTCTTTTAATTGCTCTGTAGCCTTGGTCAGTCCTCCCACTTGGCCAAGCGTGAGGAATAGCAGAATGATCACCCCTGCGCCCATGACGATGCCCTGCATCACGTCGGTCCACACCACCGCGCGGAAGCCGCCGAACGCTGTGTATACGATTACCGAGAAAGCGAATACCAATAGGCACAGCACGTAGTCCGGTTCGGCACTGGCAATCCACGGCAGGCCGTCGATCGCCCCGCCGACGGCGTTGACGGCCGATTGATAAATGGCCACGTCCTGCAGCAGTGTGGTCATAATTTTGCTGCCGGCTTTGAACTGGGCGAGCAGATAGAAAAACATAAAAAAGAGCACCAGCAGCGTGGCTATCATCCCGACCGACTCGGAGCGGAAACGCGCCTTAATGAGGTCAGGAATCGTTACCGCGCCTGACTGGCGGGCCAGCCGGTTCACGCGCTTGCCGAGCAGCCCCATGCCGACGAGCGGCACCAGCATGTAGCTGGCGATCCACAGCGCCAGCACCCAGCCGTGTGTGTAAACAAGCGACGGGAAACCCATAAAACTTCCGCCGGACGAACTGGTCGCCGCGAAGGTCAGTGCGAACGCCCACAGACCAAGGCTGCGGCCGCCGAGAAAATATTCGCCGACAAACTCTTTTTTTCGTCGCACTCGGCTCGAAAGCCAGGCGAGGACAAACACGCCGAGCAGATAGATCGCAAAAGTGACGAGGGCCGAGTTGGCGGTGGTCTCGTTCACCGCGTTTCCTCCTCGTCCTCGTCATTTTTCAGGGCACGGAGGCAGAACCAAAACGTGAAGGCGTTCGCGGTCATCCACGGTGCCACAACGCCCCAAAACACCCAGTCAGGAAAGCCCAGAACAGTCGATACCGCTTCCGGCGTTAGGTTGTAGCCGTTGGCAGCGCTGTAGCCGATCACCCACAGCGCGCACCCCAGCCAAGCCAGCAGGATAAGCCACAACTCGAGCCGGCTTTGGCGCAAGCTCCGTGTCTCGGCTCTGGAGGATTCACTCATAGGTTTTTAGGATTCATCCGGGCAGCGCTTGGCCAAGCGGGGTTGGTGTGTTGCAATCGCTGCGGGGAGAGAGAGAACACTCAATATCTATTTGGTTGTGAGGCATGCCATTCAATCGATGAGTTAAAAAGTGAGCTTGCGGGCTCGGGCGGTGACTTGCCATTGGTCGGTTAGTTTTCCGCCTCGGATCACGTGCGACCGGTCGTACAGCGCGATGGTCGGGCAGATGTGCCTCGGGATGCCGTAGAGGCAGTCGCCGACATTGAATCTCCGTGCCTCCGCCGTGCGAAGCGTGAGATGCTCCTCGCTGTGTAAGACTGTTTCGACGTCGTTGAGGCCGATAAACTGCACGCGCGGATGAGGGTTCTCCGCCGCGACCGCCTTGTGGCCCAGGTCGAGTGTGATGCAGTCGATGCTCGGTTTGCTGATGACGCGTGTGAGGAGCACGGCGGCATTTTCGTATTTGAGATCGGGGAATGCTTCACGATAGCCGAAGTCCCACAGCAATGTTGTGCCGGGGCTGCACTCGTGGTCGGTGTGTTGCGCGTGAAACGGAAAAGTCGGCGTGCCACCGCCGACCACGCCCGGCACCGGCAGTCCATCGGCCTCTAGGCCGGTCCGGAACGTGCGCACCTCTTTCATCATCTTCTGCCACTTGGCCAGGCGCTTGGCCGGTTCTCCCTCGTGCAGGTGTCCGTCGTAAAGATGCAGCCCGGCTGGATCGACACCGGGCAACTGGCCAATGAGTTTGTACAGCGTCGCCGCCGCTTGGCCGGGCGCGATGCCTGTGCGGCCCATGCCGACATCGAGGTCGAGCCAGATGGGAAGGGTGACGCCGGCGGTTTGGGCGGCTTGGGCCAAATTGCCGACCGCCTCGGCGTCGTCGGCGATGGTTGAGAAACGGACGTCGCGAAACCAGCCGCCCAGGCCAAGCAGCCGGTCGATATTGGGGCCGACAGGCTGGTTGGCCAGCAGCACGTCTTTTGCGCCTGCTTGAGCAAGCATCTCCGCCTCGGCTATGGTGGCGCACTTGAACTTGCTGATGCCGGCCTTGAGTTGCAGCTGCACGACCTCAGCCATCTTGTGCGTCTTGATGTGGGGCCGCAGCCGATCCACTTGGCCAAGCGCGGTGATCATGCGGCGGATGTTTTCGCCGATGCGCTCAGGGTAAATGAGAATGGCGGGCGAGGGTATTTCGTCCGGGTCGGCGAGCGTGTGCCAGTCGTCCGCCATGCGGATTTAGTCGATCTCGAAGATGGCCTCGATCTCGGTGGAGATGTTGCCGGGCAATGATCCCATGCCGACCGCGCTGCGTGCGCCGACGCCGTTTTCCTCTCCCCAAACCTGAGCGAACAATTCGCTGCAGCCGTTGATGACCTTCGGGTGGTCGGGGAAGTCGGGAGTGCAGTTGACCATGCCGAGCACCTTGATGACGCGATGGACGCGGTCGAGGCTGCCGAGATTGGCCCGGAGCGTGGCGAGCATCGTGAGGCCGACCTGATGGGCGGACTGGTACCCGGAGTCGAGGTCGAGATCGTCGCCGACACGGCCAGTCATCAATGTGCCGTCGGACTGCACCGGGCCGTGGCCGGAGAGGTAGGCGAGATTGCTGGTGATGACGATCGGCTTGTAAACGCCCATCGGCGCCGGGGCGGGCGGGAGTTCAAGCCCGAGTTCCAATATTCTTGCGTCTGCGCTCATTATTCTTAAGAGGTGGAGGTAAGCTTCGGGGAAGGCTCACTAGCGGGCAAGTTTTTTCAACTGCAAGTGGACGCGGACGGGCGCGAAAAGAGACACAGATTCCGCGGATTTGTAGAAACTGAAACTAAACATGTATGAACAGGATTTTTTTTGCGAGATGAAATCCCACAAGGAATTGGCGTCCATTACGGTTTGTAAAACCCTCTGTTTTTTATCCGCAGATTTTGAAGGTGCACGCAGATTGTTTTTTGCCGGTGTCGCTCCTTGGTAGCTTCGGCTTGGCCGGATGTTGCGGACGGCTGGGGACAGCCATTCCAGGCAATGCATGAGGATTAGGCCTTCTTTTCGGCGCTGAGTTTTTTGAGCTGGTCGCGCAGCTTGGCAGCGCTCTCGTAATCTTCCTGATCGATTGCAGTTTCCAGTTTATGCTCGATTTTCTCGCGCTTGGTCATAGGCAATTTATCGGCGGCCTCTTTCTCGACATCCTTGAGCCATTCGCCAAGGGAGTGAACCTCCATGCTGCTATCAAGCAGTTCCTCGCGGCCCATCTCGGTGTAGAACAGGTTCAGTTCCTCAATCGCAGCGATGATTTCAGCGATGGCTGCCTTGTAGTTTCCATCGGCGAGAAGTTCTGTTCCGACGGCGCGAACCTGCATCATGATCGTCTGGGGGCGGAACTGCTGGAAGCTTTGGCCGATATCATCCTGCGCCGCAAAGTCCTGCACGAAGTCGAGCAACTCAAGGATGTGCTCTGTGTCGCGCTCGACGGCTTCGAAGTCCTCAAGCTCGAAGTTGCAAATGCTACGGTGATGATACTGTATGGCCTCCTGCTGGAGCTTGGCGCACTCGTCGGGGTTGATGCTGAAGTTGCTGTCCTCGCCGCCGTGTTTTTTGCGAAACTCCTCAAGGCGGTTCACAAAGTGGTCAAGTAGGGTGGGGTGTCCGAACGGCCGCTTGCCGTCGGGGCGACACTGCGCGTTCATCTGGAGCAAACCGAGGTCGATTCGCAACTGCAGCTTGTCCGCACCATCCTCGCCCTTGACTCGGCGTGCGTCAACGCGGCCAAGGCGGTAGTCCCAGTTCTGGAGGACTTTAGTGATGTCGTCAATCATCTGGGCCTTAATTTACCTGAAACCGCCCGAAAGTCAATGCCAGTGGATCACTTGGCTCGAACCGATACAGCCAGCGAGCCGCGCTCTGTGGCGATCACCGTGCCGGGCTGGATGCCGTTTTTGGCGAACCAGCCCTGGTTGACCTCGAGCGCGTACTGTACACGGGTCGAGCGCGACTCGACCGGCTGGGTGTTGAGGGGGTGCAGGTCGTAAATCTCAATCACGCGGCTGGCACGGTCGATATAGGCGATCGATAGCGGTACGGTGGTGTTTTTCATCCAAAAACCGGTCTGATGCGGTCGTGGGAAAACGAAGAGCATGCCCTCGTTCTTCGGCATCGTCGTCCGGTGCATCATGCCGGCCTGACGCTCGAGGTTTTCGTCGGCGACTTCGACGGTCAACTCGGCAGCGCCGAGGTAGAGCTTGATCGTCTCGAGCCGGGGCTGCGCTGCGCCTGTCACTGGTTTGGCGGACGGAGCGGATATTGGGGCAATCGGAGGCAAGGCGGATTTTTCCTCCTCGCAACTGGCGGCCAAGAGCAGGGCGGTGAGCCCAAGCAATTGGCCAAGTTTGTTTGTGAGTTTCATTCTTTGGGAGTCAATTGCAGCCGGTAATATGAAGCCGGTTGGTTGAGTTGAGCGGCGGGAATGGGTAACTCCATTTCGGCAGCGGCCTCACCTTCGATTTTTTGAGCCAGGCCAACCGCCTCGTAGGGGCCGGCTGCCTTCTCGGCAGTGATGACCTGATAAGACGCACCCGGGACGGCGTGCCAGTAGAGACGGATGCCGGCGTCGGTTGTTTCAACTCGAAGCACGATATAGGAGTCGCCGTCGAGCGGGTCGGTGCCAGCGGCGAGTTCCTCGGCAGTGCTGACGCCGTCGCCGTCGGGGTCGAGCTCCAACGCCGCGTCGCCGTCGTGCTGGAGCGGGTCGAGGCCGCGGGCGACTTCCCAGCCGTCCGGCAACAAATCGCCGTCGGTGTCGCGCTTGTCCGGATCGGTGCCGAGTTCCATTTCACGGGCGGTGAGCAGTCCGTCGTTATCGGGATCGGGGTTGATGGCTAGACGCACTTTCAGCCCCTCGAGTTGGTAAAAAGAATTTTGATTTAAGGTCAGGTTTTCACCTAAATATGTCGAATCGAGTTGGCGATACTGGAACTGTGGCTGGGTATTAATACCGCCGGTGCCGACGACCGCTCCAATTGTGATTTTGTCGTCCGGCTGCAGATTACCAAGGGCAGTGTAAGGGATGGCCAACTCGATGAAGTTGGCATCGCTTTCATAGAAGTTGGCGTCGGTCCACTCTTTTGGAGGAGACACCTGCGGCGAACGGTTGAACTGTTGGAAATGGGCGCCAGCCACGTTGCTGAACGTTTTGTCGAGATGAAACACGCCTTGACCAAGCGGAAAGGATACCGCGGCAATGTCCTCCTGGTTTTCACCAGTGCGAACATTGATGGTGAATCCTGGACGACCAAAGTGGCGAGTTTGGTTATCGGCCCGCTCATCGCCGAGGATTGCCGCAACACTTGGTTTGAAGTTGGTGAAGGTTAGATTTTCAAGGAAGTCGAGCCCGTCTCCGCCCTCGCCGCTGAATTCCACCTTGCCGTTGCCGAGCCCCGCTAGGTTGGCGACGCCGTCCTGCCCGGGTGATTCGATGAACAGGAATATGTTTTGGCTGGGCCCAATCATCGCCTGCTCGAAGCCAATGTACAGATGGGTACTGTCATTGTTGACGCGCACCTGGCCTAGGTTAGCTCTTTCTCCACTGACGGTGGGGATCGGTTTGCCAATCAGGTCGAACGCCTGCCCCTGAATATTTTTGCCGCCATTTTTGATTTGGGATGATTCGATCAGTGGTGAATGCCAAGCCGAGTCCCACCAGTCGCGTTTGGGTATTTTTTTGTTTATCACAAGCCAATCCAATACCTTGCCGTCAGGGTCTAGGCCATCAAGTTTGAGTTGGTCACCGTTGATATTGATACGTGCTACGAAGTTCTTTGAGCCTCCCCAAAACTGTGAAGTTCCAGGAGAGAATCTGTGAAAGGGATATGAGCTAGAACTCGAACCGCAGACGACTGAGATGCAGCCGGCTACCGGGTTGAATTTCTCGAACGAGTGGGAGTGTCCTGCGAGCATCAGGTCCACCCCGTACTTGGCGACGATGGGGTAGATGGTGTTTCCGAAATCAACAGTGTCAGGCAGCGAGTTGCCATCGTAATCACTCCATCCGTGACCTGCCGAGGATGCAACAGGAAAGTGTCCAAGGATTAATTTCCAGGGTTTTGAGGTGGTTGCCAGGTCGTTGGTCAGCCAGTGGAGCTGATTGGTATCCTTGGAAAAGTTGTGGTGCGCATACCACGGGTTGTAGAGCACCGAGACGTGTGCGTCGCCGACATCGAACGAGTAGAAATGTTCCGTGCCGGAAAAAGGGTAATCCAAGTTTGAAGTTTTCAAGCCGAGGGTGGGTAGATTGTTTGTTGGCAGATGAAATGCATTCAGATAGGCCTCGTCACCATGGTAGAGTTCATGATTCCCTATAGTAGTAAAGTAGGGGACCGATTTCATGTGATTCTTAAAGGCGCTGAAATGGCGAAAATCATTATAATAGTTTGGAGGGCCAGATTTAAAATTATAAACGACGTCACCTGCGTGCAGGATGGCGTCCGGTTGATTATCACGGATCACCTTGGCGAACTTGTGTTGAAGAAGGTTTCCACTGCCAGAGTCACCAAGCAGCATCAACTGGACGGGGCCTCTGGACTTTAGGGTCTTGAACGAAGAGGTTTTCGAGAAACGCGAGATTTCCCCAGCAACCCCACCGACCCGGTAGTGGTAGGTTGTATTAGGCTCGAGATCGATGAGTTGCAGCACATGGTCGGTCGTTAGTATTTCGCTCTCGATCCGCTTGCCAAGTGATGTCGTAAGCCCATACTCGATAACGGAGGTTGTAGGCTTGAGGGTTTGCCATGCAATCTTGGTATCAGTCGTTGTGGTGCTTTCGATAATCGGACCACGTACGACATTAGCCAATAATTCAACGTGAAACGCAAAACCATTGCTGTTTATTGAGTCGTCATGTGCCTGGACGGCAAGAATATTTTCTCCTTTTACAAGAAGCTGCTTGTACGGTTCGAGATCAATTAACTCTGGATTCCCTCGGTAGTGAGCGCTTGCTAAAGCGTTGAATGGTACCGGTTGACCGAGTTCACCAGCAATCCCACGCCGAGCTATCTCGGTGCCGTTCAGGTAGGCGACGAAACCATCGCGGTAATCGACCCGAATCACTAGCGACTTTATCCATTGCTCATCCTGTAGTGTGAATTTCTTACGAAGGAAAAGTGAGTGGTAATTTCCTATCATTCCCCAAAGTGCCGTGGGAGCATCGTATCTACCATAGCCAATGCTGAAGCCGGAGCGGCCCTCTTTCCAGTGGGCGTCGTCGAAAGCCAGTTCCCGCCAGGCAGTGGTAGGGGTGGAGGCCTCAGCTTTGCCCTCAAGATACTTCCAGTTGGAATAATCGGAGACAAGGCTCTCGCCCTTGGCCGAGACGGCCAAAACGAGCAACCCGCACAGTGTCAATTGCTTGAATAGCACGGGGCGGAGTGTAGGACCCGCTTTGCGGGGGTCAATGTTGCGTTTTGCCCAAGGGCAGGGCATAACCTCGCCTCCTTTAGGCAAGTGATGCCGGCGGATCGGTCTCCGAATTGCAAAAACACGATTAAATTGCTTTACAACGCTGTTTTTGCTGGTAAGTTCCCCCGCCTTTTCGAGGAGAAAAGAGAGGCAAAAGAGACTGAAAGGAATGGAAGAGAAGGCCAACACAATAGAAGGATATCGCCTTCATGAGACGGACACTGGTTCTGCGGATGTCCAGATTGCGCTGTTGACGCAGCGGATCAACCACCTGACCGAGCACCTGAAGAGCAACAAGAAAGATCACGCCTCACGGCGCGGCCTGCTCATGATGGTGGGTCGACGTCGTCGCCTGCTGGACTATGTCCACCGCCACGATGCGAACCGTTATCGATCACTGACCCAGCGCCTCAAGCTGAGGCACTAGAGTCGCGCGGGTCAATTGACCCTTCTTTTCAAAGAGATTTTTGGCAACGCCATGCCGGTGGGAAATATCAATCCGGCGGATTGGAAATAGCGGCCCGATCCCCCTGTTGCCCGAGACTGAGCCGCGTGAATCGTCGTGTTCGTTGGTTCTGAGCATTTCATTCAGCCACCCGGCCATCGGGAGTTTGAGTGAAGTTCTCTGTGCTGGCGACCGTGACAATAAGGAAAGATAAACATGTCACATAAAGTAACCGCCAAAGTTGGCGGGGGAGAGATTCATATTGAATCCGGCAAAATAGCCAAACAAGCGGACGGCTCAGTAACCGTCCAACTCGGAGAGACCATCGTCCTAGTCGCAGCCTGCGGTTCATCCAAGCCCCGTCCGGGTCTGGACTTTTTCCCGCTCACGGTCGATTACCGTGAAAAGGCAGCCGCGGCCGGTCGTTTTCCTGGCGGGTTCTTCAAGCGTGAAGGCCGCCCTTCGGAGAAGGAAATTCTCACCTGCCGCGTCACGGATCGCCCGATCCGGCCGTTGTTCCCCAAGGGGTATTTCAACGAGGTGCAGGTCCAGACCCTGCTACTTAGCGCAGACGGGCAGAACGACTCGGACATCCTGTCGATGAACGGAGCCTCGGCTGCTTTAATGATCAGCGATCTGCCGTTTGCCGGGCCGATTGGTGCGGTTCGCGTCGGACGCATCGATGGCGCGTTCGTAGCCAACCCGACCCACGATCAGATGGAGTCGAGCGACCTCGACCTGGTTTACGTCGGCAACGAGTCGAACATGGTCATGTTCGAGGGCGCAGCCGATGAAATCGCGGAAGCCGATTTTCTCAAGGCGCTGGAGTTCGGCCAGGAGTCGGTAGCGCCGCTTATCGCGGCACAAAAGGAGCTTTGCGCCGCAGTTGGCAAGGCCAAGCGCGAGTTCATCCCGCGAGTGGTCGCGCCGGATGTTATGGCGGAGGCGGAGTCGATCATTTCAGATCGTATTACCGACGCGCTGCTCATTCAGGCCAAGCTCGAGCGCGAGGCCGCGTGCAACGCGCTCAAGGATGAGATGGCGGAGAAGCTCACCGAGAAATTTGGCGAGGAAGCCATCACCGGCTTCATAGTCGGCGAGGCGTTTTACAGCATCCAAAAAGCCGCGGTTCGAAAGCTCGTGCTAGACGAAGGCAAGCGGCTTGATGGCCGCGGCTACGACGACATGCGCCAACTCACCAGCGAGGCCGGCATGATCCCCCGCACACACGGCTCCGGCCTCTTCTCCCGGGGCGAAACTCAGGGCCTGTCGCTTGTCACGCTCGGCACGACCGATGACACGCAGTCCTACGACGCCTACACCGGCGGTCCGAGTGAAAAGCGGTTCATGCTGCACTATAACTTCCCGAATTTCTCAGTCGGCGAAACTGGTCGAATCATGGGCCCGGGTCGCCGCGAGATTGGTCACGGCGCATTGGCCGAGCGATCCATCGCCCCCGTCATTCCGAACATCGAGGACTTCCCGTACGCGGTGCGCATCACAGCGGAGATCATGGAGTCCAACGGCTCCACGTCGATGGCCGCTGTCTGCAGCGGCACGTTGGCGCTGCTCGACGCGGGTGTCCCGCTGAAGCGCTCCGTGGCTGGAATCAGCATCGGCCTCTGTACGCGTATCAACGACAACAAGGAGATCGAGGATTACAAACTGCTCACTGACATCATCGGGTGGGAGGATGCGTTCTGCGACATGGACTGCAAAATCGCTGGAACCGACCAGGGAATCACCGGATTCCAACTTGACCTCAAGTTGCACGGCATCCCTCAGTCAATCATGGAGGAGGCTATCGTCAAGGCCAAGACGGCCCGCACCGCGATTCTCTCCAATATGAACGGTTGCTTATCCAAGGAGCGTGAAGAGATGAGCCCGTACGCGCCGCGCATCGTCACCATCCAGGTTGACCCGTCTAAGATTGGCGAGTTGATTGGCCCGGGCGGTAAGAACATCAAGCGCATCGTCGAGGAGTCCGGTTGCGAGATCAACATCGAGGACGACGGCCGCGTGTTGGTTTACTCCATGTCAGCCGAGGGGCTACAGGTGGCCAAGGAGTGCATCGACGGCATTACCGCCGAGGTCGAGGTTGGTAAGCTTTACCGGGGCAAGGTTGTTTCCATCAAGGACTTCGGCTGTTTCGTCGAGGTATTGCCTGGGAAGGACGGCCTGGTACACATCAGCGAGTTAGCCAACTTCCGAGTCAAGAAGACCGAGGACATCGTCAAGGACGGCGACGAAATCTGGGTCAAGTGCATCGGCGTGGACGACAAGGGCCGCATCAAGCTGTCGCGCAAAGCCGCGATGGAGGACCGCAAGGCTGAGTTCAGCGACGATGAGGACGCCGACAAGCCGGCGAGCGACGACTCCGAGGAATAAAAGCCGACAGTCGATAAAAGCATTTCAGGCGGGCCAAGCGGCTCGCCTTTTTTGTGCCCATGGCCAGGCGCCTGGCTGCCAAAAGGAAACCTTGTCCACCGCTTGGCCAACGGTTACGCTGAGCCTCGTTCCGCGAGGCAGGCTCCAAAAAGCGCTTGGTCAAGCGGCCCGAAACAACCCAAACGAACTCCCAAATGAATTCATCCATTCGCATTAAATTGTCTATAATGATGTTCCTCCAGTTCTTCGTCTGGGGGGCATGGTATGTCACTGCGCCAAACTATCTCGGCACGATTGGCTTTCAGCCAGCTGATATCGGCAACACCTATTCTGTTGGCCCGATCGCGGGAATGATCACGCCGCTGTTTGTCGGCTTGGTTGCGGATCGCTTTTTCTCCGCTCAAAAAGTGTTGGGTATCCTGCATCTGCTTGGCGCCCTGATTATGTTTGGGGCGATTGGGTTCATGCAGCAGGAATCCCCGTCCCCGAGCGTCTTGAATTGGGGCTTTTTCTTCGGCTACATGCTAACATATTTCCCAACTCTCGCGCTTACCAACACGATCGCCATGAAAAACATGAGCAACCCACAAAAAGAGTTTCCCGGGATTCGCGTCTTGGGAACCATCGGCTGGATTGCTGCCGGCTTTGCGCTGACCTTCGGTGGCTTCGAGACGAATGTGAACATGTTTTATCTCACAGCTGGAGCCGCTGCCCTGCTGGGCCTGTTTAGTTTTACCCTGCCAGACACTCCCCCGGTGAAAGGCGAGAAGGTCACCATCGGTCAGTTGCTCGGGCTGGATGCTCTGTCGCTTTTGAAGGATCGTTCGTATCTGGTATTTATTGTTTCATCGATGCTTATCTGCATCCCGTTGGCGTTCTACTACCAAATCGCCAGCCGTGTCGTGGAGCATGTTGACTTGCCCATTGGCACCACAATGTCTTACGGCCAGATCTCCGAAATATTTTTTATGATTGTGATGCCGTTTTTCTTTGCCCGGCTTGGTGTGAAATGGATGTTGGCCATCGGGATGCTGGCGTGGGTGACTCGGTACGGTTTGTTTGCCATTGGCGCGCCGGATGAGCTTCGCTGGATGATTATCATCGGCATTGTGTTGCACGGTATTTGTTACGATTTCTTCTTTGTGACAGGGCAGATTTACACCGACCAAAAAGCGGCCAAGCCAGTTCGCGCGCAGGCTCAGGGCCTGCTGGTGATGCTGACGCTTGGCTTGGGGATGATGATCGGTGCGCAGGCAGCTGGTAAAATCGAAGGTCAGCACACTCCGCAGGCGGCAAAGGATCTCAACGCGAAAGTCGTGGCCAAGACCAACGAAATTAAAAAACTGAGTGACGGCATTGAGGGAGAACCCTCTGAAGAAGTTAATGCTCAATTGGCTGCCTTGAACGAGGAAAAAGGGAAACTTCGCCAGGAGGAACTAGCTGCGTTGGAATGGAAGGCACTGTGGAGTAAGCCGGCGATATTCGCCGCCGTAGTCATGGTGGTTTTCGTTTTCCTTTTCAGTGACAAGCGTAAAAAAGAAAATAATCAAGACAATGAACAATCAAATTAATCGACGTGAGTTTTTGAGGAATGCCTCGCTGGCCGTGGGCGCGCTGGGCGCGGCGGGGGCGACTGGTTGCCAAAGCTTGGGCGGGGGCGGCAAGCCGCTCTACGACATTTCGCTGGCGCAGTGGTCGCTGCACAAGACGTTGTTTGCCAAGAAACTCGACGCGCTCGATTTTGCCAAGGCCACCCGCGAGGAGTTCGGCATTGAAGCTGTCGAGTACGTGAACCAGTTCTTCAAGGACAAGGCCAACGACGAGGCATACCTTGGCCAGTTGAATGCGCGAGCCGCTGATCATGGGGTGAAGAATCTGTTGATCATGGTTGATGGTGAAGGATCGCTTGGTCACGGCGACACTGCCGAACGTAACAAGGCGGTTCAGAACCATCACAAATGGGCCGATGCGGCCCGATTCCTCGGTTGCCACTCCATTCGGGTGAACGCTGCCACAACCGGCAACGGTAGTTTTGAGGAGAAGCAGAAGCTTGCCGCTGACGGGCTACGCAGTTTGTCCGAGTATGGGGCCAAGCGTGACCTCAATGTGATAGTGGAAAATCATGGAGGCCTGTCTTCCAACGGTGCCTGGCTGGCCGGCGTGATGGAGATCGTTGATTTGCCCAATTGTGGCACATTGCCGGACTTTGGAAATTTCAACACCGGTGGTGGGAAGATGTACGACCGTTACACGGGCGTGACCGAGTTGATGCCGTTCGCCAAGGCGGTGAGTGCGAAGTCGCACGACTTTGATGGGGAAGGTAACGAGACGCACACCGACTACCGCCGAATGATGAAGATCGTTCTCCGTGCTGGTTACCGGGGCTACGTCGGAATCGAGTACGAGGGTGGTAAACTCAGCGAAGCCGAAGGTATCCTTGCCACTAAAAAGCTACTGGAAACTGTTCGCGACGAACTGTCCTGAACTGATCCTGAATCAATTCAATAGAAGGGAGCCAAGAGGCTCCATTTTCTTTAATTCATTGTCGATTGTGGTGCGGTGTGTTGTCGAGGTTCCAGCGCTTGGCTGTAACGTCTTTGCGGGCCTGATCTCTAACGAGTTGAGCTGCGAGGTCGATGCGTTTCTCGGCGGTGACGTGGCCGTCGACGAACAAAATTTCGGCCCGATCGCTATGTAGCGGCAATGGCCATTGGCGTTCCTCGTACATTCCGATAAAGCCGCTCCAGTTTCGGTCGCCCTTTCGATTGAGATCCCAGTTGCTGTCACCAAGCGCTATCATATCGCTGGGAACCTTGACTTGGTTGGGTTTGGTTTCACCCCAGTTGGGATGCCCCTTGTAGACTCCCATGCCCTGGTTTGGGATCATACCAGCCCAGGCACCCCAGACGTTGTAGCCGTAACTCATAAAACTGCTGCCGCCAGGGATGAGACGCTCCTCGCCCTTTAGATATCCATCCTCGGCTGGTTGGTTGCCCCTGAATTTCACTTTCCACTGGGCCTTATCGGGGGCCGATGGGCATTTGAAAAGCTCGGTGCTTCTGCTGCTGTTCCCGCCAAGGTATTGGCGGATTTGCGACGGCCAAATCCACGTGGAACCACGGTTGCCGTTGATGCCGACTGGGTAGTGCCCGAAGTCATCCGAGAACGCGATAAGGCCGATGCCCATCTGCCGCAAATTACTCGAACATTTGGCGCCGGTGGCCTTGCTTTTGGCCTTGGCCAATGCGGGCAGTAACATGCCGGCAAGGATCGCGATGATGGCGATCACCACCAGCAATTCGATGAGTGTGAAGCCAAGCCGGTTCTGCCGCAGTTTTTGCATAGGGTGGAACAGGAGGGGCAGGCTGTTCCGATTGGCCAAGTGGCGCAAGTCTTTTGGCTACTTCTCGATGATGAGATTGTCGCGGAGTTTGCCGTCTGTATCGTAGGAGCGGTACACGAGGCGGTTACCGCTGATCTGGATGTCGAGCACTTGGAAGGTGGAGACGTTGGTCATGCCGAACTCGATATACTCGCGCGGGTCCTGCTCGTAAAATTTGGTGCCGGAGACGGAGACGATGTACACGGTGCCCTCGGCGGTGGTTTCAACCTTTTTTTGATCCTTCATCGGGTAAGTGCGCAGGTAGGCGTGGTCGTGTCCCTGCAGCGCCATGTCGAGGTGGTATTTGTCGAACAGTGGTGTCCAGTGGTCACGAATACTGGGATTGTCGCGATCCGGGGAGGAGGAATAGGCGGGGTGATGGTAGACGGCGAATTTCCAGGTGGCCTTGCTGTTTTTTAGCACGTTCTCGAGCCAGGCGGATTGGCTTTCTGGGGTCAGGTTGCTGTCTAGCACGAAGAACTCAGCATTGCTGTATTTGTAGGTGTATGCTCGTTCCGGTTCAACTTTTTCCGGGCCGTTTTTCGGGAGGTCAAACATCTGGAGGTACATGCCGGGGTGGCCACCCTGGTTTTCGTGGTTTCCGATGGCGGGGACGACCGGGCGTCGGTCGAAAATTCCGCGCGCATTGTGGAACAGGCTGTCCCAGTCGTCGCGTTCGTTTCCACGATCGACGAGATCGCCAGCCATGATGTAAAATGCCGCGTCTGGGCGACGGCGGAATGCGCGTTGAACAAGGCTGCCCCAGCGTTCGAGCCCGTTCTGCGCGTCGCCCATGTATACGAATGAGAACGGCTCCGTGCGTCCCGGTGCGGTGGTGAACTCTGACATCTCCGACCAGCCATCGTCCGAGCCGTCGCCGACGGAGTACAAGTAGCTCGTATCCGGTTCAAGGCCTGTGATTGTGGCCGTGTGCCGGTTTATAACCGGGTCGTTCAGCAGGTTGGCGTTCTCCATTCTGAACGTCGTGGCATTGGTCTGCTTTGGCTGGGCCGGTTGGAACCGATTGTAGGCTGATTTTTTTACCCACTGCACCTGGCCCTTGGTGATGCTTGGTCCGGTGCGCCACTGGATTGTTTGGGTGGTCTGCGGGTCGCCGCTCCATGTCAGCATGACTTGATCCGGCTTGGCATGGGCTGGGTGTTTTGTGCTGTGGTACAAATTGATGAGTTTGGCATCGTCGCGGCTTTCGTATTGGGTGCGGATCACGGTCAGTCCGGAGAGTATGCCGGGTAGCACAGGCAGTTCGGGCATCGCTTCGGGGCGGTCGACGTACGGCTGGAGTCCGTCCTTGAGTGCGCCCACACGGAGTTGGCCTGGGTAAAGTTCGGTGACTTCCAGTTTCGTTTCTTTCGTGAGCGGCATTAAAGCCACGATATAATGGGAATTTCCGCCGGTGAGCGAGTTGACGCCAAGACCGATCCTGCCAGGCTCGAAGTCTTTCATCCAAAAATCCACCTCCGTGCCTTGTATGGTGATTTTGAAGCCCATTGGCTTGAAGTCGCGTTTCTTCAGCCAGAACGGTTTGTCTCCCATGGCCGCGTCGCGGATGATGATCACTTTCACGGGTACGTTGACACGGAACGTGACGTGTTCCGTCGCCAGCGTGTTGAGCTCCTTTTCAGTCAGCAGCGACTTGGCCGTGGCGGCGTTCATCGCGATCAACTCAGTTTGAGGGATGGTTTTGCGGAAGCGATCGGCGATGCCTGCCACCGTGTCGTGCACCGACGGATGGGGGCCGACATGCGCCTGGGCAAGTACGGCAGTGAACAAAAGAGCCGCCAGAGCCGTGTGCGTACGATGTTTTAGAGTGTAATGAACCATGTGATTTACGAGCCGACACAAAAGTGGAAAGGTCGTCGTGCCGGTCCGCGGGCGGGTAAATTATGGCACTTGGCCAAGCGATGCACGTCCAAACAGATGAGCGCTTGGTCGGGCGGCATCAAAAGGGGATTGCATCACTTTCTAACGCATGCAACATCCGCCGTGAACCGTTGGCAATGCATGAACCTTGCGGCCACCGAAAACAGGGAACCATGCTGAGCATCTACGGGAATTCCTCCGGCCGATTTTGTGACGGCGCCAGTCGCCGAAATTTTCTCAAGATTGGCGGCTTGGGCATGGGCAGCCTGGCGTTGCCGGAGCTGCTACGGGCCTCCGTATCCTCGGACGGTGGCAAGCGCGAGAAATCCATTATCATGACCAACCGATTGACATTGCGCGGTTAACCACTGACATTACCCAGCTTTTGGAGATGCAAATCAAGGTGAATCAATTTTTGTTAATCGGAGCCGCGCTGGTTTCGCTGGGGGGCTTGGCTAAGGCCGAGGTGTCGTTCAAGAAACAGGTACAACCGGTGCTCG
>Ga0115011_10001304_pt1 | contig 18049 bp, 13 predicted proteins | sample TroAtlMetagenome_2_FD_88705 | JGI IMG/M metagenome (GOLD analysis project Ga0115011, IMG submission 88705) | Marine eukaryotic phytoplankton communities from Atlantic Ocean - Tropical Atlantic ANT8 Metagenome | ecosystem: Environmental > Aquatic > Marine > Oceanic | place: Tropical Atlantic...
CTGTGTGATTAATCCCAGGGTATCCATGGTGGCTCCAGAGACATCATAGGAGAGTCCATAGTAGCCAGTCTGGACGTGCTGAACGTCGAAGTAAGTTCCCCAGCTAACCCAGTGGTTTCCTGGCCAGTACAGGTATCCGTAATCTCGCTCATCGAGATTGCCGTCGACGCCGATGAGCGTACACTCAACAGCACCCTCTTCTGAGGTAAAATCATCACCACAGTCTATACACTCGTTGTTTAGTTCATAGCTCCCTGCGTCGCAGTAGAGGCACTCCGTGGCGCCACTGTCTGAGTATGAGCCCGCTTCGCACGGTTCGCATTCGACACCGCCAGCATCAAAGTAGCCAGGCTCACATGGGTCGCATTCAGTGTCCATCCCAAGAGGGTCGTCACCAGCTTCATTTTTGCTGCCATCTTCGCAAGGTACACAGGCGAACTCATAAACATACTCGTTATCCATGCACATCTCGACAACGCCTGTCTCAGTAGCTTGTGAGTCTGATGTGTCACCGCTATCATCCGTTTTTGGTGAGCACCCTGCAGCGAGCCCAGCTATCATTACAGCTGTAATTATGTGATTTGTCATTTTCATTGTGCCTCACCTGATCTGGCCTAAGCCTAATTGCCAAAGAGAGTATAGCTTAGTTCACCCTCGCTTTAGTCGGTCACGATCTGGCTCTGCATAGACCTAGCCAATTTAAGTTGGTTCTATGGTCCTATCTCTGTGTTTTGGCCTTAGGCTGTCGTCTTCGACGTGAGCTAGCCAATATTTATTTGCGGTGCAGAGCTATCAAGTTGAGTGTTTGAACCTGAGGGCACCAGCTACAAAAGCTATAGCCCCCACACTCAAAAGAATAGCGCATGGAGTGAACATCTCAGTCGCTGTGTAGCCCCTCCATAGAGATCCCTCTAAAGCGGTGATTGACCACATAATGGGGCTGTATTGGCTGAAGGATGCCATCCAGTCTGACATAAAGAACAGCGGGATCATTCCTCCACCCGTCATAGCGAGCATCATCATTAGGGCCCACCCAACGTTTGTTGTTGTGCGCTCATTCTTTCCAAATGTTGCCAAGATCATCATTATTCCAGTCATACATGTTGAGACGCTAATGAATGCGAGCAGCAAGAGTGTCCATGAAGCTGGTCTAATCCCAAACCCACCTACACCGAGGATTATGAGTAACACCATCACGGCTATGTTCATTATGAAGCATGCTACCCCTTTCCCTGCCAAAATATGGCTGCGACTAATAGGGGCTACATCTAACCTTATTAGCGTCCCAGTTGTCCTTTCGTTAACCAGGGAGGTTGTGAAAGCCATAGCTACTGAGATAAGACCCCAAACTATGCCTTGTGGGAAAGATATATCAAATGGCTTTGGCTCTGATAATGAATCGCTATTGTATATCGGGACCTGAGTTAGCCTAATTGGCGCCATCTCTGGAGAGAAGCCTAATTGTGTCATAGCGTTACGAGTTAGTAGCCCATCTAACATTGCTGCTTCTGCCCGCATGGTAGGGTCGAAGCCTAATTCAAGCTCTGGGCGGACCCCCATAGAGGACATGTTGAACATGACGCCAAACCCTCTCTTTATCAGAAGCCTAGCCGCGTAATCGCCCTGTCGCACTCCGCTATCTGCCTCACTTGCGGACATCGTCTGAACATCTAGGGCCTCGTCTTGTATTAGGCCCTGAACGAACTCTTCAGATGCTTCCGTCTGATCATCATCAACTACAACTAGGTTGATGGCACGGCTCTCTTCACCACCGTACATTGAGCCGAAAAAGACAGCGAACACTAACGGGATGAAAAGGATGAAGAGAAGGCCAGTTCTGTCGCGGCTGATCACTCTCAGATCTTTTATGGCTATTGTCCAGATGTTGTTCATTTGTCCCTCAAGCTGCGCCCAGTGAGGTTCAGAAATACTGTCTCTAGGTTTGGCTGCTCTGTTCGAAAAGAGACCAGGTCTGGGAGTCTAGCAAGTGATCTAATGGCGTCCTTTGGACTGCCTAGTTCGAAGCTTTCCTCTCCATTTGGTAGGGTTGCGACGACCCTGTTGCCACCGCCATGTTTTCTGACAAGATCCTTTACAGTCCCTATTGCTAACAGCTTACCTTGATCAATTATGGCGACCCTGTCGCAGATCTTTTCTACCTCCTCCATATAGTGAGAGGTGTATATTATTGTGCAGCCGCGCTCCTTTAGATCTAGGATCCTCTCTAATATGGCGTTCCTTGATTGGGGGTCCACACCAACCGTGGGTTCGTCCAAAAGGACTAGCTTCGGATCGTGAAGCAGTGCTGCTGCTAAGTTTACCCGTCGCTTCATACCTCCAGAGTAGCTCTTGATAGGATCCATCTGCCTCTCTTTTAGGTCTATGAATTCTATTGCCCAGTCGAGCTGCTTGTTCAGCTGTTTTCCCTTTAGGCCGTAAAGTCGTCCAAAAAACTCAAGGTTCTCCCTTGCGCTAAGATCGGAGTAGAGCGCTAGTGCTTGAGGTGCAACACCTACTACTTGACGGACTGATGGGTCTCCAGGACTACCTATGTTACCGATCTTAATCTCTCCGCTGTCAGGCTTTTGTAGACCGACAGCTAGGCTGACCACGGTTGATTTTCCTGCGCCGTTTGGCCCTAGGAAACCAAAAACCTCCCCATCTTTTACCTCTAGATCTAGCCTATCGACGGCCAAGATAGAGCCGTAACTTTTTGTTAGCTGTGAACTCCTTAGCATTGGAGAGTTCTACTCACTGGTTAAGCAGCCAGGTGCTTGGTTCTGGAGAAAGTCGCTAAGCATCTCGCCATAGGCCCCCAGACCTTGCTCTGGAATACCTCCGTTGACACCTAGGCCGTGGCCAGCTGACTCCACGACTACCCATGACTTGGGTAGAGATTCTGGAAGTGCATCGTATAGGCTCTGTGACTCTTCTCTGTGGATTCTGTCGTCGTTCTCAGCCACTAGAATCAGGGCAGGTATATTCGTATCTGAGAGCTTGATCTCATTTTCGATAAGCCCAGATGTGATGAAGCTACCAGGCATGCTAAGAGCTAGATTGGTCTCCACCTTTGCAGAGATAGAATTGTATGCCGCCTCGTAGATTTGAGCACATGTTTGGCTGTCAAAGAGGTCGGCCTGTTCACCAGCAGGCATAGCGCCAACACTCATGCCGTAAATGATCACCTTACTCGGGTCAGGTGCGACATTGAGCGCCTGTTCAAAGGCCAGTGCTGCGTCGGCCATCCACTCGGCTGTGGCAGGTGGGCTAACAGCAACGCTTTCATCAGTTGGTAGGCTGTGCCCGTAACCTCGGTAGTCCCAAACATAAACCGCGTAACCTAATTCGTGGAGGTATCGTACTCTTGAAGCGTAGTGCTCGACACCAGCATAACGACCGTGGTTGTAGACTATGAGGGTGTTTGAGAGCTCTGGGACCTCTCCGTGAGATGGCAGGTACCATGCGTCTAGGCTGTAGGTTCCGTCTTCTGTCTCAAACGGGACGCGCTGGATGTCGGTCGTGACTGGCCGGACCGTATCGTAAGTGTCTAGTGTGGTCTCTCGCCATGGGTAGTCGGCTGTCCACCATGGTCCGCTCTCGTAATCTTCACACTGTGTGCATACCCTATCCCAGACATCCTCTACATCCTCACAAGTGGTCTCGTCTACTTCGAAGCAGGGGACGTTGTCGTGAAAGGGGAGGAGTGGGTCTAAAATCAGGCACCCTGTTAGTAATAGAGGTAAGAGTAAGCGTTTCATTATTCGCCCTCCGCGCCGAGCGCCCATGAGACGCTAGCTGTGATTGATATGAGGCCGTTCCCTGGTTCTTCGCCTATTGTAAGCCATGTTAGGTCCCAGATCTCTGGGCTGAAGTTAGCCCCAAGTATTCGGCTCTCGATCTGAAAAGATGGACCATCACCACCAGGCGTCAACTCCACACCAGCGAATGGGGCTACAAGAAGCTCAGGATCGGCGAGATCAATGATGTCGGAGCCTCCGATATAGAGCCTGTGATTTCCTATTGCCCAGCTGGCTGTGACGTCGAATTCGTTGATGCCCCAATATGTCCTTGTCTCTGCAGGCTTACTGAAGTCTAGATAGTTGTTGTAGAGGTGAAGCTTCTCAGTGACTGATAAGCCTGGACGCCAGCCTTCGTTCTCAAGGAGGTGTATGGATGCGCCTCCGTGGACACCTACCAAACCAAACGCTAGAGTGGTTGCGTTTAGACCATAATTTATATCTACGGGCATACCAGCAACTGGTTCAACTCCGCTTCGGGCCTCCAATATAAGGTTTGGGACAGGGATTGGTGGGCCTAAATTGGTGGTGAATGGGCCGCCGAACGTCGCGCCGACACGGTGCTCACCTGGCTCCATTGGTGTGACAGCGCTTAGTGTGCCGCAGCCAGCTACCATGGTAAAAGAGCTGATATAAAAGATTGTACGAAACATTAAAAACTCAACTGGTCGGAATGGTGTTCTAATTTGTGCCCTGTTTCGGCTGTTTAAATTTATTTTATTCATCAATAAAGTCAAGGGCATATTACTGAGCTCTGGTAAAGGTGCGCTCTGTTGTGTTACTCAGGTTGTCATCATTCATATATAGGCGGACTTCTTTTAGATGGATTTAGTCGACTGGTTTGCGATTTCAGGAGTGTGCTTTGCTGGCGCTGCAACTCCAGGGGCTAGCCTCGCGGTGGTCGTAAAAAACACTACGCAAGGTGGTAGGGGAGAGGGGATAAGCTGCGCTATTGGCCACGGTGTGGGGGTTGGTATTTACGCGCTTTTCGCTGTAGCAGGCTTTTCGGCGATACTGGAGGCGACCCCAATGATAGTCTCTTCAATTGAGCTTGTGGGTGCTCTGTTTCTACTTTGGTTGGGTGGAAGTGCCCTGTGGAATTCCAATGGCGAAGCTGGCCATTCAGCAGCGAAGTCGTCTCGTCGGGGTGCCGTTGAGGGGTTTCTATTCGCTTTTATGAATCCCAAAATAATCCTGTTTTTCCTGGCGATTCTCTCAACTATGTTACCCGCAGAGGCGAGTGGGCTTGAGAGGGTTGGTGTTGCGATGGTAGCGATGGTGATCGACGCGGGGTGGTACACCTTCGCTGCTCTTCTTTTGTCTCGTCCTGGTCCCTCTAGGTGGCTGGAGCGGAGACGCTCAGCTGTTGAGCGAACCTTAGCTCTGATTTTGATCGCTGCGGGTGTGATGATTCTTTTTTAGGATGTACTTTAGTTCAGCCTTAGCTCTCTTCCGAAGAGTCACCGTACTGTACGGCCATCAGCCCACTCCGTGTACCTACCCATAGGAGGTCTCCGTCTCGGTAAAGGGTGTGCACATCGTCGCCTCTTAGTTTTATTACCGTCTCTCCTTCTGCTAGGTAGAGCCCGTCAGCCGCGCCGATCCAGAGCCTGTCGCCCTCAGATAGGAGCGCCTGAACCCAGACACCCTCAAGGAGCGGGTGCCATCCTTGAGCATCAACCTTCCCTACACCATTTCTGTAGGTGCCTACCCACGCTGCACCAGGCTCGGCACAGGTAACCGACATCACCCAGTCTTCTGGTAGCCCGTCTAAACGGTTGAAGTGCCTCCAGCTCGATCGGCCTACCCGCTGCCCGATGTTGGCTCCGAAGATAGCGAGGCCGTCATCTTCACTGCCCGCCCATACTTCGCCGTTTGGACAAGAGGCTATTGTCTGGTAGCTGTGTCCGTTTACGTGCCATCGATAGCGCCTCCAGTCGTCTATTCTCACAGGGCCCAGGACATCGGCAGCCCAGAGACCACTAGCTCCCGCTGAGAGGGCGTTAATACCAGTGTGGTTTGTCCCTGGTGTTCCTCGTGGGGCGTCGTCTACAACCTCCACGTAAAGAGCATCTCCCTCTTGCACAAGACCTTCAGCAGTGGCGATCCAGAGATCGCCACCAGATGAAGCTACGTCGTTTACCATTGTCGAGGGGGTCTCAATTTTCGACCAGGTCTCACCGTCAAACCTGCAGGCTCCATCGTTGAACGTTCCGACTATCAGATCTCCGTCGTGTCGAGTTAGGCCTGTGACAAAGTTCCCGCATGGGCCATCTGTTGTCCAGTGGTTTGTACTCTCTCCAATAGACCACACTCCGTTGTTCCCAGCGGCTATTATGCGACCATCAACCGATCGGATCTCCGTTATTGATCCAGGGACTCCTCCCACCCTTGTGCCGTTGTCGTCTACAATAGCCCCCTCTGATGTTCCCCAAAGCTCACCAGCAGCTGTTGCAGGTATTGAGAGGGTCTGGACCTCGGTTCCATCAAATATGGCCGCAGCGATGTGGCAGGCAATCCTCAGGGTGTCGCCAACTACCTCTACATCTGCCGCGGGGCCAGGCAGTAGCCATTCTTGATCTCCTGCGATAAGTCTACCGTCGGCTGTGACTCCGTAATTTTCTCCTCGCCAGAACACCGCGTCAACTAGCCGGTCGCTGTGAAGCTGCTCTGGCCACGAGGTGCCATCTCGGTAAACGATAGCTTCGCTGGTTATAGCTACTGTGGGGGTAACAGGTCCAATGGCTAACCAGTCATCACCTACCCATTGGAACGCTCCATGGGCGGTCCCAATTGTTAGTACCTCCTCAACGTACCCAACTGCTGTAGCCTGTCGGTTTGGTATGTCGTTTAGGGTTGCTAGTGACCTTCCGTCTGTGTCGAAGACCTCGACGCCTCCCGATGTAGCCGCCCAGATGACGGTTCCATCGTAATGGAGGTCTTGAACATCTGACATGCTCGAGAAGAGGGCGGCTATAATCAGTGCTTCGGCGCTCATCGTAGCACCTCCTGTACAAGGGTGTTCATAGCTCTGTCAGTTACCACCATCTCTACTTCATCCCAGCGTCCAGGGATGATAATCTCATGCTCTAGGGCGTCGCTCAAGTAGAGGTTGATCCTTCGGCGGAGATCTGGTCGCCCAACTGGTTGAACCTGGATGGCTCTTAGTGGCTCCTCTGCTAGGATGTGTATTACAGTAGTTCCATTTGACTGTTCTATCCAAGCTTCGAACTCTTCTGCTTGGCTGTCTACGGTGATGATCTCGAGGCGTCGTGTAATAACTCCATCGCTATCTAGGACGAAGATTACAATCTCTATCTCACCATCTGGGATGTCCTGTGGTACCAAGAAGCGGTCATACCAGCGCTGTCTAAGTGAATCCCATCGCATCTGGATTGTGTCTCCCCAAGGGTAGACAGCGAACACTGAACGTGCGTCTTCTGGTGCATTTACAGTTAGGAGAGGATCACCAGGTGGTGTGTAGCGACGGCTGACGCTGCTCTCATAGTTCATGCCCTCAGGAAGCTCCTGTGGTTGCTCTTCGGTGCTTAGTGAGCCAGTGTAGTTCCTCCTCCTTCGCTCGATAGCTACGAAGCTGGTGTATTTAGTAAGAAGGTTGTAGTCGAGGGCTGTCTCTAGGATCTCTGCTTTGACATCATCCAGCTCACCCCATCGCTGCTCCCTTTCTAATGAAGCTACGTGTGCCCTTCCCCAAAGGCTAGGTATTCCGCTCCCATCGGTGATCTCATCTATTACAAGCTCTTGCTCAAACCTGCGCCCAGCCAGTCTGCCAGTAACCGATATGGGGCCTTGACCGCCCACTAGCCTAGCTGTGAGTTCAAGGGGCTGCCCAGCCATAAGGTCTGGGATTCTGTAAGGGTGTACTCCGTCAACCTCCCATTCCCCCCAGTTGATGGCGATGTCTGTAAGCACAGGCTTATCTATGCCCTCCATGAATCGATCAACGGCCTCTGTCGGGCTTTCTCCATTGGAGACAAACGTGGCTCGACCGCCACCAGCTATAGCCATCTCCTCTATGAGCCACCTGTTTGTGGAACTCCCCAGCCCAAAGGCGAACACTCTCGCGCTCCCAACGCTGTCTTCTAGAGTTGCCAGAACATTTCTCTCGTCACCTATAAGGCCGTCGGTCAAGAAGATGATGTACCGCTCAAGTGAAGGATCGTCTGGTCGCTGAAATGCGCTGTAGACTCCGTTGATCATCTGAGTGCCTCCGCCAGCTTGGAGCTGGTCAACCCAGTTGCGTGCCCGAGAGATGTTCTTTGTGTTGGCGATGACTGGGTTGGGTGAGAACTCGCTGGCATCGTCGGCGAATTGAATGAGAGAGAAGTGGTCGTTTGGCCCTAGGCTGTCAAAAGCGGCCTGCATGGCCTCTTTCGCCATGTCAAGTGGTAGGCCTTGCTGAGAGCCGCTTGTGTCGATTACCCAGACCAATTCCCTAGCAACGACCTCTTCTCGCGACTCAACTTCTGGAGCTTCGAAACGGATCATCATGTGGTCATCCTGAATGAGCGCGACGGCTTCTGGCTCATCCGTCTGTACTGACCAGCGAAAGATGAAGTCCTTGTTTGGCCTGATGTTTTCAAGTCCTCCAAAAAGGAGCGGGCCATCTATATCCATTGTAAGCTCATGCGTGGGGCTGTACGCGATGTCCACGTCGAACCCTGCCCTAAGATCAAGGTCGATGTTAACAGCAACCCCTGTGTCTCCAGCGGCTACTGGTGGGGTAATCGCTGAGCTGTCTTCAACAGCCCCTGATGAGAATCTAGGTCCTATAGCTAGTGGTATTACTAGTTCGTACTCTCCATCTACCCTGTCGATAGGTTGAACCACATGAAGTCGTACTGTGATGGACTCTCCAGGAGGAATGTTGGCGACGTTCTGTGTGAATAGGTTTGCTCGCTCCTGTTCGGTGAGCGCGGCCGCCTGTCCATTTGCTCTAGCAGCTTCGTAGTTCTCTCTTGCTTCGCCTCGCTCTTGAATCTCTCCGACGATCTCTCGGCTTCCTATGTAGATACTCATATCGTCTACAGCCGCACCTCCATCTAAAGGGAAACTGTAGATAGCCTCCATCCAATCTTCGGAGGTGTTGCTGAACACCTGCTCCAATTCAATGTCAGCCACGCTCCCTGAGATCTGGACGTCGTAAGAACTGGACTCCAGCGGAAGCTCTCCAGCCATAGCGAATGATGAAAATAATAAAACAAACATATCTACCTCCTGTTGGGGGAGGTAAGCGCAAGAGCTGTGCCAGCTTTTGAACCCTAATTATTGTACGTTTGATATTAATTGGAGATTTTGATCTACTGAATGTTGTAAAAGTAGATTTTTGATCATCTTGGTGGCTGTTGAATGTAAAGTGTACCTAAGCGCTCGTTGAGTCTAGGAGTGCGGTGGCACATGGTGTAATTACGCTCTCCCATACATCTGTGACTATGCTAGCCCTCTTGTCTGAAGGTACACAGCCAAAGGCTGCCAACCACTGGTCGTTCGCGTTTAGGCCTCTCTCTTTAGTTGTTGTCTCTGGATGAGCGCATCTGAAGGTGTAGCGTGCTACACCAATCAGTTCTGGGTTCTCGTTTATTAGCCAGCGAACGGTCTTCCACCCAAGCGCCGCATGACGACTCTCATCTTTTGCTATCTTTTTTAGGATCTCTTTTATAGGCTTTATTTCGCATTGTTCCGCGAGCCAGGCAGCCTCAGCCGCCGCCAATGTTTCGTTGATACAACCATCTAGAATGGTCTGAATCATTAGATCCCTAGGAGAGGTCCTTTTAGTTAAAGCTCCCTCCACATCCAGTAGCCCAGGGCTGATTGGTCGCCCCGCGAAAGATGACGCTACCGACGAGCAGTCAACAGCGTGCTTGACTTCGTCAACTTGGGCTAGGCTCGCCTCAATAATGAGCTCTGGAGGGGCTCCCAAAGCCATCAGTTCAAGGGTGAATTTTGAGAAAGATGCGACAGATGCGTGCTCGTAAAGGGCTGCCCTGTGCCAAAGCTCTGAGACTTTTAGCCGCTGTTCAACAGTCATGTCTGATATGGGTAGATCAAGGGGGCTAGACCAGTCTTGTGAACCTCCAGTAGTGGCTGTCCGAGCAGAACCATGGATTACGAGGGGGCGCCCATGGACTGGCTGACCATTGTCTGCGCCTATTGTCGCCCCAGCATCCTCGTTGAAGAATCTATCAATAGTACCTTCGCCCTCAACACCTAAAAGTAGGTCTGTTAAATCGAGTTGGCGGGTGCCCGCTGATACGGTGAATACATAGCAGCATGATTCAGGGTTTACCTCGTCTGGTCCGCATACCTGATCGCCAACAACCCAATTGCCAGAATATCTTGAGCCCTGTGCTGCAGCGCCAGTTGGGGCGGCCCCTACAGTCAACGAAACCAACTCTTTTGCGTCGATTGAGTCTGGCGATAGGCATATCCCGTCGATCGGCAGCTCTGTACAGAACTTTAAGTTGGCCTCTGGGCCAGCCGAGCGAACAGCTTGCTGGTCATGTGGGATTGTTGAGTCAGGGCAGGTCATTTCATCGATCATCTCATCACAGTCGTTGTCTAGGCGGTCACCCTCGACCTCTGAGGCGTCGGGGTTTATATCTGGATCACTCGGTCCACAGTCTGAATTGTCGGAAACGCTAGACTCAGGAGCTTCACACGATAAGGTTACACTCTCTGCATCTCCGAAGCCATCGCCATCGCTGTCGGCGTACCAAGAGCTCCTGTCAGTGGCGTTGGAGTCAATAACTCCGTCGCAGTTGTTGTCGATCTCGTCGCATACCTCAGGGGCGCTGGGGTTGACCTCAGCATCTGAGTCATCGCAGTCCTCGCCAAATACGTAACCATCTGAGTCGAGGTCTTTGGGACCACATGCGCCTAAGGGGAGCGTCAGGCCCATAGCCATTAGCAATGTATGTCGCAGGTGATTTTGGTAGCGTCTCATATTTGACTAGTCCTTGGTTGTTTGGCTCATGCAACAGGGGCGTCCGTTCTATGTAGCCTAGATTATTGTTTTTGTGTCTCACTTAATTCTTGATTGGGGTTCACAGAATAGAGGCAAGGACCAGAATTTAATTCCACTGGTAGGTGGCAGCATCCGCTCACATAGAGGGTGACAGTAAGTGTTAGTCGGGTTGAGCAGGTTGTGGTAAGCCCCATCTTAGCCTCGTGTGATTTAGTTGGTCAGTTACTTTCAAACGGAGCTGTGGTTCAGAACTTACATTTAAAATTATTTATATATAAAAAGTCAGATCTGTTTTAGTTATGCCCTGCTAAAAACCCACCCTAAATCGCACGAATGGCATTGCTGAAAAGAATGATTGCGACCGATTTCTCTGTTTGGTACCTTAGTGGTGGAGGTGGAGATGCGTCTGTTTTTGATCCTGTTAGTTAGCGCCTGTGGTTCTGGTGAGGAAGAGGTTGTCACTTGTGAGTATAAAGGGTGTGATCAGCTATGCGTAGAGGCTGGTAGTGAGGATTGGTACTGCACCGACACCGCAGCGCTATGGGAGACCTGCTATGACGATGGCTATAAGGTCTGTGAAGCTCAGGCAGACAACACGTGTGGCTGGACTGTTGTAGATCAAGATGGCTGGGACGAATGTGTCGATAATGGTGGTCAGTAGCTTTGCTCTTTTCAGAATGGGTAGCGGCCTGTTATGATTCTCCGAAGGTTCTGGCTGGTATGGCTTTTCGTCTAACAACGGCCCACTCATATAAAACTCGAGGTCATGTCAGTGCAGTTTCTAGACACCCACAGGGTCCATAATCAGCCCCCGAGTCTTGAAGACTACAACCTGTTTAGTATCGACAGGCATCTCCAGGATGCTGTGAGGCGAGAGGGCGCTGAATTTGCCGTTGAGGATCTAAATAGGTTCGGCCAGGTTTTGGGTACCAAGCACAACATTAATCAGGGACTCTTGGCCAACAGGAACCCGCCAGAATTACGCCAGTTTGACAGGTTCGGTCACAGAATAGATGAGGTTGATTTCCACCCTGCTTACCACGACTTAATGTCTATAGCTAAGGAGGCCAGCGCACACTCCATTGCTTGGACCGCGGCATCAGGCGGTCACGTGGCACACACGGCACTTGAGTATATGCTCACACAGATCGAGCCTGGTATCTGCTGTCCTATCACAATGACATATGCCAGCGTACCAGCGCTTAGGCATCATGAGGGTTTAGCGAAGGAGTGGATACCTAAGATAACTAGGCCTGAGTACGATAAGCGGTTCATACCCAGCGGTGAGAAAAGCTCGTTGATGGTCGGGATGGCTATGACAGAGAAGCAGGGTGGATCAGATGTCAGAAGTAACGAGACAGAGGCGGTATTAATTGAGGCTGATAAATACCTTCTTACTGGCCATAAGTGGTTCTGTTCCGCCCCAATGCTCGACGCGTTTCTGACTTTGGCTCAGACTCCCAAGGGGTTGACCTGCTTCTTTGTACCTAGGTTTAAGCCAGATGGGACTAAGAACAATTTCTATATTCAACGCCTAAAAGACAAATTGGGTAACCGCTCAAACGCGTCATCGGAGATCGAGTACAAGGAGACCTGGGCGGTGAGGATCGGTGAAGAGGGGAGGGGGATAAGTACAATCTTAGAGATGGTGCACCACACCCGATTAGACTGTTCGACCGCGGCCGTTGGGATAATGAGGCAGTCTCTAACTCAGGCGCTACACCACACTAGACACAGGGTTGCTTTCGGCAAACATTTAATAGATCAGCCGTTGATGAAAAATGTATTGGCAGATCTGACTGTTGAGTGGGATGCTGCTCTTAGGATGGTCTTCAGGGTGGCCCGTTCTTATGATGAGTCTAATGACCCCGATGAGGCTAGTTTCGCTCGCCTCGCGGTTGCGGTTACTAAATACTGGACAAATAAGCGGTGTTCTTATGTTGTTAATGAGGCGATGGAGTGTCTAGGAGGTGCTGGCTATGTTGAAGAGTCCAACCTTCCACTCATGTATAGAGAGGCGCCACTCAATGGCATCTGGGAAGGTTCTGGAAATGTGATCTGTCTGGATGTGTTGAGAACAATAAAAAGAGAGCCAAGGGCTATCGAGCTGTTTTTGGCCCAGTTGGAAAAAGTGAAGGGCGCTGATAGCAGGTTCGATAAAAGTATAGATTCACTAAAATCTGAGTTTACCGATCTCAACCATTTAGAATATAGGGCTAGAATTATTACCGAGAAGATGGCGCTATGTCTTCAAGGGTCCCTCATGTTGGATTCTGAAAAGTCGCATATCACAGAGGTATTCTTGGGAACTCGCTTATGCGGCGAAGGAGGCCGTGCTTTCGGGACCATACCGTTTGGGCGAGAGATAGACGAGATTGTAGATAGCGTTCGATTTTGATCGTTTAGCAACCCTTAAGCCTAGTTTACTCTAGCGGAGAACTGTGACACCTCTAAAGGTGGGTTCTGGCCAAGACTGTAGCGCTTGTTTTTATATTGATGAGATCATTGGGTTGCCCCAGATTCATAATTTCTATAGTCTGGTCAGGAATTCGATAATCTTTGAGGTTTTAATGACTAAAAAACTAGGGCGGAGAGGATGACTATCAAAGTCGCAGTCACTGGGGCGTCTGGGTTCTTGGGGCGAGCTATCTGCCAGCAATTGCTATCAGAAGGAATAAATGTTTTAGGTATCAGTCGCGATCCAGATAAATCTTCAAAGGTAGGGCCATCAGGTATGCAGTGGAGCACATTAAGCGATGTAGACCTCTCTGGTTTTACCGCAGTTGTGCACTTAGCTGGTGAGAGGATTCTCCCAGGTCGATGGACTCCTAAGAGAAAAGAATTGATACGGTCAAGCCGAGTTGAAGGCACCAGAGCTCTTGTTGAGGCTATGGTTCGAGCGTCACCAAAACCGTTAGCTCTTATCGCCTCATCGGCTGTGGGATATTACGGTGATCGAGTAGACGAGAAAGTCTGTGAGTCTAGCCCACACGGTGAGGGTTTTCTGGCGGATGTATCGATGGAATGGGAGTCGGCCTCAATGGAGGCATCTGAGCACGACATTCGGGTTGTTCTCATGCGTCTAGGGGTGGTTTTGGGAGCTGGTGGAGGTGCCCTGAAGTCCATGCTTCCAGCGTTTAAATTGGGTGTGGGTGGGCCAATGGGCTCTGGTAATCAGCCATTTCCATGGGTGCACATTAACGACGTCGCAGCGTTTGTGAGCGCAGCGGTCGCTAGAGCTGAGATCAGCGGGCCTTTTAATCTTGTGGCAGGCTGCCTACCTCAGGGCGAGTTTGCCAAGGCGCTTGGGCGATCTATCCGTAGGCCTTCGTTTATGCCCGCCCCAAGTATCGCCCTTCGCTTGATAATGGGGGAGGGGGCGGATGCACTTCTGGGCGGACAGAATGCTAGCTCAGAGCGTTTGTCGGAGTTTGGTCTTAGCCCTAAATACAGTGATTTAGGGACAGCGCTTTCTGATATTTTTGGGAATAGTTAGTCCCATATGACCCATTGATTCGGGTCAGCCGCCGATAGCCTCTTTAGCTAAGCGTATGAACTTGAAGAGTGAGGGGCGGTATTCCATGGCTGTTGCTGCTTCTGCCACGTTGAATAGGTTTCTGTGATCGGAAAACCAAACTGGGGTGGGTTTTATCCTAAACGGAGCACGGATCACAGACTTCTGTGGATGGTCTAGTAGGTATGTGTTGTGAACGCTACCAGTACCAGAGGCTATCTCTTCACGGGTGTGTCCAGGAAACGCTCCCCATGTGGTGGATACAAAGCCGTAATTTACGCCACTCCATGCATTTATGGCAATCCCGCCATACCGCAGATCCGCTATGGCTCGATCAAGCGCAGCAGCGTGTTTTTTTGCGGTCTTTGGGTCTATGGTAATCATGCAAGATAGAGTGCCCCATACACGATCATTTGCGAACTTGACAGCCTCATCTAGGAACTCTTCAGGTTCACTAGCCTCTAAGTCAACCTCTGCAAGAACTCCGCAAAATGCCTCGTGGGTTAGTGCGTATTCGCCATCTTCAGGCTTGACGTCTGGTAGGACAGTCCACGGTATTATTTCGTCTGTGAACTCAGTAAGCGGAATGGCGCCTGGGTGAGCTTTGACAAACCCCGAATACCGCTCCTTAGCGCCTGGATAATAGGCCTTGCGCGGATCAGTCATCGCCATGTGCTCGCGTACCTTAGTTACAAACTCATCGCGGTGTTCCCAGTGTTTTGGTAGAACTAGCACCTTGCAAGCTGTGCAGTTGAAGCTTGCATTGTGTGTGACCATACCCGCAACATGGCGGGCCTGATAGTCGATATCGGCTGGTGTCCACGGACCAGGAACAACAAGCAATGGGGTGACACAGCCGAGTTCAGAGGAGATAGGGCGGGTGTTTACTGGATCTCCAGCGGCTTTTCTTCGAGCCACATCCTCGGAGTCGACACCCCAGACTATGGCGTCGTGGGTACTGTCGGAGCCAGTCATATGTATTGTGTCGACCAATGGGTGCTCACAGAGGTGTTTACCAAGCTTAGCGCCGCCGTTTACGATCGCCAGTACACCCTCTTCTATTAGGGGTTCAAGGGCGGCCTCCCAGATAGGACCTAAGTAGGAGTTAACTGGGTTTGTTTTGAGTACTACAACCTCATCCTCAACGAACAGCTTGTGGAGGGCATCCATGGGTCCGATCGAGGAGACGTTACCAGCGCCTAATACTAGGGAGAGCGCCCCTTCTGAGGGCTCTCCAGCGAGTTTAGCCCTGTAGATGGCTCCCTGTGAAGCAGTTTTTCCAGGCTCGATCCAGGTCTCCCCCACGAAGCCTCTGAAGGCGAGGGCATCCCATGAGTCTGTAGGGTATACCTTAACTATCTCTTGGCCATCTGGTCCCGTGCGAATCTGAGGCAGTGCTGGCTGACCCTCGGCTTTAAGTGCCTTGATTAGCAGGCGCATGTTGCGAATCGTTGTGGTTACTCCGCCGATCAAGACCTCTGCGGCTACGCTGCCGCCAGGCTCGCCGCCCTTTGCCTGACCACCGAGGTCAGACCACTCTTTTCTTTTTGCGAAAGTTGCGTCCATGCATCGCTGCAGGAGGATTATTCGGTCGGCTATGCTTACCTCGGTCCAGAGTCGCTTTTTGTCGGCTAGGGAGCCTACGAGCTTATCGGCCTCTTCGATAGATGTTTCTCGACCAGAAACTGGTGGTTCGGGGAAGGTAGGTGAGCTCATCTTAGGCCTCCATAGTAGCCTATGATGGCTGTAGTCTGGTGAGTAGATGCTGGTGTTTTGGGGCCTCTGCCATGGGCGGAGTGCGCTGTTGTAATTTGGGAGAGCATATCTTACGTCTGCGGTGTTTAGTCTGGTTTGACGGTAATTTGAGCGCCAATAACGTCAGGTTTTGGGTTTTGCTTGCTGGGATCTCTCTTTTAGAGTGATTTGCTTGCAAAGTCCTCGTACTCTATGGTGAGGCCAAAAATTGTTCAGTCCGTGAATCTGGCAGGATTGTAGAAGTTCTCCATCTAGGAGCTCTAGCTCTGAATATTCGTACATGGCCAACAGGGCGCACTGTGCTCGCATTATAGTCCAAGGGCGAACATCTTCTAGTACTAGTCTGTGCCCCACCATCGCCGCAGGGTGTCATCTATCGAAGTTGACCAGACTGGACCGTTTTCGACGGTAGTTTGGCTGGTTTCTGGCCACCATCGATCGGAGTTGTGGGGTTCGGTGAGTTCTACTGACTCTCCGGGTCTTGGGCTGATAACGTTCACTCCTTGACGCTCAGCCGCCGAAAGGAGTCGCTCCATGGGCTCGCTCCATCCGTGATTCGCAAGATCAAACAGCCCCCAGTGAACGGGGAGTAACAGGCCGCCACCTACCATTTGATGTGCTATCACTGCCTGCTCGGGCCCTAGGTGCACATCCGTCCAAGTGCTGTCATAGGCTCCTGATTCCATCATGGTGATATCAAATGGCCCCAAGCGACGCCCTATCTCTTCGAATTCAGGGTGAAGCGCCGTGTCGCCGCTATAGAAGGCCGCATGTACTGGGCCACGGATTGACCAACCTGCCCACAGCGTTGAGTCCATCCGGTCGATCCAGCGCCCCGAGAAGTGCCGCGCTGGCGTGGCGGTTAGTGTGACCTCGTCTATGCTAGCGCTCTCCCACCAGTCCAGTTCAGTTATGGATGATGGGTTTACTCCCCAATGTTCTAGGTGAGCCCCGATACCAAGCGGCACTAACCAGCGCAGATTGAGCTCACTTAGACGAGATACCGTAGGGTAGTCTAGATGGTCGTAATGGTCATGGGATATAATAACTACGTCGACTTGAGGGAGATCCTCTAATGGTAGCGGTGGCGGATAAAAGCGAGCTGGTCCCACACTGCTCCAAGGGGAGGTACGATGTCCCCAAACGGGGTCTATCAGAACCCTTATGCCGTCGATGTCTACCAACAATGTGGAGTGGCCTAGCCATGTCACTCTCAGGCCAGATTCAGGTGGGGTTGCGAGTTCAGACGGGTCAGGGGAAACGACTGGTAACGGCTGTTCAGGCCGCTGTATCTTTGGAGAGCCTCCGAACCCTTTGCCCATCATCTCAAGAGCTGATCCATCGATACGAGTAAGGCGGTTCGCAAACCCTTCGCCGTCCCATTGAGGAGAAGAGCTGATACGCTCTAGGCGTTGGCCTGTGGCAACAGCCCCTATGTCAGGCGTGGCACTCCACCAGGCGAGGCCGAATAGAGTTGTGATAAAGATCAAAAACCCGATTAAAAACCGCCACAATTTTCGTTTCATTGAAGACCCTCATTGTGGGCGTAACTGTACACTCATTAGCCAGCAATCATAAAGAGCAATAGCAACACCTATACCCATAAATTACAACTTACTAAGAGCTGAGTACCCTCTCAAAGCCAACTGGGTCTTCCCATGGTGCGAAGTGTCCTGCGTCGAGAAGGTGCAGCTTAGCGCCTGTCTTTCGGGACAGTTGCTGGTATATTCGCGCTGGATACCAAGGGTCAGCACGTCCCCATGCGAGGTGAAGGTCACAGCCGCCCAAGCGCTCGATTAGGTCGTTTGGCGGGTGCATTCCTTTCGCGATTCGCCGCATCCTGTCCCCCCAGTCGGGGCCATGGTCACCAAAGGCCTCTAAAAGCTCATCTGCATGTTCGGGTAGGCAACCCTGTCGCAAGAACCTCTTTCCTGCGTATTTAGCGTAGAAGAACCGATGTGCGAGTGGGAGTGCAGTCATGCGAATCCCAGCCCAATA
>Ga0115011_10001306_pt1 | contig 18047 bp, 13 predicted proteins | sample TroAtlMetagenome_2_FD_88705 | JGI IMG/M metagenome (GOLD analysis project Ga0115011, IMG submission 88705) | Marine eukaryotic phytoplankton communities from Atlantic Ocean - Tropical Atlantic ANT8 Metagenome | ecosystem: Environmental > Aquatic > Marine > Oceanic | place: Tropical Atlantic...
TACCACCAACGGTTCTACCCCCACCGTTAACAGTGGCAGCATCTATACACAACCCATCCGGATCAGTAATACGACTGTACTGCGCGCTGCCGCGTTCAAGGATAATTATTTCGCAACCAACGTTGATACACAAACTTACCTGTTCCTAGATGATGTTCGCACGCAATATTCAAACGGCGCTGCACCTTCAGGATGGCCAACAGGCAATGTCAACGGACAAGAGTTTAACTATGGCATGGATCCGGATATCATCTCACAATACAGTGCACAGCAAATGATTGATGCACTCTCTGCCATTCCTTCAATCTCACTTGTCACCGATCAGTCCAACTTGACAGCATCCAATGGCATCTACACGAACCCGGGATCAAGGGGTAAGCTCTGGGAGCGTCCTGCATCTTTTGAAATCCTTGATTCCAGCGGGCTCAAAGATCATACTCAGAGCAATTGTGGCTTGCGAATTCGAGGAGGATTCAGCCGTTCCACTAGTAATCCAAAACATGCTTTTAGGCTGTTTTTCCGTAACGAGTATGGGGCTGGAAAACTGAACTATCCGCTTTTTGAAGGCGATGGCACTGACCAATTCGACAAGATTGACCTACGAACTTCACAAAACTATTCATGGTCTTTTCAAGGAGACGGTAATAACACGTTCTTGAGGGAAGTTCTGGGCCGGGATCTTCAAGGAGCCATTGGGCAGCCTTATACAAAGTCACGCTATTACCACCTCTACCTAAACGGTGTTTACTGGGGACTTTTTATGACTCAAGAGCGGGCTGAAGCTACTTTCGGAGAGGCTTACCTTGGGGGTGATTCTGATGATTATGATACAATAAAATCTGCTGGTAATGCAGGGGGATATAATACCGAGGCTACAGACGGTTCAATGGCAGGCGGAAGCGACTGGTACAGGCTTTGGGACTTACTCCGCAATCAGCGTAATGCTCCTACCATGGCGCGCTTCATGCAAATGCAAGGCCTCAACCCCACTGGATCGCGCAACCCCGAATTACCTGTTTATCTCGATGTAAACAACCTCATCGATTACACGCTCATTATCGGCTACACTGGTAACTACGATGCCCCCTTGTCCGACTTCCTTGGTGGTGCTTCAAATAACTGGTTCGCCACCCGCAACCGTGAACGAGATGACTTGGGCTTCCAGTTCTTTGTGCATGATGGAGAACATTCCATGGGAGCTGGAGGTAGGTGGAATAGCGCTAACGACAGAATCAATACCAGCAATGGTTCAGGGCAACGAAATGACTACTCTAGAAGTAATCCTGCATTCATGCATTTTGATCTTGAGGAGAGCACTGAGGAATATCGATTGAGATTTGCTGACCGGGCACATGCAGTCCTGTTCAACAATGGCTTACTTACAAAAGACAGTGTTCTCGCGATACTGGAAAACAGAAGAGAGATCGTCGAAAAGGTAATTATAGCCGAAGCCGCAAGATGGGGTGACTCAAAACGCACTAATTGGTGGCAAAGGGCATTTGGCGAATCGGATTGGAGAAATGCGGTCAATAGCCTGGTTAATACTATCAATTCTCGCCGTGACATATTCCTAGGTCACCTGCGAACAGCCAACCTTTATCCTGACCTTCCCGCCCCTACCTATGCGCAACATGGCGGCACTGTTGCAGACGGCAGTAAAGTCACCATTGCCGCCCCTAACCAAGCAACTCGGGTTTACTATATGATAGGCACTGGCAACTCTGATGACCAAGACTGGCAGGATGACCTCGACCCACGCCTATTGGGAGGATCTCCAAACCCCAACGCTGGAATACTTAATGTCAGCGGAGGGGGCGAAGGAGTATCGGCAACCACATACATCCAGAATGGATCCACATGGAAATATCTTGATGATGGATCAAACCAAGGAACAGCTTGGCGCACCGTTGGGTTTAATGATTCCGGTTGGCAGTCTGGACCTGCGGAACTCGGGTTTGGCGATAACGACGAAACAACCATTATAAACTCAGGCCCAGCAGGCCAACGCTTCGCAACAACCTACTTCCGGAAAGTGGTAAATATAGACAACCCTGCCGTTTTTGGCGATTTTGAACTGCTCCTAACCTACGACGACTCCTATGCCGTTTTCGTAAATGGCTCCGAGGTTGCGCGCCATCCAGGGCTCAGTCAAAATGCTGCATTTAATGAATTCTCAAGTAACGTAGTCGCTAATAATGCGATCGATACACTAAGTATTCCCACCTCTGCTTTTACCGCTGGCAACAACTTAATCGCCGTTGAAATTCACCAGAATGCGGCAACCAGTTCTGACCTTAGCTTTAATCTGCAGTTAACCGGCAAGCCAATTGGCGATGGCAATACCATCACCTTGCTTATTCCTGAAGCCATTACCTCTCCTGTCTGGGTTAAATCCCGTTCATACAACGCGTCCCGCAATGAGTGGAGTGCACTCAACCAGGCATTCTTCACCACAGCACCGGCTGCTAGTGCAGAGAATATCGTCATTAGCCAGGTGCACTACCATCCGCGCAGTCCGGATGCTGGAGAGCTGCAGATTGATCCCGATTTTGACCAAGATGACTTTGAATTTGTTGAGGTAATGAATATCAGCCAGGCCCCCGTTGACCTTGGTGGCTGCGCCTTTGTACTCATTGCCTCCGGCAACAACCTTGAAGGAATCGAGTTTTCGTTTCCACTGGGCACATTGATCGATCCCGGTCAGAGATTGGTTGTTGCCGCTAACAGCACGGCCTTTGCCGCTAGATATCCTGATGTAGATTTGGCCGGTGATTATACCAATCGCCTTGATAACAACGGTGAATGGATAACGCTATTAGATAAGTCGGAGGAAATTATCCAAAGTTTCCGGTACAACGATGCGTCCCCTTGGCCAGAGCAAGCAGACGGTGACGGCCCATCGCTTATCCTGAATAACCCAGGGCTGGATACTGATCCCGCCGCCCCGTCAAGTTGGACAGCCAGCCTGACGCTTGATGGCAGTCCGGGACAGGAAGAAAGCCCTGCACCACTTGCAATCATAAATGTAGAAAATGAAAGGAGCGGCGATGCGACAACATCTTTCAAAATTACTTTTACATCCTCCCCCAATAAGATTTATACCGTCGAAAGGTCACGGAACCTCGTGGAATGGGAATCGTTATGGCAAGGGAATGTGACTGTTTCTGATGGGGTTAGCTCATTCACGGACGAAACCCCACCTCTCGATGGTAACGCGGTATTTTATCGTGTCCGCGTAAGTGATTAACACTTACATTTCGTGTCGAATGATCAGGTAACAATGTGGTGAGTATCAATTCATGACCTCATCTTTTAAAATGCCCTTGCTACTGTGCGGATTGACAAATTTGTTCAAAGGCCAACATCACAATAACTGTGATCTTAATGCTTGCCGGCGTGACGGAATGACATGGCATTGATGCCCATTAATGCCCTTACAGCAATCCCTGCACCACCGACCACGAAAAGCCCAGGGAACCAGATCGTATACCAGGGTGCCAATGTGTCATGCCTTAGAATAGACTCCTGCGGTGCAGCGGGATCAACCCAACATGTCGAGGAAATCCCTGCAGGATAATCTGCGATCTTCTGCTCTGCCCTCTGCTTATGAGATGTTGGGCCCTCCACCCGTTTGATCCGATTACCCCTGTGGGTTACCCCACGAAAAGTGTATTCATATTCGATCACAGTCTGGTATTGCATCGGACTGTTCGGAGTGGGACGAAACTCCTCAATCTCTGACTTTAAAATGAAACAGGGAGTTTGCTCCCACGATCGGGTTTTTTGCGCACGCTTCCCCCCAGAATAAAGTGCATAGACAAAATACCCGCCGATACATGCAATCAACAGGCCAAAAAGAAATCCGCCTAATACGGAAAAAAAGTTTACTCCTGTTTCCTTATTCATGGACAACTAGCCTCCTTTTAAGCCTGTCAAAGTGCCATGTCGCTGAAAAAACTCTGATTATGAGCCAAAACATTGAAAACATGAACGATTACGCGTTAGACATCATGCCGGTGTCATTGGAGAGTTGCATTATGTCACTCGCAGACCAAATCACCTCCGACCTCAAGGAAGCCATGCGTGCCAAGGACAGCACGTCCCTCGCTGTATTACGCTCCCTAAAAACCGCTCTCAAGAACCTAGCAATTGAAAAACATGGTGCCGGGGGTGAACTGGACAGCAACATGGAAATCGGTGTGGTGCGCACAGCAATCAAGCAACGCAATGATTCGGTGGAGCAATTTGAAAAGGCCGGTCGACAAGACCTTGCAGATAATGAGAAGTCCGAAATCCAAATACTGAACAAATACCTACCCGCATCCCTTAGCGAAGAGGAGATTGCGAAGTTGATTGATGAGGCAGTCAGCGAATCAGGTGCCACTTCACGTAAGGAAATGGGGCAAGTAATGAAAATACTCCAGGTCAAGGCCGCAGGCCGTGTTGATAACAAGACACTCTCCGCTGCAGTCATGCAACGTCTGGCCTAAAGAAACCAAGTAGCACGCCAGCGTGCTTATCCTGAAAGACTTTGGCAACCACGCACCTTACTGCCATCATTACCGCAGCAGGATCCGGGAACAGGATGGGCTTTGATAAGATGTTCGCCGAAATCGGCGGCCAACCTGTTCTCAGGCACAGCATCGCCGCGTTTGAAAAAACCCGACAGGTCAATGACATCATTATCGTCGCCCGGGAGGATCGTGTTTCCCTTGTATCTGACTTAGCCAGGGAGGCCGGATTCAAAAAGGTCAGGCAGGTTGTAAAGGGAGGCGATAGAAGGCAGGATTCCGTTGCATGTGCACTGAGCCATGTCGCCGATCATTGTCAGTTTATTTCTGTACATGACGGGGCTCGTCCCTGGATCACCCCTACCCAGATTGAACGTGTGCTCCAGGCTGCTGCCGCAAGCGGGGCTGCCGCAAGCGCCCACCCAATAACAGAAACCCTGAAACGTGCCGACACGGATTTTCTGGTCAGCGAAGACATCAGCCGCGAGGGCATGTGGGCAATGGAAACCCCGCAGATTTTTCGCTCCGAAATCCTGAAGCAGGCATTTGAAAAAGTCTTTTCCGAAAACCTGCAGGTCAGTGATGAGGTTTCCGCCGTGCAAAGGCTTGGCTTACCTGTTCAACTCGTTCACAATGAAAGCCTGAACCCCAAGATCACCTTCCCCGCAGATCTGCAGTTCCCTCCCCCCACCATCTAATTCAGGTCATGGGGTCAATATTGGCATTAAACAGCCTTTAAGCCCATTCTAAGCTGGCAGTGACTGCTAGTTTGAACTTCCGGCCGGTATTTTGTCTAATGTCTAATAAAACGCTTCGCTGGCGCGTTTTTTCCACCAAACACCCTTACCATTCAAAGATCATGCGCAAAGCCAATACCCTGCTAGCAGCCCTTAACCTCTTCTTGCTTATGCCGCAGATAACCGTGCAAACGGCACAAGCTGACGGATTTATCATTATCGACCGCCCCGTCCACATTCCCAAACATATCAGACCGCCTCATCCACACCCGCCACACCCATGGCCCCGTCCCCCACGCCCCATTAACCGTTTCCTGCCGCTGGAAGTACGAGAACATCATGTATCCGTGTCCATCAAGGGGCAGGTTGCCACCACGTCAATCGACCAGGTTTTCTTCAACCCGTCCGACCAACGCCTTGAGGGTACATACATTTTTCCTATTCCGGAAGGGGCGCAGATTGATAAGTTTCAAATGGACGTCAATGGGGAAATGACTGCCGCTGAACTACTTGACGCCAAAAAAGCACGATCCATCTACGAGGAAATCGTCCGCAAGGCAAAGGATCCGGCACTCATGGAATACAGCAACCAGGGCATGTTCAAGGTGCGCATCTTCCCGATTGAGCCGCGCAAAGAAAAGCGTATCAAGATCAAATACACACAACTGCTCAAGCGTGATGGCAGAATCACAGAATACATTTATCCGCTGAACACCGAGAAATTTTCCTCACGGCTTATCAAAAGCGTCTCAATCAAGGTGGATATTGATTCAAAGGACGAGTTAAAGTCGATCTATTCGCCCAGCCACGAGATAGAAACATCCCGTAAGGGAAAAAACAGGGCCGTAGTGGGCTTCGAAGAAAAGAATACGCTGCCTGACACGGACTTTAAGTTGTTTTTTTCCTCCGGCACCGAAAAAGACAAGCCCGTCGGATTGGAACTTTTTGCCTACAGGGGCAAGGGTAAAAAACACGGCAAAGAAGGATACTACATGATGCTGTTATCCCCCGGCGCATGGCAAAATGAAGCCCTCGTGGCCAAAGACGTGGTCTTTGCTGTTGATACATCAGGATCAATGCGGGTGAAAAAACTCGAGCAGGCAAAAGCCGCCCTAGAATTCTGCCTCAGCAACCTCAACAAGGGTGACAGGTTTGAGATTGTTCGCTACTCAACTGAAGCGGAATCCCTATTCGGGGAACTGGCTTCTGCCGACAAAGAGAATATTCATGAAGCCCGTGAATTTATTAGCGACCTCAAAGCCGGTGGCGGAACAGCGATCGAGGAAGCCTTATTAATGGCGGTAAACCGCGCCAAGGAACGCAAGAAAAAAGGTGCGGCCTCCCGACCATTTCAGGTCATCTTCCTTACCGATGGACGCCCCACAATTGGTGAGACCCGACCGGAAAAGATACTCCAAAGACTGACATCAGCCACAGAGAAAACATCAGGCCTCGTCAGAATCTTCTCCTTCGGCATCGGCACTGACATCAACACCAAGCTCCTAGACCGCATCGCAGAGGACACCCGGGCAATTACGGAATATGTGCTTCCTGAAGAGGATATTGAACACAAAGTTTCTCGCTTTTACTCGAAGATCTCGCAACCGGTAATGGCGGATATCAAGATCAAGGCCCAGGGGGGGATACGGTTAAGTAAACGTCACCCGGCTCAGCTCCCTGACCTCTTCAAGGGGGACCAACTGGTTGTCTTCGGTCGTTATTCATCCAAGAAAAGCGATAAGGAAAAGCCACAGGTCATTCTGGAAGGCACCCTGGCCGGTAAAACTACGACCTTCACCTACAAAGCCGCCTTTGGTGCCAATGAAAAGCATGATTTTATTCCCAGACTCTGGGCAACAAGGCGGGTCGGCTATCTGCTTGATGAGATCCGCCTGCATGGTGAAAACGACGAACTTAAAGAGGAGGTGGTAACCCTTGCCCGCCGATGGGGGATCGTGACTCCCTACACAAGCTACCTTATCATAGAGGACGAGGAAAACCGTGCCGTGCCACTGGCACGGCAGTCGATGGGGCAAAGGTCTGCCCGTCCCAATTCCTCACCTTCATCGATCATTAATGGACACAATCCATTCAGGGAGCGTTTTGGGTCAGGACAGACGGCGGGCAGAGATGCCGCACGCTACCTCAGGGAATTTGAAAAGCAGGCATTTGACGGGTTTGCCGGCAGCGAGACCGGCAATGCAGCGGTTGCCGCTGCCCGTTCCAGTGCAAAATTAAAGGCAGCCTCAATCACCAACGCAAGCAAAGAGGCCTATGAGGAATCCCTCTACGGCAACCAGATACGCTTTGAGCAACAGTCAACCCGACAGGTTGCCGGCAAGACCTTCTACCAGAACAACAATGCCTGGGTGGATGCCGAGGCTGCGGAGAAACCCGATGCCAAAGTACGTAAAATCGTCTTTGGCAGTGCCAATTACTTCAAGCTGCTGGCCCGCAGCGCCACAATTGCAAAGTGGCTCTCGGTAGCCGGCAACCTGCAAGTGCTCATTGACGGGGAAATCTACGAAATCACCAACAAGGAAGAAAAATAACAAAGGTTTTCCCGGACACAGTTGTAGCTACTTCTTCTCTCCCTGCTAATCCCGTAATCAAAATAAAATCATGAAACCCATCGCTACTCAGCTCCTGCTCATCACCCTTCTCTCAACGGCAGCTTTCCCGAAAGTGAATGAAAAGCCCAACACAAAGGCAACGGGGATCCGGCCAGCAGTTGAGGTCTGTTTTGTCCTTGATACCACCGGGTCAATGGGTGGATTGATCGCCGGAGCAAAGCAAAAAATCTGGAGCATTGCCAATGACCTTACCAACGCCGATCCGGCTCCTATTCTGAAAATCGGGCTCGTTGCCTACAGGGACCGCGGTGATGAATATATTACCAAAAACTTTGCCCTCACAGATGATCTGGACAGCATCTATGAAAACCTCATGGGGTTCCAGGCTGCAGGAGGAGGAGATGGCCCGGAATCAGTCAACCAGGCACTGGGTGATGCGGTTAAGCACATGCAGTGGTCGCCAGACAAGGATACTCTGAAAATCATTTTCCTCGTCGGAGACTTCCCACCTCATATGGATTACAAGGATGATGTCAAATACCCCGAAACCTGCAAGGAGGCAGTTCGAGAGGAAATCATCATCAATACTGTCCAGTGCGGCAACCACTCCGCCACCACAATTGCATGGAAGGAAATTGCGCACCTTTCCGAGGGATCCTTTGCCGCGATTGAGCAGGGTGGAGGAATGGCAGCGATTGCGACGCCGGTGGATTCACGTATTGCTGAACTCACCCGGGCCATTAATACCACGGTCATTGCATTCGGGAATGAAGAAAAGCAATCCATTGTGAAAAAAAAGCTTTTTCTGGCAAGCAGTGCCGCAGAAGAGTCAACTCCAGCGAGCGCAGCCCGGCAGGCGTATTTCAGCAAAAACCTCAGTGGAAAGGCTATCAGCGGTAATGATGACCTTGTCGCCGAGGTTGCCGATGGGAATATCGACCTCAACCAGGTGAATGCCCACGACCTGCCAGTTAAATATCGTGGACTAAGTAAACCTGAGCTCACCAAGGTGATTAGAGAACAGCAGGAAAAACGCAAAAAACTGCAGTCCCAAATGAATAAACTCATCAGCGAGCGCAACGCCTGGATCAAGAAAGCCCTAAAAAAGCGCAAGGCGGAAGATACAGATCATGGCTTCGATGCGAAGATACGCCGTGCTGTCAAGGAGCAGGGAAAAAACAAAGGAATCCATTATAAATCCTGAAACCTAGGGTCGCAATCGACCTGTTTATTGGGTTCCCGGGGACCACATCGGGTTGCGTTTAAGAGTAAAACGGCAATAGAGTCAATGGAGGTTGTGACAACGGGTGTCTTTGCCTGTTGCCAAGCGGCTATTCCCCCCTAACATAAACGCCCCATGATTATCAACGTTGAAAGGCTCCCGGAATGCAAAGCAATACTGCGCATCGAGGTATCTGACAAGGATGCCAAGAGCGAACGCAAAGTCATCGTCGGCCTTTATGCATCCCAGGCTAAGATTCCCGGATTTCGAGCAGGTAAAACCCCATCAAGTATTATCGAGAAACGCTTCAAAGGCGGAATAGAAAATGAATTCGAGGAGCGTATAGTCAAGCAGGCCGTCCAGCAAGCAACAGAAAACGAGAACCTCGATATCATACGTGTGACTGAAGTCCGCGATAAGAATCACAACTCGGATGGAACCTACACGGCAACGATCGAACTGGTCACTGCCCCGGAATTTTCTCTGCCAGACTATAAAGGAATCGATGTGAAGGTTCCGGCGTCTGCAGTCACCGAGGAACAACTCTCCGAGGCCCTCGATCAGATCCGCGAGCGCTTCGCAGAATATAATGACATTGGAGACCGTGCGGTGGCATTACAGGATTTCGCAGTTATCGACTACAAGGGAAGTATAAATGGAAAAACTGTTGGCGAAGTCCTCCCCTCTGCGCCGGCTACACTGGCTCAGAACAGCGGGTTCTGGTTAAAAATGGCCGACGAAAGCTTCCTCCCGGGTTTTTGTGAGGGCCTAGCCGGGGCAAAATGCGGTGACACAAGGGATGTCTCTGTAACCATTCCGGATGATTATCCGGCTGAGGAACTCCGGGGTCACACAATCGATTACACAGTAGAACTGAAAGAGATCAAGGAACAGATACTGCCTGACCTTAATGATGAATTTGCAGGCAAGGTTGAGGCAGGCAAGTCACTGGAAGAGATCAAGGGGTCACTGCGCGCACAGATGGAACAACAGCGGGAGGGACATCGCCGGGAAATCATCACCAATCAGGTGCTTGATACAATCAATTCCGACCTTGATTTCGACCTGCCGCAGGAAATTGTCATGCGCGAAACGCAAAGCCGGGTGAATGATATCGTCAACTCCAACAGTGAACGCGGCATCAGTGAAGATGAAATCATGGAAAATCAGGAAAAGATTATCCAGACTGCAGGGGAACAGGCCAACATGAGTGTCAAGACCAGCTTTATCCTTGAGCAGATTGCCGAAGCCGAGGACATCAAGGTTTCCCGTGAAGAACTGCTTGGCCGAGTGGCCGAAATTGCCGCCCGTAACAACACACCGGTGAAAAAACTCACCAAACAGCTTGAAAAACAGAACGGATTTGGCCGCATCTACAATGGATTGCGAATTCAGAAGACCTTGGATTTCCTGCGGGAGTCTGCATCAATTACGGAAGTTGATCCTGAGGACACCAAGGATTAGTCTCTATAAGCCGGTAACGGCGACACCACGTGAGGTGGTCCATGACATAGAACTCATCTCACTATAAGGAGGATATATGAGCAATGCCTGTGCCCGTCACTTGCGTCCTGCTCAGCCCTGCGCTTGATTACTGATCTCTCTTGCATTTGCGAAAAAATATTTTTGAAACAACCAAACAACTGAAAGCCTAAATGCCTGATTTTCCAACCTCAACGGCCTCATTCCCAGCATCTCCCGATATCAGCAACATGGTGATTCCCACCGTCATTGAATCTGAGGGACGTGTTGAACGAGCATATGACATCTACTCACGCCTACTCAAGGACCGCATTATTTTCATCGGTTCAGAAATTGATCCCTATAATCAGGTTTCAAACTCGGTGATCGCACAGTTGTTGTTTTTGCAGATGCAGGATCCTCAGAAAGACATCAGCATGTATATCAATTCACCTGGAGGGTCTGTCTCATCTGGCCTAGCTATCTACGATACAATGCAGTTCGTAACCTGTGATATTAACACCTACTGTATCGGCATGTGCGCCAGCATGGGAGCTGTTCTATTGAGCGCAGGCACCCCCGGAAAGCGTTTCGCATTACCCAATTCAGATATCATGATACACCAGGTATCAGGTGGTGCTCAGGGCACTGCATCCGACGTGGAGCGAACCGTTGAGCACATGTATTCACTGAAAAAGCGACTGAATAAGATTCTCGCTAAGCACACTGGAAAAACAGAAAAGCAAATCGAGAAAGACGCTGATAGGGACCATTGGATGGGCGCTGCTGAAGCGGCAAAATACGGTCTTGTGGACAAGGTTCTCGAGAATAAGAAAGGCCTCCCTGAAGCTTCCGGAAAATCCAAGTAAATCGCATAGCTTTTAGAGCTTGCCCACAGCCATATGGCCAGAGCCTCCAACCTCACAATGTGTTCTTTCTGCGGGAAGAGCCATTCCGAAGTCCGCAAACTGATTGCGGGCCCTGGCGTATACATCTGCGACAGTTGTATCCTCGTCTGTAAAAACATCCTCGATAAGGAACTCAATGAGGATGAAGCCACGGAATTTGCCGACGTCACGCACACTGAGACCGGACTGAAGGTCCCGGACCCGGCAACAATCTGCCAAAAAATCAACGAGCATGTCATCGGTCAAGAACATGCCAAAAAAGTTCTCTCTGTTGCTGTACACAACCATTACAAGCGCATTCTCCACGATCGCAACGAACTGGATAGCAATCGTAACCGGGCAATCAAGGATAGCCGATTCTCAAAGTTTGCAGATGTGAATCTCGAGAAAAGCAATGTGCTACTTCTTGGTCCTACGGGATCCGGAAAGACGCTTCTGGCTCGAACACTTGCCGAAGCTCTCAACGTTCCCTTCTGTATCGCTGATGCAACAACACTGACCGAGGCAGGTTATGTCGGTGAAGATGTCGAAAATATTGTACTTCGTCTTCTGCAGACAGCGGAATATGATGTCGAACGCGCTGAGTTGGGAATTATCTACATTGATGAGATCGACAAAATCGGACGCAAAACAGAAAATGTCAGTATCACACGCGATGTCTCCGGCGAAGGCGTCCAGCAGGCATTGCTTAAAATCTTGGAAGGCACCATTTGTAATGTCCCTCCGCAGGGAGGACGCAAGCACCCACAACAGGAATACATACAGATAAACACAGAGAAAATTCTTTTTATCTGTGGTGGTGCATTCGTAGGCCTTGAGGAAATCATCCAGCGCCGACTCGGCAAAGGCGTGATGGGTTTTGCCAGTGAGGAAAACAAAACTTACAACCCAGAGATGGCCCGTGGTGAAATCCTCAAGTCTGTTGAACCAGAGGATCTACTGGGTTTCGGCCTCATCCCGGAGTTCATAGGAAGGTTGCCAATTTTCTCAACACTCGAGGAACTTACCGAGGAACAACTGGTTCATATATTGACCAAACCGAAAAATGCAATGGTTAAGCAGTACCAAAAACTGGTAGCACTTGAGGGGGCCGAGTTAAGCATCTCCAAAGATGCACTCTTTGCACTTGCCAATCAGGCAGTGAAGCGCGGCACAGGAGCTAGGGCATTACGATCAATACTCGAAAAACTCATGCTGGACCTGATGTATGACCTGCCCGGCAACAAAAACATCGAGAAGGTCACCATTAATCGTGCTGTTGTTGAGGGCAAGAAGCCCCCTTCTATCCGCAAGAGCAGCAGTAAGGATGCCGCCTAGAGCGAACAGAGAACATTTTCTACCGTTCACCCATTAGCGCTCTCCGAATAGCACGCACTTCCTCCTCATCCACGCCACTTCGGGCACCAGTCGCAGCGGAGTGAAACTCCCTAATTTCCTCTACAGATGCCAGCGCGCCAATGTTACCGGAACGGATACCTCCGCAGGCAAGTAGAAGCGGTTTTTGCCCGGCATGAACAGCCAATTTTTTTAGGCGCTCAGGTTCGTCTGAGGCTATGGAAAACCCTGCTGAGCTGAGTATACGCTCGACCCCGAGCTCCCGTAGCTGCGCGATCCCCCCCACAAAGTCATCGAGAGCATCAAATGCCCTATGAAAGGTAAAGGGCAAAGGCCCTGCCGCTTCAATAAAGCTGGCAGTGGCTTCTAAGTCGATCTTGCCCTCTTTGTTCAAGGCTCCAGAAACAATTCCATCTGCACCGATCTCACGCATCCGCTCAATCTGCTCTGTCATTTCGGCGATTTCCTGTCGTGTGAACCGGAAATCCCCAGCACGGCAGCGCACTAGGGGAAAGATCGGCAGCACTGTTTCTCTCCTGGCCTCCTTAAATAAGGTTCTGGAAGGAGTGATTCCGCCTACTTCAAGGTTTTCACAAAGTTCAATACGGTCTGCCCCACCTGCATCGGCTGCCATCACGCACTCAAGCGAGGCACAACAAATCTCAAGGACTCGGCGATGTTCGCTATTGCCGCTTTTCAATGAATAACTCGATGCGCTCATCCTCCTTGCCGTTGGGCCTAAACTTCCTGATCAACACATCAGCATCACTCAGCAACACCCTCAGTTCATGCTCATCGCCGCTCCGCAATGCAATACCAAACATATCATTGGTGTCATTTGTTGAGTCCCTCGTTCTTCCCGAAGCAACCCTCTTCCCCTTGCAGAAAACCTCGACATCTGCTGCCACCCGCACCCCCCCTGGGTGTGCCAACAGGTCGATAAACACCCTGTTAGTTTTTTTCCCTACATACCGATCGGTCACATTCTTAGCATGCACATAATCAATTCCCAGATCCCAGACCAATGGAAAACGGGTTTCTGCCTTTGCCCATGAGGAAGCATAGATAGCATGTCGTGGATCATCTTTAACAGCTTTCGCGGCATTCCCCGCAAACCAAGCTTTTCCAAGGCCGGCAGGATTGTATTCACAGGCTCCCGTAAACTGCCATTGACTGCCGTCCCAGACTTCAACCCAACTGTGGTTTCCCCGCTTGTTCGACCACAATGGAGTACCAACGAAACGGGCAGGAACTCCGACAGATCGACAGGCATCAATTAAAAGAACAGACAGCCCACTACATGAAGCAAATCTTGCTTCAATGGACTCGTACGGACTCTGGTCGGGCTTGGGACGCTTTGATGCATGATAGGAAACCCCAACGATTGACCACATTTTCTTGTTCAGCACCTGTGCTGCCTCACCTGGGGTCTTGCAATCCTTCACTAAAGGCGAAAAACGGGTGAAGAAATCCTTCCTCCAAGCATCACGCCTCTCATTAATACTCGCATAGGGAAGCACATCGTTGAAAAACAGTTCTTCATCAATCGCCTGTGCCCAGGGAAATTGGGCACGAGCCTTGTAAGCCCATTGCATATTCTCAACTAGGTAATTACTGGTGAGCGTAACTAGGTCCCGCTCGGGCATATGGGCAATCAGGAAAGCCAAACCAGCAACCTCTCCCGGCGAAATCCTGCCAAATGCCGCACGCAACTCACGGGCATTATCACCAGATTTTACAAGGGCGGCATTCAGACCCTCGACATAATCCACCGGTATTTTTTTGCCGGATATTTCCAATCCTTTGACCGCAAAAACTGGCAATACCAGTAAAGAAAAAACCAGAAGGCAAATACGCATACGAGCAATTAAAATGGCAAACCACACTGAAGGAGTCAACAGCGTGCTCCTTATTTTCCGCTAGCCTTTGTCCTTATCATGACCTTTACGCGCTGGGATAATGGCGCACGCTCCCTTGCAACCAAATATTTTACTTATCAGGTAGCGGTTCCGGCTCACCCACATATAGAATTTTTCTGCCACCCAGATCACACCGGGTAACCACATAATAAAGGCAAACGGAAATAATAACGGCATCCTCAAGCCGAGGAAGCGAAAAGCTCTCGCTGCCCGATAGATTTTGCCACCGGGTGTCACAACATGAATCGCTTCATGCAGATCCTCATGGGAAACTTCCGGCGCAATCTCACCTGCGCGTGAATCATTAATCGGCACCAATTCGGCCTGCTTAAACCAATCCATCCAGGTCACCAATCGCATCTGGAAAGTGCAAAAAGAGCAATCACTGTCGTAGATGACACAATGACGGGAACGGGACACGTGATGATACTAGGTCAAAACTCACACATGGTCAAAGGGCAGCATATTGCCTGCTAACATTTGACCTCATCCTCAATCACTCTCCAACCGGTAAAAAAAGGTTCTGCCATTTTCAGGCTGAAATTCTATCCGGTTTTCTGATGGACGCAAAACTACTGTCCTTTCGGAAACCTTTTTATATTCGGCCCTAAGGTCAGGTGACTCGGTTATAGTGACGCTACCGCCTCCATTATAGAAAAACTCAATAAACAAACCCCCGTTATCCATGCTTCCCACCGCCGTGATTCTAAAGTCGACCTGATCAACCGAATTCTGTGCCTGCCCCATCGTGATGGGGGCAATCTTGTAATCAGACACCGAATTTCCCTCGCTACCTGATTTTAGCTGTATCGTGTCTCCGACACTGATCCCGGAAATATCAATAGCGGCATTTGTTTCCCAAATCGCTGGAGTGTCATCAGCAACTGTGTCTCGAACACCAAGGCTATTTCCCCAGTTAATGTAGTCCACTAATGCAGAGCGTCTGCCAAATCCTCCACTGGGAAGATAAAGACCAAGCTCACCGCCCTCAGGAGGAAGAAAGGTAGAAGATAGATCAAACACCAGCACCTCTGCCGGCAAAAGAACTAGGTCAGGAGTCGTACTAAATTCCGCATTAATGGTGGCTGATGAAACACTTGGGTAAAAAGGTGAGCCGTTAACCCGATTACACCACCTGTAATTGCTAATATTAACCGCCTGTGTGCCATTATTAACAAGTTCAACCCGACTATTAGTAAGGTCGACTTCACTGATCACAACATTGGCCGAAGCAATCGCAGTAAATAAAAAAAAGACAAGGGAGGAGAAAAACCTCAACATAATCATACCTATTAACTGAACCCGCCACTTTGCAACCTCTCACCCATCCTTGCAAGATTCGACAATTCGTCGACAATTCGCCAAGAAGTTAAGTTATGGCCAGCGCCACACTCAACAAATATCAAAATACCAATCCGGCTCTTTGCTGGATGATGCGTATTTTATGTGCCGTGATGTTCGTCGGGCACGGATGGATGTGCTTCAACGAGCAGATGCCATTGCACGCACTGCTGCAGGATGAACCGCTTATGGCCACCCTTGTTAAGAATCTTTTCAGCATGGACTGGAAAGACTGGTTGGCGCTCAAAATCAGTGACAATATTGATACTGCCGTTCGCGTGCAGGCATGGATCTTTTTTTTCTTTGCAACAGTCACACTAATACCTTCCTGCCACTGGTTCATGAGGATTGTCTACCTTCTTGGAACGGCAAACCTCGTCTTTCTCGCATGGCTCAAGTATTTCGCCGCAGCACAAGGCATAGGCCACTTCCTCGAGCATGCCGGCCAGTTCTGTATGCCTTTGATGGTATACCTGATGGTTTTTGGTCGAGGTTGGCGTTTCCCTGCCGGCATCATTGCTTCGATTGCCATCGCACTGACTTTTGTATGCCATGGCCTTCTTGCTATTGGGTTACCTTCAGATATCTCTTGGCTGAATCATCCAAGACCCGGAAAATTCATGGAAATGACCATGCTAAGCCTGGGCCTGGAAAGTGAACAAAAAGCAGGGAATATTCTGCTTGTTGCTGGTATCCTCGACATTGTAGCAGCCGTATTTCTTTTCACTGCCGGAAAATGGCGCACCATCTCGCTTGCCTACATGGTGATCTGGGGGTTGATGACCGCAATTGCCAGGCCTTGGTCCTATTTTGACCCTGCTTTTGCGAGTGAATCACTCAACCGCTGGCTGCCGGAAGCACTTTACCGTGTTCCCCACTTCGGTCTTCCCCTGTGCCTTCTGCTTGCCTTGCGGCGAAGGAGCAACAATGTTTAACCATAGACACATACCTCTCTTATCATGAATTCTCCCAAATCGATTCTCCTTTCCATATTGACAGTCCTTGCATTGGCGATATCCACCACTGGTATCCTTGCCAAAACCGACAAGTATCGCCTCATCTGGAATAGTTCGCCTGAATCCTCAATCACGGTCGGCTGGTGCCAGAAAGACGGTGAAAATCCCCGTGTCCATTATGGTGAGGCAAATAACGGTGACCAAGAGCTACCTCTCAGCCATGGTGTTGACCGTAAAAGTACGCACCATAAAATCGAAAGTCGTTTTGCTAGGCTCACTGGCCTTAAAGCGGACACGCTCTACTACTTCGTCATCCGTGACAGCAACTCAGAAAGCCGCAGATTCTCCTTCAAGACTGCTCCTGCAGGTGCGGCTAGTTTCTCCTTTGCCGCTGGTGGCGACAGTCGCAACCATCGCGATGCCCGGCAAAGAGCAAACCAAGTTGTCTCAAAAATTCGGCCACTATTTGTGTGCTTTGGTGGAGACATGATCAACAAGTCCAATCATGAGAGCTGGGTTGGCTGGCTTGACGATTGGCAACTGACCACCGGAAAAGACGGACATATGATTCCGATCATTGCTGCCCGGGGAAATCATGAAGGCAAACAGGACATCCATTCCTTTTTTGATACTCCACACGAAAACGACTATTACGCGGTGGGTTTTGGCAGTGGATTCCTGCGTGTCTACACACTGAACAGCAATATTGTGCGTGGTGGTGAACAGGGTAAATGGCTTGCTCAGGATCTCTCAGAACACAACGACTTCAAATGGAAGGTCGCACATTACCACCATCCCTTCAGACCTCATCAATCGGGAAAGTCTGAACAGGATGCCCAGTATAAGGCATGGGCTTCACTTTTCTTTAAGCATGGTTTGAACCTTGCTATTGAGTGTGACAGCCACGTGGTCAAGCGTACATGGCCACTTCGTCCCTCAAAGGAAGAAGGCAGTCAGCAGGGCTTTATCCGTGATGACAAGTTAGGAACGGTCTTTATTGGTGAAGGATGCTGGGGAGCCCCACTGCGCCGCAATAATGACGACAAGAGCTGGACACGGGCATCAGGAAGCTTCAATCAGGTAA
>Ga0115011_10001307_pt1 | contig 18041 bp, 11 predicted proteins | sample TroAtlMetagenome_2_FD_88705 | JGI IMG/M metagenome (GOLD analysis project Ga0115011, IMG submission 88705) | Marine eukaryotic phytoplankton communities from Atlantic Ocean - Tropical Atlantic ANT8 Metagenome | ecosystem: Environmental > Aquatic > Marine > Oceanic | place: Tropical Atlantic...
AGAGGCCAAGCAGGTGAGGAACAGCAAAGCCAACCCGGTCGAGGCCAGGATCAACCCAGCGAGGAGCAGGAAGAGAATCAACAACGCCAAGGCAGAGGCCAAGCAGGTGAGGAACAGCAAAGCCAACCCGGTCGAGGCCAGGGTCAACCCAGCGAGGAGCAGGAAGAGAATCAACAACGCCAAGGCAGAGGCCAAGCAGGTGAGGAACAGCAAGGGCAACCCGGACAAGGCCAGCGTCCCGGCGATCAGGAAAATCCGCAAACAGCCCAAGGCCGTGATGGCCAGCCGGGCGGCTCGAACGACCAACCCAACCGGCGCCCGGACGGCAACCGCGACACCGGTGGCAGCAGCGGCGGCTCGGACCTGTTCAGGAACTTGGACGACCTTGATTTCGACGGCCCGCTGACCGGTCTCGATTTCCGCGATTGGGAGGATCGTCTTCGCGAGGTCGAGGAAGTGATCGAGATTCCCGAACTGCGCAACCAAGTTTCCGAGGTGCGCCAGAGTGCCCGCGACATCCGCCGCGAAAACAAGGAAAACGGCAAGCCGCCCAAGTGGGACTTGGTAGACATGCAGATCCTCCGCCCGATGACTGAGATCAATAAGCGGCTTGAGGAGGAGCTTTCATTGCGCCAGCCCAAGCGCGAACTCATCCCGGTCGATCACGAGCCCGTGCCGGCGCAGTACTCTGAACTCGTCCGCCGCTACTACGAACGCCTCGGCGGCCGCAAGGAAAAGGATGACACCAGGAATTAAACGCAGAGGAATCAAAGGAGGGCAGTGCGTTTAGTCTATGTCTGAATACGGTTCCATAGTTTTCCTGAGTCGCGACTGGTTGCCGGTGGCGCTGGGGGTGGCGGCGTTCGTGACTCTCGTGTCGCTGTGGGGCTACGGGCGCGCTCGCCTGCCGATGCACCTGAAGCTCACCGGCATCATGCTCAAGACACTTGGCATCGCGCTGCTCTGCTTTTGCCTGCTCGAGCCGCAGTTGGTGCGGGAGAATGCCACGCCGAAGGCAAATATCATCGCCATCCTGGCGGATAACAGCCAGAGCATGTTCATCCGGGACGCCGGCAGCTCGACCTCGCGAGCTGAGGAATCGGCCAAGGTGCTCAAGTCAGAGCCGGGCGACTGGCAGGAGGCGCTTGACGAGAATTTTCAGATTCGCCGCTACACGTTCGACACGCGGCGGCACTGGACCGACGATTTTGCATCGCTCGATTTCAAGGGCCGCGCCAGTTCGCTCATCGGCGTGACGCGCAAGCTTGGCGAGGACTTAAGCGGCCAGCCGCTTGCCGGCATATTGTTGTTCACCGATGGCAACGACACCGACTTTAAGAGTCTCCCCGATGGGCTTGGCCCACTGCCGCCGGTCTACCCGGTCGTCATGGGCAAGCCCTCCGTCATCAAAGACATCTCGATCACCAACTTGGTGCAGGTGGCGTCATCCACCTTCGAGGACGCGCCGGTGACGATTCGCTGCACTGTCGCGGCGACTGGTTTTCCCGCCGACCAAATTGAGGTTCGATTACTTGACCCGGAAGGAACGCTGATCGACACCCAGTTTCCTGTGGCCGGCCAGGCGAAGAATAAGAAAGATGAATATCAAGATTGGAATATAAAGTTTGAAGTCAAACCGGAGGCGCTTGGCATTTCGTTTTACACCGTCGAGGTTGGCCAAGCAGAACAGCCCGACGGCCAAGCTGCGGAAGAGGAGGCCACGATGGCCAACAACCGCCGCATCGTCGCGGTCGAGCGGCGTAGGGAGCCGTACCGAATCCTCTACGTCGCCGGCCGGCCCAACTGGGAATACAAGTTTCTCAAGCGCGCTCTTGACGACGATCCGCAGGTCGATCTCGTGGGCTTGATTCGCATCGCCAAGCGCGAACCGAAATTCGTTTTTCTTGGCCGCGAGGGCGAAAGCAGCAATCCGCTTTTCAAAGGTTTCCGCGGTGAAGACGACGAGGGGGAACGCTACGACAAGCCAATTCTCAAGCGGCTAAACGTCCGGGACGAGGACGAATTGAAGGACGGTTTCCCGAAGAGCGCTGCTGAGTTGTTCGGCTATCACGCGATCATTCTCGATGACCTCGAGTCGGCGTTTTTCATGCCGCATCAGCTTGAGTTGATTCGACGCTACGTCTCAGAGCGCGGTGCCGGGTTCATGATGCTTGGTGGCCAGGAATCGTTCACGCAGGGCAACTACGAAAACACCCCCATCGCCGAGTTGCTGCCGGTTTATTTGGAGCGCCGCGGCTCGGTCTCGCCGGTGGACAATCTCGAGTTTGACCTCACTCGCGAAGGGCAGATCAGCAAGTGGTTGCGCCTTCGCAAGACCGAGGCGGATGAAGAGGATCGTCTCGAGAATATGCCCAAGTTTCGCGTGCTCAACCAGGTTGACCGAATCAAGCCTGGCGCAAGCGTGATGGCCTCGATGACCGACGAGAACGGAAGCAAACTGCCGGCGCTCGTTGTTCAGCGCTACGGCCACGGCAAGTCGTCGGCGCTGCTCATCGGCGACATGTGGCGCTGGCAGATGGCCGGTGACGGCAAGCGCGAAGACCTCCCCCGCGCATGGCGGCAGATGATCCGTTGGCTCGTCGCCGATGTGCCCAACCGCGTGCAACTCACCACCGAGGCCGACTCCGGCGCGAGCCGGAAACTGATCGTCCGAGCGCGCGACGAGGAGTTCAAGCCGCTTGGCTTCGCCAACGTCGCGTTGAGCGTGTTGCCGGCCGGCGATGAATCGAAGGCCATTGACTTGTCGGTCGAGCCGGCCGGCACCGAGACCGGAGCGTTCTGGTCGACTTACAACCCGCGCGAGGAGGGCGGCTATGTGGCGCGGGTCAAGGTGCGTGACGAGGATGGCAAGGTGATCGGCGACGTCGAGAGCGGCTGGGCCAGCAACCCGGCAGCGGACGAGTTCAACTCGCTGCAGCCCAACGTCGCGCTGATGCGGAACTTGGCCAAGCGCACCGGCGGCCGAATACTCGCCATTGGCGACTTGACCAAGTGGGCGAAAGAGTTGCCGACGAAACAATCGCCCGTGATGGAGTCATTCCAAACCCCGCTGTGGCACCTGCCGTGGATATTCGCGGCCGCGCTGCTGCTTTTGGTCACCGAGTGGTGGCTGCGAAGGAGGCACTGGTTGCCATGAGGTTGTTGTTGATGAGCTTGCTGCTTTTGCCCTTCGCCAAGCTGGACGCGGAGGTCGATGTTTTTAACGTGGTAAATGAGCGCCGCGTGATGATCATAACAGGGGCAGGCGGCGAGAAGGAATATACAGAGCTGTTCGCGAAGTGGGGGGGAGACTTGGCCAAGGCGTTCGACGGCAACGCTGCCGAGATGGTGCACATCACCAACAAGCCGGAAGACATCGACGGGCGAAAAACCGTCGAGTCGACGCTGAAAAAATGGGTTGAAAAGCCGGAGGGCGAAATTTGGATTTTACTCGTCGGACATGGCACATTCGACGGCAAGGCGGCCAAGTTCAACCTCGTTGGAAACGATGCCTCGGACGCGGATTTTAAGCATTGGCTCAAGCCGCATCGCGGGCCGCTCGTTTTCATCAACACCAGCTCCTGCAGCGCGCCATTTATTCGGACACTCTCCGGTCCAAACCGCGTCGTTGCCACCGCGACCAAGAGCGGATACGAGCAAAACTTCTGCCGGTTTGGGGGCTACATGGCAGCTGCGCTTGGCAACGAGGAGGCAGACCTCGACAAGGATGGTGCAGTGTCGGTGCTCGAGGCGTTCCTGATTGCCTCACGTCAGGCCGGTGAATTCTATCGTGAAAATGATCGCTTAGTTTCTGAGAACGCACTGCTTGACGACAACGGCGACGGCATGGGCACTCCGGCCGACTGGTTTCGTGGCGTTCGTACGCAGAAGAAGGCCAAGGGTAAAAGCAGTGCCGACGGCAAGTTGTCGCGTCTGGTTTTCCCGGTGATTCCTCCGGCGGAAAAAGGCATTCCCGCACCGCTTCGCAAAAAGCGACTTGCTATCGAGGCAAAAATTGAAACCCTTCGTTCGCTCAAAAAAACACTCGATGCCGAAGTATACTACCGTGACCTTGAAAAACTCTTCCTCGAGTTGGCCACCACCAACGACGAGATTGAAGCTGCGCAGCAGGAATAAGTCTGCAACCCTTCTTTATTGGCTTCGATGCCTCGGCGTGGTACTATTTCCATTGGAATTACTCGCAAAAGTATGAGGGAATTAGTCATCGGCATCGACAGCGGTACGCAGTCCACCAAGGCGTTGGTAGTGGACGCAAACAATGGCAAAGTCCTAGGCGAAGGCGCGAAGGCTCACCGCTTGATCGGCGGCCTCCCTGCCGGAGCGAAGGAGCAGCACCCCGCCGACTGGATCGACGCCACCCAAGCGGGCATTCGCGCGGCGCTGAAACAGGCCAGGGCCAACGCCGGCGAGGTGCGTGCGATCGGTGTCAGCGGCCAGCAGCACGGCTTCGTGCCGCTCGACACAAAAGGCGCTGTCATCCGTCCGGCCAAACTGTGGTGCGACACCTCCACCGCCGCCGAGTGTGATGATATTATGGCCAAGCTCGGAGGCCTCAAGGGCTCGGTCAAGGAACTAGGCAACGCAGTGCTCCCCGGCTTCACCGCCAGTAAAATTCTTTGGCTCAAGAGACATGAGCCGAAAAATTTCAGGCGCTTGGCGACGGTTTTGTTGCCGCACGATTATTTGAACTTCTGGCTTACCGGCAACGCAGTCATGGAGTACGGCGATGCCAGCGGCACCGCTTTACTCAACGTTCGCACCCGTAAGTGGTCCAAGAAAACGTTGAAGGCGATCGACGCTGGCTTGGAGGCCAAGCTGCCCAAGCTTATTTCCAGCGATCAGGCGGTTGGCACATTACAGGCGGCCACAGCCAGGAGGCTTGGCCTACACACTGATGTGCTTGTGAGCGCTGGCGGTGGCGACAACATGATGGGAGCTATCGGCACCGGCAATACTCGCCCAGGAGTCGTGACTGCCAGTTTCGGAACAAGCGGCACAATTTACGCCTGCGCAGGAAAACCGGTGATTGACCCCAAGGGCGAGATCGCCGCATTTTGCGATTCTACCAACCGCTGGCTGCCTCTGCTATGCACGATGAACGTCACGGTGGCGACCGAGTTGATCCGCAAAGATTTTAAGTGGACGCACGCCCAGTACGAGGCTGCCGCGCGCAAGGCCCCGGCCGGCTCTGATGGTTTGTTGCTGCTTCCGTACCTCGAGGGCGAACGCACGCCTAACATGCCGGACGGCACCGGTGTTTATTTCGGTGTCCGAGCCGGGACTTTTACCGAGAAACATTTTGCCCGCGCGACGATGGAAGGCGTCACGCTTGGCTTGAACTACGGCTTGCGCCGACTCGAAAAACTCGGCGTCAAGCCGACGCAGATCCGTGCCACCGGCGGCGGGGCGAACTCCAAACTTTGGAGGCAAATCATGGCCGACGTTTTCAACGCCCAAGTCGTTACGCTCAAGGTTGGCGAGGGCGCGGCTTACGGAGCGGCGCTGCAGGCGCTGTGGAGCCTCCGGAATCATAAGGGAGACAACGTGAGCATCGAGGAAATCACAGATCGCTTTGTGAAGCTGAACACGCGTGAAACCGCCGAGCCGAATGCCGAGAACGTTGCTGTGTACCGCGAAGTGCAGGCACTTCAGAACGACCTCTCCAAGTCCCTCCGCAAACCGTTTGCGAAACATCGGGCACTTGTGAGCGGTCAGCGGTGAGCAGTCAGAGGTGGGCGGGAACTGCTCACTACTCACCGACAAGAGGCTTGCCTTGGCTAAGTGCTTGGCCACAATTGTCGGCACATTATCATCATGAAAAAACGTATTCTGTTTTTTGCCCTTACCATGTTGCTGCCGTTGGCCGGCTTGGCCAAGGAGAAGCGACCGAACATCCTGTTCGCGTTCGCCGACGACTGGGGCAAGTACGCTAGCGCCTACGCCAAGGTCGAGAGCCGTCCCGGCGCGAACACCGTCGTCAAGACACCGACGTTCGACCGCATCGCTAACAACGGGGTGTTATTTAAGCACGCCTTCGTCACCGCGCCATCGTGCACGCCTTGTCGCAGTTCGCTGCTCTCCGGCCAATATTTTTTCCGCACTGGCATGGGCGCAATTTTGCAGGGAGCCAAATGGGATGCCGCCATCCCGTCGTACCCGCTGATGCTGCGCGACTCCGGCTATCACATTGGCGAGACCTACAAGGTTTGGACTCCTGGTTCTCCTGTGGACGCTCCATACGGTGCCGGTAAATACTCCTATGAAAAGAGCGGTCGGATGTTCAACGGCTTCTCGCAGATGACGACCAAGCGCGTGGCCGGTGGCATGTTGGTCAAGGATGCAAAGCAGGTTCTTTACGACGAGGTGATGGGCAATTTTAACGCGTTCGTCGATGACTGGAATCACGACAAGCCTTTCTGCTACTGGTTTGGCCCGACCCTCGTGCACCGAAAGTGGACAAAGGGCTCAGGCAGGGATTTGTGGGGTATTAACCCGGACGATTTGAAGGGCAAACTGCCAAAGTTTTTGCCAGACGTGCATGAGGTGCGGCAGGATTTTGCCGATTACCTTGGCGAGGTGCAGGCGTTCGACACCGCGCTTGGCCTAATACTTAAGCGGCTTGAGGTGTTGGGCGAACTGGATCACACTGTGGTCGTCATCAGCGGCGACCACGGCGCGCCCGGTTTTCCCGGTGGCAAATGCAACCTGTATGACTTCGGCGTGCAGGTGCCTCTGGCCATCTGGTGGCCCGGCCAACCCGGCGGCCGTGTGGTGGATGACTTCGTAAACCTAATGGACTTGGCCCCGACCTTTCTCGAAATCGGCGGTGTGAAACGCCCTAAAGTAATGACGGGCAAAAGCCTGGTACCGGTGCTCAAGTCGAAGAAGCAGGGTCTTATTGACAAGAAACGCAACTGGGTAATCACTGGTCGTGAACGCCATGTGGCTAGGGCCAGGGAGGGACTGCTACCTTATCCGCAACGTGCGCTTCGCACCGGGGACTATTTGTACATCATCAACTTCGCGCCGGATCGCTGGCCGATGGGCAACCCGTACAACATCACTGCTGACAGCGCGCCGAATTTCAAGACGCTCGAGAACAACACTTTCGTCACCTATGGCGACCTCGACGCCAGCCCGACGAAGGCGTGGCTTATCGAGCGACGCAATGACGAGAAATGGAAGTGGCACTACAACTACGCTTTCGCCAAACGCCCGCGTGAAGAATTGTACGTGCTCGCCGATGACCCCGACCAGGTCAACAACGTGGCCGACGACGAAAATTTTACCACCATCAAGGCGAAACTGAACAGTCAGTTGATTGGGCGCTTGAAGAAAGCCCGCGACCCGCGCGTCCTCGGCGACGGTTCCACTTTCGACAAGCCGCCGTACATCAATACCCAAGCCAAGGGTCGGAAATAACGCCCTCGCTTGGCCAAGCGGTCAGTGGTGTTTTTTTCGTAACTTTTCCCGGCCTTGGCCGTCTTTCAAATTTACCTGTTATGACAACACGAACACTGACTCTCCTTGTTACGCTGATCGGCGCGATCGCTTCAAGTCTGGCGGCAGCCAAGCGGCCGAACGTTCTTTTCATCTTCACCGACGACCAGCGCCCGGACGCCTTCAGCGCGTTGGGCAACCCGGACATCAAGACGCCCAACATGGATCGCATCATCAACAGCGGCTTCGTTTTTAACCAGGCGTACATCCAAGGCACGATGACCGGCGCCACCTGTTTGCCGAGCCGGGCGATGCTCATGAGCGGCAAGGGGCTGTTCCGTGCGCCGCTGAGGCTCGACTCCGGGGTGCTAATGCCGCAGGTGTTCAAGAAAGCTGGCTACAAAACGTTCGCTACCGGCAAGTGGCACAACGGCGAGTTATCGTTCGAGAACTGTTTCGATGAGGCCGAGGCGGTGTTCTTCGGCGGCGCGGCTCGGTCGCATGTCAACGTGCCGGTTCACCAGATGATCGCCGGGCTGATGGTGCCATACGATGCCAGGGAAACATTCTCCACCGACATGTTCGCCGCTGCGGCGATTGACTTCATCGAGCGGCAGTCGAAAACGGAGCAGCCGTTTTTCTGCTATATCCCGTTCACCGCACCTCACTCGCCGGTGACGCCGCCCGGCAAGTGGGCGGCGATGTACGACCCAAAAAAAATCACGCTCCCTCCGAACCACTCCGCGCTTCGCCCGGACTTGACCGACAAGCGGCAAAGCACCGGCGGCCGGGGCGGCGGTCGCGGCGGTCGCGGTGGTCGCGGTGGTCGTGGCGGCGATGCGGCGCCGGTCGATCGCGCCAAGCAACAGTACGCCGCTTACTACGGCTTGATCTCGCACCTCGACCACCACATCGGCCTCGTGCTTGACACGCTCGAGAAAACTGGCCAGGCGGAAAACACCATCATCCTTTTTGCGACCGATCATGGCATGGCGATGAACAGCCATGGGCAGTCCGGCAAGCAAAACGCCTACGAGCACACGTCCCGCGTGCAGATTTTCGCCAGCGGCGCCGGTGTCCCGAAAGGCTCGTCGGATGCGCTTGTTTATTTGTACGACATTTACCCGACACTCTGCGGGCTGACTGGCCTGCCGATCCCCGACGAGGTTGAGGGGAAAAGCCTGGCCGAGGTCATCCACGGCAAACAAGCCAAGGTGCGCAATTATCTTTTCACCGCGTACATGGACGACCAGCGCGCCATCCGCGACGATCGGTGGAAACTGTTTTACCGTCCCAAGGAAGATCGAGCCGCGCTGTACGACTTGAAAAACGATCCGCATGAGTTGAACGATCTTGCTGCCAAGCCGGAAAACAAGGATCGCATTGCAAAGTTGAAAGTCGAATTGGCCAAGGCGCAACAGTTGTACGGTGATACGCCTGAAGCCACCGCGCGTCTCATGCGCAGTCGCGGTGGTCGTCCGGGCGCTGCTGGTGGTCGTCGCCCGGCTGGTGCCGGCGGAATTGTGCTCCCGAACGTTGACGCGCCCACTTTGGCCAATCGCGTCACAGAAAAATTTCTCGCCTACTCCAAGGCTGAGTCCGGCCTGACCAAGGGGAAGTTTCAGAAGATTTGGATGCAACTGCATGCCGAGTGGGCCCGTGATGAAAAATTGGTTGGTCGACCAGACCTGATTCAAGGTTTTGCCAAATTGCTCGGTGAACAGTCCAATCAGCGTGGAGACCGAGTCGTTGGCCAAGCGGATCGTGGAGGCCAACGACGGACAACTGATCGCTTGGCTGGATCAATCGGCACGAGCGCTGTCATTGCCCGGGCCTTCAGCTTTGCGAGCGATTCTGACGGTGACCGGGAAATCACAGCTGCTGAGTTTCAATCCGCTGCTAAAAAATGGTCTGCCGACGGCGACAAAAATAACGATGGGACGCTAAGTCTGGCTGAAATTTCCTCGGTCATCGAGGGGTTCATAAAATCCATGCCCGCGCCCCGAAGCCGCCGCCGGTGAACGGTGGCGGGGGGAAGCCTTATACGCAAAAAAGCTTGTCGCGAAGGACTGGTGCGGTGAGAATTTTTTGGTTATGAAATCACTATCTATCCTGTCCGTCATCGCTATTTTGCTGGCAGGTATCGTTGGATCGCAGGCACAAAACGAAGTCAAGCCGACGGCATACGAGAAAATTCCCGCCATCGACTTGTCGCAGTTCAGCGAGAAACAACATGCCGCCATCATAAAGCGCGCTAACTCGGAAGGGTGCGACTGTGGCTGTAAAATGACCGTGGCTGAGTGCCGCAATGACGACCAGACCTGCGGCAAAAGCATCACGTTGGTCAAGGCGATCATCAAGGATATCACCGGCAAGGACGTCAAACTGGCAGCGACCAAGCCCGAGGCAGACGATCGCATCGGCAAACCGTTGGACATCAAGTTCACCTCTATCGATGGCCAAAAAATCGATGTGTCCAAGATGAAAGGCAAAGTGGTACTGATCGATTTCTGGGCGACGTGGTGCGGCCCGTGTGTGGCTGAGTTGCCCAACGTTAAGCGGGCCTACGACAAATTACACTCGAAAGGATTTGAGATCGTCGGCATCTCGCTCGACAGCAAGGAGAGCGCGCTGCGCCGGTTCGTCAAAAAAGAGAAGATGCCATGGCCGCAATACTTCGACGGCAAAGGCTGGAAGAACAGCATCTCGACATCACACGGCATCCGCAGCATCCCGGCAATGTGGTTGGTAGATAAACAAGGCAACCTAGCCGACCTGAACGCCCGTCCTGATCTTGAGAGCAAGGTTGAAAAACTTCTCGCAGTGCCTTCACCCGAGTCTGATTAACGGATTAAACCGAATCTTTTCCTTCACGAAACGCCGTTGGCCAAGTGCTGGGCTAAACGGTGTTTTTTTGTGAACTATTTCACCACCATGACACCCTTCATAATGATCCAGTGACCAGGAAATGTGCAGATGTAAGGGTAGTCGCCGGGTTCCTCGGGCGCGGTGAAACGTAGGGCTGTTGCGGAGAGCGGGGCTACCATCCGGGTGGCGTGCAGCACTTTTTTTGACTTGGGAACGTACTGGCCGCGCTGAGCTTCCTTGGAATCCTTGGCCATTTCGTTGGCTGCCATGCCCACCTCCTCACTGGCACCCGGCATTATGATCACGATGTTGTGTGCCGTGGCGTCCGGGTTGGTGAAGTCGATCCGGACCGGCTGGCCGGCCACCACCTCGAACCGTGTGATGTCGTAAAGCATTCTCTCCTTTACCGCCGAGATTTTCACGACCTTCAAGTTTTTCTGTGAATCAAATTGCGCGTCCTTTGCGGAGTAACGTTTGTTAGGTGACATTTTTTGGCGCAGGTTGAAGGCGGTCATGAAAACGGCCAGTTCAGGATGCTCGGCGATGAAGTCGGCATTACCTTTCCACAATGGCTCGATCATGCGCGAGCCGAGCGCGGTGCGGATGGCGTAGCTCAGGTGGCCGATGTTCGGATGCTTAATCGTGTCGAGCAAAGCATCGAGTGCGGCGGGTGTGCCGATGTAGCTAGCGGCGATGGCGGCCTCCATTCGCACGAGGCTGCTCGGGTCATTAGCAAGTTTTCGGAGGAGCGTCGGGCTGTTTTTGAATTGACTGTGCCAGTAGCGGAATTGATGCGTCGCTGCGGCACGCGCGCGGTGGTCGTCACATTCGAGCAACTCACCGAGCAGTTGAGTATTGGTGGCGTCGATGCCGCGATAAGTCCATACGGCTTCGATCTGGTGGTGGCGATGCCGAGGGTCGGTTGGGTCGAGCTTGGCCACCCATGAGTCGATCGCGGCCTTGGCCTTTGCCGGATCACGATCGCGCAGTTCACGCTTGGCCCAGTAGCGGTAGCGGTATTCGCGGCGCTTCAAAATGTCGAGTAGTTGGCCAAGCGGTTCGCCGTCGATCCGCGGCATCTTCTGCGGCTTGGCCCCTTTGGGCATGATCCGAAAAATCCGGCCGCTTTCCCGGTCGCGCCGCTCGTCGCGTAGTGAGTATTGGGCGTGGCCCTTGACCGGGTTGTACCAGTCGCAAACGTACATCGCGCCATCAGGCCCGTAGCGCAGATCAACCGGGATGAAGCTTAGGTTGCGTGAGAAAATGATGTTGCTGACATACTCCTCGTCGTAGCCAAACTCGGATTCGTGCCAGCGATGGAATTCGACGCGGTTGGTTGGCTTATACCGCACCTTGACGAAGCCTCCCTGCATTTCCTCCGGCCAATTGGGGAAATCAACAAACTCCTGGCCGCAGGTGCCGGAATAGGCCCGCAAGCCAACCGGACGGGGGTGCTGTGCCGGATAAGCAGGGTCAAGCGAGTGGAAGGCTTGCGCGTAAATGGGGTAGCTCGCCATGTGCTGGCCCCAGTCGTCGAATGTCACTCCCCATGGATTGGTGCTCTGGTGGGTGCCGAATGCAGTCAATCGATGCCGCTTTGGCTCGAAGCGAAACCAGCCGCTATTCTGCTGGCGCACCGGTCCGTAAGGCGTCTCGACCTGGCTGTGATGAAAAACCCCCTCGCGGAAAATCAGATCGCCGTCGGGCGTCCACGCGAAGTCATGCAGCGCGTGATGCGAGTCTTCACAGCCAAAACCGGTTAGAAGTTTTTCCCGGGTGTCGGCTTTGCCGTCACCGTCGGTATCCTTGATGAATGTGAAATGCGGTTCCTCCGAGACATACACACCGCCGTTGCCGAGTTCGAACGACAACGGGATTTGTAGGTTGTCGGCAAAGACGCTGGATTTGTCAGCGCGCCCGTCGCCGTCGGTGTCCTCGAGGATGATAATCTTATCGTTGGATTCGTTGCCGGGATAAACGTGTGGATAGGTCGTCGAACAACTGACCCAAAGCCGGCCCTTGGCATCCCAGCGCATTTGAATCGGGCAGGCCAAGTCAGGAAAATCCTTTTCGGAGGCGAACAGGTTCACCTCGAAGCGCGGATCGATTTCGAATGCCTTTAACTCGTCCTTCGGCGCGAGAAGTTGGTTCGCGCCCCGGCTCTGGGTGGTCTGCGGCAGCGGCGGGATGTTCGAGTCGTCGATCTTTCTCGTCACCTGTTTGCCGTTAGCCAAGTCCCAGATACGCTGGTCGCGGTTGATTGTCATGAGGTCGAAGTTTCGCATCGCCGGCAGGAAGTCGAGATAGCCGTAGCTGCGATTGCGTCCGCCGGTGTAATAAAATGTGTTCACCGGCCGGAACCGGCGAAAGAACTGTCTGTTTTTCTCCAGTACAGCGGCACGAATCTCCTCGTTTAGCACCGGCGTCTCAATACCGAAAGCTGCTCTGAACACTGTCCCAGCAAAGAGTCGATAGCCGTCGTCATTGAGGTGGCAGCCGTTGAACGTTAGGTCTTGCTGTGGTGCTGCCATCGCCTTTTCGGTAACCGAAAAAAGATCGACGAAACCAATTTGCTGCTTCGCTGCGATTTTGCGCATGGCGTCGGTGTAAAGCCGAAGGTTCGTGTTGTTGGCGGCAGCATTGACGCCTCGGATGTTTTCGTTTGCGATCGGCGAGAGCAGCACGAGCTTCGGCCCTTTTTTGCCGTTGAACGCCTTGGTTTTGATCGATGTGATGTAGCCGTTGAGGTCATCTTGAAACTTGGCTAAGCCGTCTGGCCCGGCGAACGACTCGTTGAAACCGTATGCCGCGAAGATAATGTCGGCCTCCACGAAAACGAGGTGCTGGTCGGTGTCGGCGAAGTTTGCTGGGCGCGGTTGTATGCCAAGCGCATCCGCCGACCAGGCCAGGTTGCGTACGGTCAGGTCGTGGTTTGGGTGCGCCTGGTGCAGCAACGTCTCAAGGTATCCAAAATCCTGCGAGCGGTCTAGCAGCGTGTTGCCGATGAAGGCAATGCTCATGCCCCGCTTGATTTTCAGCGGGAACCGAGTGTTTACAGGAGAGGTAACTGTTGGGCGAGGTGCCGTTTTTTCAAATAATGCGTACTGAGCCAACTCCGGACTTTTAGGCTCTTTCTTTTTGCCGGTTTGCTTGTAACGAGCATTGGCAAGAGTTTCCGGTTTTTTGCTCTTGGCCAAACGCGACTTGAGCTTGGTCAAGGGGAGGATTTTTGTTTTTTCCGAAGGCACTTTTTCACCTGCGGCCCAGTAAATTCCGTTGATGAAGAGCCGCATAATGCTCCTGTTCTCGAAGCTATTCTTGTGGCCTAGTGTTGTGCAGAACACGCGGCCGCCCCATTTGTTTTTCCAAGTCCAGGCGACATCCTGGGTCATAGTCGGCTTGATTTTGAATGTTCCGAAGCGGTTAGTTTTTTTACCCGGCTTATTGGATTTGCCCGTGCCGCGTAGCAATGGTTGTGCGCCTTGGGCAAGGTCGGCTAGATATAATGAGCCAGCGGCGGAAATTGGCTCGGCCAGATTGATGCCGGTGAGGATCGAGTGGCCGTCGGCGCCATTGGCCAAGGTGACCGATGTGTTGCCCTGTAGGTGGGCAAAATATTGGGAGCCAAGCGCGTCGCTGCCGAAGCCATTGTTCCACTTGGCCAAGCTGTTGTCTTTGGGGTAGTCGAAGGCATGGGTGCTGGTCCTGAATCCCACGACCGGCTTGCCGGCCTCAAGGTAAAGCTGAATCAAACGGAACTGATCTGGTGGAAGCGTGAGAAAACGGGTGTAGAAAATCGCGACATCCGCCTCCTGCAATCGTTCAAGTCCGGCGATTCCTTTACTGTTTTTTTCTGGATTGTAACCGGGGTTGAGCACAGAGGTCTTCCAGCCAAGCGCATCGAGTTGACTGGCCAGCACAGGCATTGTTTCGTGTGGACTATAGTGGTGTGTGCCAACGACAAACAGTGCATGGGGTTTCGCTGCCTGCACTTGGCCAAGTGCGAGCAATGTCGCGAGTAACAAGCCTAAATTACGCATGATTTAAGTCCGGAGATAAAACACGTAAAGCAGCAGTTCGTCGAGCGTTTGCTTCTGTGGAGTGGATAGAATGAGGTCGGACAAATACTTTCGCTAGATTTATTTTGAGCTATTTTGGCATGTACAGGCTGGATTTAGTTTGGGATTGTTCGCGAGGTTGATTGAAATGAAATGACAACAATTAGACATAGCTTATTGGTGGCGTTAGTGGCGGGTTTGCTTTTTAGCGGTTGTGCCACGGATACGGGAAGAAAAGCAGCCGTGGGTGCCGGAATCGGTGCAGCAGTGGGTGCCATCATCGGCAACCAGAGCGGCGAAGCCAAAAAGGGAGCCTTGCTTGGAGCTGGTTTAGGGGGGCTTGTTGGGGCCGGTGTCGGCAATGCCAAAGAGGCCAAGGAAAGGGAAGCTGCCAAGCTGAAGGAATAGCCCTTCGGGTGATTTGATTTTTTGGGAGAGCCGTTTTTGGCTCTCCTTTTTTCTGTTATTAATGAAGGCACTGTTTGTTCACGCACATTTTGACGATTATGAGTTTTCCACTGCTGGTACATTTGAGATGTGGCGGCGGCAACTGGGCGGCGACTTTCGTGCCCGGTTGATCATCTGCACTGATGGCGCGGCGGGACATCACCGGATGTCACGGGAGGAGACAGCACGGGTTAGGCTGGCCGAGCAATTGGAATCGGCGAAGCTGGCCCAGTGCGAAATCGAGCCGCTACTTTTGCCCAACGGCAAGGCGCCCCGCGAGGCCTGCCTGCAGGTTGACAGTGATTTGTTGGCGGCGCTATGGAAGGCCATAAGGGATTTCGAGCCGGATTATCTGTTCGCCCCGCCGGTGCCGGCGGACTCCCTCGCGGGATTGCACATTGACCACGTGGCGGTGGCAGAGGCGGTTCGCAAGGTGGCCTACATGATCAACGTACCACACGCCTTCACGCCGGAATATCCTTCCGTTGAGGCTGAACCCAGGCCGTGCAAGGTGCCGGTGATCCTCACCGCCTACGATGGATACATGTTTGGGGCGAACTCGTACGACCTCGCGGTGGATGTGAGCGCGACGTTCGACCTGATGGTGGACATGACCTGGTGCCACCAATCGCAAGTGACCGAGTGGCTGCCGTGGGTGGGGCGGCACGACATGGACGTGCCCAAGTCGAAGGATGAATGGCGGGTCACGCTCGAGCACCTTTATACCAAGCGTAACCGCGAGCTTGCCCTAGGGGGCCAGCCGATGGTGGAGGTTTTCGGTGTTAGCGCCTGGGGCGAAATCCCTACGCTTGAGCAGTTGAAAGCCGATCTACCCAACCTTATCACGCCGGCCGAAACCGAGGTCCGCCTGACCAAGCGCCTGGCCCAGTGGCGTGGTGAATGACGTTGGTCAAGCAAGGGGGCGGTATTCTAGTTTGAGGATTTTATCACGTATTTTATTCTGCTGATCACATGTCAACGCTGGATCGTTTTGAGAGTGTCTTTAACGCTGCGGCCCGGGAGGTGTTCGCGCACCAGCCGGTTGAGATTGGTAGGGTGTTGCTCGTGCACGACTTGGCTGAGGCATTACAGGACGATTTTCTTTATCTGGCCAAGGGCTTTCTTTCTGTGTTGGAGGAAAGGGACAAGCCGGGTTGGGAGTTATTCGGTGGTCATGTACCATTCTCGGTTCGGGAGGTGTTAAATGCGGTGGAGCAGGCCAAGCCGGATCTTGTGGTGACTTATCGTCATCTGCATAGCACTGTCGGGGAGTGGCCTCACAGTCTTGGCGAGCATGTGGATGTGCTGACGCAGGCGACCTCGACGCCGGTGCTGGTTCTGCCGCATCCAGGGAGAAAGGATTTGCCGGAGCACGCGCTCAAGAACACCGGCCGAGTCATGGCGGTGACGGATCACCTGGCTGGAGATCATCGTCTGGTCAGTCACGCGGCGCATTTCACGCGGGACGGCGGGACGCTGTATCTCGCACATGTCGAGGACGACACTGTGTTTGAGCGGTACATCGCGGCGATCGGAAAAATCCCGGACCTGGACACTGACATAGCACGCGAGGAGATCAGGGCACGACTGATGGTGGACCCGACCGATTATATCGAGTCGTGCCGCGCCGGCCTGGCCAGGGGAAACCAAACCCTCAAGGTGGAGAGCCGGGTAAAGCTCGGTCATCAGCTAGCCGATTATCGGGGCCTGGTTGAGGAGAACGAAATTGATCTGCTGGTCATGTACACGAAGGACGACGAACAGTTGGCGATGCACGGGATCGCGTATCCGCTCGCGGTTGAGTTGCGTGCGACGCCGCTGCTGCTACTGTAAGAGGACGCGGGATGGAATTCATGATGTTAGCTGCTACCGGTCACGTCGCCCCTGCAGTGGCACCGTGGATCACCTATCTGTTCACCGGCCTGCTGGTGGCGATGGTGTTGTGCCTTGCGCTGGAGGAAAAGATTCACGCCCAAAAATCGGTGATCGTTGGCGTGACGGCGGTCATCGCGCTGTTGCTGGGCGCGTTCACCGGTATCTTGCCATTCGGCGCGGTACATTTGCCGAACGGCCACGAGATGAGGCTGCCTGTATTCATCCCGGGGATCGAGTGGGGGGTGATCACGATCATTCTCGGCTCGAGTTTATTCGTTGATGTGACGAGCAAGTCGGGGTTGTTCACCTACATCGCGATTCGGCTGACCAAGGCGTCGAGAGGTGATCCACTGCGGCTGCTTTGGTTTTATGGCGTGATGACAGTGGTGTTCAGCGCCGTGCTGAACAACGTCACGGCGATGATCATCGTCGGGTCACTGAGCGCTGTGTCGCTGGGCAAGCTTGGCCAACGGGACAAGCTGCTGAGCTTTCTGCTGGTCGAGGGATTGTTGACGAACATCGGCGGATTGCTCACGCTGATTTCCTCCGTGCCGAACATCATCGTCGGCACCACGGCCGGGATCGGGTTCGTGACCTTCTTTATCAAGGCCGCGCCGTACGTCGCCGTGGCGACAGCAGCAACGATCGTGATGGGTGCGAAAGTCTTCGGCATCGAGCCGTTGATAACAGACGAGGAACGGGCTGTTGCGCTTGGCCAGGTTTCAAGCTTCGACGAGCGTGATGGCATCGAGAGCATGGGCTTCTTTTGGTTTGGCGCGGCGATGTTGGTGCTGTTCATCTGCTTCATAGCCACCGCGTCATTCGACGGCTGGCCGATCGGCAAACTGGGGATGGGGTTTGTGGCGATGATGTTTGCCGTGATCATGCTTTGCAAATTCAAGTCGAGCGTGGGCAAGTTTTACAGCGGCATCGATTGGGATCTGCTTTTCTTTTTCGTCTACCTGTTTGTCGCCATCTACGCGATGGAACAGGCCATGGTGCTGGAGTTGATTGGCAAGGGCATTGAACCAATTATCGGCATGGGTCCCAAATTGGGCGGCGGCCTGCTGTTGGTTTCATCCGCCTTGGCTAGCAGTGTGACCGACAACATCCCTCTGGCGGCTGTGCTTTCGAACATCCTTAAATCGATGGATCCCGCCGTTGACCCCGGAATGTGGTGGTCGGTGATTTTCGGCTCGAACCTCGGGGGTAATCTGACCCCGATCGGCTCCGCCTCGACGCTCGTGGCGGTGACCATCATGCACAAGCATGACCTGCGCATCTCGTTCATGGGCTTCGTTAAAAAAGCTCTACCGTTCGCAATCCTCCATA
>Ga0115011_10001309_pt1 | contig 18036 bp, 41 predicted proteins | sample TroAtlMetagenome_2_FD_88705 | JGI IMG/M metagenome (GOLD analysis project Ga0115011, IMG submission 88705) | Marine eukaryotic phytoplankton communities from Atlantic Ocean - Tropical Atlantic ANT8 Metagenome | ecosystem: Environmental > Aquatic > Marine > Oceanic | place: Tropical Atlantic...
AACATTTTTTGTTTGTGCAAGAAATGTCAAACCTTTAACAAATTCAACACTTTTAGAAGCAATCAACAAATAAAAACTATAAATATTTATTAATAAATAGGCATAATATATCTATTTTGAAGCCCAACTAATGTTAATTGGTTCGTTTTGACTACCTTTAAGCGTTAAAACTTCCGCTTGTTTGCCATATTTCTTACTAGCTAACTTACTAGCGTTCCATTGTGAAGAAGCTACAATAATTTTATAAAGATTAACTAAATTTTGTCCGGCTTTGCCGTCAATATCTCCGTTTTCTATTTTCTTTTCTAGTTCTAGTCTTTTGTCTTTCAAGTTTGATAATTCTAAATCAATAGCAAGTTCTTTTGACTTTTGATAACGATTCATTAAATCATTACTTGTTACTAATTCTTTTCTAAAACTTGTCCAAGTATAATTTATATCTTCCCTTTCAAAAATCTGTCTTATTGTTAATCCGTCAGCGACTAAATCTAGAATCTTATCGGCTAATTTTGTAGTTAATTTTCTTTTTCTTCCAACCATAATTATAAACCTTTCTTTTGGGGCTTGGGGCGATAAGAAAGGAAAGAATCGCCCACAAGCGAAGTAGCTACTTAAAAAACTAGCTAAAAGGGTTTTGCTAGTGTTACATAATTAACACAGATTGTTGTAATATTACCAGTCAAAAATAGTCTTTTTCTTTCTAAATGTTCGCTTATCCAGTGTAATTGGATTTAGTTTTAATATTCCTTTTTCTAGCATATCGTCAATTATAAGTTCGGAAGTAAATTTACCGAATCTATCATTCTCCCAAATCCAAACCAACTTACCAACGGACAAGATTCCGGCTTTATATTCTTGGTTTAGTTTTATTACGATTTCTACCTTTTCTTTAAAAGTATAAGTATTTTTGCGGAATGATTCTAATTCCTTGTTTTTATAATGGTAAGGCAGGGGGGTTATTATCGAATTATTGGACATTAAAGTTATCCCTTGAATCCCTTTAATTTCTTAAATCCTTTAATCCTTTTATTATTATATATATTAGTATTACTCTTCTTAATACTACCCAAATTTTGGGTAGTTGAGTACCCATTTTTTGGGTATGGCAAAACTACCTTATTAGGAATAGATAATTCATATTTATTGGCGGAAGTCTTTCTAATTATGTTTAAATAGCCATTTTTAATAAGTTCTTGCTTACAATTTTGCAAAGTGTTTAAACTTATCCCCAATTTTAACAATAATGTTTTATTTCTTAAAGTTCGGTATTTTTCCGATAAGCTACGCAAATAACAAAATAACAACTTTGAATCGTTGGACAAATCCGAATCCCATATAATTTGGTTCGGTATCATTGAAAACCCTTTATTCTTCATAAAACCCTTGCTAGACCTTATATACCCTATTTTTGGGTAATCAATATAAAATTTTTTTTGGTGTTCTTATTATGTTCTATTGTATTACTTGTATAAGTTTTGTATATTTAATAATGATTCGTTTAAATAATTACAAACAAAAGGAGGGTTTTATGGATCAAGAAATGACTAAAGCAATAGAAACTTTTAAAAATAAAGTTTTTGAAGATTATGCAGGTTTTAATTCAAGAAGCATAACTTCAATAAGTAAAGATACTATTGAAAAAGTACCATCTTATCAAAATGAAGTTAATAAAAGAATAGACGCTAGACTTCAAGAATTTAAAGATGGTTTTAAAATGGTAGAAACTAAATACTATTATAAGTTTCTAAAAGCTAACGGAAGCGGTCAAAGTGTTCATTCTTTTATAGTTAAAGAAGATAAGGAAATAAGAAGAAAGCACTGGAAAAAGGGAGATTTATTAATGGCTGCCTCTTTTAGTCAACCTGCTTTAAATAAACCTAGAGGCAACATTCTAGGGGAATATAAAGTTCAATGGACAGGTCCGCTTTATTTGTCAGGTCCAAAAGGATTTACTTTATAAATATTAACCAAAGGGGGCGAAAGCCCCCAGAAAGAAGAATGTTATGAGTATGAAAGGTGTTAAAGCTAAAATAATAGAAGAATACGAACAATTAAAAAAAGATTTTTCTAATTATTACGAAAAAGTTCACAATAAGAAAAAAGAGTTTGATGCTTTTAAAGGTTATGACCAATTAGGATTAAACCCTAATAAGTCTAAAAAACATTATCAAACGCTTTTATATTCGGCTTATGCTCAATTAAGACTTTTAATTGATATAAAGCCTGATTTAAGAAACTAACTAATAGGGGGCGAAAGCCCCCAAGAAAGGAATTATGAAAGCTAAAGATTATAAAGGTATTACTAACCTACTAGAACAAAAGAACCCAAATAAACGATTCTTTAATTTTATGGATTTTAAAGATACCCAAGCTAGAATCGATTCGCCAAAAATATACCAATATCCAATAAAAAAGCATTATCAAGAACCTAAAAGAAGAACCTTTTTTTATATAGCTTTAGGGCTTTTACTTGTATTAGTCTTGTATATTAGTTGGATTTTGATATAAACCTACAAAGAAAGGAATCAATTATGAATATGCAATTCAATAAAAGGGAAATTATAGCCGTTAATAATGCCGAATATTTTACTTGTATTAATTGGAAGCCGTTAGGCAACAAGGAAAGATTCGAATTTAAAACAAAAGAAGAAGCTATAAAAAAGGGTAATAAGATAGTCAAAGACGATACTAGGGCAAAGATTCTTATTTATGCGGTTAAAGGTTCAAATTATGCTTTAATCAAAGGAATTAGGGGTTCTTCATGGAAGTAAAGCATGGCTAACGCTAGAACTAACTTATGGAATAAGCTAAAGGAAGTTTGCAACAAGAACTATGATATTCAAGGCGTTCAATATTGGAAATATATTATTCAAGCTAAAGATTATGTTCCTTTAAAGGATTTAAAAGAATGGATTCGCAAAGAAGAAATAAAACAAGTTAAAAAGAACCAAGAACAAGACAACGCTTATAAAGAAAGGGGAATACATGGCGGACAATGATAAAGAAAAAGATTCAACTATTCAAGTAGATTTATTTGGAAATGAAGTTACCAAAAAATTTGAATTAAGAGATAGATATATAGAACCGCCTTTTTCGGTTTTTGATACCAAGCAAGGTACTTGGCAAAGACAACGGAACAAATGGAAAAAATTAGGAATAGAAAGCGAACTAGGGCGAAAAGTTGACGGAGCTCACTTTGCCGGTAGGCATAGACAAGCCGAAAGAAGCTCTAAACCGGTAGCCGAATCAACTCAAAGAATTTTAGATGTTGGGGAACATTCTATATTCGATCCGGTTGTTTGTGAATTAGCTTATTTATGGTTTTGCCCTAAAGAAAATTCTAGGATATTAGACCCATTCGCAGGGGGTTCGGTTAGGGGAATTGTAGCTTCAACTATGGGACATGATTACACCGGCATAGAATTAAGGGAAGAACAAGTATTAAGTAATAGGGAACAAGCTAAAAGAATATTTGAAGAAGAAGAAAAAAAGCCGGATTGGATTGTAGGCGATTCGAATCAAGTATTGGACAAATTAAACAAAGGTTTAGCAAGTAATCAAGTAAAAGAATATGATTTTATTTTTAGTTGTCCGCCTTATGGTAATTTAGAAATTTATAGTGATATGAAAGACGATATTTCCAACATGGAATACCCACAATTTTTAGAAATTTACGAATCAATAATTGCGAAGTCTTGCAAGTTATTAAAACAAGGGGAATTAGCTTGTTTTGTTGTGGGCGAATTTAGGGACAAAAAAGGACATTTTTACGGCTTTGTGCCGGACACTATTAACGCCTTTAAAAAATGCGGTATGAAGTTTTATAATGAAATAATATTACTTAATGCCATTGGTTCGGCTAGTGTTAGGGCTTCAACTTCAATGAAAAATAGAAAGGTCGTTAAGATACATCAAAATGTATTAGTTTTTAAAAAGATATGACAATAAAAAAAGATTTATATGTTTATAGGGTTTTGCATGGAACTAAACGAATTAAAAAAATTAAATTAAGAAAGCTATTGAATCATTTAAACATGGAAGTATTTACAAAAAAGTTTTTTGCAACGGAAAAAGAAGCAAAGGATCATATTAAAAATGAAAAGAATATTAAATAATTATAAAATAGAAGATTGTTTAGAAAGTCTAAAAGATTCTACTTTTAAATATGATTATATAATTACTTCCCCACCTGATTTTAGCGAAATAGGGTTATCTTTAAAAGATAGTTATTATAATTGGATAAAAAAATATATTGAAAATTTTAATCCTACTTCCGGTTTTGTTACTATTTGCGTAACCGACAGGAGAGCAAACGGTGGAATAATAACTAAACACAAAGAAATAATAGATGCTTTTCAAACTTTAAATTGGAAAGTATATAGTTATAAAATTTGGTTAAAGTCTTTTAATATAGATTTATATAAATTACCTTATCAACATTTAATAACATTTACCCAAGAAAAAAAAAAAATACCACAAACAAAAAGAATTTTAGAAGATGTTTTTTGTATAAAGCCAAGCGGATTTAAAAATTCTATGCCTGTTGAAATTTGCGAAAGACATATAAATAGTTTTACAAATATAAACGAAATTGTTTATGACCCTTTTTTGGGAAGTGGAACTACTGCCGTTGCTTGTAAAAAAAATAATAGAAATTGGTTTGGTTCTGAAATTAAAAGCGAAATTGCAAGTATAATTGAAGAAAGATTAAAAAATGAAACTTGAAAATAGAATAAACATAGAAGAATTGGCAAGGCAAACATTAAAAAATATTTTATCTTCTAAAGGTATTATATATAGACACTATGAAAACAAATTTAAAAGCAAAGAATCCAATAGCGAAGAAATTACAAAATCCGCAATACAAATTGAAAGTAGTTAAGCCAAAGAAAGGGAAAGGAAGCTATGTTAGAAGCAATAATAATAATAGAAATAGTGATGTGGACTAGCTATTTAATATTTAATTAAATTCAATTACGGCATTAAAAGAAAACGAAATTCTTTCGTCTTTCTTGTTATCACTAAAGAATGGATAAACCGAATGTCTTAAATTAATTGGAAATAAATACCAATTTCTAACTTCCGGTTTTATTAAGTGTAAAGCATTGTTAAATATATTTTCGCTTCCCTCATTAAATTCAATATGTCCGTTAGTTCTATGATGTTCTTTTTCATGATTCATAGAATTTTGAATAACTTTAGGAATTTCTAAATATCCAACGCAACTTAAATGAGGTTCTTTTTGATTTCCACCAAACATCGTATGACTGTGCTGGGGGTTATAATCTCCGCTTATGCTTACAACATACCAAGCCGAATTAATAACAATTCTTGTTACTTTCTTATCTGGATAATGATGTTCTGTATATGTTTTAATAATAGGATCAAAAAAGTTTCCTTTCCATTTTAACATTATTTCCGGAGTTATTAAAAATTCGTTTTTTACATTCCCAACTAATTTTTTTCCAAAATCATAATCTTTTACTTTATCTTTATCGCTTCTAATTTGTTCTAAATCTTTTAAAAAGTCCGTCAATAATTCTAAAGGTAATACGGCTTTTGCTATTGTAGAGCCAAACGGCTTAAACATTTCAAAATTTATTTTTTTTGTCATTATATATCGTATATATTATATAAATTTTTTAAAGGAATACTCCAACATTTAGGTCTATCTAAACCAAAATCGGTTAAATATTTATCTTCTAATTTAGAATAATAAGGAAACCAACCTTGAATTGTATATGTATGTTCGCCCTCATAAGTAACTAAAACATATTTTGCTTTCTTTTCTATTGGACGAATAATTAAACTATTATTATATTTTTTTTGTTGTGTTCTAATTTCTATATCATTACCAACATCAGCTTTATCGTATCTATTATAAGTGTCGCTATAACTACCATTAAAAAAAACATTTTTAGCTTTACAATAAGCAACTTCACCCATAGCCCCCAAAATTCCTAAAGATAGTGTACGCTCCTCCGAACCCTTATAACCATGTCCGAATTTTTTTTTCATTTTAATATTTTCAACATATCTTTTATTAGCTACTTGCGAAGCCATCTCTATTTCGTATGGTTCTAATTTTATAATCAAACTTCGTTACCCCAACAATCCCAACCTGGAGCTTTCTGTCTAGCAAAGAGTTCAATTCTAGGTAAATCTCCGCAAAGATTAACTATATTAGTTCTTACAATGTCAGGTTTTCTTGAATGTTCTCTACGAATATCTATAACTAATTGTTTAACATTTTTAGAAAATCTTTTTGGTTTGCCTTTTGTAGCTAACAAACATATTTCAGGGTTTGCTCTTGACCAATATCCTAATCCCATAAAGAAATTATTGTTTGTTTTATTTTTTTTAACCCAAGTAAAGGCAATTGTTTTATATTTAAATCCCCAATTTTTAAGTAGTTTAAAAGATTTTTCCAAGAAAGGATCAGTAACCCACATAAACAAACAACAATCCACATCAGCAATATCATTAATATTAAAATCCAATAAATCGTTAAATTCCATGCAAGAATAATGTTTGGTAGCATTACGGTCTTCCCCTTTTTTAGAATAGCTTTTAAAGTACCAAGGTGGATCAGCATAAATAATTTTATACTTTTTTTTGATTGCTTTTAGTTCTTTCAATATTGTTTTCCTTTTCTTGTTTATCTTCATATTCTTTTGTTGATACACCTTGAAAATGTTTAAACCAACATTCAGCGCAATAATCTTTTCCGCTTTCAACAACATCAGCTTTCATATCACATTTAATACAAGTTTTCATATCACCGTAAATATTCATTTATTATTTTTTTTAATTTAGGATTTTTCTTTAATATAGGAATAAATTCTTCGCTTAATAAAGCAGTCTTTTCTTCGCCAATTTTATTTATATTAATTTTATTTATCCAACAAATTATATGCCAAATCTCATGGAATAAAGTTTTAGCCATCATTTCTTTTGATAAATTAGGATTGATTCGTAAAATTAAAGGATCAGGGTCAAATACAGCATGACAATCTCCGCAATTTTCCCATAAAACCTTGATTTTTTTGCTTTTATATTTGATGATTTTAAAAGCCATATCGAATCTTTAAGCATTTATTAAATAATTGCAATTAATTAATGTATTGATTTTTTACAAATTTTGTATTATCTTCCGAATCAATGCTTATAAAGATTGGCAAACAGTGGAAACATAGAAAGGTTGGGGGTTGCTTTACCGCTGATCATCTTTCTCCCTCTCAATTAACTAAAAGTCCAGACCAATGGTTTTACGACTATTGCGTACTAGATGAAAAGGATAGGAAAAAGCGACCCCCTAATATGCGAATGATTTTTGGTGGAATTATTGGAAGAGCTTTACAAGATATAATTGTCCATAAATTATCTATAAAAGAAGTTATGAAAGGAAAAAAAGATGTTGGAAAAACTGGCTAAAATGCAAACCGAATTAAGGAACTATCAACAACAACAAAAAAAACAAGATTCTTTAATTAGAGAAAGAGATGCTGAAATAACTAATTTAAGAATTAAATTAAGTAAATACGAAGATAAGGAAAATCAAAAGAATAAAAACCAAAGCTATATTCATAACAAAGCATTAAAAGATGTAGAACAAAAAAAACAAAATGAAGAAAGGAAAAACAAAGATGACAACCAAGACGGAAGTAAAAAATAAAGAAGAAAAAAGCAAAGGTGGTTTTAAAGAAAGGCGTTTAGAATGTATTAATAAATTAAGTGAAGTTAATACAGTTGATATTAAGGGTAAAAAATATTCTACAGTTGCAATAAGACATCAACATTTAATAAATTATTTTCCGGAATCTAAAATAGACGAACAATTAATTGATAGCCAAACAAACGATAGTTTTGTTACAACAAAAACTACTTTGTATATTGGCGACACACCTTACAGTGTAGGTCATGCAAGGGAAAGTTTTAATAGCTCCTTTATTAATAAAACTTCGGCAGTTGAAAATGCTTTTACATCAAGTTTAGGAAGATGTTTAGCAGCGTTTGGCTTACATGGTAGCGAATTTGCTTCTGCCGAAGAAGTTGCTAATGCTATTAACAATCAAACAACTAAAAAAGATTCAATTGAAATAGAAATAGAAAAACAAAGTACTGAAACAAAACTTAATAATTTGTATTCTAATTGGATAACTAAAAACGAAAAAATAGACGAACTATTTAAAACTAAACAAGAAAGCATAAAAACCAATGGAGGAAAAAATGCAAAATGGTAAATCAAAAGACTGGGTATTATTCCCATATGAAGCAAGTAACGAAAAAGCTATAAAGATAGATTTTTCAGGAAATACTTTATTAGCTAACGGAGAAAAAGGTACTATATTAGGTTCTAAAGGTACTTCAAAAGACGGCAATACAAAGTTTATAAGGATATTCGCCCAAGTAGGAGTTTTATTTAAAGGGGACGATAATAAATTTACCGGTAATCTTCATGCTCCGGAAGTTGCACCTAATAAAAAAAATCTTATTGGTTGGTTAAATGATAAATCGGAAAAACCAAACATAGCCGGTTATCAAAATGATCCGCAAGATAAACCACAAACTAAACCAAGCGAAAGTAATCTTGACTTTTAGTGAAAGTATTTTTTCTAATATTATTATTAGTAAAAAGTCCAAATGATATTATTTATGTCAAAGTACCTTTTGCTTATTCTTTAGAACCTATAACTTGTGAAGAAATTTATTATGAAAAAGTTAAACATAAATTTTTTGAAAATGATGGTTATTATGGTTTCTATAAAGGGTGGGTAGTAGGAGCTCATTATTGTATAGATGAAAAAGGAAATTATTATGATGGATATGAGGAAAAATTAGATTGGGAATTGGGACATGACTGACAATGTTAAAAATATAAATCAAATATCAAAAGAATTAGAAAAACTTTTGAAAGAAAAGCAAAGCGAATATGGTAATTTTAATTCTACAAGCTATGTATTTAAAGGTGTTTTAGAAAGTATTCTATCCGCTTTTAATGGAACTAAAGTACATTGTCCCAATAATATTTTTGGGCTTTGCATGATATTTGTAAAGTCATGGCGGTCAATTACTAATAAGAAATATAAAAAAGATACTTACGATGATATTAACGGATATAACGAATTAAATAGAAGTCTTAAAATGGAAGAAAACAATGGAAAATAAAGCACCAATGACTCCTTTAATGATGAAGCTATTGAATTTTATTAAAAAATATGCAAAAAAGAACAAATATTATCCAACTTATCAAGAGATGGCTGATGCATTAAATTTTAAAAGTAAAAATTCTGTAACAGTATTGATTAATAAATTGGAACAAAGAAAAGAAATAAAGCGATTAAAAGGATATAGAAGAAATATAGAATTAAATGTTTAAAGTAGAAAAAAACACTTTGCAAGAATTAGTTGTTAATTTTAAAGAATTTTTTGTTGGGGCAACCATAGAGGAAGCTACGGAAAATGCTCATAAACAAAGAACACCTAAAGATGACGCTACTATAACAATAACTGACAGGCGTTTTCTTGGGTCAAATATAAAAATAGTCAGTGAAAAAACAGATGGCGATAAACCCCAAACAGATCAGGGACTTAAAAGCGAAGAAAGACAGGTGGGTAGACCGAATGAATAGACACAAGCAAATGATTCGTAAATACCAAAATAAATTGCCTGTAATAGCTCAAGAAATTCTTGATTTAGAACAAAAACAAGATAGCATTACAACTTAAATAAGCTATCTCTAACAAAAGTTGTATAAGGGACAAGGGGATTCTACGCTCAAAAGAAAGGAAACATGACAAAAACAAACACAGTACATTCAAATCTTGAATTATATAAAACAATCGGAAAAAAAATTAAAGAAGCAAGAACCCAGATGGATAGGAAGATAACTCCTATATCTCCTACTAGAAGATTACCTAAAAGGTTCGTAACGCAATCGGAATTGGCTAAAGCTATTAATGTAACATTCCAACAGATACAGAAATATGAAAAAGCTAGTAATAGAATTTCTATTGATAAACTTTTGGGAGTTGCAAATTATTTAAAAAAGCCGGTTGGTTATTTTATTCCGCAAATTCATAATGATATTCAATTTACTATTGAAAGCGTTAAGGTAGAAGAACAACCGGTAGGAGGCAGTTAATGTTTGTTCCGGTTCAAGACAAATTAAATGGATTAATTCCAGATCCTATTGAAATAGATTCATATAATTATTTTTGCGAAATTGCCGAAAGAATGATTATTAATGGACATGAAGCCCACAAAACAATTCCAGGTTATCAAGATTGTAAGCCGGAAATAGAAACATATAAAGTATTTGATGGTATAGAAATTCCGGTTCATGGCTACGCAGATTTTAAAGGTAAAATTATAATAGAGGATAAATGTAAGTTTCCTAGAAGAGGAAGACCAAAGAAAGATGGAACTAGATCATGGCTAACGGCAAAGCTACCTGAAGCACCTACTAGCGACCACCTTTTGCAGACAGATTTTTACCATTACGCAACCGGCTTACCAATATATATTTGTTATATTAACGAAGATACTTTTAAAGTATTTAGTGCCGAAAATTACGAATTTCTTAAACCGGAAAGCATAATGTCAAGACTACCTAACTTTCTTCAAAGATGTAAAGTAAGACAAAATCTTTTAGGAATAAGCCATGATGTAAATATACTTAAAAATTACATTCAACCGGATTTCGAATCGTTTAAATGGAAAAATGATTTAGACCCTGATTACTTGAAAAATGCTATGAATTTCTGGAAAAGTTAATCTAAAAAAAATTTTCTTAAAAAATCAAAAAAGCGTTTTCTCAGTTTTTTTTTCCCTACTGCCACAACATTTATTTTTTGCCTTAATTCACTTTACTAGATTCTAGACGATTCCCAAAAAGTGCCTGTGGTATAATAGTTTATAAAAAAAATAAGGAGGGAAAAATGAGTTACGAATGGAAACACCCAAGCTACTATAAAGAACTAGCAAGGGAAAGAAAAGAGCTTGAAGAAAAAGAAAATTCTAAAACCAATAAAGAAGAAGAAAAGGGGGAAGAAGATGAATAAATTTGAAACTGCTGCTAACCCAACTATTGATAGAATAGCAAATCAATTTGGGATTGTAATAGAATGTTATGTAAATGATATTTACGAAGTTTGGGTTTATAGAAGAAAATCCGCAGACTTTGTTGTGCATAACCCATTATATAAAGGAAAATGTACTTATATATCTATTAAAAGAAAAGATAAAAAAGCAATCCATGATTGGAGACATTTTCAACAAATAAAAAATCAATTAGTAGGAGAAGAAGTTGAAGCTATGGAGATGTACCCTGCCGAATCTAGGTTACATGATTCTGTAAATCAATATCATTTATTCTGTTTACCAAAAGGAACTTCATTAAAGTTTGGTTGGCAAGATAGGTGCGTTGATTATACGCCTAAAGAGGGTGGATATAATAAACCAGGTCAAAGGGGATTATAATTATATTGGGCGGTTAGAAATAATCGCCCTACCAACTAAATTTAGAAGATTCGTTTTCGTAAGTTTTATCTTCGTCAGAATTTTTCATGCAAAGATAATGAGCATGACCGCTCTTATAAAAAGAAACAAAAGAATCAGTATTTATAATATTTTTTTTACAATATCTGCATTTCCCCACATCTATTGCTAATTGTACTTTGACTTTTTTCTTACCCACCGACTATCCCAGCTTTTCAATGAAAGCTACACCTAAATCCATTCTTTGTAACCAGATTTATCTTTAATCAAATTTTGCTTACGATTATCCGAACTTTTAAAAGAACAATGAATCCAACCAGAATTTTTATCGGATTCATCATAGTATTCTAAAATAAGCTGATCGTAGTCAAAATTATTTTTGATATGGGAAGCAACCTCTTTATTGTCATAACCAGGTATCTCAAAGTCTGCAGCTTCTCCTTTACAATGTTGGCTTGTAGGTTTTGAACCAATTAATGTAGCTAGTTTTTCAGAACGAAAACCTGAAGTTACTTTTATTGGCGATTGGTAATAGTCCCTTAAAGGTTGAAGAACATTTTCGCATAAACCTTTAAGATTTTCTATTTGTGATTCGTTTGGAGTGTTATCTAAATTATTACGCAAAGCAGTTTGGCTTTGTATCATTTCGTCCAAAGAAAAATTATTTGTTAGTGTTGTCATTTCTGAAATATTTATAATCAAATTCAACGGCTTTCCAGCCATCTTTTTTTTTAAGTTTGCTTCTCTTACCATAATCTTCGGCTTCTTTCAAAGTAGAAAACATTTCGTTAGTATAGATTCGCAACTGGTTTGTTTGTTTATCGGTTATAACAACCAAGAACATTATGTATTTATTTTAGGTTTTTTAGGAGTAACAATAGCTTCTTCATTACATAAAAACTTAATAAAAAGTTTATTTTTATTAACATCTTCATAACCAATTTCTTCTAATTTTGCTATCGATTCATAATTACCGGCTATCATACAAGAATACCCATCAACGAACAAATCAGGGTATCTATAAGGCGGTAAGCAACTATTACTAACGGCAGAACACAATATTAAGTTTAATGCAAAATTCATTAGTTATCTTTCTTCTTTTTTAATTCATCTTCTAATTCTACTATTTTTTTATTAGCTGATTCTAAATCTTGCTGTGAATGTTCTAGCTTTTGCAGACATCTTTTATTAGCCGAATCTTTAGACTTTCCTGCGTCCTGCAATTCAGCTACTTCTTGTTTAAGAATACGGACTTGGTCTTTATACTCATTAATAATATCGGTACTGTCGGACATCAATTTTATTTTTTATTAGACATTCCACCTTTGAAAATCTGAGTGCCTTTTATTCCATAGATTGAGGCAACCACCAAAATCCACAGGTTAGTGAACCATGATGGTAATTTTGAAAAGTGATCAAAAAATATATTAACTTTATCCATTACGCTTGGGTCGTTTGAAACAACTGCGTATGCTAGAATTATTATAGGTGTTGACAGTAAAATAAGAACGAACTCATCTTTCCAGTCCGATTGTCTGGCTTCTAAAAGTTTTCCGGAGTATTCTAACTCACCTTTAGCCATTCGTTCTGCATGAGATGCTTGTGCGTCTGCCATACGCATTTGAGTTTCTTTACGCTTTTTGTAGATGTGTGAACCAGCATTTACTGCTAATTTTAATGCACCTAATATTGGAAAAGCCATGTTACCTCCTTTTTTTCTTTTTAAGATGACTTAAAGTAAATTTCATTCTTTGTCGCCACACTAAAGCATATAACTTTCTTAATAAACATTCTAGTTTTATCAATAAATATTCCATAGTATAGCCTCATAAATTATTTTTTCCCACACTTGCAATTTTCACAATTACATAAATCGCTATCATAATGGTGTAAATGCAAATCATCTTTACAATGACAATTACAATGGCAATTTTTACATTTTCTTCTTTTCTTTTTTTTTGGTTTTGGTTTTTCAATTACTAAATCAGTTATTTTATCAGATAAAGAATCTAACCAACCAAATAATTTTAATAATATTTTATCTATCATCTTAATCTAAAATTAAAGAAGTTATTTTTTTTTCTCCCATATATATCTCTATATTTGCCTTACTCTTGATGCATTTATAGGTAACTCTATCCGTAGGGTTTTTATCTCTCATGGCGTAACGCTTGGCTTTCAGGCATTTTGAGATGCTATCTTGTATTCTATGCTCTTTAATTTCATGGTCGACAATGAGTAAAAGTGCAAAAACTGTTTCTATCATTAATTATAACTATACCCAGATGGGGCATCTCCTCTTTCTAAAACTTTAAATAATTGTTTGTGTTGTTCCATAATTTCCTCATCTGAATCCATCATTTGATGAATTTGTTCTTCTAATTTTTCTACTTTTCTTTCTAATTTAGAAACTTTATCTAATTGAACTGCTTGATTAGTAGAAAGTTCAAAAGTTCTAGTTAATGTCCAACCGGCTAAAGCTAAAATAATTCCGATTAATAAAGTCATAAGTTTGTCTGCCATTAATGATCTCCGTTTAGTTTGCCTATATTAGACCTTACGCTATCTTTAATTTTTTCCACATCATTTAAAACTTTATCTAAATCTTTAGCAATAGATGAAATCATAACTTTATTGTGCATCATATCATCAACTCTAATTGTTAATTTTTCTACTTGTCCTGACATATGCTCTATCAACATAAATTGCTCTTGGTCGATAGGTTTTTGTGTACTAGCTTCTAACAAATCTTGTTCCATTAGTTGCTTTGCAGTCTCTAAATGAACTATCCTAGAATTAATTTCAGCATAAGTCCATACGGCTATTGCTATTCCAGCAACTATCATTATTAAAGTTTTTAAATCTGTTTTAAAAGCTGTTTGTTCGTTAATTTTCATAATCTAACATTAATAATTTTATATTTAATTCTTTTTGTAAATCCGTAGGGGTTCTATATATTTTTTTAGATTTTTTGTCCCATTTGGGATTATTTATGTCCCTATAACTATTTGTTTTTATATCTAATAAACTTATTTTACCATTTCTATCTACAACCACAATATCAAAAGGGCATTGGGGGTCTATTGATTTGGCTACCCAATAGCCGTTTTTAGATAGTTCGTTAATAATTTTATATTCATTTGTAAAACCTTTAACGGATTTAGAAGTTTTTAATTTGAGATTAGGGTAATTGCCAAGTTCACAAGTCCACTTACGCTTATTGTTAGAATCACCCATATCATTTTATAAATGTTATTAATTTTATAATCAATATGTTGTAGGTGATTGTTTTTTATAGTGTCTATCTTGTTATGAATTAATTTTAATTCCCCTTGAAGTTTTATAATTTCGGTAGAGTTTTTCTGCGATTGCGTTGTCATGCTTAATTTTACTCTTCTTTTTTGCCTTGAAGCATTTGCAAGTATTCATAAATAAATTGTCTAGTTTCGCTATCTGCATTACCCATAATAGTACCTAATTTTCCTAAATGTTGGATAAAAGCATCAGAACCTTTATTTCCATAAATTTTAATTCCTTGTGCTAACCATTTAATAAAAGTAGGGTTTGTCATTAATCCAGCTACAACTCTTGAAGAACCTATAACTAAAGGAACACCAGCTAACCACAAAGGATTACCTGTAAATGCTGAAATACCACCTCCAAGAATTAAACCTTGTCCAACAACTCTGTCTGCTGTTCCTGATGGATTTTTAAAAGTTTTTCCACTTTCTCTAATTAAAGAAGAAATATTAGTAACTGTATCTAAATCTTTTACCATACTTTTACTCCAGCCACTTCCTCTAAATAATTCGTCTTTAGCAGCTTTTGATAATTTATTCCAATTAGTCAAAAAAGATTCTGAAGAAAATTTTCCAGTAGCTTCAACATAATCTCCGGCTAAAGTTTGACCTGGTTGTAATCTTCCCATTCTTTCTAACAAATTAGAAAGAAATATTTTATACGCAGCTTCACCACCTTCAACTGCTTCCCCTGTTATTGGATTTTTAGATAATAAAGATTTTTTAATACCTCTTAATCTTGTAACACCTTCTTTACCTGAATTAATTAAAGTAGAAGCTATTTTATCTGGATCAGCAATATTTATTATAGGTTTTAAATAATCATCAATTCTTTTTAAACCTGCTTCGTAAAATTTATTAGCTCTAGTAATAGATTTTTCAGCAATTAATCCACCATATTTTTTGGCAGCTATTTTTAAATCTTCGCTTAATGCACCATATATTAATTTTAATTGTGCTTTATCTACATCTGGAATTATATCAAAAGAAGCTAGTTTTTTTCCTATTTTTTGTTTAATTCCTTTTACTGCTGCATAAGGTAATTGACCACCATTTTTAGCCACATCTTTTGTTAAGTTTTCTAATAATTCATTTAAAAAAGGATTTTTAAAAGTAGTGCTTGTTGCTTCTGCTCCAGGAATAGGAGCTACAAGTTTTTTTAAAGTTTCAATTGTTCCACCTTTACCTGTAGATGGGGAAATTTTTCTTGATAAATTTATTAAATCGTCAGGTTTAATATATTTATCTACTTTACCAAACAAAACTCCTGCTCTTGAATTGAACATTCCAACAAAACTTTTGGGATTATTAACACCGTTTAAAGCTCCTTGAATAGTTTTACCTACAATAACCTCATCAGGAACCGCTTTACCTATTAAACTTTCTGCAACTGATAAAGATTTTTTAGCTAATTGATTTTGTGCATTAAGAGCAACTCCTGCTATTTTTCCAGAACTTCCAGGAAAATTACCTAAAATCATTTCAACAGTTTGTAATCCTCTTTTTTGTGTAACTTGTCCTAAAGAAGGTGTAACCCCAGCATTTATATAATCTTCTAATCTTTTAGAAGTTTCTATTGCTTTTTTTCCAAACCCAGTAAATGCACCTTTAAATGGTTTTAAAATTAATGGTGCTACTGCTTGTCCAACTGAACCAAAAGCAAAATCAGTAGCTCTTTGTGCTAACCATTCTTCATTAGTTCTTAAAACTTCAGCTCCGTATAATTGTCCAACTCTTTCAAAAATTTCTGCACCTGCTGCCATTCCAGCTCCGGAACCTGCTATCGCACCTGCCCCAACGCCAACCGGACCTCCAACTACTCCTGCAGAACCTCCTGCTGTTGTTCCTATCATAGAACCAACCATTTCGGCAGCTTCCTTACCTAAATCTATTGCGTCAGCTAAATTTGTTTTGTTTTTATTATCTAGTTGATATTTATTTCCGTTTTTATCTGTAACAATAAAATTATTTCCCTCTAAAGGAATAACTTCGTCATAAAATTTTTCTAGGGTAGCTACTTTAGAAGCCATATTGGGTGCAGCTTCTACAAGAAATCTTATTTTATTTGGAACTTCATTTAATTGTTCTAATTCTTTTTTTTGTTGTGAGGGTAAAACACTTGTTGTTCCTAATATAGCCATTACTTAAATCCATCAGTTATCAAAAACTTTCTTCGACCTGGAACTTTGAAATAATATCTTCCATCTTTATAATCTACTAAAATTGCATTTGCTGGAACTCTTGAAACTTTAGTTGTTTGTTCAGTACCTGGAGCTGCCATTTCAACAACTTTTTCATATTTAGGTCTTATATCAGAATCTACAAATATATTATCTGTATTTAATCCTTGATTGTTAGCTAATTCTTGAAAGTTTATTCTTACATTATCTACTGCCATTTGGTTTTTTTGATAAAGTTCTATACCTAAATTTTTAAAATCTTCCATAGCTTTTTCTGGTAATCTTTTCCCTGTTTTTAATTTATTATAATAATTCCACCATTTACCAAAAGCTCCTTGTGTATCTTCAGCTGTTGCAAATTCACCTTCTCTAACAACCGAACCTGGATCTAAAGTTTTCATAAATGTAAATATAGCAGCAACATCTCCTGCCCCATTATTAGCTTCTAATCCGGCTAATAATTTACTTACACTAGCAGTTGCAGAGTCAAATTCTTGTACTACTTTATTGTTTTGATAAGCTGTAAAAAATTTGTTTTCTTGGTCTTGAATATTTTTTTTAAAATCTAAAATTGCTTTATTTTTATCTTTGTTTGTTTTATAAATGTCGTCAATGTTTTTAAGTTCCATTTCAATAACCCCTTTTGCTGCAGCACTTGGAAATGCTTTTGCTATATCTTTAAAAGGATGGTCGTCAGGCAAAGATTCGAAATAATTCCTTTGTTCGTTAGCTAAATTTCTAGCTTTTTTGTTTTCTTCCATCTTTCTTTTCATTTCTTCCATTTGCATAAATTGACTTTGTATTTTTCCTGTTTGTTGTAAAGCAGGTGCAAAAGAACTAAATGGGTCTTTACCTTGTATTCCTTGTCCGATAATGTTTGCCCCTAACATAATATTTGGATTTATATTACCCAAATTACCAAAAAATCCTCCGGAAGAATTTAATAATCCGTTAGTTGGTGCATTATTAGAATTAAGAACACTATTGTTTTGATTCTTCGTTGCGAAGTCCATCATAAGTAATTCTCTAAATCTTTTATCAAACATTATATTAGTCC
>Ga0115011_10001311_pt1 | contig 18021 bp, 13 predicted proteins | sample TroAtlMetagenome_2_FD_88705 | JGI IMG/M metagenome (GOLD analysis project Ga0115011, IMG submission 88705) | Marine eukaryotic phytoplankton communities from Atlantic Ocean - Tropical Atlantic ANT8 Metagenome | ecosystem: Environmental > Aquatic > Marine > Oceanic | place: Tropical Atlantic...
CGGCCATCTCCATTGAGATCTCCCACTCCGATTCCCCCACAGGCAAAGGCTCCGAGGTAGATTCGCTTGAGAGGGTGCGTCGTATCGATCGGGTTGACAAAATCGATGCCGGATTCTTCGGGCGAGAGGGCTGTGAAAAGGGTTTTGGCCGCTGGCCCGGCGTTTTGCAGGGGAAGGGCGGCGGAGACCTCTGCTCCGGGGAGAGAGCTAGCCGAAATCAGCGCGGCCCCGAGCAAAAGCAGGGAGGAAGGGGCCGGGAAGCTTGGAATGAGGCTCACGAGAGTGAGCTTAGGAGATAAAATGTTCCTCATCAACCGATTCGAACAGGATTCGACGAGTTGGGAGCAGGCTGTTCCGTCCTTGGCGCTTTGGGAGAAAGTTCTGCTTTCCTGCTCGTGTTCACGGCCTCCTTACTCCCAGAATCCAGCGTCAATATGAAGTTCCTAGCCTTAACTGCATTTCTACTTTTTACCGCCCTCCTTCCTGCTGCGGAGCACCCTAATGTCGTAATCGTCTATGGAGACGATGTCGGCTACGGGGATGTCGGGGTCTATGGTGCTACCAAGATCTCCACACCCTTCATCGATAAGATTGCGGGGGAGGGACTACGGTTCACTGACGGGCACTGTACGGCGGCCACCTGCACTCCCTCACGCTACTCCATGCTCACCGGGCTTTATGGATTTCGGGAAGGAGTAAGAATTCTTCCCCCTAACGCGCCGCTTTGCATTCCAACGGATATTCTTACGCTGCCCAAGCTCTTCCGCCGGGCTGGCTATAAGACGGGAGTGGTCGGCAAGTGGCACCTTGGACTGGGTGCTAAGGGTACTCCGGTGAACTGGAATGGGGATGTCAAGCCGGGCCCTTTGGAAATTGGGTTCGACTACTCCTTTCTCCTGCCATCTACGAACGACCGGGTGCCCTGTGTCTACCTCGAGAACTACCGGGTAGTGAATCTGGACCCCTCCGACCCGCTGTATGTGAACACCGCTCCGGAAGGGCATAAGAGCACGGTCTATCCTTACGGTCGAACCAACCCCGAAGCGGAGACCTATTACCCGGGCGATCATCAGCACAGTGAAACCGTGATCAACGGGATTGGGCGTATCGGTAAGATGTGGGGTGGAAAGTCGGCGCTCTGGAATGACGAGACCATGGCCGATGAGTTTGCCGTGCAGGCCCGTAAGTTTCTTGAACGGCAGAAGAAGGAGAAGCCCTTTTTTCTCTACGTTTCGTCTCAGGATATCCACGTGCCGCGTGCCCCACATCCCAGGTTTCAGGGTAAGACCAAGCTCGGAAAACGGGGGGATGCGATGGTGCAGTTCGACTGGATGGTCGGAGCGGTTTCTCAGGCTCTTGAAGACACGGGCTTTGCGGAAAATACTATCTTTATCGTCTCTTCCGACAATGGACCGGTTTACGATGATGGATATACGGATGGGTCCACGGTGCGTAAGTCCACTGAGGAGTCCGACCAGGGGCACGATGGCTCCGGCCCCTATCGCGGGGGGAAATACCAGATTTATGAGGGGGGGACGCGAGTGCCCTTTCTCGTGCGCTGGCCAGCGAGGATCAAGCCCGGGGTGTCCTCGGCTCTGGTGAGCCAGATTGACTTTGTGGCCTCTTTCGCTGACCTGCTCGGGATCGAGCTTAAGGATGGAGAAGCCCGTGACAGTCGTAGCGCTCTCTCCGCCTTTCTGGGTGAGAGCGAGACGGGAGTGCCCTTCACCTTAGAAGAGGCGGGGTGGCAGGTGGCCATCCGTTCGGGGACCTGGAAGTTTATCCCCGGACAGAAGAAGAAAGGGGCTCAGCTCTACGACCTGTCGAAGGATGTGGGAGAGCAGAACAATGTGCAGGCCAAGCATCCTGAGGTCGCCAAGCGACTTGCGACCCAGCTCTCTGCGTTGCGGAAGGGAAAAGGATTGAGAAGTGAGTAATATGGCCAGTTTGGAACTGGGAGCGTTTGGTTGCCGCCATGGCAGCGGGCGCTTCGACAACCCAGTTCGATTTGCCGCCTTCCGAGAGCGGAAACTCTTCCTTCGCGCTCGTCTCCTGAAAGAGAGATAGGAAGGAGAAACCTCCTTAGGTCTTCGTGTAGTATTCCTTTTGGACTTTTAGTCTTCCTTGGCCAATGAGAGGCAAATGATTTCCGTGTCGTTACGGATGAAGGCGCATCTGTTGGCGTAGGCAGGGTGGGTCCAGACGATACGCCGCTGGCGCAGGTCGGCTCCATTGGGTTCAATGACATGGGCCCGGTCAATCTCCTCGTATCCCTTGGGGGAGAGTCGGGCAATGGCGAGGTCTCCCTTCTCGGTGAAGAGGAAATAGCGGTCCTCGTGCGGAGTTACAAAAGCGGTTCCCCATCGGGTAGGCTTGTCGAGGTTGATGGGCTTGAAGGACTCCCAGACTCGCTTGCCAGTGAGGGCCTCCATGCAGCGAAACTGCCCGTAACTACAGGCTGCGAAAAGGTGGCCCTCCCGCAGGACGGCGGTATTCATAATGCCGTGGAGATGGGTGGTTTTGCGTTCACTGGCCTGCTCGGTGCGGTAGACGATCTTCGGAGTGCTGTGATCTGCCTTGAGCTGAAGAAGCATTGAGCCGTTGTAGAAAGAGGAGAGGAAGAGGTGATCCTCATCAATCATCTGGGGAACAGGAATGCTGAGGCCAAAACGAATTTTCCAAGGGACAGACCAGAGTTCGTCACCGGTCTTCGGATCGAGAGCGTTGACGCTTTCAGGGTGCCAGATGATGAGAAGCTCACGTCCCTTGTGAGAGACAAGCTGGGGCGGGCAGTAGCCTGGCTGGGTCGCGGTCAGGGAGCGCCAAATCTCTTTGCCGGTTTTCTTGTGGAAGGCAACCGCAGTGCTTCCTGCTCCACCGGCGAGACAGATCAGGAGGTCTCCGTGAATGAGTGGGGAGGCCGCGAAACCCCAGGTCTGGGTTTTGATTCCGAACCGCTCCTTGAAGTCATGCTGCCAGATCTCTGCTCCATCTTGTGCGGCGCGGCAGAGAAGAAGTCCCTCGGCTCCAAAGGTGTAGACCCGCTCTTCATTGACGAGGGGAGTCACTCGGGGGCCTGCGGGATAGGACATGGTATAGGCGCAGGGGTAGGACTCTTCCCAAAGGGTTTTCCCGGTAGAGGCGTCGAGGCAGAGGAGGCGTTCTGATCCAGGTTGGGCTCCCGTGCGTGCAGATTGCCGCTTGGCGGCGGCGCTCTGGTCGACTTCCCGGTCCATCAGGTAGACGCGCGTATCCATGACTGCCGGTCCGGCATAGCCACGACGGATGGGGGTGCGCCAGAGAATCTTTGGGCCTCCTTCGGGAAATTTATCGAGGACGCCAGTCTCTCTCCAAATTCCATCGCGGCGGGGACCGGACCATTGGGGCCAGTCGTCAGCAAGGGCGGGAAGGGGTGTGAGAGCTAGGAGCAGGAAAAGAGTGAGTTTCATGGCGCATTCGGAGGCTACAGAATTCTGGCGCCTTTGCCATTATCCAATGGCAGGCGGGAGGGCCTGTGCTAGTCTAGCCCCAGCCCACTAGATTGATGGACGTTACTAACAAAAGCAAAAAACCTCTTATCGTCCCGCTTCCAGGCGGCAAGCGTCTCTTTCTCGCGCCCGGCAAGACGGGACAGGTGACTCCCAAGGCCCTCGACCATCCGCCAGTGGCTAAATTGATTGAGAGTGGGGACCTGAAGTCAGCGGTTGGTTCGCAGGGACCAAGCAATCGTGGCCAAGGTAAGGTCAGTGGCTCATCAGGAGGAAGTAGTTCTGCCAAGGGTGGGTCCGGAGCGGCGCGCCAGTCTGGGGACCGGTAGGTTAACTGCCTCGACGAAATCTCGGGAGGTAGGGAGTGGCAAGTAGCGGTCAGGCTCGCCCCGCTGAGGCTTTCCGTGGTTTGCACATGGAGGCGGAGGAGAGGGTAAAGTCGATCCGTTGTTTTTCCTTATCGACGTTAGATATGGTGACCTGAACGGGGCTCCCGAGAGTAATGAGTCTCCCCGAGCTGCGGTCTCGGACCTGCTGCTGGCGGAGATCGAGGTGATGCCGATTCCGCTTGAGGTGCCGCCGGGGGATGAGTCCGTGGACTCCAAGTTCAGAGACCTCCACGAGAATGCCGAAAGAGCAGATCTGGGTAACGAGTGCGTTGTGCAGGGGTGTGTCTCCGCGTCTGAGCTTTTGGATGAGGTAATCGCACAGTTTTGAACGCTTGCTTTCTTTCTCGGCTTCGGAGGAGTTCTTTTCGGTCGCCGAAAGATACTCTGCGATGCGGTGGAGTTCACTGGGTCTTGTGGCCCCGCTCTCGAAAAGGGAGCGGTGGACGAGGAGGTCGGCATAGCGCCTGATCGGGGAGGTGAAGTGGGCGTAATGATCCTTTGCCAGTCCGAAATGACCCTTGGGTCTTGTTGTGTAGCGCGCCCTCGGCAGGGTGCGGAGAAATCCAATCTGGAGGGCGGGTCCAGCAGGGGTTCGGTTCAGGCTGGCCATCACCCTCTGAATTTCTCGGCGTGATTTTAGGTTGCCACATGGAATCTGATGACGGCGGAGGGACCCCCGAAATTCCCGGAGACGGCCGGGGTCGGGTTGTTCGTGGGTGCGATGGATGGTCACCCGTTGTAATTTGCTGAGCCGGGTTGCAACGGCTTCGTTTGCCAGCAGCATGAATTCCTCGATCAGTTGATGCGCTCTGTCGTGAACGATAGGTTCTATGGATTTGACTCGTCCCTGTCGGTTGAGGAGAAGGCGTGTTTCCCGGGAGGGAAATTCCAGTGATCCTGATTGGATACGTTGAGCTCGGATCTTCTGGGCGAGGCGATCCGAGTGCCGAAGCATAGTCTCAAGATGGCCCTGCTGGGTGCCGCGGATAATGCCCATGGCTTCGCGGTATGAGAAACGCCTCTTGGATTGGATAAGAGCTGAGAAAAAACGGGCACCAAGGACTTTGCCGTCGCTCGTAAGAGTGAATTCAACGCACTTTGTGAGGCGGTCGGAGTCAGGGTGGAGAGAGCAGAGGCCATTACTCAGGCTGCTTGGGAGCATGGGGATAACCCGGTCCACGAGATAGGTGGAGTTGCCTCGAATGCGTGCTTCCCGGTCGAGTGGGGAATTTGCCTTCACGTAATGGGAGACGTCGGCGACATGAACCCGGAGTTTCCATCGCTTTCCTCCGGTTCGCTGAAGGGAAAAGGCGTCGTCAAGATCCAGGGCAGAGGACGGGTCGATGCTGATGACAGGGTCGTTACGGCAGTCTCTACGGCCGGCAGTATCCTGCTGTTTTATATGCGAGCCAAACTTGTCGGCTTCGCGGAGGACGTTCTTTGGAAACGATTCGCGGAGGGGGGATCCCGTCTTGAAGCGGGATTGTGATTTCATGGTAGCTATGGAATATAATTTTGAGCCCAGTGGTCCTCGCAGAGATAGTCCACGCGACGGAGGGCACGGATTTCTGCCTGCAGTGTCCTGCGGCAGGGGGCTCCAAAGAAGGGAGCCACGTGAGCTGCCATCCGGCAGCTACAGGGAGGTTGGCACCGCCTTCTCCGATAGCAAGGGAAATAGGAGGGCTACTTTCCCTTGATGATCTCGCCAGTCTTTTTCCGAGTCCACGTGAAGTTGCGGTGGTCAAAGATGAAGGATTTCTTGGTGGCTGCTGGGGGGGACGGAGATTGAGGAAGCCACCCTCTGGCCCTTTTAATGAGCTCTTTGTGCTTCGGATCCTTTGCGAGGTTGGTTTGCTCTTTGGGATCGGATCGGTGGTCATAAAGTTCCCACTCTCCGGTAGTGTAATGAATTGCCCGATGGTGAAGAGTCCGTACGGAAATATGGCCAGACTCTTCGACTGTAAGGGCTGGGCGGTCGCGGATTTTCACCGGATCGATAAGCCATGGGACCAGGCTAATGCCGTCAAGATTGCTGACTGGGGAGAGATTACATAATTCAATCAGAGTGGGGAAAATGTCTACGAGGCTAACTGGTTGTGCACAGCGTTGGGTAAGACCCCCGACCTTTGGGGCGCTGATGATCAGGGGGACTCTGGTCGCTTCCTCCCAGAGGGTGCGTTTGTGCCAGTGTCCCTTTTCGCCGAGGTGCCATCCGTGGTCGGACCAAAGAACGATGATAGTGTTGCCGGATGCGGTGCTTTTTCTCAGGGAGTCGAGCACGCGGCCGACAAGGGCATCAGCGAACGAAATGCTGGCGAGATAATGCTGAATCGCGGTGGGCCAACGACCGGTCTCTCTGAGCCTGCGAAGATCACCCGATTTTTTTTCGGCGAGCTTGCGTCCGGGATTGGGAATGTCATTGAGGTCTTCCGGGATGTTTTCCGGGACCTGAATCTTATTACGCGGGTAGAGGTCGAGGTATTTGCGCGGGGTATACCACGGTAAATGAGGATGGAAGATCCCGCAGGCTAGAAAGAACGGCTTATCGGTTGCTCGCTGGTCGAGGCTCTCAAGGTAGTTGATGGCGTAATCGGCCACCAGAGAGTCGTCATACTGGCTCTCCTGCTGGGGCAGAACCCCCCAGTCAGCCTCGCCGGAATAAAGTTTAATTCCTGAGTAGGGGAACTCGCGGGGACGCGGTTTGGCTGGTGTCCAGGGGTAAGAGCGATCGCCGTGTCGGAGCCATCCATTATCATTGAAGGGAGCTCTCTTGAAATGATCCCATTGGATCGGTGGATTGTTTCCCGCGGTGTGGTGGAATATTTTTCCAGTTCCAACCGTGTGGTATCCATTTTCCCTGAAGTGAATTGGGATGGTGCGGAGGTTGGGAAGATTAGGCTTCCACCAGTGCTGGTTGTTGTAGATGCCAGTGGAAGTAGGGTAGAGGCCACTCAGAACCGAGGCCCGGCTGGGACAGCAAACCGGAGCAGGACAGTGGGCATTGGTGAATGTGGTGCCACTGGCGGCGAGGCGGTCCAAGTTGGGAGTGTATACCTTCCCCGAGTAGCCACCGAGGAATCCTACCCAGTCGTTGAGGTCGTCAATGGCCAGAAAAAGAACATTCGGACGGGACTTCGCGGATAGGGGTTCCGTGACGAAATGACCTGCGACGATAAGGAAAAGGACGAGGATAGGCCTCACAATGGGGGCAAGTCAGCACCAAAGGGGTATTCTGGCAAGAATTGACGCTACCCTGTTTGCCGACTCGGTGCTATTCTTCCCGAAGTATTCTGCCCCCTGTAGTGACAAAATTCTTCTTTTACTCATCTGTAGTTGGCCTAGCCATTACGGCCTCTCTCCAAGCTCAGTTCAGTTTCAGTGACCAGACTGACCTGCTGACCAGTTCCTCAAGCAGTGGGGCGCCGATGGCAATTGTTGACCTGAACGGCGATGGCCGCGATGACCTCGTGCGGGTCCATGAGACGAATCGATTGTTTATCGATTACCAGAATGAGCCTGGACAGCCCTTCTCAATGCTTGACTACGGCGACCTTGCCCGGGGATCGATCTGGGCGGTATGTGCTGCTGACGTCGACCGTAACGGATTTAACGATCTCTTTATTGGCCCCTCGTCAGGGGGAGCGTATCTCCTCAAGGCAGGAGCTAGCGGGCAGTCCTACGCCGCCGCGGAATTGCCGGACCGCGACATTTTTGTCCAAGGAACGATTTTTGCGGATTTTGACAACGATGGGAACATCGATCTCTTTGCCTGCGATGACAATGACGACAACCACCCTTACAAGAACAACGGGGCGGGAGGGTTTTCCCTAGAGCGAGGTTTGATTGGGGCTTCTCTGCCAGCCAGTGTCTCCAGTGGCAACTATGCAGTGATTGAGACTGATTACGATAACGACGGACATCGTGATATCTACCTCTCAAAATGTCGACTGGGGGTGACGAGTTCAACCGACCGGCGCCGGATCAACCGGCTGTTCCGGAACGACGGGAACAACAATTACACGGATGAAGGTCCTGCCGTGGGTCTCGATGATGGTGAGCAGTCGTGGTGTAGTGATTTTGCGGACATAGATAATGACGGTGACATGGACTGTTTCATCCTCAATCATGGGGCGGGAACGTCGAGGTTGCTTGAGAATGACGGGAGCGGTGGTTTCTCGGACATCAGTGCCAGTGCGGGGTTGGGAGATATTGACTACTTTGGAATCCAGGCCTTTTTCCGGGATTTCGACAACGACACCCATATCGATCTTCTTGTAACAGCCACTGACCTGGGCGGTGCGGCTGCTACCTATCGGATTTATCGCAATAACGGGGATAAGACATTCACTGAAGCCCCGGATGTCCTGAGGCTTAGCGGCGGAAACCCGATCTCTCATCTCCATAGCTGCGCCCTAGGAGACCTTAATCACGACGGATTCGTCGATATCTTCGGAGGGCGAGGGACGGGCTACAACGGAACTTCGGCGAGCCAGAGGGATCTCCTGTTCCTGAACAATCCAAATACGAATCACTACCTCGCGGTGCAGCTTAAGGGGCGCACCTCTAATCCCAATGCGATCGGGGCCCGGCTGGAACTCCATGGGGACTGGGGAGTTCAGCTCAGGGAAGTACGTGCGGGGGAGGGCTACGGGGTCCAGAATTCCCTGACCAAGGTTTTTGGGGTGGGCAGCTCCACCAGTATCTCCAAGCTGGTCGTCCGGTGGCCTTCGGGGATCATCGAAGAAGTCCTAGCGCCGGATGTGGATCAGTTTCTTGCGCTGAGGGAGGGCGACTCACTTGGTGGTGAGGCCTTCACTCTCCCAGTTATCTCAAGTCCACTGGAGGCAATCGTAGTATCAGGGGATCCATTCAGCTACCGGGTATCAACAAGTAATCTCAGTCTGTCCTATGAGCTCGGCGAGGCTCCGAAGGGCATGACCATCGATCCCGAAAGTGGTGTGGTGAGTTGGCTCTCAGAAGGAGAGGGCATCCAGAATGTCGAAATCAGGGCGGTAAACCCAGCGGGCACGACGGTTGAAACATTGGCTATCACCGTGAGTCTGGCTCCGCCTCCACCTGACTTCGCCTCAGCGATCAACAACCCAAGTCTTGTATTTCTTGATACCGAGGACCCTTGGTTTGTCCAGAGTGAGGTCAGCAGGCAGGATGGACAGGCTCTCCAGAGTGGCGACGTGGAGGACGACGGACGTTCTTTTGTCGAAACAACGGTGGAAGGTCCTGGGGAGCTCGAATTCTGGTGGAAGGCCTCCTCGGAAGAGAACTACGATGAGTTAGTTTTTCGAGTGGATGGCGCGCAGGTGCAGAATCTCAGTGGGGAAACAGACTGGGAGCAGGTCTCCTATCGGGTGCCGGAAGGAATTCATCGCCTGCGATGGTCCTATGAAAAGGATGGATCTATCTCGAGTAACGATGATGCGGGCTATCTCGATGAGGTCTCATGGGCTGCAACTGATAGTGATGGTGATGGGTTGCCTGACGATTGGGAGAGAGAAAATTTTGGGAGCCTGTCGGCAGGTGGAGGTGATGATCCGGATGGTGACCGTAGTGATAACAGGGCGGAGTGGTCCGCCTCCACGGATCCAAATGATGCCACTTCTTCGCTCCGCATCCTGAGGATTACGCGGGACCAGGAAGGAGGCTCAGAGGTCAGGTTCCAGAGTGTCCCGGGTAAGCAATATGTGGTCGAGGCTTCTGAAACGATGGAGAATTTCCAGACGGTAACCGCTCCGATTACGGCTCAGAGCGTCACGACCAATGTGCCGGTGCAGTTATACGTGCCTGGTTCGAAGGGAGAAGTGATTTATGTGGCTCCAGGCGCCGAGGGCAGGGTCTTGGTTCCGGATGAGAGTATTGGAGATTTGTGGAAAGGTGGGAGTGAAAAGGAATTTGCAAACAGCGGAGGAGATCAGGATTGGATCAATGTGACTCAGGGGATCGGCTACGATCAAAACCAGACAACGTATGATCCGTTTATAGGAACGGACTTGCAGACGCAGATGTATCGTGAGCGGGCAACGGCCTACCTCAGGCTCCCGTTTGAAGTTACTAATCCCTCCGCAATAACGAGCCTCAGTCTTGACGTTCGTTACGATGATGCTTTTGCGGCCTGGCTCAACGGCATTCCGGTGGCAAGAGGTAACACAAGGGACGGGGATCTGGACTGGAGTTCTACTGCTCCTTCCAGTCGTCCGGACAGTCAGGCGGTAGAGTATGTGACATTTGATCTTGGAAACTATTCAGGGGCTCTCAGGCCCGGAAGAAACATCCTGGCCCTTCAGGGGATGAATCGCTCTACCAGTAATCGGGACTTTCTTCTTCAAGTGAGGATGCGCGGGGACGAAAGTGAGATCCTGAGGCCTTCCGGATATTATTTCCGAGTTCGGGTTGTTGAGTAATTCCGGCAGGGGATCCAGAGGAGAATGAAGATCCCGGAGCCCAGAAGAATCATCCACAGGATTCGCAGGGGATAGCCCCCTAGAAGAGCAACCGGGGTGGGTGCTCCAGGGATGTCGTCACCAAGAAATCCATAGTTCCATCCCGTAAAGGCATTGAGGATAAAAAGACAAACAACAAGCCGGAGGCTGAAGGTTGCGCTGTTGAGAAGGTCTTGGCGTGTCGGACGGAACTTGTCGATCTGGAGGATGACGACGAGGGTAAAAAGGATAAAGCTATGGTAGAGCCAGAAAATCCAGAAGCCAGGTTCCCTGAATCCGGAGTCGATCGTAGGGGTAAGGAACGCCCAGACACACAATCCGGACCAGAAATACAGGACTCCCTTCAAGAGTCGACTGTCCCTCAGGACTGCTAAGGCTCCGATGAAGGTGGCGAGGTTACAGAAGTGGAGGGGGAGGCTTTGAGAAAGATCAAAGCGGGAGGGAAGCGTCCAGTAGGCAGTGTTGAGGATTCCAGCCGCAAGAGAACCCCAGCCAATCAGGTTGCGAAGGAGAGTTCTATTTGATGTGCTCCTTGCTCGACGTGCCACTATTGCAAGGGCAGCGGTTAACACTGCAATAACCGCAAGGGTAATGAGATGAGATGTGCTGCCTGTCTGGAAGTTGGCGATTAGCATTGTGGCGGGCTGGTCAGGGGGGCTGGCTTCAGGGCTGGTGCCGTAGCTTGTTGAATGGCAGCCCGTGCGAGCAGCCGGGTAGAGTCAAGGGTGGGCAGGGGGCAAACCTGATCGTTGAGAATCAGAGGGAGTTCAGTGCACCCCAGAACAACGGAATCGCACTGGTCCTCTATTTGCATTCTTTCAATGATGGAGAGAAGCTCGAAGAGGTCTTTTTTCGTTCCTCTGTTAAAAACCAGCCGGTCAAAAATTATAGAATTGATACGATTCCTCTCCTCAATCTTTGGCATAACGGGCTGCAGTCCGATCGATAAAAGATGATCACGGTAAACGGGTCCCTCCATCAGGTATTTGGTGCCAAGGACTGCCAGTCGTTTGAAATTTCGTGCCCGAGCCTCAGCTGAAACAGTTTTGGCGATATGGAGCCAAGGGACCTGATTTTCTAAGTCACGAAAATCCAGGGCTTCATGCACGGTATTGTCAGGGCAGATGATGAAGTCGGCTCCCGCGGCGACAAGGACGTCGCAGGTTCTGCTGAGGAGTTGCGCGATTGCTGGCCAGTCGGACTCTATCAGAAGACTGCAGTATTCTCCGAAGCTGAGGGAGTGCAGGATGATTTCCGGATGGTGATGGGCACCAAGGATCTCGCTGCATTCTCCGGTGATGGTTTCGTAGCAAAGCGCTGCTCCCGGTCCGCTGCAGGCTGCGATACCTATGGTTTTCAAGTGCTGCCCGGAATGCATAATGAGGAGATAATCCCGGATGTGGCGTCTCATCCAATCGATTTTCAGGAATTGGGTGAAGCGGAGAAGGTCGATGCCCTGCCTGTTGCGAAGGATCGGGAGGGCGCGAGTCCCTATTTGGATGCGGGTGTCTATTCAGACTATTAAAAAAGGGGCAAGGATTCAGGAGAGCTCTATTTTGAAGGTGGTATTTTTGTTAAAAGTCGCAAACCATTTCCTGGATATCCTCTGGCGGATGGAAACCGAGTGGTATTTCCGGTGGTATTGCCGGGAAATCTTGATAAAACCTTTGCCTTTTTTGCATAGCCTTACCATCTTCCGCGCTATGCATCCCGACGTGGTTAAATTGGTGGAATCCGGTCGCATTCCCCAATCTGTGGGGGATCGCCTTTCCCAGTTGGCTCCGGGAAGTTTTTGTCTTCACAAGGCTTGGGGATCTGGGAAGGTGACTGATTGGGACCTGTTTGGCGGCAAGGTGACGATAGATTTCGAAAAGGAGTCAGATCGCGTGATGGGCTTGAAGTTAGCTCTTGAAAAGACCGAGCCGCTGGAGGTCGATGATTTCAGGGCTCAGAAGATCGAGAAGATTGAGGAGCTCCGGGCCCTCGCTCAGAGTGATCCTGCAAGCGTAGTAGTGCAGACTCTTGAGGCGCACGGTGGGTCCATGAAGCCTGACCAGATTGATCGAGTGCTGTGCGGGAGTGTCGTCTCAGAAGAGGACTACAAGAAATGGTGGGATCGGGCTAAGAAGGCGATGAGGGAAACTCATCGTGTTGTCGTTCCTAGTAAAAGAAACGAGGCCCTGGTCCTTCGTGATACCGATTTAAGTCCGGTTGAAACTTTATTGGCTGACTTCGATCAGGCTCACAATCTTCGCGACAAGGCTAAGATTCTTGATGATCTTCGGAAGCACGCACGCACTTTGGAAAGTGATGGAGTTGCAGAAGGTCTGCTTGCTAAGGTTGAGGAGATTAGCCGGAAGGGATTGAAGCTCCATCTGGGAGACTCTCTGGATCTTCTTGCTGGTCGCGATGAGCTGCTCGAGGTCTTGAAGGAGGTTAGTCTTCCGGATAACGCGCTTCGTTTGCATGATGTGCTAGCGAGCTCCAGTGGGTCTCTTGCTCCTGAGATGGCAGGTTTGCCGGCGGTAAGACAGCGTAGGATCTACGAGTCGTTCCCAGAGGCTTTTGGAGATGAGTGGGTAGCGAAGATTCTCGGGGTCTTTGACCGGGTGGGGACCCGCGGAGTTGCGGAAATCGCCAAAATGTTTTCTGACCGGGATGAGATGCCCACGTTATTGGAGCACATCCGAAGCGCGCTTTCCCGTCACTCTCTCGGGCCGGACGCGCTCGCATGGATCTGCAGGGAAAGAAAAAGAGCTGCTGAGGATGTATTCAATCACGAGGTAGGCTCTGCCATTCTTTCGGTAATAGAGCAGGATAGCACGGATGAAGGCCCCCGCCGCACCCTGAGATTACAGAACTTCCTGATGGAGGATCGTGAGCTCATAGCCGACCTGCTCTCCGGGGAGGAGATGAATGAGGTCCGAAACTTCTCAAGAAAGCTCCTTCAGAGCCCAGCGTTCGCAGAGTTGGACCGCAAATCGCTCATGGCACGCGTTATCAAGGCGCACCCCGAAGCTCAGGAGCTTGTGACGGGGGATGCCGGGCCTCGGAAAGAAACTCTCATTGTCTCGTGGGATAGCCTCGAGCGACGTAAGGCGGAATACGAGGATTTGGTGAACAAGCGGATTCCAGGCAACATCAAGGAGATTGCAATCGCTCGCTCATATGGAGATCTGAGGGAAAATTTCGAATACAAGGCTGCTAAGCAGATGCAGGCTGTGCTTGCCCGCCGCAAGAGCGAGCTGGAGAAGGACTTGGACAACGCTCAGGGGTCTGATCTGACCGGAGCAGATGCCAGCGCGGTGAATATCGGAACCGTAGTGACGCTCCAGTATGCCGATGCTACTGAGCAGTATACCGTTCTTGGAGCATGGGACAGCGATCCTGACAAGCGGCTGGTTTCATATCTCTCGGAGATCGGGCAAGCCCTGATCGGACAGAAAGTTGGTGAGAAGGTTGAATTTCGCGATCTTGAGACTGAGGAAGAGAGGACCTACGAGATCGTTGAGATCGCGGCGTGGAAGTAGGAGGGGTTCCCGAATTTCAAATAATCATGTCAGATACTACTATCACTGAAGTTCGCGGTCGTGAGATTATCGACTCACGTGGAAATCCTACTGTAGAAGTGGAGGTTACTCTCCAAGGTGGAGGGTTTGGCCGGGCTGGTGTTCCGAGTGGGGCCAGCACAGGGGAGCACGAGGCTTGGGAATTACGAGACGGCGATAAGAGTCGCTACCTCGGTAAGGGAGTTTTGGGAGCAGTCGAGAATGTGAACCAGCAGATCGCCCCGGCGCTCATCGGAATGGATGGGACCAGCCAGTCATCCGTTGACGCTGCGATGCTTGCTCTTGATGGGACCAAGAATAAAAAGAACCTTGGTGCGAACGCAATTCTGGGTGTCTCGATGGCTCTGGCCAAGGCGGCCGCGGTAGAGGTCGGTCTACCCTTGTATCAATATCTCGGTGGGCCCAATTCCAAGGTTCTTCCCGTGCCGATGATGAATATCCTTAACGGGGGTGCACACTCAGATGCCCCGATTGATTTCCAGGAATTTATGATCATGCCTGTGGGGGCTCCGAGTTTTCGTGAATCACTTCGCTACGGAGCTGAGATCTTTCACTCTCTGAAAAAGGTTCTCCATGACCGTAATTTGTCGACGGCTGTGGGTGACGAGGGGGGATTTGCTCCGGCTCTTGATAGTGCGGATGATGCCCTTGCGGTTATTTCGCAGGCTGTTGAAGCTGCAGGGTACAAAATGAAGGACGACATATGTATCGCTCTTGATGTCGCTTCTTCTGAATTCTACGACAAGGAAAAGGGCTGCTACACCTTTAAGAAATCGGACGGCTCGGAAAAGAGCTCGGAAGAACTTGTAGATTATTACGCAGAGCTCCAGCGGAAGTATCCGATCATTTCGATTGAAGATGGTTGTGACGAGAACGACTGGGACGGGTGGAAGCTGCTGACCGATAAGATTGGCGGTCAGACCCAGTTGGTTGGTGATGACCTTTTCGTGACCAACGTTGACTTCCTCGCCAAGGGAATCGAGTTGGGAGTGGCTAACTCAATTCTCGTGAAGGTGAATCAGATTGGGACCCTTACTGAAACGTTTGACGCGGTAGAGCTTGCGACTGAAAACAGCTACACCTCAGTAATATCTCATCGATCCGGAGAGACGGAGGATTCGACTATCGCCCATATCGCGGTTGGAACCAATGCGGGCCAGATAAAGACAGGCTCGATGAGTCGTTCAGACCGTATCGCCAAGTATAACCAATTGCTCAGGATTGAGGAAGCGTTGGGTGACGACGCAGTTTATGGAGGAAAACTCAAGGTGAGCGCCTGACCCTTACCTGGCCGCGGCATCTATTTCTCTTCCAATTCGGTAGATCTGCTCGCCTTCGCGGTGAAGGTCAAGACGGTCTCGAGCAACAAGCTCCAGATAAGCAGGGTCATTCCTGAGAGCGTTGAGCTCGCGGCGCTTCTGGTCTTTCTCTTGCTGCACATAGGATTCCAGGGCGTTAGCCCGTGCCAGCTCCTCTTTCAGGGCTCGCAACTTGCGCATTTGAGGGACCGAAAGAACCGCGAGAGCCACGCAGGCAGTAAGAAGGAATACCGAAAATGCAGTTCTGGTGACAATGCGCACACCGGTGCTCCTTCCTCGGACACTTTTACCGGCAGGATATCGGGATTCGTTTCTTAAGCGGGAAGGTGAATCGTCCATCTGCAAAAGATTACCAATTTTAGTTAATAAATCCAAAATAATAGTGACGTGAAAGAATTGCGCTGGAAAAGCTGGCCAGCTCAGCCTAGAGGTCGCTCAGTGTCTCCAAGCTCCTTGATTTCCGCGCGGAACGTCCATCGTACTTATACCTTGGGCAAAAAGACGGTCGAAGTGCTCCGCGGTATCGATCTCGAAATCGGCCGGGGAGAGCGGGTGTTTCTCTGTGGAGCTAGCGGCGCCGGTAAAACTACTCTTCTTTATACGCTGGCTGGGCTGGAGCGTCCGGAGCGCGGCCGAGTTCATATCGATGGATCCGATCTCTACTCACTCTCGCAGAGAGAGCAGAGCTTGGTCAGAAACAGCAAAATGGGATATATCTTTCAAAACTATTATCTTCTCCCTGAGCTGACTGCACTCGAGAACGTGATGGTGCCCGGTATGATCAGGTCCAAAAATCATCGGAGCCGAGCTGTCGATCTTTTGGATGAGGTAGGCCTCGGGGGACGTATTCATCATTTGCCCGCTGAGCTGAGTGGAGGAGAGCAGCAGCGCGTTGCCATCGCCCGTGCCCTCGTGAACGAGCCTACGATGGTTTTTGCGGATGAGCCAACGGGCAATCTTGATTCCCGTAACGGGGGAGAGGTGATGGCTCTTCTCCTGGAATTCTCCAAAAACCTCGGCACTACACTAGTGGTAGTGACCCATGATCGACTTCTCGCCGAAAAGGGAGACAGAACTCTTGAGATCACGGATGGGCAAATGGCCGGTGAAAATCCGGGATTGGCGAGGGAGGGCGATTAAGGGTATTAATGGCTTCCTGCCTCGGAAAACCTCACTTTCAACAAGAAGATTCATGGCGCTCAAAATCTGGTACGACGGAAACTTGGTAGACGAGTCGGAGGCAAAGGTTTCGGTTTTCGACCATGGCTTGCTGTACGGGGATGGGGTGTTTGAGGGGATTCGATTTTACAACGGTAAGGTTTTCAGATTAGCCGAGCACGTAGAAAGGCTTTTCGACTCATCCAAAGCTATAATGCTTGAGCTGCCTTGGTCCCGGGACGAGGTAATTGACCATACCCTTAAGACCATTCGGGCAAACCAGTTGGTGGACGGTTATGTTCGGCTGTTGGTAACTCGTGGCGTTGGTAGTCTTGGTCTGAGCCCTGAGAGTTGCGATCGCCCCTCAATGATTATTATCGCAGCTGATATCCAGTTGTATCCACAGTCGGACTATGAGGTGGGACTCAAAGTAGTTACCTGCGCGACTCGTCGTCCTACTCACAGTTCGCTCAGTCCGCAGGTGAAGTCTTTGAATTACCTCAACAATGTTATGGCCAAGGTAGAGGCGCAGCGGGCGGGTGCGCGTGAGGGTTTGATGTTAAATGAGCAGGGTTACGTAGCTGAATGCACCGGGGATAACGTTTTCATCGTGAAAAAGGGTGTTGTCTACACGCCGCCAGTCTCTGATGGCGGTTTGGATGGAATCACCAGGGGAGTGATCTTCGAGTTGGCCGAGCAGCTGGGCGTTCTTCTGAAGCAGAAGACAATGACCCGTTTTGACATTATGACGGCTGATGAGTGCTTTCTGACGGGCACCGCAGCTGAGGTGATCCCGGCCGTAGAGCTTGATCATCGAGCCATTGGAGACGGAATTCCGGGGCCTATGACCGCAAAATTCATCGAGGCGTATCGTGCTCTCGTTCATAATAGCGGGACCCCGATCGAACCGGCGTAATTCTCGCTTTTTATTTCGAATTTCTGGGGAGCTGGACTAGGATACGCCCGTATGCAGTGCGATTTCTGCGACAGTAAAGCGACAGTCTTTCTTACTCAGTTAGTTGAGGGAGAGATGAAGAAGATGTGCCTTTGTGAGAACTGCGCTCAGGAGAAGGGGGTTACAGATCCAGCCGGGTTCGCATTGGGAGACTCGTTGATAGGGGAAGGGGTGTCCGTGGGAGAAGGTGTGGTTGCAGGTGGAGCTGATGACGGGGCGACTTGTCCGGTCTGTGGATTTACATTCAAAAAGTTCCAGCAGGTAGGGCGTTTGGGATGCAGCGAGTGCTATGAAACCTTCGGGGATGAAGTTTCGCGGCGGCTGAAAGGTATGCACAAAGGCACAACCCACATTGGTCGCGTGCCAGAAGGGCTTGTCGAGGAACACGCCAGGCAGCAGAGGCTTGACCAGCTGAGAAGTCGACTGGATGAGGCTATTGCTGGCGAGAATTATGAGGAGGCGGCAGGTCTGAGGGATGAGATTCAAGAGCTTGAGACTACTGTAGTGGCACAGACATGATGCGATTTTCTACTCTCCTAAAGCATCCGGCCGATTGGATGACCGGAGCGTCTGCGGGAACAAGCGTAGTTCTGACCAGTCGAGTAAGGTTGGCCCGTAACCTGCGGAGGGAACCCTTTCCGGGCTGGTCAACGAAGGAGAGGCGTGTGGCTGTCCTGGACAGGGTCAA
>Ga0115011_10001312_pt1 | contig 18018 bp, 12 predicted proteins | sample TroAtlMetagenome_2_FD_88705 | JGI IMG/M metagenome (GOLD analysis project Ga0115011, IMG submission 88705) | Marine eukaryotic phytoplankton communities from Atlantic Ocean - Tropical Atlantic ANT8 Metagenome | ecosystem: Environmental > Aquatic > Marine > Oceanic | place: Tropical Atlantic...
AATCAAGGATATCATTAAATATTCTGTCAATTTTGTCGGATTTGTTAAATACCCTGTCGAGATCTCTTGCGTTGATCTCTTTGCCTTCTGCCATCATAAAGGCGCCTGGGGTTGATGGCTCGCTAACAAAATCCCAACAGATAAGTTGAAAATCGTCCTGTACAACTTGATTCTCGCCTTCGGATTTAGTCGACCCAACACCTCTAGAGGAGATCCCAAGAGTTACGCCGGTTTCAATCAATGACTGCAGGATCTTCCCCGATGGAGTATTCAATATTTCTACTGTACCGTAACAAATGTCACCATCCATGTAAGCCTCACGTACTATGTGCGATGCATTTTTTAATTCAACAACCGAAGAATCTGGATGGTCCAATTCTCCAAGAGCCCTATTTTCAGCAATGAACTTTTGATAATTCCTTACCTCTCTCTCTAAGATCTCTTTTGGATAGATTCTTCCATTTTGGTTGAGTGTATTGGACTTCTGCAGGATCCCCTTCATCATGATTTTGCCATTATTCTGAGTTCGCTCAGTCAAGGCTTTATCTTTATCGTATTCCCAGGGATTCCACTCAGTCAAGATTTTTAATTTATTGGACATTAGGCTTCTCCTTTTAATTCTTTCTGTAATTGACATAACGTAAGAAACCGTGCCATCGTTTGATCGTTGATCTCGGAAACTCTAATCTCTTTTAACGAACGAATAACGGGATCTATTTTAGCTAAGACTACCGAATTACCGCATTCTCTCCTAAAGTTAGATAACTCTCGAATTGTTTTCTGTCTAATGGAGTTTAACGTAGATTCAAATCGCGTAGAATCTCCATTCTGAGAAAAAACGTATTCCTTAATAAGAATTTTTTGATCATCACTTAATGAGGCACCAAATTTCTTATTAAACTTTTCAGTCATAATCTTAACAACCAATCCACTGATTTCTGGATCAACTTGATTTTCAAGCTGAATAACTACATTTTCCCTTAGAAGCATGCCGTGAACTTTAGATTCATATTCTGCGAGACGTGTCATATCTTTTGTAGAATAACTTCTCCATTCATTCAAAAGCGTTTGAATAGTTGCATAGTCCGTATAGTTTTTCACCCGAGTCTTATAAAACGACTGGCCGAATGCTCTATTAATTTCTCTAACCAGCATAGATTTTTCTCTATCTAATTGATTGGTGTTGTGCATGCGGCTGGCGTTCTTTGCTTCGTTTATAATCCTGGTTGCCAGAGAACCATCTTCCAATCTTGTCACCGCTAGGGCGTTAAACAACCGGTGCTCTTTATATAATTCCGTATCGGGTCGGAAAAACCTCTTCACTAACTGTTTTGCTTTTAATGCCGTTTTTTTATCATTTTCAACTAGCGCTCTGCTAATAACGCTTAAAAGTTGTTCATAGATAATCCCGACATTTCTTTTTTTATTGTGGGATCTTTTACTCATCATCTTCCTCCAGATCGAGTTCATATTCTTCGTTCAACAAGGAAAGGTCGCCTTCCTCTTGTTCTATAATTAGTCGTTGCTTTCCAAACTTGCTATCCATATTCTCTAAAGATTTCTTTAACGAACTGTCCATCGAAGGTCTATAGCCTTCATAAGAGCCTCTTGCGTCCACGTCTTCATCTTGAAGCCCTAAAATTAAATCAGCCAATGAAGTGGAAGATTCAGTAAAGTTCCCTAACGGGTTCTTAAGAAAATCTTCATCGTAAGGCTTGTTGAGTGAATCTTGGCCGCGACCTCTTTTCCCCGTCGAGAGCATGGTCATAAAATCTGGCATATGCAAAGATTCTGGTCCAGAGTGGACCTTCCTGGAAGTATCTTTTGTCTTTAGCTCGCCACCAAAGGCGTTCTTTCTGACCTTATTGTTTGGAGAAATCTCACCGACCTCACCAGAAATTTTATCCAAGTCTATTTCATCGTATTCATCATAAAATTCGTCTTCTGAATCATCATCAGCTTCGTTGAAATTGCCCTTTGATGCTTTTAAGGGATTTCCATCCAAAAGATTTATTCCGGATGGAACATCGCCTGCAAAGAGGCCGCCACCTTCATCGCCACCGTCGTCACCGCCGGCATCATCTCCACCAGCATCAGATCCAGGTGCTTGAGCATTCTCAACCGCTAGATCGTCTACCTTGTCCTTAAGCTGCTCTTTCTTTATTTGGTTGATTTGATCCCGAGTGAAACCAAACACTGTCTTCAAAATCCAGGTCTTAGACACCATACCTTCAGGAGCGGCTGCTGCGATTTCAAATTTTGTCCTTATCAACTCAAGTTTTTGCTGTTGGGCAAGTGATGATGGGTTACTAAGCTGAAGCGTAAAATCTAAGAGATCTTCTCCTTCAAACCCATGGGCATACAGGTGAATCATCGCAATTTTATTCAATTCTGCAATAATGGTTTTCTGAATCCTCTGAATGGCTCTCGAGAAACGAATATCTTCTTGAGCCAAAGTAGCCTTGGCACCAATTTCTTCATCGTAACCCAAATATGCCTTCGGAATTTTAAGAGCAGCGAAAAGCTTCTTTTGGATATATTCAACATCCTCAATGGCGGAAGCATTTGTTCCACCAGCCAGTGTATCGATTCTTGTTCCACTATCTCCTCCTCGAACAGGAAGAAAATAGTCTTCATCAACCGAGAGTGGATTATATCGAAGATCTACCTGGCCGGAGGTCTTATTGACAACTTGGTTAGCCTTCAATGCAGTTTTAGCCTGTTCCAAATAATTGGGAACATCCTCTGGGGGAACATTACCAACATCGATATAGAAAACGCGGCGTTCTGGGGCCCGAATAACTCGGTAAACCATCATTGCATCCTCAATTAAAATAAGCTGGCGCCAGATTCTTCGTGCTGATTCCAAAACGCTGGAACCGTATGGCAAAAACGCGTCATTACCCAGAAGTCTAAAATGAGTAACTTGCCAATTTTCCAATATCTGATTACCTTGGGTGATCCACCTAAACCTAACAGCTGATGGATCGTCTGCGTCATAACCTTCCTCTCTTTCCATTTCTGTGATAGGAATTGGATAAGCATTAATGACCCCATATTCCGGATGCACGTCGTTAAAGATAAAAAAGTCTCCATACTTGACTAAGTTCCTAATCCACATCACTAAATTGAAATTCACGTTCAACGTATCGTAAAATAGGGTTTCAAGTAGTTCGGATATTTTTCTATTTTCCGAATAAACATGTAAACAGCGGCCTTCGACATCTTGAGATGCACATTCTTCGGCATAAATGTCTAAAGCTGAAGCAATCTCCGGAGTTGATTCCATTTCAGAGAAATCGGAATATCTTGCCATTCTATCGAAAGTACCGTAGGCACTCAGAGTAGAATTATATACGTCGCTATGGTTTTTCTTAAACAGCTCAACAGCAGAAGATGCATTGCTGTCAGACTTGGAATATTGACGGACTTTTCTCTTGACTGTTGGTCCGGACCTAAACAGTTTAGTAAGTCTTCTAAATAGTGATTCTTCAGCCATAAATTTATTCCTCTACCGTTCTATAAATATTTCACAAAATTACTTTAACAACCAATCGGCATCAGTATATGGATTTTTTGAACCAGGCCAGGCCTTTCTTTCCTGTTTTTTAAGATTGCTGTCAGTATAAACAGGACTTTGGCCGATGACTGTGTCATCAAGCGACTTGCTATTAACGCCAAAGGCGGCTAACATTGCCTTGTTAAGATCCGTAGAACGTGAATTGTATGTTGGACTTGTGTCAAAGAGCCAGACACCGATGGCGAGGGCCAAGATCAGGTCGTCGTTTTGTCCTCGGCGTGCCTGGGCTTTGTTTCCCTTCCAGATGAACGTTTTCAATTCTTCGTACAATCTAGAAGAATATACTCTCACCGTTCTCTGCCTTAGGCATTCTTCCAGCTTTGTCAAAATCTGGTTTCTTGATTTGGAATTCGTTTGGAAACCTATTTTCTCTATTTCGCCACCACCGTACAGATATGAATATTTGTCTGTTTCTTTAGCGAAATACAGGTTTTTGTACTCCATATCCCTTAATTTCATGATAACTGCATACCCATAAGTGTTATTTTCTGGACATAACAGCGCATCGTTGTATCGACGGCCGGCTTCAGCCAAAACCTGGGCAAAACGGTCCGGCGGGAGCTTCCCTCTGTACTCAGCAACTACTTCTGAGGCTTCTGGATCAAAAACATGGAAAGTAGAATAGTCGTGGGAATCTCCACGGGAAACATCGGCAGAAATTATGTAATTTTTTTCTGAAAGCGGATATTTCCACACCCAGACAGCCATATCGGGGCCCCATCGGTCCATTGGGGGCTTTATCCAAGTTCGAATGTATTCAATATCTTCCGACTGCAGAAAAGTGTCTCCCGAAGCCTGGAAATCACACAATAACTCCTGGGCAATCTGTTTGGGGGACATATTTTTAGTTTCATTTACAAACCAATCATCATCGCGGTCTGGATGAACATCCCATTGCAGTTTTATCGGATTAAATACATTCTGGCCTTCTTCTGCCTGTCTCCATAGGTCATAATACTGACCTCCAACGCCATTAGGGGTACTTAAAACAATTGCACGGCCACCAGTTGAAAGAGTAGGGTATAGACCAGTCCACAGGGTATCAAAATTTCTAACAAATGCAGCCTCGTCAACTATAAGAAGGGATAGGGCTTCCGATCTACCAGCATCTTCCGAAGTTGGAATAGCCTTAACGGTTGAACCGTTGGAAAATTCAATAGCCTGTTTGTTATTGTTGATAATCTGGGGTAAAAGTAGCCAATTTGGCATACTCTGAATGCAGAATTTAACCTTTCTAATAAAGTTTTGTGCAACACTTAACTTCGTTGCAATTACTAGAACGTTTTTATCTTTATGGAATATCGCAAGCCATGCACAATAGGCAGCTGAAATCGTAGAAAGCCCCAATTGCCGAGATTTCAATATTATATTGAAGCGGTTGTCCCTAAAATCTTGAACACAGGCATCTTGAAAATCATATGTCTTAAATTGAATAGACCCCCTAGTAGGGTGTTGGATCTTAACGTACTTATTAAAAAAATAAGTAGGATCTTTCCCACACTTTATGATTTCATTGATCTGACGCTGCTTCTGGCGAGTTGACATAATGCTAGACTACGGCCACAAGTAAGGTTCTATAGTATTTTGCTCTCACTAGCGATGGGTTCATAGAAATATGTTCAACTTGAGGCTCATTAAGCGATACCTCTTTGACTTTTAGCACCCTGCCCATTAAATCCTTGTAACCGGCACGAACTGATTGAACGGCGTCAGCTAAAACATCTGCAGACTCTTTGTCCAACCGTTTTCTTTCTTCAGTTAAACCATATCTTGGATTAAAGTTGACCAATGTTTCGAAACGAAGTTCGACCAAACATTTCTCTTTTTCCGTATCAGGCAAAAGCTTGTAATTTAAGCCATAGCCTTTGTCTCTCGTAGAACTTTTTCCGAAACTAACATTCAATGCATTTCCTAATGCTGTTATTTCTTCGAAACTGAGTTGATTTTCCATCCTTCTCTCCTTAAAATTATAATTATTACGTTCTATTCATAAACGTTCACAAAATGGGTCTCCAGCCAGAATTCCACTTTTCCAAATTGGGAAGCCTGAAAACTAGATCGCAATTTAAGCAACAGCCATTCATCTTAAAACTCAAGATATCATCGATTGTTGAAAACGCAATTTCGCAAACAGGACAATCTAGGGGTACTTTTTTACGATTTCTAGGTCTTATTATAGTCAGACCATCGATTTTGGTTCGTTCTAAATCATCCATAAACTACTCTTGAATTCTTACCTGTCTTAGTAATATCTATCACTTCATCAACAGCATCTTTTACCACATCAACATGGCTAATTATCATGATAACTCGGTAGTATTTCTTAAGACTGTGCAAAAGAGAGGTCACCGATTCAATATTTTGTGGATCCAGCGACCCAAAACCCTCATCAATAACAAACATATCAGAACGATTCAAGTTTGAAACATTGGTCAAAGCAACCCTGAGTGCAAGAGATGAAACCATTTTTTCCATTCCGCTGGCACACTCTATCGGCCGCCTAGAATCTCCATAATTGATGAATGCATTGGTTTTACTTGAATCTATTTCTAGATCTACCGTAAACCCAACAGTATCTTGAAGAATATTACTTAATTCAGCGTTAATTATTGGGGCCTGTTTTTTCATAATGTATGTAGGAATTCCTTTCCAGCCGGTGGCCTTCAAGAGAAAATCATATACCTTCCATTCGACCTGTAGGCTATCGTACTCGTTTCTTTCTCTCTCTAAAGTTGAAACATGATTTTGTTTAATCCCAATCTGCTCAGAAACAGATGTCCTCTCCGCCGTGATGGAGTCTAAATTTGTCACACAAGTAGCAATTTTTGTCTTTAGCTTCTTTAGCTCATCAGATTTGTCAACATCAGACCTCATTTTAAGTTCGGCCAAAATATCTGATTCACGAGAAAGATCCCTCTCTAAACGTACAGCCCTAGCTCGGCATCCGTTGAGTAAGCCTTCTTTTTCCGCCAGGGAAATTCTCTCAGAAGACTCCTTGACCAACATTTTTTGGTACCTTTCGAGTTTATTTTTCAAACCCTGTTCTTCAAGTTCTTCAACAGAAGACTTCAGGCTGTCGACTTCTACCTGAAGATTTTCTACCAACTCTTCTTTGCCTTTGATCTTGTCTTTGCTATCGTGAGAATCCTTGATGAACCTGCAAGTAGGAAAACTATCACCGCATGGAACCGATTCTAGGATTTTAACTCGTTTTCTTAGCATCTTGACAGAAGAGGCTTCCTTATCTAGGATCGACTCCATTTTCGCTAGGCTGCGATTCATTTCATCTAGTCTGTCGATCTTTCTTTTGAGGCCCTCTAGAGGAAAATTATCTTTAATAGATTCGAATCTCTCAATTCTGGAATTTATTTCGTCCATCGACTCTTCTAAACTGTAGATTTCGCTAGAATTCTCCTGAATAAGCCTCTCAATATTCTGTATGGAAGCTTCCTTGTTTTGTATTTCCTGAGGATCAATAAAATTATCCTCAAAATCTCGTTTTGCAAGAGAGCGAAGATTCATTATTTTTTGTTGTAAGGCATCAATGTCCAACGATATTTCATCACGCCTTTCTTTCAAACCCTTGATTCTTTGACGCTCGACACGAATCTGGCTAACCCAGTCCTTTGATTCGAGCCTCTTCAACATGGTCTTTATTCCCGAAGCTTCCTCTTTCACCAATGTCTGGATATCGTCAAAAATATCCAAGCCCAGGAAACCTGACAGAATCTTCTTTCTTTCCGTTGATCCTCTGGAAATAAAGGCATTCATGTTACCTTGTGCGGCAAAAGATGTCATCATAAAATCATCAGATTTTCCAACAAGATCCCTCAAAGTTTTCTCTGTATCTCTTCGTTGCTCAGCTCCCAAATCTTTGATAATTGCGCCTTCGTCGTCTATTTCATAGAGATTAAGGTGCGTACAAGCCCCAGCGGATCTTTTACCCCTTGACTTGTATCTAACGGACTGCCGTTCCAACCTGTAAAGCTTCTCGTTAACACTAAACGATATATCTGCAGAGCAATAATCCTCGCGAGTGTTAATGACATGAGCCATTGTGGTGATCCCTCTATCGTTTGTATTATAGAGACCATACATAATAGTGCCAGGAATGCTAGATTTTCCGCATCTGTTTTTTCCAAAAAGGCCAACTATGCCGTTCAACGAGGTGAAATCAATTTTGTTATCTTTTCCATAACCGAACGTATTATCAAAGCCCATCTGACGCAAGCTCCACCGATTTCCACGAGATTCCTTTGTTGTAACCCTTGTCATTAATTCGTCGACGATACGGTCTACTTCTACCCAAAAATCTTCATCATACGATTCGTCCGATGCATATTCCCTTAAAAGCTCTTTATGAATTTCTGGCTGATCTAGGTTTTCTACCTTCACCTTATTATGTAATTCGGCATCCGACATATCCGTTTCAACGTGATCAACTTTCCAAACAACCTCATCTGCGCTATGTTCCCTTCGGAGAACAGTGCTCATTTTCCTTTGCGTCTTTGGATCAAGCTGGCCAGACGATTTAATTCTAAAGCGTGCTCCTGCAGGATGCTTCATACATTCTTTTACGGTTTTCTGAACATTTCCCTGATACTCAACTGTTACAAAAGGGTTATGGTGAGCCACAGATCTAAAATCAACAGACCAATCATCACTCCCACGGATATCCCATAACAAAAAGCCTTTCTCTCCAGACTCACCATAGTTTTGTTGAATTGTTGACCCACAGTAATGTATCCTTCCATCTTTGTCAATTTGTTGCCGCTTATGAATGTCTCCCAACATAGTAAATTCAAATGGGCGGAAGAGATCCATCTTTGTATCTCCATCGAGCATCCAATCGGTGTCCGTATGTGATCCCCATACCGCTCCATGATACACGGCAATATTTATTTTTCCTTTTTCGGGTACGACCCTAGAATATCCATCCTCATCAAAAGGACTGTATATGCACCAGTTAAAATCATCATTGTATGGGTCCGGATAAACCCCGCTGTCCTTGTAAAGGTGGATCCTTCCTATATTTAGGGCATTTAAGATAGGACTGATTGCATCCTGACGATCGGTATTTAGAATCAAACCATCGTGGTTACCCAACATTACATGCACCGGTGCAATTCTACTCATTTCAGTAAACCACCAAGACAAACAATCAATCAATTCAGGAGATATTCCCTGCGTTTTAGAGTGAACGATGTCACCAGCTAAAAGAAAACAATCAGGGTTTATCTCTCTACATTGTTCGAACATATCCTCGAATGATTTTCTATATTCGTCGTGTCTGGTAAGACCTCTCCAATGCACATCGGCAATATGAATTACTTTCATAAAATTACAACCTTTCTATCATGGTCTTCAGTAGACCAAATTGATTATTATATAATACCTTGCTATCATACAATTTTACAACATCTTTTGGATTTAAGTCGCCGATGTCGCCTTCATTGGTGTTAGCAAAATATACGTTAGCTCCATAACTACATAGAAGGTCGGCTGAAGTTGCCTGTTTTTTCCATGCGTCTGGATCAAAACTCAATATTACGTCCATTCCATTCCTTATGATCTCTTGAAACAGCAGTGTGTCAACAGAGATGCGGCTCCCAAGAATGGATGTTGAATTCAAATAATAACATTTTACCAAATCTAGGGGACCTTCAACTATGAATAAATAGTCTGACTCCCAGTCAATATCAATATCATTAAAAATTATTTCCTTCTTTCTTGCCTTTGCGTTCATGTATTTGAAATCGTTAGACGAGTCTATCGATCGGGCCGTCCAATAATTTAAAAGACCTTCACGATCAAAGGAAGGCATAATTGCACGTCTCCTAAATTTGAAATCACCGCTGTATCCAATTCGATATCTCCATAGCAGCCGATCCGTAATTCCCCTCGAATTGCAATATTGCCTATTTTGTCCCGCCTCTGGGTCCCATAAATTCTCCATAACTAGCCGAAAGTCTGAAGGAAGCTCAACGGGCTCTTCTGAAACCTCGATTGGCTCAAACCTAAAATTAGAAAACTTATCATAGTATTCCTTAACTGCGGAACTATCATACATTTTGATAAGGCGACCAAGGTTTCTCCCCTTTAGGTCGCAGACCCAACAATGATATAAATCTTTGTCAAGCCTAATGTTCATTTTTAACTTATCGGTTCTGGTTGGTGGAGTGCACTTTGGGCACCTAACGTTTAATTCTACTCCATTGTTTTGGAGCTTGGTATTTCCAAAAACCCTACGTAAGAATTTTAATTTTTCACTTTGCATAAGACTATATTAACAACAGTCATGATAGTGTACAAAAACCCGCCCTAGCAATTACGTATGCATCTGCCATGTCAAAGCATTCTGGTAAATTAATGCACAGACCTTTTCTTGGTCCGCTTTTAAGAATCTTTGTTGGCCACTGGTATTTTATCTGGGTTTTAACCCAAGAAAAAACTTGATCCTTTGTTTGGATTCCACACTTCTTTTGCGATTGCGTCTTTAGACCTACAGACTTTCTTGCCTGGTTAACATTCAGCAAACAAGGTTCAACACCAAAGTCTTCGTAAGAGACATACTGTATAATACCGTTAAAAGAAGCCAATTTAGTTATGGTGGCTGCCGAGGACATTCCACGGGTGAAGCGTTGCAAACATTCTTCGATATACACCTTTTCAATAGGATAGTTTATCAGTATTTTGCAAAACTCCGAAGATGAAACCTTCGCCTTGGAAATTAGTGTTGGACTTTTGGAAAGCGGGATAAAGCCACAATCAACAAACAATCCATCGGAATCTAAAACACACCAACCTATCGTGGAGGTGCTTACATCAAGCCCTAAAATCATCAATAATCCAGTTTTAGCCTAAACATGAACGAGTCCTGATCTCTTTTCACGATTGGTCGAGCCAATCTACATTTACCAATTACATTCAAATTTTCATCATGTAAATTAATTCCAGATATATACACAAACCCATAGTCTTCATCCTTATCAGGGTTTGGTTTCAAATCCACATACGTTGGATTATTGGAAAGGTTAACTTTCCCAGGATGACATGGAACATTGACTTCCCATACGTGAAGTTTCTTTTCGCCTTTAAACTCCATTTCCCAATGGCCTTTTCCGAAACGATAAAGGTGAGGAGAAATTAGGGCGATGATTCCAGATTCATAGTAAACCTGTCCTACTTTATTGAATTTTGCGACCGAACCCGAACAATCAGACCTAACGATTGCACCATTTCCATTATCTACAAGGTGAGTCGTAATATTTGGGGATCCAGATGAACCCGATGCAATCCAACCTGTCATCTTAAGAGAATGGGGTTGAATCCTGTCTCCGTAAAATATAATTGGAACAGAAAAAATACTGGAAAGTGGAGATACGCGGTCGAACTTATCCATCTTTTCGTTGAATTCGTATATATTTTGAATCCCTAAAGATCCCGACCAAGCCTCATCTCCAAAAGCGTAGGCAACATCATTGGTGTCGCTTAGGTTTCCAAGATTTTTCATTGAAATAAAGCTAGTTGAAGGATCGTAAAGTGAGCTGTCTGATTGGGAAAGTATATTGTATTCTGGTGCAAACCGTCCATTGTCACACGGAAATATGAATGCCGACCTTTGCTGATGAGCATAGGTGTTTCCCCAGCTTGCAGAAATAGCACTGATAAATTGCCCACTAGTAACGTTAATATCTAGGTTAGCAACGTACGGCCAAGTATCTCTCTTAAAATCTTTCAAATAAGAGTGGACATTTATCATGTCAACGCCAGCCATGAATGCATAGTTGGTATTGATTGGAGCATTCCAGTTTGATGAAGTAGTAGCAGCGCTTCCATAATCAAACCATTGATACTGATAAATCGCACCAGTCTCTGGTACCATGGGATAAAATTCCTGGTAAGAGCTGGTCGCATACAAAAGGGGTACGTACATCTGCATAAGAGATGAGGAAATTCCAATATCAACACCCCGAGTAATGGCACTGTCGATTTCATAAATCGTTCTCGGATAATTCCAGATTCTTATTTCATGTAATTCAGCCTCTAGACCGGAATATAATTTATTCACAGGTGGTGCAGTAGTATACGCTAGTGATTTTTTCACACCCTGCTGTTGGTTGGTTTTATGACTAAAATATTTTCTACTTTGACCGGGACCATAATTTTCAGCTATTTGAGATACCGCTACCGCAAATGCTGTAGCTGAGCCACCTTCGTTACCAAAAACCCTGAAGAACGTAGAAATATTGGAAGATGCATTTCCACCTGATATCATGGGGTGAGAATAAATACCTGCGGCTGCACTGGCATCTGTTGTCTTTTTTGCATTCCCTAGATTAAAAGTCAAAACATTAGTAGACACCGAAATCGGCAAGACTGCAGAGCCACCAGAAGTCGTCTTCCAGTCCCCTGTAGTATTATCATATAATTTTCCAGCGCCCACAAGATTGTTATAGATCTCAGTAGCAATTTGTGCGGTAGACTTACCTTCGCATGGAATAATCGTAGGTTCAACTGCAGAGAAATCAATGCCGCCGACATCTGTTAAAGAAGAAACATCTAGTCTAATGGTTCCGGACATGTCATTATTATCCCTAATTGACCACATGGTTCCAGGGTTTGATGGCTTATCTTGAAACTTACCTCGAGCAGCTGATGTACTTGTGTCATCCATGAAAAACACGTGCTTTATTGCACCATCAGCAGGGTCAACAAAACAAATATATTCCTTGTCGATCGTTGATGCACTAGATATCGTCAGAGTGCACGTTTCTTCAACGGGGGTAACATAGGCATTAGCGTTAAAAGCTCCTATAGAAAGACTGCAACCATCCGTTTCGTTCGTAACGGTATTTGCAAAGGTCGTGCCACCAGATCTAGAAATCTTTCCATCGACGACAAACGAAAGTCTTCCTTCGTTAAAATCTTTTCCCCATCTTATGGAACAGGAACTCCACCTGTCTAAAGATATTGCATCTTCATCAGATTCATGGGTGATTGATTCCCACCCATTACCAGCACCGGCTGGATAATCATCAACATTAGCATCATCGTCCCAAACAAACCTTAATTTAAATTGGGTCGGACGGTTATTTTTCGAATTAAACGATGTTGGCACTAACCATACCGCAAAATGGCCCGGGTAATGCATAACACAAGTAGCAGCTGTATTTCTATCAGTGGCCTTAATCCAAAACTCAATCGTCCATCCGGTTGTTGACGAAAGAGCATATTCACTATCGATAGATGGATAAATGGCGGCAATATTATTCGTTGAAGAATTACTGAAAAATTTCATAGTAGAGAAATTAGTATAATTCCAGCCGCTGGATTGTCTTGGGTTAAAAGGATCCATCAACCTTACAACTCTCTGCAAGTATCTAGAACCTGAGGAGAACGCATTATTATCAGCTTTTCTCATAATAACACTTTTCTGCCAGGCATTTCTTGGGTGCATCGGAAGGTCAGAATAACCTGTGTGAGCATAATTGGTGTTAAGCATTATTGCGTTATGTTTAGAAATCTCAGGCGGCCAATTATTTATACCTTCATATGGACTTGCGCCATCTAACAATAACGCAATATTCACTTCATAGTTCGTTGGAAGACCTCTTTCGGCATCACTGGCAAAATCTATGAACCCTTGGCCTGAACCATACTTGGAGAAATCGCCCGCCCAGATTTCGATCCTTCTCTGTTCCAAACTATTCTGAGTATACGCCCTGTAATCATCAGTTGTTCCTGGCTCTGAAGCAGCGAGAGTGGCAATATCAGTTAATCTCTCATCGATATTGTCTTTCTGAGTATCAGACCTATTTGGGAAAACGTAAACCGAACCAGTATGTCCATTCGAAGCCGAAATGAATTTTCTAGATGGGTTGAATCTAACCGAGTTTGAATAAACGTAACCTGGATCTATCCTGAATATAGACACGAAGGCCTCCTAGAAATCTAGTCGAACCCTGATTGTCAATTCCGTTTCATCGTTCTTTTCGATAGGTCGATTAAGCTTAGCAATCGCAATTGGCTTAAAGGAAGAATCCAACAAGCAAATTGTCGTAATGAAAGTAAATGACCTTTCATCTGGATCCGAGGGATCGGTAATCACATTAATGGTACCATCTGTGGCACTAGAAAATGTAGGGTTAGAGCTGTAGTTGAAATCGCTATATGGCGCTTTACAAAAGAATATTCTAGACTGGATCTTTGTCTGATTCTGGAAAGCCATTGCTGTCAATGAACCTGAACCAAATCGAGTCGTTGAAACGTGATCTAAAATATTGTCCATCGAAGCCGACACAACAAAATCTGGAATGAACTTGGCATTTGGATTCTCGCAAGTTCCGCCAAGGGCTCCACCAGGTGTTCCAATCCATGTTGTCCCTGTTGCACCTTGAAAGAGGCCGGTTCCCGAACCAGAAGTTGGCGTTCCACCATTCATCGCATCGATCAAGCCTTTGACATGTTGATCACGATAGAAACATTTCTTCATATCAAGGACTGCAATTCCAGCATCATAAAATAATAGACCGACGGCCTGATTTGTGTTTGAGGCATTAAGAATTCTAGATACGTCGCCTGCAGGAGACAGGTGATAATTTGTATTAGATCCAATATCGGCAACAATAAAGACACCGGATGGAGACGCTTTTTGGTGGTCGCTCTCATCTTGAGGTACTAAACCGTTCAACGCCAGGTTAGATCCCGTTCTATTAGAAAGTGTAGCTGCATGGGTAGAGCCGGCTGTTGTGTGGTCATATCCGGAAATACTAGCTGATTGGAACATTCTAATTGCGAAAGTTTCTTTTCGGATTTTATCCCTTGCAAACAATCTTCTTACGTTTAAGAAAAGTGCTTCGTCGATTCTATCTTCTGTGGTAGAAGACGCGGCAGCGGTACCCTTGTTTGCCGGATACGTTGTTCCTGCAAGATAAAAATAAGCAGCTGGGTCGCCAAGAAGATAGGATGCATACTGTCTGTAGATATTAACCTTTTCTCTCATCATCAACGATTGAGAACCAAAAAGTAATTTAGTTGTTGATGAAATCTTTGAAGCATCACCACCGGCGGTGCTTGAAAACCCTGGGGCTTGTGAAACCGTATTGGTAATATTCGCATTAAAAAACAAACCCATTGTCATATCAATCATGGGATTCGCAGTTTGTAAAGAATAATCCTGGTCATACACAGTCTGATACAGCGAAGAAGTAACGCCGGGACCAATGCCACCAGTAATAAATACCTGGTATTTTCTCCGAGAAGAAGATCCTGAAACATCTTCCTGAATAATGTCAATTAGCTGATTCAGGTTTGACGTTCTGGACGTCTTATTTGTACTGTTAAACTGTTGATAACTCATTTATAAAACTCCCTTATGTCGTCGTATAGGTGCTGGATAAATACTCTGTTGCTCGTAAACCAGACGTCTTTGCGATTACTGTTACAGGAACAGAAACCTCACCGCCTGTTAACAACGAAGTATAGTTGACACCACCGCTATTTCTCTTAAAAACCAGGTTGTTGGTATAAGTAGAACCAGCCGCTGTCAACGTCATAGATGCATAGGTTGTAAACGAATCCGTAGATCCAACAACCAAACCTGCGGGCATCTGTGCAGAAGTAAGAACACTTCCGCCAGAATCCAGGGAAACAAACCTATTATCAAAACTAATGTATAGCGTCAGATTTGATCCAACCAAATCAATAGCCGTTCCACCAGTCGGAATGGTATATGTTACCGCTATTGTTCTTGTGCTTGTGTCTGAGGTCAATGCGTCTCCGGATTGCGCTAAAGATAAAATTGGATATGCCGTAATATCATCCGGGCTGCTTAACAGCGGATAACGATATCCATAACTACTAGCCGTTGTAGCCTCGAATATCGGCGTATTTTTTTCAATTTTTTCTTTTCCAATGATTGGACCATACTTTTTGATTATAGTATAATCTACTTCGTCGTCGGCAAACGTATAATACGAAATGTTTAATTGGCCGCTTTCCGAAAGTTTTTGTCGACCGTAATCAGTTAACACTGCGTCGACTAAAATATTGTTAGTACTGTGATCTAAGAATCCCATTTGTTTTCTCCTGTCTTTCTAATTATTCCTTTCCGCAGAATTATGTGCTTCCATTTGCCTTTACGACAAGATTTATAACCTTGTCTGTCATAGATGATATATCAATTAATTGAATCGCGTAAATTGGGCTTGACCCAGAAGAAATGGTGACCATTTCAGGTGAATCTGGGTGATATACAATTTCCAAGTTATTATAATAACTTGATTGGATACTGTCCTTAAATATATTCGATTTGAAATTCATATTTGGATATGCCTTAGGGGCTCCGGGGTCAGAAATTAATTTCTGTGTTAATTTACCACTAATTTTGTCATAATAAACATAAACTTGCTCAGAATATGCCGAAGAGTTTCCGTGAGCATCTATAGAACACATCGCAAAGTAGTATTCCTTGTTAGACTCAATAGTAATCATGCTCTCCAATACTTCACCACTGCACTTTTCCATAATGGTTGCCGGTATATTTTCCTGAGCGTATTGCGGATAATCTCCATCGTGAAAATGGTAATATTTCTTAATCTGAAAGGGTTCATCGAGCGATGTTCTGCAGAATACCTGATATCCTTTGATATCCTTTACAGGGATCCTGGTCAGAGTACCAATTCCATCTGACCCCTCCGTAATCTGTTGCGCTGACATCCATTCAATTTTCAATACATCACGGTAATAAGAAAATCTAAGAGCCTTTGGAGGTAGAGGAGCAACCTGTTCGGTGGTTGAAATGGTCATCCTAATGTTTTCTGCAGAATAGAACAAATAAATATTATCCTCAACCGTATCTTCAGAGTCTAGGCAATAAGCAAGGATAGATCTAACATCATACACGTAGGATCTTCCATAAGCAACGTAATAATCCCTAAATTTAGGATCATTTACGATGTATCCATCCATAAAAGTTTCTGAGCCATCGGATTCGACTCTATATTTGAAAATTACATGACCAATAACCGCAAAGTCGCCATTTGCAACAACTTGTTCATCAGGTGTTCCTGACGAAAACGAATAATCAGTTCCACCTACCAGGGTGGTAAATGGTTCTATATTTGATAAAACGTTTCTTCCATTTAGATCAACCGTATTAACCTTGTTTGACGCACGAGCAGCCTTCTGTTTGGTTTTATAACTACTGATATCTGCGTTAATCTGATCTTCATACCCCAAACATGTATTCAGTGCCGAAGATTTCATGACGTCATAAATAAAATCGTCATTTAACATCGAGGGCATCGATAAATCAGGAATTCTCCCGGAAGACTTTTCTATCTCTTGTCCGGTAGAGGGTTCAATTTCAGATACCGTTGTGCTAGAATCTATCAAAGCCGTGTCAGAAAGTTCTAAATCCGAGCCTGCAGTGTTGCTAGCACTGGACATAAAGGCTTCATGGACTGATTGTTCCGGGGAGACAACTTTTGATAATAGGATTTCGGTCTGTAGTGTTGGATTAAAGTCGATACCAACATACCCATTCTTTTGTATGTCGTATTCACAGAAAATATCTTCTCCAACTATCCAAATCTCACCAGCATCCTGAGAAGCCTGAAGAACACCATCAAGAGCTTGACCCATTGTGTGATTTGCTCCTAACGATACATCCGGTAATGTGTGGTCGAACGATATTTCCACATATCTGGGCGAACCTTTGACATAAAATTGTCTGATCGCTGCTTCATCGGCAGAATAATAACGATCGACCCACAGAAGAGATTCGTCTTCTCCCTCTCCTGGCTCATAATAACGATATATAAACCTACCTGAAACTGGGGATGGTGGCATACCGCCAATTTGAAAAACAGTTTCCGAAGAATATGATTGTCCTAAATCTGGCATTTTTAACCCCTATCTAACTTGGCATAGATTATAGCAAAATCAATACCGCCAGAAAGATTATTGTTTAAGTCATCAGCTTCTCTTTCATCTTGTTCTGGATAGCGGTAAACTGCAGAAGCTGATGTACCAGATGCAGTAAATTCCCAATCTTCGTTAGCCTCAAGGCCTTTTTGACTTGCAATGGCTTCGATATCACTAACCGTTAAGGTTGTTGAAGATGCATCGATTTGATCAAGAACAGCTGGGGAGTAGAACCATAAATCATCCATCACGCAAGGGACATGAAACACTCTGTCAAATACCTTTGGCGAAATTGCACGGACAATAGTTCCCTTGGTGTTAATTGCATCGGACATGAATAATTCAGAATGAAAATCGGGGGCACCATCATCATCTGCACCACCAAGATCTACCAAAACTTCATCTTTTGCAAAATCGTTAATCATAATTCTTAAAACTGAATCGGAATCCGTTGGGAAACATTGTTCATTAACTTCGAGACCAGCAAATATCTTGTAGTAATATTCAAA
>Ga0115011_10001314_pt1 | contig 18009 bp, 14 predicted proteins | sample TroAtlMetagenome_2_FD_88705 | JGI IMG/M metagenome (GOLD analysis project Ga0115011, IMG submission 88705) | Marine eukaryotic phytoplankton communities from Atlantic Ocean - Tropical Atlantic ANT8 Metagenome | ecosystem: Environmental > Aquatic > Marine > Oceanic | place: Tropical Atlantic...
AAAACAAGTTTTCCAGGTTCTGGTTTAATTTTTACTCCTTGGTATAAAAATTCTGTCTCTCCTCCTTCTTCAACTGAATTTAGATAAAGCGTATACGCCATTACTCTTGAAGAAGTAACTAAGTCTGCGTTTTCACAATGCCAAGCATGGTATCCTTGATGTGGTCTTGTCTTTTGAACACTCATTCCTTTAGGCGAATGTTGGCATACTGAACCTAAGCTGTCATATTTTGCTCTATATTTTTCTTCATAAGTTTTCATTACAGTTTGATAAAAAAACTTACACAAGTCTGCATCTACATGAAACATATTGTTGTGGTTTGCCATATCCATAAATATTCTTTCATCTTGATTTTTAAAACCTGTCTGATGTTCAGTTAATTGCATACTAGCACGTTGTTCAAAAGTTTCTATTAGTTTTTTACAATATTCTAAAGGAAAAACATTTTTATATTCTTCTATTCCATTAAAATTATCCATCTTAGTCCTCCTATATAAAAAATTGTTGGTTTAATCTATGAACATCGCCGTGAAACATTCCTGGTTTAACGTAAGCAGTATGCAATGCTTCTTGTTTATATAAAACCATTCTATTAAATAACATAGGAGCCATTCCAATCATTTCAAAGTCTCCAACACTATCCGTAACATATTGATGTATATCAATTGTTTGCATTTGATGTTGATCTTCATAATAAGTTTTTCCACCATAAGTATAAAAACTAGTGCCACCTTTACATTCATTTGGTTCGTTTAAATATATTGTACTAGCAAAGTTTATACCACTAGTATTATCCATGTGTGGACACAATGGTGGTAAGTCCTCACTTTGCATTACATTTACCATAAATGTAGCATTTCTAAAACTTTGTCTAAGGTATTCTGTATCTATATCATTTGCATATTCATGAAAGTGTGTTCTTATTAATTGATCATATATCCAAAACATTGAATCAAGTTCATAAAAAGCATTTACTCTATATGCAGGATTCATACCTCGTATTCTTCTATTTCTACTTGCTGGAATATCTAAAGCAAGTTGTCTTACGTCCCAAGGATTTTTATAAAAGTCGTCAACCATAACTACTTTAACATTGCCTGGTTGAAATGTTTCAACCTTTACAGTATAGTTTGGATTAATTTCAAAAATTTCGTCTTCGTTAATTACGTTCTTCTTCATCATCTCTCACTTCTAACATAAAATTTGCACTTATCGTTGCTCTAGTTTCGTTTGTATTGTTTCCTGTAACATAATGTTCTAGTGTACTTGGAAAATAAACAATGTCTCCTTCTTTTAACGGTGGAGTTATTCTGTTATTGTATTTAAATGCATTACTTGTAAGTGTTGGTAATGTACTTAAATGAAAAAAGTCGTATGTGTTTCGATAAAACACAAAGTTTCCACTATTAGGAGGAGTGTTCATCATGTAAGCACAACTTATTATACTTTTTCCAGCATGGTTGTGTATTTCTTGATGAGCTGTTTCTTTATACCTGTTTACCCAACATTCTATACCATACTTAATTGGTTGATCAAGATCAAAATGTTCAAGGTATCCGTTTAATCCAAGTACTGCTGACTTAATAAATCGTTGAAAAGGTAATTCGTTACCTTGAGGGTTACCAAATGTTGTTTCTACATTACTATACCAAGTTGGAACAGTTGAAAAATGCTTGTCATCTTTAAGAACTTCTTCAAAATCTTTTTGTACAAGTTCGTGATCAGGTAATTTAGTTTTATAAACTGGTATAGAATATAAATTTTGTAACATTAGTTTTTCATTTCAATTATTTTTCCATATTCAGGCAAATAACAATATTCCATTTCACTATTATACAATGTTCTTACAGCATCGTCTAGTGTTTCTACTAACGGTTCTCCGCCGAGATTAAAACTTGTATTAAAAACTATAGGAACGCCAGTTTGATCATAAAACTCTTTAATTAAGTTATAATAGTTTTCATTTTGTTCTTTAGTAACAGTTTGAATCCTACAAGTTCCGTCAACATGAATAATAGAAGGTATTTTTTCTTCCACACCTTCTTGACAGTTCATTGCATACATCATATGTGGAGATTGTTCCATTCCTCGCATGTCAAACCATTCGTGTGCATGTTCTAATAAAATTGTTCCTGCAAATGGTCTGAAATATTCTCTTCTTTTAACTTTATTAACATGATCTTTACCATCAGGGTCAGTTGGATCGTATAATATACTTCTATTTCCTAAAGCACGAGGACCATTTTCTGACTGTCCTTGGAAAATTGTTACAATATTTCTATCTTTTATTAGATCAACAACTTCTTTATTTGTTGCATCTTTTACAGAAGCACCATATTTTTCAGCTGTTTCTGTAATGTCGTCTAACTTATAGTCATACTTAAAACCTTCATAAATTGTTTCAGTGTATGGTCTAACCTCTTTATCTTTTGATGTTTGATGATATAAAAGTAAAGCGGCACCAATTGCTGTACCAGCATCGTTACTTACTGGTTCAACATAAAGTTTTATTCCTTCTTTGTTTAATTCTTGTAAGTAATAATAGTTTGCTACACAATTTAATGCATAACCTCCACTTAGAACAACATTTTTATTTCCTGTTAGCTCAACTGCTTTAAAGATTAACTTTAAAACTTCTTCTTGCGATTCAGTTTGTACTGCATAAGCTAAATTTCTTCTATTTTCTAAAGTAGTTAAATCAACTCTACTGTTTAATTGGTCTTGCGTAGTTTGTAAATAGTCATATTTAGACTCGTTTACTATTGCCGCATTAGGATATGTTGGAATAATAAAGTTTTTGTCTGCTGTTCTCCATTTTCCACCATTGCCATCATTATAAATTTTAGGAATTTTATTACAAGGTTCACCGTAAGGAAATAATCCCATAGTTTTTCCTGCTTCAATTGGTTGAAATCCACAATATTGTGTTACTGCTTCATATGCTTTAACAATTCCTGCTGAATCATCTAATATTAATTCGTGATAACCTTCTTCGCCTTCTCTTTCTGAAGAAATAGTTGGTAGTCTTGTTCCTGGATATGGGCCATTTCCACCTTGATGTTTATATAACGTTTTTAAGTCGTCTGGATAAGAGCAAGAAAATATACTTTCACATTCCCAAGTCATTGTTTCTTGTTTAAAAAGTCCAGTATCAATATTCATTGGGATAAATGTTCCTGCACCGTCAACTACAAGTGCAACTGCATCTTCAAAGCCTGATCTATAAAATGCACAGGCGGCATGTAGCTTATGATGTACAGTACTCATATCTATTACTTGTCTATGCTCGTATTCTCCGCTATATGCAGAGTCGGATCTATCTATTAATCCAAGTTTTCTAGCTAGGCCTGTGTACATATCTCCGCCACTAAAGTCTATTCTACTTGAATCACTTAAAGGTTGCGTATGTGCTACAACCAAATAATCTAATTTATCAGTATAATCTAAAAATTTTGTCATAGCGGCAAGAGGTCCACCGTCGTACTTTTTTCTTGTTAAACGTTCCTCTTCGATAGCAAATACAATCTGGCCGTCTTTAAGTAGAACAGCGCCGCCGTTATGTCCCCTTGTAATTGCTCCTATCCATTGTGTCATAAATTTAATCTCCTATACTATATGTATGTACCTTGTTTTAATCGAACTTAACTTCATATATGAAATCACATACAAAGGCTCTACGCTCTTCTAATGTAGGGTATACACCATGATATACCTTTCCATCCATAATTATTACGTCACCTGCAATACATTTGTTAATATCACCTATCAACTCACCTGTTACAGGATTTTGTGTTACACATTGTAGTTTACCTGCTAATGGTTTGTCATCTAGGAGTTCTAAAGTATCTAAAAACATAATAGATGTCAACATTCTCTTTGGTTCTTTCCAGGTCACATTTTGATATGGTAAATGCGTATGTAACCCACTAAATGCTCCTACAGGATACTTTATCCACCAGCATTTTTCAAATTCAATACTTTCAAACTTAAAAGGAGCAAGTTCATTTTTTAAAAACTTCTCATATTTGTGAGCTCTATCAACTTGGTATACATATTTTCCATCCTTGTTATATGATAACTCTGCACCACCATGATCAGCGTGTGATTTGTAACTAGTATATTCTGTAAACAATGGTAAAAAGTCTTTCCAGTCTGGATATTTGCATTTTGAAATCCAATAATCTGCTATTTTTCCTGTTTTACTTAAAAACCAAAAATCTTTATCACCTTGATATACTTCATTTAAAAATTTTTCATGCATAACTTTTGGGCTCATATTCCATATCTACAACAAACACATGTCTATCTTCAATAGTAGGATATGTTCCATGATATACTTTTCCATCCATTACTACTAATGTTCCTGCAACAGGCTTATGTGCTATATAATTAATAACAGACTCTGGTGTTGGTTGTAGTGTAGTAAGACTTCCTGCTAATGGATATTTTATACTTGGCTTTGGTGTATCTAAAAATAGCACACTAGTTAGTTGTCTCCCAGGTTGATGACAATGTAATCCACTGTATGCTCCTGGTGGGTATTTTACTCCCCAAGATTTTGCAAAACCTGTAATACGAATAGGTAATACTGCTAGTTGAGATTCAATAAATTGTAAGTATTCTTTTTTAGGATCAATATCTATAGGATATTGCATATCTTTTTTGTAATATAACATTCCGTTACCATAGTCAACATGCCTATCATCGTATTTTTCAAATATTTTGAGAAACTTATGATACCCTCCATAAAAAAGTTCGTCAACTACCCATGTATCTATTTCTTGATTCATCATATTTTTGTATAATCGAAGTCACAAACAAATACCCTTCTATTGTTTAATGTTGGGTATGTTCCGTGAAATACTTTCCCTTCCATAATTACTACATCACCTGCAATAGATTTATGATTAGTAGAAATTATTCTATGATCCTCTGGTAGCATTGTAACTAAATCTCCAGCTAATGGATATGTGCTATTAGTTTCTGCTGTAGTTAAAAACATAACTACCGATAAAGGTTGGATTCCTGACGATCCTGTGTGACAATGAAAATTACTATATGCACCAGGTTTGTATTCTACTCCCCAAGTACCTGTACATCTGTCAATTCTTAATGGTAACTCTGATACAGACTTTTTAATAAATTCTTGAAAATGTAGATCAGGATCAATGTCTGTAGGATATGCAAAGTCTTCTCTATAGCACATTTTTCCATTGCCTTTATCTAAGTGTGATTTGTCGTACGAGTCAAAAAATTTGTTGAACTTTTCATATTCGGAATAGTGTATATCGTGAATGTACCAAGATTGAAGTTTATTCTCGGCATTATTAGTTTCATTTAGAAGTGCTTGTTCTGCTTCAAGTACAGCTTTTTCATAACTAACGTCCTGGGTCATTTGTTAACTTCATTTGCCCGTTCGTCCAAGTAGTTGTGCTGGTTGTTTTGCATGTGTTACTCCATCATCATGGACGACCCCATGCGTCGGGCAGACTTCTCCTTGTTGGGGTTTATAGGTTCCCGTATAAGCCTTAGGTTTACCAAGCCTCTTACGAACACTTTGTATAATAGTTTTAAAACTTTCATCAGTTAACTCCATTACTTCATCATTATATCTTTCAACTGCATCTTCCATAGACAGTCTAATAGGACTAAACTTTCTTTTTCCTTCACCTAAATCAATAATATCAAAGTCGGGCGAGTTAGGATAAGAAATATTAATAGGATATGTACTACCAATAACACTTGTACAAGTTGTTCCAAGTGCTTTTGCCATATGTTGCCCTAAACTATCGCAACCTAGAAAGTGATCTGCAATTTGGATTATACTTGACCAAACTCTAACATCAGGAACTTGTGGAACTGCTACAGGAACTTTTGGATTTTCTTCAACAGATATTGGAAACTCTGACATAATAATTACTGCATAATCTTCTTTAAGGTCTTTACATATTTTTATTACATCATTTAAGTTAAAACTTCTTGACGAACCATCAATTATAAAGTCGCCCATATTTTCAGCTGTACGGCCAAATGGTTGAAAGACTAGTACTTTGTCTTTACCTGTAACTGCTTTTACTTCCTCAACTACTTTATACCCATGAATCATTTCATGCTTATTCATGTATATTTTAGGATCAGGTAAATCTCGTACACCTTCGTTGTTAATAGCAATGTCAAATGCTTGTGCAAGGCTACATTTTTGATTGTAGTATTCCCAAACTCTATACGGTTCTGGTGTTATGCAGTCTCTGTCTTTAATATAATCTTTAAAAAGGTTTTTGTGCCAGTGATCAAAGGCCATTTCATGCAAGAAAGGATGTCCTTTATAGAATTCCATTCCGCCTTCACAGACAATTATAAAGTCTTTGTCGTTTTCGTAAAGTTTTTCAAATGCAGGTATACTGGCTACTGTTCTTCCTGCGCCGCCATTCATAAAATATACTTTTTTTCGTGACACTATGTTCTCCTAATATGCAAATATTTATGGAGTACCGGTCAGAAAGATAGGTAATAATGGCTGTATTAATTTAAAGGGGAATTATTTCTTGCCAGCGGCTTTTTGAGCGGCAACTGCAACGTCACCAGCAAATGCACCTTCTCTATAAGGATCAGTTGGGTCTGAACTTTGTTCAGGATCTCTCATGTCCTTAGGTTGCACTGGAAACATCTGTACAGCTTGCCAAGGTTCGTAACCTTTTGCTTGTAATAAAGAAGGAAGATCTCTTAATTTTTGTCTGTATTCTTTCCAAGCATTTTGTATTGATTCTGGAGCATCGTCCATTCCAACTTTTCCATCTGTATCGTGAAGTTGAGCATCTCTAACGTCTCTAACTTGTTGCCAAGTTAAATCTTTAACAACACCTGTTGCTTCCCAATCATGGCATGGAATGTTCCATTTTTCAGTATCAAAATCATATGTAATATTATGTTCATCGTATACATCTCTTGGTTCTAACTCGTCTGTATACTCAACGTCCATATATCCGTCTGGAGCGTCCCAAAGAACTTTCCATTCTCTTTGACGTCTTTTCGCGACCATATCTTCGCGACCTTCGTCATTTCCAATTTCGCATAATAACGGATTTTCTTTACAATCTACAGTGATTCTTGTAATATCTGCACCGGTAGGTCTTTCTAAATCTCTTTTAAGATGTAAGCACCAACCAGACTCTTGTCCGTAATCTTCGCTATTTTTATCGCAGTTTACTTCAAAAGTAAGGTACTCAGGACCTTTATATACATGAGTATCTGTTAGTCCTTTTGTAAAACTATTAGTTCTCCACTCATCCCAAATAGGATATGTAAATTCTTTTTCTATTCTTCTCATCGTTTATATGCTCCTAAAAGTATTTATCCTTTTTATCTAATTACATGTATGTTATTCTAACAACGCCTGATCCGCCTTGTCCAGAACCACCAGCACAGCATTTTGCCCAGTTACCACAGTATGAGCTAACACCTGGTTGTCCACCGCCTGCTGGCCAATCTATATGACAACCACAAGAGCACCATGCTTCGTTAGTTACACCTACTTGCATTTTACCTATTTGAGGTGCAGATCCTGATCCTGAATATGTAAACCAACAGTGACATCCTCCATGTCCTGGTTCCCATCCTGTTGATCCCATCATGCCAAAGTCAGCACCAAAAATTCCACAAATATTACAGTTTGAACATGAATGAGAGTGTCTTGGTCCCCAAGCATCTCCATTACACATCCAACCACCGCAACCTCCTGTTGTACAGAAGTTACTTAAATTATGTCCATTAACATAGCTTTTACAACCCATACCTGCAGTACAAGTATGTGACTTACCACATGGCCAACTACCACCAGCACATACTGAATATTGGCATCCCGGGGCAGTACTAATTGTTTTTGACGCATAATTTCCACCTGCGCCACCTGTTGTAAATGAACAACAATTACAGCATGTATGTCCTGGACCACCGCCACCACCTGACCAAATTTCAAATTGGACAGTTGAAGCACCGTCTGGTACGCACCAGTAACAACATTTTCCGTTAGCTTGTTCACAGCAACCTGATTGTCTAGCACATGCATGGCAGTAATGTCCGCGAGCATTGTAAATCCACTGGACCCCCATTGCATGTCCAGCACCAGGTGCTAGATCTTCAGCTTGGATTGCTCCATCTGCTATCGAGTCTCCTGCTACTTTTTTATAACTTGCGTATGTTGCCATTTTTATTTTCCTCGTTTATGCGTATGTTATTTTTACTATTCCTGATCCACCCATATTGCCACCTGCACAACATTTTGCCCAGTTACCACAATATGAACTTGTTCCAGTCATTCCACCACCAGCTGGCCAGTTAACGTAACATGCACAACCACACCATGCTTCTGCGTGTGAGTGTACTCCCATGTTTCCTATAAAAGGTGCAACACCTGTTTGCATCCAATCTGCTGATCTACATTGACATCCACCGTGACCACCTGTTACTCCAGTTGATCCCATTATTCCAAAATCTGCTCCAAATATACCACAAATGTTACAGTTAGCACAAGTTTGTGTATGACTAGGTCCCCATGCACCACCGTTACACATCCAACCCGAACATCCTCCTGTTACACAAAAGTTTGATAAGTTGTGTCCATTAACATAACTCTTACAACCCATTCCTGCACTACAAGTATGTGATTTACTGCAAGGCCAAGTTCCGCCAGCACATACTGAGTATGCACAACCTGGGGAAGTAGTAATTGTTTTTACTGCATAGTTTCCTCCAGAGCCTCCAGCTGAGTGAGAACAGTTATTACAACAAGTATGTCCTGCTCCAGCACCACCACCGGACCATATTTCAAAAGTTACTTTTCCTACTCCAGTTGGAACTGTCCAGTAACAACATTTTCCATTTGCTTGTTCACAACAGTCACCTGCATCAGAACAGCGTTGGCAATATTGTCCACGTTCGTTGTAAATCCATTTAGTCTTTAACTGATGTCCAGCACCAGCACCTAATTTAGAAGCGCCAATACTATTATCAGTAAAGTTTTCTGCTGTTAATGTTTTATAACTTGCGTATGTTGCCATTTCTATATCCTTATGCGAATGTTATCTTTACTATTCCAGAACCACCTTGTCCTGACCCACCAGCACAACACTTAGCCCAGTTACCACAGTAACTAGAAGTTCCAGGTGTTCCGCCTCCTGCTGGGAAATTAACATGACACCCACAAGCACACCACGCTTCGTTAGTACTTGTTTGCATATATTTTCCTATACCAGCACCACCACCTGTCCAACTTGTCTGTCCATGACATCTACAAATAGTAGTTCCAGCTTTAAATCCTGATGCGCCGCCGTAACCAAAATCGTGTCCGAACACGCCACATATTAAACATGATGCACAAAGACTTGTTAAGTGTCTTTGACCCCATGCATCTCCATTACACATCCAACCGCCACAAGCACCAACTACACAAAAGTTTGATAAGTTGTGTCCGTTAACATATGAACGACATCCCATACCTGCTTGACAAGTATGTGATTTATCACATGGCCAACTACCACCAGCACATACGGTATATCCGCACCCTGGAGTAGTATCTATGCTTCTACTAGCATAACCGCCGCCGTGTCCACCTATTGCAAATGAACAACAATTACAACATGTGTGTCCAGGGCCGCCACCGCCACCTGACCAAATTTCAAAGGTTACCTTATAAACATTGCTTGGAACAGTCCAATAACAACAATATCCACATGCCTGTCCACAGCAGTCTCCTGCACTTGAACATTCATGACAAGCCATTCCTCTAGGGTGATAAATCCATTTTACGCAACGACAAGAACCAGCACCTGGTTGTAATTTTGCCGCTGTAATGCCCCCATCGGGTATAGCATCAGATGTTATCTTTTTATAACTTGAATACGTTGCCATTTGGTTCTCTCTCCAATAATATTATACAGCAAAGATACGCCAGCCGTAGCTGTCGCCTGAGTATACTAGGTCAAACGCCGCACCTTCTGAGTTCACAGTCATGTTAGCCGCATCACCTTGAATCAATTTGCCATTACGGCCAATTGTTAAGTTATTACTATCAAAAGTTTTTCTTAAATCGTAAAATCTAATGATATCTCCTGTTGTAGGAGCCGATGGAAGAGTAACTGTATAGCCACCTCCATTGGTATCACAAAATAACTGCTCTCCTGAGTGAGCTGAATATGTTGTGGTGATGGTCTTAGCATTTAAGACGCCGACCGGTAGCCATGAAGTTCCATTATAAAGTTCTAATACATTAATTTCTGTATTAAATCTTAATGCTCCTGCTCCTGCGTCAGCTGTTCTTTGTGCTGTGTTCCCATAAGGTATAGTTAAACCTGGTGAACCTACTGAAATTCTTCTTCCCATTTTATCTATCCTCTATGTTTAAGCCGGTACTGCTGTTTCGATGCCCATCACAACTGCTGTTACAGATGCTTGGTCCGATCTAACAATTACCTGTCTTGCCGCTTGTGCGACTATACCTGTTCTTTCCAAAACACCGTTTGCACCCAGAGATACTTGATATTCAAGATAATCTGCGGCTCCTGGTGTTCCACTAGTTGCAACTGCAATTCTTATATTCGCCGATTGTGAAGCATTTCTGTTACAAACAGAAACAGTCACGACGCTATAAGTACTAGCTGGAACGGTATAGACACTGGTATCTGTGTTTTGCGAAAGATCTGCTGATCCTAATATTCCTGATGCCATTTTCTACTCCTATAGTTATATTTAGCCATTATGTTTTACTCGTCATATAGTACGCAAATGCAACTGGAGATCCAGCAACACCGCCATTGAAGTTCATTCCCGTAGTAACAGTAATTGGTGAACTATCTGTTGTACTAATTGTATTACCAGTAATATTTATTTTACCGGCTGTTACTGCGTTAACGTTAAGGCTACTTGAACCGCCACCAATTTGTGAATTGATGTAAGTTATAATAGCCGCTTGTGTCGGAACAATAGTATCTGAATTTGCACTAAACGTACCGTCTGTACTAAATTCATTAATTGTTGCTCCACCTTGACCAAGTCCAACTGAACCTAGTGTCAACTCTTGAAGTCCTGCTAGGCTAAATGCACTTGTGTTCAAGCTCGCCGATCCAGTTGATTGTTCAACGTTGAACAATCTTCCAACTCTAAAGTTACCATCTTGGTCAGTACTTGTGTAGAATATTCTTCCTCCACCGTACTCGTTAACTTCATCTTCGGGATCATTTGCTACGTTTGGTGTTCCTGGATAGTTAGTATTTGCAAAATTGCCTGTACCAATATCTAGGAAATCATGACCAGTTAATCTAACTTGACTAAAGCGTTTTCGTATAGTTAAGTTAGCACCGTGTACTGGTGCACTTTCAACTCCTAAGTTTGGAGAAATTTGAAGGTTTGCGGCATAGTTACCTGCACTACCTGTTAATTCTCTCACAAACACAATTTTAAAGAATCTACTATCACCATCTATTTGTAAGTTTGCTCCTGCTTCTGGTATGTCTGTTAGTCCGTAAGTATTCATATATTGTGCGGATTGGAATATATCTCCATATCCATCACCACTTACTGTACCACTTGCAGTTTCAAAGTCTGTTCCTCTATTTGTCCAAGTAGGCTGACTCAACACTCCGTTACCAATTCTAATTTGGAATGGTGCTTCAATAGTTTCATTTGGATCAACTATTGTCATCATAGGAGTTTGAGTGTATCCACTTCCTGGATTAATAATGTAGAATTGTGTAATTCTACCTGAAGAAACTTTTGCTCTAACTTGAGCGCCTGTTCCGCCGCCTCCGCTAAAGTATACTCTTGGTTCAATTGAATAAGTTGTTGTTGCATCAAGTGTAGCTTCAACAGAGTTACTGTGATGCCAGTTATTCCAGCCAGCTGTACCGTCTGATTCTTTAGCAACACTAGCTACTTTTGTACCTGGATTATAAGCAGTAATTTGTGCATATTGTCCAGCACCTGTACCTGCTGTAATTACAACTCTCATACCTACGTATTTAGAACTGTTAGCAGTTTCAGTGTTTGATAATGTAATACTAGAAGTACCACCACCCTGTGCAGTATTCTCACTTGAAACATATCCTCTACCACCAATTGTATCTGGGTCATTTAAAACACCATCATTATCTACATCGTTAGTATCATATGTTGAACCGTCATCTGGGTTTCTTAATCTTACTTCAAAAATACCATTGTTTACAACGTTAGCACTTGCAACTGCCGCACCATAACCGTTACCAGTTATTGTGTAAGTTCCACTTGTATAAGCAGTTCCTGCATTAGTGTATTCAAAGTGGACAATTGAACTTCCATCAGTTAACGCTCTTCCAATTTGTGCTTCAGTTTTTCTATTGTTTACGCCACCAGTTACTGGAACTTCTGTAACGTCAATATATTCTGAAACAGCACCTTTGTCACCGTATGAACAGTTACCATTAGTACCTCTAATTTTTCCGCCGTTTTCTGCAAGATATCCAATGTGTCCGTAGTATGAGAACACAGAAACAAGTTCTGCTCTACCTAAGTTAGTAACCCAAGCACCAATACCATCACTTAATATTTGTGTAAAGTCGTTTGCAACAATTGAATCGTTACCACCATTGTGTAAGTTACCATCAACTTTAAGTCCTATACAACCAGTACCAAAGTTTGTAACACCTTGTGCATATGGTGATCTTGTAGTAATCCATACTCTGTTATCATCTGGACCCCAACCTGGATCTAGTGAAAGATAAGCACCTGCGGATGGACGTTTAGTTCCATAAGAGTTTGCTGATCCTAATGCACCAGTTAATCCACTTAATGTTTGATTTCTAATACCTGTTGCGTCTCTGCACAAGTACATATTTTCAAGTACTGATCCACCTGATCTTGCTGAGTTTCCGTAAAAATGTCCGTTCATTAAAGTACGATAGTTACCTGGATAAATTAAGTCATAAATGAATCCATCTAAGTAATGTTTAACATCTCTTTCACAAGCTGTTGTACTAAAGCTATATGAAGGATGATTAACAGCAATATATTTTGTAACATCACGTGCAATAAAGTCTTTGTTAAGTTCTAATAATCTAATTGCCGCCATTTTGTCTTCATCGTCAACTCTAGTATTATTACCTCTCATTACTGGTGCAGTCGAATCTCCTGATGCTCCAGCAATTTCATAATCAATTTTATCATGAAGTTCTTGACAAAGTTCTTCTAAAATATCGCCTACAGCTGAAGTACTGTGAGGTTTACTATCGTTACGTGCTACAGCATTTCCTGTTTGTGCAGTAACACTAGCGCCTTCAACAATGTTGTCAATTATTGATTTCATATGTAAGATTCCAGCTTTACTATATGTAAGATCGTTTGAATCTGTTGTAAGCTGTCCTGCTGGCATAACTTTTGTTGAACGTAATTCGTCTCCAACAATAGCACATCTTTCTGGAACTCTAATTGGAAGTACTTCTTTGTACTCGCCTGTTTTTACATATACAACTGTATGTTTGAAAACTTCAGTTGGTATAGTATAACCAGCTCCAAGTGTAATTGCTGAAGTACCAAGAACCATGTTAGCTGTTATTTCTGCTACAGCGTCTGCTTCTGCTGGATAGTTAGCCGCATCTTTAATTTGCAAGTATCTATCGCCTGCACTAACACCGTCAAGTGCTTGATAGTCAGCCGCTGGTGTTGCACTATTAATAACATCAGTTGCAATAGTAATTACAAAGTTTAGTGCCGCAACGTTTTGTGTCTCTGAACCAGTATCAAACCAGTCACCACTAACATTGCCTTTAAACGTAGTAGACATTCTTCTTGATTCTCTATTTCCACCTCTTGCAAGGTCTAATGTTAAAGCATCAATTGCAAAACCTGCTATTCTTTGGAACTTAGCTTCGTTAAAACTAAATCCAATAAAGAATGGTGAATTTTGTTGAATAATTTGTCTTTTAGCCCACTTGGCTGTTTCGTATGCAATAAATGATCTGTTTATTCTTAGTAAGTGTACTGCATTTGGATTTCTTGCACCATCATCTATTGCTTCACAAGCATATCTAATAGTTTTCCAAGGACGATCAAGTGTAGCACCATTTGTTGGATAAGGAGTATCTGCTCCGTTTGTTCCAACATAGTATACATCAGGAGTAGAACCAAAGTCTCTCCATTCTGGATTTCCACTTGCACTTACGCTTAAAACTTGGCCTTCTGTTCCTATTGGAAGTCTTGTAGGTCCTGATCCACCGTAGTATAGTAAATCACCTTCTGTTGTAATTGCACTTTCTTCAGAACCACTAGCTACATTTTTCCAGTAAGTACCACCGGTATCTACTGACGGTTTATTACTACCACCGGAAGTGTGTCCTAGAACACAAACATAACTAATTAATCCTTCACGTACTGCATCACCTGCATCATAAATTGTTGCAGTAGTCCAAGTATCTTTCCATTCAATACCTTGGTTTAATCTTGACCAGTAAGTTGCATTTGGTGGACGTTGTCCTTGACTGTTTGCAATCGCAAGATAAGTGTAACCACCTAGTCTTACAACATCACCAATATGATATTCTGTGTTAGTTGAGTCTGCTCCCCAATCGCCTCTTAAATTAAATCCTGTAGTTACAAGATCCCATTTAGCACTTGAGGGAGGAACTTCAGAGTATACGTTTGCATTTGCAACATATTGATTACCACCGTATGTTACAAAATCACCTGGTTGATATCTTTCATATCCTGACCAAGTATTTTCAAATTCCATACCAGGAACAAATTTATCCCATTTGTCAATATCTGCTTGTAATGTTCCTAACTGTGACTCGTCGTTAGTAACAGTTGACGTATGTTGAGTTGTACAAATGAATAGTGTTGCACCCCAAAGTACAACATCATTAACTTTGTATCTGTAACTGTTTACCCATTCACCTTTGTAGTCAATACCTTTATTTAGGTAATCCCACTTAGATTGATCAGCTTCTAATCCGCTCGAAGCCGCGGCGTTTGAAGTGTGTCCTGTGTTACAAACATAAATTGTTCCACCATACTTAACAATGTCGTTAATTTTATATCTAGTGTTAATTGCCCAGTTTGTTTTCCAATCTTGACCTTCGGAGAATAGGTCCCATTTTAATATGTCTTGTTCAAGTCCAAGTGCATTAGTGGCCGCGGCAGTATGACCAGTATTACAAATGTAAATGTTTCCACCATATTTTACTAAATCGTTTGCTTTGTAAACAGTTGCGGCTACCCAATTATCTTTCCAGTCAATTGACGTAGCAAACTGATCCCATTTACTTTGATCAGCTTCTAGTGTAGCTTGTGCTGTATGTCCTGTTTTACAAATATAAATAATTCCACCGTATCTAACGATGTCATTTATTTTATAAAAGGTCGCTTGTGACCAATCTGCTTTCCATTGCGTACCGTCACTAAAATTGTTCCAGCTCGCACTATCATCGTAAAAGTTAGATCCTGAAGTATGTCCAGCAACACAAACGTAAGTTCTTCCACCATATCTAATTACATCGTCTTTTAGATAAGCAGTAGAAGACGTCCAGTTGTCTTTCCATATAAATCTAATTCTACCTAGTTTAAATTCTGCCATTGTTTGCTCCGTTCTTGGTATTATACATATTTATCATTAACCGTTAAAGTCATCTCGTTCAGTTCTTGCTCCGAAGAACATATTTAAGGCCTGTAATCCTCCACCTAAAGGCCCGTTAACTGTGAATAACGGACTTACCGTTGTCATTGCATCTGGAGTATTTGCTCCAGCTGTGTTGTCAATTGAGCGAGACGAAATTTTAATTTGTCCTGCTGTAAGTTCGTTAGTAAACAAGTTAGCACCACCACCTGAAAATCTGTTCTCAATGTAAGATTTTAATGCTCGTTGTGTTGGTAATATATTGTTTGAGGATGCTACAAAAGTATTATCTGTTGAAAATTCTCTAATAATAGCCTGTGATCCACCTAAGCTAATTCCACCAAGTCTAATTTCACTTAAACCTGTTAAGTCAAAGAAATCAGCACTTAAAGTAACTCCACCTTGTGCTTGGCTAACTTTAAATAGTTCGCCAACTCTGTAGTTACCATCTTGGTCTGTACTTGTGTAGAACACTCTACCACCGTTAGCTTCTTTAGTTTCACTTGCTTGTACTGCTTCAAATGTTGTAAATGCTTCTATTGTATTAGCAATACTTGATTGGAATACGTGACTTGTTAAGTTACTTGATATTCCACAATTAATTTGTATAGTTGTACTTGTTACGCCTTCAACAATTCTTCTTTCTCCTGACATTGGATCTGTTGATCTTGGATATGTATGAGTTGTTGTATAGTTGTCTTCAGCACACTGAAATGATAATGCATTATCAGCTATAGTAATATGATCGCCTATATTTACACCATGGTCTACACCAACTTCAAGTAGTAATACACCTGTAGTTGGATTATAAGTTGTTCCGTCTGCGGCTGTTAATACTTTTCTTGTTTCGTTGTTTAAGTAAAGTCCTGGATAGTTAGTATTAGTAAAGTTTCCTGAACCAATATCTAAGAAATCGTGTCCAGTTAATCTAACTTGACTATAACGTTCTCTTAGTGTTGCTGATGTTCCGTGTGCCGGTGCTGTTGCTCTTGTAAGCAACGGTGATATTTGAAATGTCATTTCAATATTTGGTGAAACACCACTTGATCCTGTAACTTTAACCATTTTATAAATTACATCATCTTGACCTGAGATTCTAAAGTTAGAACCTGGACCAGGTAATAAACTTACTCCAGAAACTTTCATAGTGTTTCCAATTTGTAATTCTTCTGCAAAGCCGTCACCAGTTAGTGTAATAATTGCACTCTGATATCCCGAGCCTCTGTTATAGAAACTAGGTTGAGGTAATACACCGTCTTTAATTGTTGCGGTGTAGTACGGCTCTCCATACTCTTCAGGATCATAAATTGTTATTGTTGGTGAAACTGCATATCCACTACCTGGATCATATAATTTAAATTTATCAATTTTTCCGTTTGCAATTTCTACTCTACCTATTGCTCTTGCACCTGCTGTAATAATGTTTCCAGTTGTTCCTGAATTAAGTCCAACAAATGCTGGCATGTTATTTTTCGTACCACCTACAATGTGTGTTAAGTTTCCGTTAGTTGATCTAATTTTCCAAGTATACCCGTTGTCAGAACTTAATGTAGTTCCTGTTGCACTTACAGCTAAAAATACACCTTGTTTGTAAGCAATTTTCCAATCTTCCCTACCTGAGTCTCCAACTAATCCTGAGTCATACCAATTAGATCCATCTGAACTATAAATTATTCTATCTGCGTTATCTAGTGAAGCTACCCAACAGTTATTTCCGTATACTAAGTCACTATATTCTTCAGTTCCGTCTAAGGTTACTGCCGCGCCTGCTGACCAAGTTAAACCATCATCTGTTGATATACTTGTTGTTCCTGTTTTACCCATTGCAATCCATTTACCTTGACCGTAAGCAATACCTACATGATCAGTAGTATTAGCTGTTGGGTTTGTCCAAGTAGAAGGAACAACAGTTGATGTTCCGTCTGTTGTTAAACGTGCTCTATAAACTTTGGAAGTGCCATCACCACATACTATAAGAGTTTTACCATCAGAACCGCCTAGTTGTACACCAGTCCAAGTATGAGCCTCTGGTAAAGTAGATGTGTCCCAAACAATACCATCGTTTGAGAATCCCATCACTGTATCATTGTTTGCAACACCAGCAATCAACATTCCGCCAGCACTAAAACGTGTCCATGATTTAGCTCCTAATGATGCAGATGTATTTCTTTCAGTCCAAAGTGATCCGTCTGTTGATACATACCAAGTTGCTGTTCCAGGAACAGCATAATAAAACATTCCTAAACTATCGGAATACCCAATGTCTAGTGTACCTGACGCAACTGAGTTATTTGTTTGGTTATATGGTGGTTCTGTGAAACTAACTCTTGGTTCATATTCGTATTCTGTTGTAGCATCAAGTGTAAGTGCTGGAA
>Ga0115011_10001315_pt1 | contig 18007 bp, 22 predicted proteins | sample TroAtlMetagenome_2_FD_88705 | JGI IMG/M metagenome (GOLD analysis project Ga0115011, IMG submission 88705) | Marine eukaryotic phytoplankton communities from Atlantic Ocean - Tropical Atlantic ANT8 Metagenome | ecosystem: Environmental > Aquatic > Marine > Oceanic | place: Tropical Atlantic...
AGGCTGCACTTGGGTATCGATCTCTCGGTGGCTCGGCTTCGGCATCTTTCCAGTCTCTGGCTGGCCCTGAAATCTAGGTTATCTCTGACAGGGGCTGTCTAGAGGCAGGTTGACACACAGGGCCTGCGCCTCCCTATGCCCGACTTGCCGCCGCCCTTTGAAATCAGATGGTTCCACTCGAAACGGCATAGACCCGGATGAACCGATACCTTAGGATCTTTTCTAAATCGTGGTCTGTGCCCGATCTATTCTTTATTGCAAGCTCGCGACAATCTCGTCCGCTAGGCGCCGGGTATCCTCGAAGCTGAGCGGAGTATCCCGGGAGATAGCCCCGGCTGCGACCTCTTCTGGGCGATAGCGCAGGCTGCCGATATCGCCTTGCAATGCGTCCAAATGGGCTTGGATGTCCCTCCCGGTACGTGCGGTGTGCTCATGCAGTTGATCGATAATGTACTGTTGCCAAGCCGTGTCGTCAGCGCGTGACGGCCAACGAAGAGTATCCAGCAACTCGATTCCTCGATGTCGATGGGCCGCGAGTATAAAGCTCGCGCAGGTCATGCCCTCGCCAAGTGGTAGCGGTAAGGCGCTTCCAGTTTGCCGATCAAAGGCATCGCCGTTCACGTTGAAGCCGTATGGCAAACCCTGGATGTTGGTTGCTAGCTTTCGCACCCAGTCTCGCATCACCTCACGATTGATTTCGTCGAGCCCGCTATTGGCCCAGTGCAGCCCTTGCATAGCGTCGGCTGGTTCGTTGCGCAAGCGGTAGTGCCAAGCCAGATCACAGAACAAGTTTGACGCGCCCGTCCTGTAGACCATGCCGATATGTAATTGCGTAGCAGTGCTACGTAGTAGCCCAATACCAAAGCCGCAGAACGCATCCCAACCTGCAGAGGCAGAGGTGAGCACGAATCAAAATAGGCCGCGCATGATTCGTGGCGCGTCCTTGTTTCGTTGCAGTAGCTCTGCATTTACTTGATCTCGCAGCATGCGATAGTGCAGCAGATAGTCACGCACCGGAAAAAGCGTCCGCAGAACTGCAAGCATGACATCCGACCGCATCCGGGCAGGCTGCATGCTCGAAAGCAAGTTATCGATGAAACGATAGTCTCTTACCGGAACGGCTTGCCGCAGTAGTGCATTGAACCCGGCAGTGACGGGGGCGATATGTTCAGCACAGGCCGCCGCGTCAACATCTTGGGTGGTCAACTGATCGAGCCAGTCGAGTGAAACCACCTGCGGCCGAGGAGCGGCAGGGAGTTCGACGCTGCCGCCAGTGATGCTTTGGGCAATCAGCAACGAGGTCTGATAAGGCCGTTCCATAGTAACGGCCGCGATATAACCACCGGTGGCTAGAGCGACTAGCGCTACTAATTCAGACCAGTGTCGGCATGAGTGCGGAGTGAAGTTCGTCGGTAATACACCAACGAAAGAGACCTCCGGCCTCTGCATTGAATCGATCCAAACGGGCAAGGATGCTGATTGGGTTTGGTTCAAGGGTGGGGCTGGCACTGAATTCGGCATAGAAATCCGAGTCGATTAAATAGGCCAATTGTTGCGTCTGGGCATTGGAAATCAAGCCGGTGCGCAGCAAAAGATGTCCTGATTGTTCCTCTAACGGTAACACGGTCACAGCTTGATGCTGTTCAACATCGACACAGCTAGCGTCTGCCAATACGCCCAATACCGGAGGTTTAATCCAGTGGCTCCAAGGCGCGTCGCCAAGCCGATGCGTGTCCCGGTCAATAATGTCCTGATACCGTAATCCTATTCTAGTTGGGGATACGGGTCCGTAGGACTCCCAGAAGTGGTCAAGCAGGAACTCCCAGCGTAGTTTGAAGTCCTCCCATCGCACATACGCAGTAGTGGTTAAGGAAAGTGAATCCTTCGCTACTTGCACTGACCAAGTGCTGTCGGATGTCGTAAATATGTATGTGTTATCAGGTGCCGCCGCCTGCGGTGTGATCTGGCCGACGATCTGAACCGTTATGCCCGAGCGAATGGAGAGCATCGGGTACTCGGCACGAATACGTTGCTGAAAGTCGACAGGTAGCTGGGCGCTCAGGGCGAGCAACGGCGAGAATCTTAGCTGACAAATCACTTCGCTTAGTGGATTGGCGCCGTAGATGACTCTTTGGTCTCTTGCGAATCGCATCAAGTCTCCAAGGGCAGATTAACAACAAGTCGCCAACCAAGGCTCATCTGCTAGACGCGAAATATCTCCTAAGATATGTCGCTTCGTCTACGTCGCCCAGATGGTATACGAGCCATTGCCTTTAACGACTTTTGAATATCGTGGAGCGGGTGAAGGGAATCGAACCCTCGTCGTAAGCTTGGGAAGCTTCTGCTCTACCATTGAGCTACACCCGCGCGAGGACGCCTAGTCTAGCCGAGCCGTCGCCCTGCGGTAAGATGGCGGGCTCAGTTTGACGAGCCGGCACAATCCCTTGGATATCACTGTCAATGGCCGTCCGCAGGTGCTGCCGGACGGCAGTTCGGTCCTCGACCTGATCCGCGAGCTGAAGCTCGAAGGTCGGCGGCTGGCAATCGAACGCAATGGAGAGATCGTGCCGCGTTCGACCTTTGCCGAAACCCGCCTGAATCCGGCGGATCGGCTGGAAATCGTTCACGCAATCGGAGGCGGATGATGGACGTACGCGTCACCCAGTCCCCGCTGGTCATCGCTGGCCGCGAATACCGTTCGCGGCTGCTGGTCGGCACCGGGAAGTACAAGGATCTCGACGAGACCCGTCGCGCCATCGAGGCCAGCGGTGCGGAAATCGTCACCGTCGCGGTGCGCCGCACCAATCTCGGCCAGAATCCGGACGAGCCCAATCTGCTGGACGTGCTGCCGCCGGATCGTTACACCATCCTGCCGAACACGGCCGGTTGCTACACCGCCGACGATGCGGTGCGCACCTGCCGGCTGGCGCGCGAACTGCTGGACGGACACAAGCTGGTCAAGCTCGAAGTGCTGGGCGATCCGAAGACCCTGTATCCAGACGTTCCGGCCACGCTGGAGGCGGCACGCACGCTGGTGGCCGACGGTTTCGACGTGATGGTCTACACCAGCGACGATCCGATCATCGCCAAGCGCCTGGAGGAGATCGGCTGCGTCGCGGTGATGCCGCTGGCGGCGCCGATCGGTTCCGGTCTGGGTATCCAGAACAAGTACAACGTGCTGGGTATCGTCGAGAACGCAGGCGTGCCGATTCTGGTCGACGCTGGCGTCGGCACCGCCTCGGACGCAGCCGTGGCGATGGAGCTGGGCTGCGACGGCGTGCTGATGAACACGGCCATCGCCGAAGCACGCGATCCGGTGCTGATGGCCTCGGCGATGAAGAAGGGCATCGAGGCGGGGCGTGAAGCGTTCCTGGCGGGACGCATGCCGCGCCGCCGCTACGCTTCTGCGTCGTCGCCGCTGACCGACCTGCCGTTCTAGGGTCTGTTGACGTTCACGCAATGAAGCCATGGCGACCTACATTCCCAGCGCGTTCGCCGGAAGCCAGGACGATGCGCGGCGGCTGATCGATCGGTATCCGTTCGCGGTTCTGCTGACGCAGGGAAAGGACGCCCCGCAGATCTCGCATCTGCCGCTGCTGTTCGAGGGGCGGGACGGCGGCGATGTGTTGATCGGGCATGTCGCAAAGGCCAATCCGCAGGTCGAGCACTTGGAGGCCAGCGATGCCGTGGCGATCTTCCAGGGGCCGCACGCCTACGTCTCGCCGCGCTGGTACCCTGACCCGGCGGTCAATGTGCCAAGCTGGAATTTCGTCGCGGTGCACGTGCAAGGGATCCTGCGGCGGTTGGATGCTGAACGCACGCATGCGCTGATGCGGCGCTTAGAGCAGGTTTTCGATCCGCAGCTCGAATCGATGGCTTCGCGGATGCCGTCGGCGCGTCGGGTGGCGTTGCTGGGCGGCATCGTCGGTTTCGAACTCGCGATCCGGCAGGTCGATGTCAAGCTCAAGCTGAGTCAGAACAAGAGCGCGGCGGATCGTGAAGGGGTCATCGCCGGTCTGCGTGGCGAGAATCAGGAGGAGCTGTTGTCTTGGATGCTGCTTTGAATTCCGATATGCCTGAAATTGACGAAGCCTCCGCGCCGGGTCGCCGGCCGATCCGTTCGTTCGTCCGCCGCGAAGGTCGGCTGACGCCGGCGCAGAAGGACGCTCTGGAGCGCCTGTGGTCGCGCTATGGTCTCGATGCGCCGCCGCAGCCCTTGGACGGCTGGGCCACGTTCGGGCGCGAGGCGCCGTTGACGCTGGAGATCGGCTTCGGTGCCGGACATCATCTGCTGGCCCGTGCGGCGGCGGAGCCGGAGCGCGACTTCGTCGGCGTCGAGGTGCATCGCCCCGGTGTCGGTCGTGTGCTGGCGCAGGCCGAAGCGGCCGGTTTGGGCAATCTGCGGGTCGCCTGTTTCGATGCCGTGGAAGTCCTGCGCGGCTGGATTGCGCCGCTGGCGCTGGACGAACTGGTGATCGAGTTTCCCGATCCCTGGCACAAGAAACGTCATCACAAGCGGCGCCTGATTCAGCCGGATTTCGTGAAGCTGGCGGTATCGCGGCTGCGCTGCGGCGGGCATCTGCGGCTGGCGACCGACTGGGCGCACTACGCCGCACAGATGTTGGACGTGCTGACGGCCGAAGCGACGCTGCGCAATACCGCCGAGGGCTACGCGGTGCGTCCGGCCTCGCGCCCGGTGACGCGTTTCGAAGCGCGCGGCGAACGTCTAGGCCATGAAGTGTTCGATCTCGATTTCGTCAGGCTCGACGCTGCTCCGGCGGCTGGATCGCGGCTTTCCGAATGAGCGACCGCCACCCGATCATCGCGGTCACCGGTTCGTCCGGCGCGGGCACCAGCACGGTGATCGGTGCTTTCGATCGAGTGCTGACTCAACTGAAGTTGATGGGCGCCTTTGTCGAAGGCGATGCTTTTCATGCTTTCGATCGGGAGCAGATGCGGGCCGCCGTGGAACGTGCCCGCATACGCGGCGAGAACTTCAGCCACTTCGGCCCGCAGGCGAACCTGCTGGAGCGGCTGGAAGGCTTGTTTCGCGAATACGGCGAGCATGGCACCGGGACTTCGCGCCGCTACCTTCACAACGAAAAGCAGGCGCGTGAGGCGCGCCGCGACGTCGGAACGTTTACGCCCTGGATGCCGCTGCGGGCCGACAGCGATCTGTTGATCTACGAGGGCCTGCACGGCGGGGTGGTGACGCGCGAGGTCGATGTGGCAAAGCATGTCGACCTGTTGATCGGTGTGGTGCCGATCGTCAACCTGGAATGGATACAGAAACTCAGTCGCGATACCAGTGAACGCGGCAAGGCGGCCGACGATGTGATGCGCACGATCCTGCGACGCATGCCGGACTACGTGCACTACATCACGCCGCAGTTCTCGCGCACCGACATCAACTTTCAGCGGGTGCCGCTGGTGGACACGGCCAATCCCTTCGTCCTGCGTGATATTCCAACGGACGAGGAAAGCCTGATCGTGATCCACTTTTCGCCCAACTCGCGCGCACCGCGCCAGTTTGCGACCTGGCGCCGCAAGATCCCCGGCGCTTTCCTGTCACGACCGGACACCATGGTGGTACCCGGCGTGCAGCAACAGTACGCTCTGGAGCTGATTCTGTTGCCGGCGCTCAAGCGTATCGCGGCACGTCGGCGCACCGTGCTCAAGGGTGCGCGTCGGCGGATTCCGCCCGACGGCGGCGGGCTGAGCACCCGCTGAGACTTCAGTTTGGGGCCGAATCGGTCTGTGCGATCATCGGCGCCGAGGCGGCGGGGGCCGCCGATTTCCAGGGGAGCACACGATGGCGGAAATCAATCTCTGGGCCGTGCTGGTCGCGGCGCTTTCGGCGTTCATGCTCGGTGGTCTGTGGTACGCGCCGCCGGTGTTCGGTAAGGTCTGGCAGCGTGAATCCGGCGCTCCGGAACAGCCGGGGCATCCGCTCAAGGTGTTCGGCGGGGCCTTCGTGCTATCGCTGATCGCGGCGGCGGTGTTCGCGATGTTTCTGGGTCCCGCGCCGGGCCTGCCACTGGCGCTGGGTGCCGGCTTCTCTGCCGGCCTGTGCTGGGTGGCCTCAAGCTTCGGCGTCAATTATCTGTTCGCGCAGCGCAGCCTGAAACTGTTTCTGATCGACGGCGGCTACCACACCACACAGTTCACGCTGTATGGCCTGGTGCTGGGGTTGTGGCCCTAACGGCCATGCCCCAAGCGGCACCCCGCAGAGTGAATCTGCTGCGGCATGGCCGTTCCCCTCACCCACCGCTCGCAGCCGCGAGCGGTCCCCCCTCTCCCGCAAGCGGGCGAGGGTAGGTCGGCATCACGCCGCGCGTGATTCACGTTAAAATTGCTTGCCTGTGCAGCATTCCTGGCGGCACTGGCCCTGTCCGACGGACGGCACCGGCTCAGTCTTGAAGCACCGCCCGCATCGGCCTATAACCGAGGCATGCTTTCTTGATGCTTCCACCCGGGCACCGAATCCTCACGAGCCCACACTGTGGAAGGCGGAGGTGGCGTATGGCGGATTGGCTGCGAAGCCTCGACGCGGGCCAGTGGTACGAAGCCGATGGTGTGCGATTTGAAATCGTCGGCATCGATATCGGTCAGGAGCTGATACTGGTCCAGCATTTCGACGGCGCTCTGGAAGAGTTCGACTTCGAGAACTGGATGGAACTGAGCGCACGACCTAGCGCGCCGCCGGAGGACTGGTCCGGCGCCCTCGACCTTGAGCCCGAGGACTACGGCATCGACCCCGACCAGGTTCAGCCGCAACGTTGGGACGGCGTGATGAACCGCCTGGACGAGCTCAACTAGCGGTGCTTGGGCTGTTGGCCGCTTCGGCGCGCATCAGGAAGTAGAGCAGGATCAGCGCCGGAACGCCGAGCGCCGACGTGTAGAGGAAGAAGCCCGGCCAGCCGATCTGGTCCACGACCCAGCCCGAGCCGCCCATCAGCAGCTTGCCCGGCAGTGCGTAGAACGACGAGAACAGCGCGTACTGCGTCGCCGTGTACGAGGCACTAGTAAGCCCGGACAGATAGGCGATCAAGGCGGTGCCGGCCACGCCCATGGCCAGGTTGTCGGCACCGATCACGATGCCGAGCCCCCATAGTCCCGGATCGTCGGTCATCGCCAGGGTGGCGAAGCTCAGATTGGTGGCGATCACCAGGACGCTGCCGGCCACCAGCGTGCGCCGCGTGCCGAAACGGGCGATGGCGACGCCGCCGAGGATCGTGCCCACAATCTGGGTGATGATGCCGTAGCCCTTGGCGATGGCGGCGATTTCCTTGAGCGTGTAGCCGATGTCCAGATAGAACGGATTGGCCATGACCCCCATCGTGAAATCGGTGAGCCGGTAGCAGCCGGCAAACGCCAGGATCAGGATGCCGGTGCGGATGCCGATGCGCGAGAAGAAATCAAGGAACGGGCAAACCACGGCGGCGACGAACCATTCGCCGATATCGCGCAGCAGCTTGGGCAGGTGGGCGTGTGCCTCCACCCAGGCCAGGGCGCGGCGCTCCTGCTCGGCACTGAGCGGGTTGGCGCGAGCCGCCGGTTCGGAAATCACCAGCGTGGTCAGTACCCCCACGCCGACGCAGGCGGCCATCACCAGATAGGCGATGTGCCAGCCCAGATCGGCCGCCAGCCACAGCGCGCCGGCGCTGGCCACGGTGATCGCAACGCGGTAGCCCAGCTGGTAGGCGGCGGCCATGGCGCCCTGGTATTGCGTGCCCACCGCCTCGATGCGCCAGGCGTCCACGGCGATGTCCTGCGTGGCCGAGGAAAACGCCACCAACAAGGCCAGCCAGGCAAAGATCGACAGTCCGTCCTCGGGCGCATGCAGGGACAGTCCGGCCAGGCCGGCGGCGATGCCGCATTGTGCGAGCAGCATCCAGCTGCGACGACGGCCCAGCAAGCGGGTCAGGATCGGGATCGCCAGGCGGTCGACCACCGGCGCCCAGAAGAACTTGAGGGTGTAGGCCAGCCCCACCCAGGACAGCATGCCGATCGTGGTCTTGTCGATGCCGGCCTGCTTGAGCCAGGCGGATAGCGTGGAGAACACCAGCAGGAACGGCAGCCCGGATGAAAACCCTAGAAACAGCATCGCCGTGACGCGCGGATGCCGGTAGACACGCAGGGGCGCCAGTCCGCTTGGTTTTGGCGCGACCGTCGGGTCAGGCGCTTCGCTCACAGAGCGTAGTCCAGCGTCAGCGGCGCGTGGTCCGAAAAGCGGGAATCCTTGTAGACCGCGGCGGCACGCACCTTGTCGCGCAGCGAAGGCGTAACGATCTGGTAGTCGATGCGCCACCCCACGTTGTTGGCCCAGGCCTGCCCACGATTCGACCACCAGGTGTAGGCCTCGCCTTCGGTCTCCGGGTACAGCGCGCGGTAGGCATCGACCCAGCCCAGCTCGTCGAACAGCCTGTCCAGCCAGGCGCGCTCGTGCGGCAGAAAGCCGGAATTCTTCTGGTTGGAGCGCCAGTTCTTGAGGTCGATGTTGCGGTGCGCGATGTTCCAGTCGCCGCACAGGATGTAGTCGCGGCCGGAAGCGATCCATTCGCGCATCCGCGGCAGGAAGAACTCCAGAAAGCGGTCCTTGCTGGCTTGGCGTTCCGGACCGGAGGAGCCCGACGGCAGGTACAGCGAGGAGACCGACAGCTTGCCGAAACGCAGTTCGATGTAGCGGCCCTCGTCGTCGAATTCGGCGACGCCCAGGCGATCGATCACGGCGTCCGGTTCGCGCCGCGAAAAGATCGCGGTGCCGGCGTAGCCCTTCTTCTGGGCGTGATTGAAATGCGCATGCCAACCATCCGGCGAAAACGTCCGGTCACCTTCCAGGTCACTCATCTGCGCCTTGATTTCCTGCAGGCAGAGAATGTCCGCCTGCTGCTCGGGGAGCCAGTCGAACAGGCCTTTTCGGGCCGCCGAACGTATGCCGTTGGCGTTGAGCGAAATCACGCGCATGTGAAAATCCGGGGATAGGCATCGAGGATGACTCAGTGTAGCTTTTCTGACCCGCGACTCCCGCTCGCTCCGTACAGCTGACGCATGAAAACCTATCAGACCGAATTCATGGAACTGGCACTTGAGCATGAAGTGCTCAAGTTCGGCCAGTTCACGCTCAAGTCCGGGCGCGTCAGCCCGTATTTCTTCAACCTCGGCAAGATCAGCACCGGCTCGGCGCTGGCACGGCTGGCGGATGCCTATGCCGAAGCGCTGGTGGCCAGCGGGATCGGCTTCGACATGCTGTTCGGGCCGGCCTACAAGGGGATTCCGCTGGTGGCGGCGGTGGCGGTCGCCTTGTCGCGGCGCGGCATGGACCTGCCGTTTGCCTACAATCGCAAGGAGGCCAAGGCGCACGGCGAGGGCGGCACGATGGTCGGTGCGCCGCCCCAGGGCCGCGTGGTGATCGTGGACGATGTGCTGACCGCCGGCACCGCCTTGCGCGAGTCCTACCATATGCTGGTGGCGGCCGGCGCCGAGCCGGTGGCTGCGATCACGGCGCTGGACCGGCAGGAGGTCGGCCCGTCGGGCCGCTCCGCCGTGGCGGAAGCGTCCAGCGAGCTCAAGCTGGCGATACTGTCACTGGTGACGGTACGTGAAGTGCTGGAATTTCTCGGCAAGTCCGGCGGCGATGCCGCGACGATTCAGGCCATCGAAAACTATCAGGCGCAATACGGCGCCTGAATCACGCGGCGGGATGCGTACGTCGCGGTGCAATCGGGGAGGACATGGCATGTGCAAGGCCATGATGGGAATCGCGATGCTGCTGGTGGCGCTGGCCGCCCACGGCCAGCAGCGCATCGTCTGCTGGACCGACGAACAGGGCCAGCGCGCCTGCGGCGATCGTGTGCCGCCGAAATACGCCCGGTCCGAACGGCAGATATACGACCAGCGCGGCCTCGTCGTTGAGGTCAAGGCGCGCGAAAAGACGCCCGAGGAAATCGCCGAGGAGGATCGGCTGGCCAAGCTGGCGGCCGAGCAGCAGGCGCGCGAGCAGGAGCAGGCGCGCTACGACGGCTATCTGTTGCAGGCCTACCAGAGCGTCGCCGGCATCATCGACACCCGCGACAGTCGCGTGCGTGTGCTCAATGGCCGTCTGGGCCTGACCGAGAAGTCGATCGCCGACGCCGAGCGTGCCCTGATCGACCTGCACAAGCGCGCCGACAGTCTGGACGATCAGGACAAGCCGGTGCCGGCCAAGCTCGAAACGCAGATCGCGGAGTTCGAGACCACCCTGCAACGCAATCGCGACTCCGCGGCGCGCATGCGGGCCGAACGCAGCCAAATCGTCGAGCAGTTCGCGCAGGACATCGCGCGATACCGTGAACTGAGAAATCTGCCGGTCGAGGACATCCCGCCGGCACCGATGCCCGCCCCGGTGCCGATTGGCAAGCCGGAATAGTCCGGACTACCCGCGAATCAGCGTGCCGATGCCTTCGTCGGTGAACAGCTCCAGCAGCACCGAGTGTTCCAGCCGGCCGTCGACGATATGCGAGGAGCGCACGCCCGAACTGACCGCGTCCAGCGCGCAGCGAATCTTCGGCAGCATGCCGCCGTGGATGGTGCCGTCGGCAATCAAGGCTTCGACCTGCGGCGGCTTGAGGCCGGTCAGCAGTTCGCCCTGTTTGCTCAGCACGCCGCGCGTATTGGTCAGCAGGATCAGCTTTTCGGCGTTCAGTACCGAGGCCAGCTTGCCGGCCACCAAGTCCGCGTTGATGTTGTAGGACTGTCCGCTGTCGTCCACGCCGATCGGCGCCACCACCGGGATGAAACCGGTCGCGCACAAGCTTTCCACCAGGCCCGGATCGATCGATTCGACCTCGCCGACATGACCGATGTCGATGATCTCCGGCGCCGAGGCCAAGCCGCCCGACAGGACCATCTTGCGCGCTCGGATCATCGCCGAGTCCTTGCCGGAGATGCCGACCGCGCGTCCGCCGGCCTGCGTCAGGCCGGACACGATCTCCTTGTTGACGAGGCCGCCGAGCACCATCTGCACCACGTTCAGGGTCTCGTCGTCGGTAACGCGCATGCCCTGCACGAACTCGCTCTTCTTGCCAAGCCGTTCGAGCAGCTTGCCGATCTGCGGCCCGCCGCCGTGCACCACGATCGGATTCATGCCGACCAGGCGCATCAGCACCACATCACGTGCGAAGCTGGTGCTGCAGGCGCCGTCGGCCATGGCGTTGCCGCCGTACTTGATGACCATGGTCTTGCCGGCGAAACGGCGGATGTACGGCAGCGCTTCGGTGAGAACGTGGGCGGTCTCGATCGCCTTGCTGTGGTCGATGCTCATGTTCAATGCCGGCCGCTGGAGCCGAAGCCGCCTTCACCACGCTGCGAGGCGGCGAATTCGTCGACGATCTCGAACTGCGCCTGTACCACGGGCACCAGCACCAGCTGCGCGATGCGCTCACCGGGTTCGATCGTGAATGCCGTCTGCCCGCGATTCCAGCACGACACCATCAGCTCGCCCTGGTAGTCCGAGTCGATCAGGCCAACCAGATTGCCGAGCACGATGCCGTGTTTGTGACCGAGGCCCGATCGCGGCAGGATCACCGCCGCCAGCCCTGGATCGGCGATGTGAATCGACAGGCCGGTCTTGATCAGGGTGGACTGGCCGGGCGACAGGCTCAGCGGCGCATCGAGCACCGCGCGCAGATCGAGGCCGGCGGAACCTTCCGTGGCATAGGTCGGCGCCTGCGCGCGCGGATCGAGAATCTTGAGTTGTATCGGTTTCATTCCGGGGACGGTTTCAGACGCTTGGATTGAGTGCGAGGTAGCGCGCGGCGATCAGCTCGGCGAGGGCACGCGCAAGCTCGGTCTTCGGCGCGTGGCCGAGATCGGTTTCCTGCTGGGCCTCGACGACGATCAGATGATTGTCATCGACGTCGAAGGCGCGTCCGCCGCCGACCTCGTTGGCGGCGACCATCTGCAGGTGTTTGCGCCGCAGCTTGTCGCGCGCGTAGTCGACCAGCGATTCGGTTTCCGCAGCAAAGCCCACCATGAACAGCGCCGGATGGCGATCCCGTACCGTGCTCAGGATGTCTTCGGTGCGGCTCAGCGCCAGGCTCAGCGTGTCCGAGGACTTCTTGATCTTGCCGGGCGCCGTCTGCGCCGGGCGATAGTCGGCGACGGCCGCCGTGCCCACGAAAATCTGTGCCTGATCCGCCGCGGCCAGCGAAGCCTGCAGCATGTCGTCGGCGCTTTGAACATCGATTCGTTTCACCCCGGGCGGTGTGCTCAGCGAGACCGGCCCGGCGATCAGGCTGACCTGCGCGCCGAGCCGGGCCAGAGCCTCGGCGACGGCGAAGCCCATCTTGCCGGACGAGCGATTGGTGAGCACCCGAACCGGGTCCACTGCTTCGTGCGTCGGACCGGCCGTAACGACGGCGTGGACGCCTTGCAGCGGACCGCCCGAGAGCGCCTGCGCCAGCCGCGCGACCAGCTCCAGAGGGTCCAGCATGCGTCCGTCACCGGTTTCGCCGCAGGCCTGCGAGCCGCTGCCGGGGCCGAACAGTGTCACGCCACGATCCTGCAGCGCGCGGGCGTTGGTCTGGGTCGCGGGATTGGCCCACATCAGGCGGTTCATCGCCGGCGCGCAGAAGATCGGCCGGTCGGTGGCCAGACACAGCGTAGACAGCAGATCATCCGCGAAGCCGTGCGCGAGTCGCGCCAGGGTGTTGGCGGACGCCGGCGCGATCAGAATCGCATCCGGCCAGCGCGCCAGCTCGATATGCCCCATCGCAGCTTCACCGGCCTCGTCCCACAGCGACTGGCGCACGGGCCGGCCGGACACCGCCTGGAAGGTCTGCGGACCGACGAAGCGCGTCGCGGCTTCGGTCATGACCACCTGTACATCGGCGCCCGCATCCTTGAGCCGGCGCGCGAGATCGGCCGATTTGTACGCGGCGATACCGCCCGTCACGCCCAGCAGGACGCGCCGGCCAGCCAGCGATGGGGCGGAGAAGTTCGACATTCGGGCATTTTAGTGCCGATAGGCCCCAGCGTGCTTGACGAATTCAAACGACCCTCACGCCTCACGCCCAAGCGCGCTAGGATTCGAGGCATGGGGATCAAGGACTGGCCCGCCGCCGAGCGGCCGCGTGAGCGGCTGCTGCAACAAGGCGCCGCAGCGCTCACCGACGCAGAGCTGCTGGCGATCTTTTTGCGCACCGGTATCCCCGGCGCCAGCGCGCTGGACCTGGCGCGGCAGCTGCTCTCGCATTTCGGCGGATTGCGCGGCTTGCTCGCCGCGGATCTGGCTTCGTTCTCGGCCGTCAAGGGCATGGGCGATGCCAAGTACGCGCAGCTTCAGGCCGCCCTGGAAATGGCGCGCCGCCATCTTGCGGAACAGTTGCCGCAGCGCGATGCCCTGAAGAATCCCGAAGATGCGCGCCGCTGGTTACAGGTACGCCTGCGCGACGAGCCTGTGGAGATTTTCGGGATGCTGTTGCTGGACAACCAGCACCGCGTGATCAGTTTCGATGCGCTGTCGCACGGCACGATCGACGGTGCCTCGGTGTATCCGCGTGAGGTCGTCAAGCGCGTGCTGGCCAAAAATGCCGCCGCGGTGATTCTGGCGCACAATCATCCTTCGGGCGTATCCGAACCGTCACCGGCCGATCGCTCGCTGACCGAGCGTCTGCGTCAGGCGCTGGCTTTGGTCGACGTGCGCGTCCTCGACCATATCGTGGTCGGCGAGACGCTCACCAGCTTTGCCGAGCGCGGCTGGATTTGAGCCGTTTTCAGGGCGCCTGGGCCTCCATCGCGGAGAGCCGCATGCTTGCCCGGCCCGGAAGACTCTGATATAAAGCCGCGCTCTTTTCGGCGTCCTCCACGGACAGCCGCAATCTACCGTCTGCATTTGGAAATTTTGGTCATGTCCAGAGTCTGTCAGGTCACCGGCAAGCGCCCGATGGTCGGCAACAACGTCTCGCACGCGAACAACAAGACGCGTCGTCGTTTCCTGCCGAATCTCCACACGCATCGCTTCTGGGTCGAATCGGAAAAGCGCTACGTGACCCTGCGCTTGTCGTCCAAGGCCATGCGCATCATCGACAAGAAGGGCATCGATGCCGTTCTGTCGGACGTGCGTGCACGCGGCGAAAAGGTCTGAGGATTAAGTAATGGCGAAGAAAGAACGTGACAAGATCCGCCTGATTTCCACCGCGGAAACCGGCTACTTCTACACCACGACCAAGAACAAGAAGAACACTCCGGACAAGCTGGAGTTCAAGAAGTACGATCCAGTGGCGCGCAAGCACGTTGTCTTCAAGGAAGGCAAGATCAAGTAGCGCGTTGCGGCTGCGCCTCAGGCGCGCCGCACCGGTTGAAAAGTTTCAGGTTTGCAAAGGCCCGCGCGATGCGGGCCTTTTGCGCTGTCGGGACGACAGTCCCGATCCACCGGCATAAGATGCCGCCGTTCTCACGCGATGGTTCGGGGGCATGGCCGAGACTCAGCATCCACACCACCGGCACTTGGAGCAGGCGCGCTCGCAGGTGATCGAGCTGCTGTCGCGGCAGGCGATCGAGCGGGATATCGTCAGCCGGTCCGAGAATCGCAATCAGGATGTGGTGGCCGGTCTGGTGGCGCGCCAGCAGCGCACCCAGTTGTCGCTGAGACTCGCTCAATTCCACCCGGCCGACGTCGCCTTCGTGCTTGAGGCGCTGGCCCCGGAGGCGCGCGCCGCGGCCTGGGATCTGGTGGGCCACGATCGTCGCGGCGCGGTACTGCTGGAGGCCGCCGACGCCGTTCGCCGTCAGTTGGTGGCGGCGATGCCGGCCGATGAGATCGCGGCGACGGTGGCGCCGCTGGATTCGGACGATATCGCCGATCTGATCGCCGAACTGCCGGACGAGCAGCGTGCCGATGTGCTGGCGCGGCTGGACCAGTCCGATCAGGCGGCGGTGCGTTCCGTGCTGTCGTTTCCGGAGGGCACCGTCGGCGCCGAGATGGACCTGGACTTCGTGTCGGTGCGTGAGGACGCTTCGCTCGACGCGGTGCTGCGCTACCTGCGGCGGCGTGGACGCCTGCCCGACGACACCAACCAGATCTTCGTCGTGGACCGTCAGAACCACCTTCGCGGGGTGCTCTCGCTGGAACATCTGCTGCTGGGCGATCCGGAGCAGAGCGTGGCCGAGCTGATGGACGCCAATCCGCGTCTGTTCTACACCGACGATCCGGTGCACGAGGCGGTCGGCGCCTTCGAACGCTACGACCTGATCACGGCGCCGGTGCTCAATCTTCAGAATCAGGTGGTGGGCCGCATCACCGTGGATTCGGTGCTCGACAGCCTCAACGAACGTCTGCAGCGACAGCGCCTGGAAGAGGTCGGTCTGTCCGAGGATCAGGACGTGTATGCCCCGATACCGCAGGCGGCGCGCGAACGCTGGGCCTGGCTCGGCATCAATCTGGCGACGGCCTTCATCAGCTCGCGCGTGATCGGCGCCTTCGAGGACATCATCCTGCAATTGGTGGCCTTGGCCACGCTGATGCCGATTGTCGCCAGCATGGGTGGCAATACCGGCAACCAGACCGTGGCCCTGGTGATTCGCGGTCTGGCCCTGGGCCAGCTTGGCGGCCCTCAACTCAAGCGCTTGGTCTGGCGTGAGCTGGCGGTGAGTGCCTACAACGGCGTGATCTGGGGGGCGGTGCTGGGCCTCGCCGCGCTGTTGCTTTACCAGAACCTCGGTCTGGCGCTGGTGATCTCGGTGGCGATGCTGCTCAATCTGATCGTGGCGGCCACGGTGGGCATCTTCGCGCCGGTGCTGCTTGATCGCTTCGGGCGCGATCCGGTGCGCGGCAGCAGCATCATCCTGACCTTTGCCACCGACAGCATGGGCTTCCTGATCTTCCTCGGCCTGGCTTCGTTGGTGCTGACCTGATCCGGTGCGAGACGGATCCCGCCGCTATTGTTCGAGCGCGGCCCATGTCCTAAAGTGCGCGGCCCGAACTTCGTGGGCTCTGGCCGATGATGGACGCAAGCCGAAGCGAGTCGCTGATCGCCGCCGGACGGTTGTTTCACCAGCGCGGCTGGGTGCCGGCCAGCGGCGGCAATTTTTCGTACAAGATTGACGCTGATCGCATCGCGATCACAGCCAGTGGTTGTCACAAAGGCGAGCTTTCGGACGCGGACCTGATGCTGGTCGACGCCGCCGGCCGCGCGATTGATCGCGCGCGCCGATCTTCGGCCGAAACCTTGCTGCACTGTCAGATCTATGCGCGCGACCCACTGGCAGCGGCCGTGTTTCATACGCATTCGGTGGCATCCACGGTGCTGTCACGAAGTCGGAATAGCCTGCGCCTCGCCGATTTCGAGCTGCTCAAGATTCTTGAGGGGATCGAAACCCACGATGCCGCTGTCGAAATCCCCGTGTTCGAGAATGATCAGGATATCCGGCGACTGGCGGCGCAGGTCGATGCCGCGATGCTGAACGGACAAGGACGCCACGGTTATCTGATCCGCGGGCACGGTCTGTATGCCTGGGGCTCAAGTGTGGAGCTGGCCCGCTATCGAATCGAGGCGCTGGAATTCATGTTCCAGTGCGAACTGGAAGCCGCGCGCGTCGGCGGATCGAGTGACTGAATGAGTGGAGGAGCAAGAGCATGAGCAAGCTGTCGATCTTTGCGGAGGGCAATCCGCATCGGGCCGAAGTGGTATACCGCGACTTTGATTCGATTCGGTCGAGTCTCGCTGCCATCGGGGTCGCGTTCGAGCGCTGGGAAGCCTCGCGTGAGCTGGATGCGCATGCCACGCAGGACGAGATCATCGAAGCCTATCGGGAGCCGATCGACCGGCTCATGCATCGCTACGGATTCAAGGCCGTGGACGTGATCTCGATGACGGCCGACAACCCCCAGAAGGAAGCGGCACGAGAGAAATTTCTGCACGAGCACACCCATGACGACTTTGAGGTCCGCTTTTTCGTCGAGGGCGAGGGCGTGTTCTACATCCGCACCAATGCCAAGGTCTACGCGATGCACTGCCTGCGCGGGGACCTGTTGTCCGTGCCGGCGAACACCACCCATTGGTTCGACATGGGGCCGAATCCGAATCTCAAGGCGATTCGGCTGTTCGTGAACCCGCAGGGCTGGGTGCCGGCCTTCACCGGCGACAACATCGCCGACCGCTTTCCCAGGCTTGACACCCTGGATCGCGCCGCCTGAGCGCGGGGCGACTTCACCGATCATGACCAAGGCCATCGTCACCGACATCGAGGGCACGACCTCGTCGATCGATTTCGTGCATGAATCGCTGTTTCCGTATGCGCGCCAGCACATGCGGCAGTTCCTGCGTGACAACGCCGGCGACGAGAGGGTGCAGCTGGAGCTGCATGAAGTCGAAAAGGTCGAGGGCGAGGACCTGTCGCTGGACGATGCCGCCGACGTGCTGGAGCGCTGGATCGCCGAAGACCGCAAGTACACGCCGCTCAAGGCTTTGCAGGGCATGATCTGGGCGCAGGGCTACGCGGCCGGTGAACTCAAGGGGCACGTTTATCCGGATACGCCTGATTACCTGCGACGCTGGCACCAAGCGGGCCTGAGCCTGTTCGTCTATTCCTCCGGATCGGTGGAGGCGCAGCAGCTGATTTTCGGGCATTCGCAGGCCGGCGATCTGCGGCCGCTGTTTTCCGGGTATTTCGATACTCGGGTCGGCGCCAAGCGCGAGGTCGACGCCTATCGGCGCATTGCCGAACGGGTGGAACTGGCGCCGGATTCGATCCTGTTTCTGTCCGACATCGGTGCGGAACTCGATGCGGCCCAGGCCGCCGGCTTTCAGACCTGCCAGTTGCTGCGCGATGACAAGGCGGTGCCGGCCGAAGGCCACCGCCAGGCACGGGATTTCTCAGAGGTGATCCTGGGCTGACGGCGAGACCGACATATCCGGAAAATGGCTGGACGGGGTCGTGCTCCGCCCGCAGCCTTTTTCGCCTCACGCCTCACGCCTCACGCCTCACGCCTCACGCCTCACGCCTCACGCCTCACGCCTCACGCCTC